>Ga0210016_1002209_pt1 | contig 17835 bp, 13 predicted proteins | sample CryGeyCG2014_300_FD_185454 | JGI IMG/M metagenome (GOLD analysis project Ga0210016, IMG submission 185454) | Groundwater microbial communities from aquifer - Crystal Geyser CG02_land_8/20/14_3.00 (SPAdes) (version 2) | ecosystem: Environmental > Aquatic > Deep subsurface > Groundwater | place... | reverse complement strand
GGCGTTGACCGACAACCGCCACTGCGGCGCCAGGTCAAAATCAGCGCCGACGCCGAGCAACAAAGTGCCCGGATTGGTGAAATTCGACTGGCCTTGCTCTTTGCTGGAGCGCAGCGAATTGAGCACGCCATTGCGCCCCGACAATGCCACCCGACCGCCACCAATCAACGGCACCGCTTGGCGAATCCAGTAACTGGTATCGGCACCGGCAAATTGCGGGTTTTCGAAGATCGCATCAAAGCCGGTGGCCTTGTGGTCGTAAGGGTCGGCATCGCCGCTGGCATACAAGAGCGAAACGCGGCTGCGAATCCAGTCGAAGTCGATCCCGGCTTCGACCGCAGCAAAGCCCGCGCGGATACTGGATGGGGCACCACTGAATACGCCATCGTGTTCGCGGCCGAGGGCGTAGTAGACGGTCGCGCTCAGATTGACGCGGTCGATATGGCCATCGAGGCTGCTGCCGATGTAGGTTACGTCGTAACGGCGCGGCCGCTCGCTGCCGAGGGCCGCGGGCCTGGCCAGAAAACCGTTGTGGTCAAAGTAAAAATCGCGGTCCTCGCGGTTGCGGTTGTAGGCCACGGTGAATTGCGATTGCAGACCGAGCTTGAACAAATCCTGCCAATAGACGTTGGCGATCAGCACATCATCGCGACGGGGTTTGACGAAAACATCGTTCAAGCCGCTGTTGGTGTCTTTTTCCAGCCGCCGAAACAGTGCCAGGTTGTATTGAAAAACGTTGTTGTGGCGGGTGCCAAACACGCGCGCGCCGAGCTGGCTGTCTTGAAACAAAAAACCGCGAAAGTCCGCATTGAACGGCTGGATGCCGATGCGGAAGCTGTCGAAATCGAAATTGTCCGAGACGTTGCGCAAGTGGTAATCGAAAAACGCCGCCTGCAAACCGAAGTGTTGATCGGTGCGCGTGGTGCCGGTACGCGGATCGACGTTCAGCGCCTGCAGTTCGCCAACATTGGCGTAGTTGATGTTGAAGGCCGGGGTCAGCCGGAACTCGTAATCCGGCGGCTGGAACACGGTGCTGCCCTTCAGATAGACCAGCTCGACCGCCACCGTCTGCGCCAACACATCCTGGCCGGGATCACCGAATACATCGTTGGCACCCGGGTCGCCGGTGCTCGGTCCGCCCACTGGCGTTGGCACCCGGCGCGATTCGTAGACCGAATCGGCAATCGCCGATACCGAAAAAAACCAGTCGTCGCCGTGGATCGGTTTGTCGCCCTTGAGCAGATTGCGGTTGTACGGGTCGTACCAGCGTTCTTCGTACAAGGCATCGACGATGCGCCAGCGATCCGGCACCGCGATCGGGTCATCGAACTCGGCCACGCCCGGGCGCGGAATGGCGCTGTAGCGGCGCGCCACGCGCAACGCCGCCGAGTCGGCAGCGGGCACCACGGGCGCCCCATCGGGATCGGTGGTTGGCACGCAGTCCTGACCGACCGTGCCCGGTCGATGGTGCTGGCGCTGCCGTAGATCTTCGTCTTTCGACGGTGGACAGGAGCCAACTTTGGCTGGCGCAGCGGTCGGGGCCGTCGATTCCGCAGGCGCAGCAGCAGCGGCCGGGGCCGTCGATTCCGCCGCCAGTGGCAGCGCCAAGCCGAGCGTGAATACGCCAACGGCAACCAGTAATGATGAAGAGCGCATCGGATGCCGCCTATTTGCCAGCGCAGACATTCTGCGCATTGCTGTCGATGAAGGGACTAAACGGGCATTGCGCGTAGCGTAGCCGCACGCCGCGCGGCGTCAGCCGATCCGCACGCCGGTCGACCGGCGCATGGCCAATGCTGCCGAGCCGCTGTCCGGCCAGGTCCAAACCGAGGAAGGCCACCATGTCGTCCTGATCGACTCCATCGCCGGATACCCCGATCGCACCGACCAACACCGCGCCGCGAAAGATCGGCGAGCTGCCGGGGAAAATTTGCGCGCCGTTGGCCAGATTGGCGGCCGCCGCCAGCGAGTTGCCGGTGCCCAATTCGACGCCGACGCAATTGCGCGGCGTGTCGCTGGTGAAACCCGGCAGACCGGCAATGAAACCGACGTGCTGGATGATGCCGTTCATCACCAGATCGAGTTGCAGCCCGGTCGAAAACACGCTCCACTGCCCGGCCGGTTTGCTCAACGGTCCGGCGACGCTGCCGCGAATGCCATCCGGGAAAAATGGCCGTGACAAATTGCCGCCAGCGCGATCGGTAAAGGCAATGCCGTCGGCCAGCGCCGTCGGCCCGAGAAATCCGCGCACCGCCTCCAGATAGCTGCGCAGATCGACACTGCGCCGCGGCGCCAGCGTTGCATCCAGATACACCGTCGGCACGGTTAGGGCAGCGATCCATGCCGCCGCCTGCGGTGACGACAGGAACGCTGCGGTGCGGGCTTTCTGCGCCGACACATCGGCGCCAAACATCGGCGCGTCGCGACTGCGCACGACGCCCAGAATATGCCCGAGCGAATCCACCACCGAGATCGTCACCCGCGCCGGCGTGCCCAGCGGTCGGCGGATCTGGGCGCGGCTGCGGTTGGCGATTTCCAGTGCCGCGTCGAGCAGGGTTTCGACTTCGGCGGCAGTTAAAGCGGTCGCGCCGTCGCTGCCGGCCACCGGCGCAAACCGTGGCTGATTCAATGCATCGACCAGCACGAAGGCATCGCGCCCGCCAAAACTTCCGGCCGCCGCCGGTCGAATGCCCGATGCGGGATCGCCAAACGCGGTGCCCGGCAGCAACACCGCCTGGCTGTAGCCCGGTACCGCCAACAAGCTGCCAGCACTGGGTCCGAGTGCAGCGAAGCTGGCGGCGCTGATCCCCGCTGCCAATTGCTGGCTGCGGGCATCGGTAAAGCGCAAGCTGCGGCCATCGACGCTGATCCGCTCGGCGCGAATCGCCACCGGCGGCTCGAAGCCGATGGTCGCGGCCAAGGCAATCCGTTCGTCGCTATCAACATCGACATCGGCAATCCGCTGATCGATGCCATACCGGCCATCGGCAATGACGCCGACGCCACCGACCAAAACCGCACCTTTGTAAACCGGCAGGCCGCCGGGGTCTGCGGCCAGGCCCAAGGGCGAGCGTTTGGGACCAGCGTCGGCCGCGCCGCCGGCAAAAGCGCGCATGAAATCGGAACACGCCAGTTGACTGAACTGCACACCGAACAGCGGCCCGGAAGCCTGATTGAACTCACCCGGATTGAAATGCTCCTGAATGATTTGTCCGGCAGTGCGGGTACTGAACGCATTGCCCTGACTGGACAGGTAGGCACCGGTAATCGCTTTGGCAATCGCCACCAGCGCGTCACCACCGACGGCGGCTGGCAGCACGATGCCCTCAAGACCACCGTCGATCAGCGGCACCCCCGCCGGTGTGCTCGCCAGCACCACGTCGCGCACGGTTCCCGCCATGCGATACACAGCGAGCACATTGCCCACCCGGTCGACCACGGCGATGGTCGCCACTGCGCCCAAAGCACGCGCCTCGGCCACCGCCTGGGCGATCAATTTTCCGACTTCGTCGGCGCTCAGCCATTGCGCCGGGTCGGCGGCCACGGCGACGCCCGGCGCACAATTCGCGCACGGCCGATCCGCCAGCGGCAGGCGTTCGAGCGAGGTCGGGGCAAACGCCAACGGCTTCGACAATAGCGCCTGCTCGCGGGCTGGCATGGCATCGTGATCTGGCGCCACCGCCGCCGCTGCCAGGTTCGCTGCCGCCAGCATCACGAAAAACAGCGGCAGCAAGCTGCCGCACTCCAGATCAAGCCAACGCGGAACGTGGTTCATAGCCTGGTCTCCTCATAGGCCGGTGAAACTTTGGAGTGCGGCTGCTTGCTGCCGCTGTTCTGACTACCGACATCGCCGCCAGCATCACGAAAAACAGCGGCAGCAAGCTGCCGCACTCCAGATAGCTTTTGTGCCGCCGGGTCGGCCAAGCGCGATTGGGGCTTGAGCGGTGTACCGCTGCGTTGATGAAAGGCATGACAGCCGGTGCAGTCGAGTTTCACTTTGGCTTGGCTCGCGCGGTCGCCGTGGCAATCCAGACAGCGTGTCAGCCCGGGAATCAGAATGTCGGCGCTGACTTTGGAAAGCTTGGCAGCGTGGCAGCTTGAACAGGCCTTGTCGCGTTCGGCCGCGGTGGCACCCGCCGCCAAATGCGCGACATGATTGAACCGCGCCGCCGGATACCAATCCGCCACCAAGCGCACCGGCTTGACCCGCCAGCGCGTCGGCAACGGTTGCTCGGGTTGCTCGGTCACTTGATGGCAGGTGACGCAACCCGAGCGCGAAAATTGATTGAACGCTTCCAGGCGGCTGCGTTCGCGCGCGCAGGTCAACGGACTTTCGCGACAGGGATCGGCCAGCACCGCCTGACCGGGGCGACGGCGGTTGCGCTGGCTGCTGCCATCGGTGGCGCCGGGCAGCAAGAACTGGCGGATAAAGTGCTCTTCAATCGCCCGCACTGCGGCCGGCACATCGGCGTGCGGCAACTGCTGCTCGGGCTCCGCTTCATCGAACGCCAACGAATGACAGCGGCGGCATTGGCCTTCCATGCTGATCGGTTCGAAATGTTCCGGATCGCGGCCGAGGCGGTGGCAATCGGCGCAACCGAGCAAGGTCTTGGTGCCCGGCACTTGCACCTTTTTCGGGTCCAGATGGAGGGCATGGGAGAAGCGCAAATTGGAGCCCTCGCGCGGCTCCGGCGGCGCCTCGCTGGGCAGGCGACTCAGCGACCAGGTCCACCGGGTGGCATCGAAACGCCACAGCGTGAATGGGAACTGCGGATGACTACCCAGCGCCAGACCCGACACCGGCGCAGATAGTTTGGCGGCCCCCTTGGACTTGGCAACGGCGCCCAGCTCGCGATGGCAATCGATACAGAGCGCACTGTCGTGGCGCAGCAAATTGCCCGGTTCGTTGTGCTCTTTGTGGCAGCGCGCGCAAGCCATGGCGTCGAGCAGCGGCGAATCCACCAGGCGCCGATCAAAGTGCGCGTTGATGGCTTCGTGGCAGTGCCCACAGCCGCGATCCGGTGCCGGCTCGAACAATTTCAAATGGCAGGCCTGGCAATTGCTGCCGATGTCGGGGCTTGAGTGGGCACCGCTCAAAGGACCGCTGGACCAGACCGAATCGGCCGGTAACCAGGGTTGCGCCCGCAGCCAGGTCGCCAGCGCCGGTTGCCACACGCCGGCCAATGGCAAAGCCAGAAACAGCAGCGGAATCAGCAGCAGCAACCACGCCAGCGGCCGACTGCGCAGGCCGGTCTGGGTCAGCTCCAGCACGAAATGGGTGGCCGGTCCGAACGCTTCGTCGGGGGTCAGTGCCAGCACTTCGATGGCCGCGGCAAACCCCGGCGGCGGCGCCACAACGGTCAAAGTCTGGCGCCCCATGGCGATGCTTTGGCCCGCTGTCAGGCGCGCGCGGGCAACGGTTTTGTCGGCCAGTTGCACCCGCGCTGCGCCGACCGTGCGCAGATCGAAACCGCCGCCACGGCGCAGCGTGAGCACGGCGTGACAAGGCGCGATTTCCGGATCGAGCAATTGCAGGGTCTGATCGAAGCGATGACCCATCGTCAGCGTGCCGCTGTCGATGGTTTTCTCGAACAAGGCTTCGTTGCCTTTCTGATCACGCTCGATTCGGCGAATGAGGATCTGCACGGCGCTCACCAATACAGAAAGACGACGAGGATGTGCACCGTCAGCGCCGACAGCAGACCCAGCGTCAACGGAATATGCAGCACCAGCCAGAGCTTGATGCGAGCGTTCAAGCGAACGCCCTTGCGCAGCGTGTCGAGCACCCGCCGCCGACGACCAGCCAGCGCGAGCAACTCCTGCAGCATGGCGACTTCGCCGCGTTGCTCTGCCAGCGGAATGCGCGCTGCCAGAAAGTCGATCAAGCGCTGTTGGCCGCGATTGCCGAGCAAACGCGAGCCCTGCCCGGCTGCCGCTGGATCCAACACCCGGGAGCGATCAAAGCCAAACCACTGGGCCAATACGCCGCCACCCAGACTGGTGCGATCCACGGCGCTTTCCACGATCGCCTGGGTGCGAGCGTCGGCGTCAACCGCCAATTCGCGCAGGCGGGCGTCGATGGCATTGAGCTCGGTCAGCCAATCGGCGCGGCTCTGATCGCCATGGACGCGGACCAGACGTTGCGGCAGCGTGAGATAGGCGAACATGCCGTAGATCCCGCTCAGCACCACCGCCGTCAACAGCACAAAGGCCAGCGTGTGTACGTTCCAGCCAAACTGAAAGGCGCCATGCAGCGCGGCAATCGGCAACACCGAGAGGCCCAGCCAAACATGTGCCGAAGTCCAGCCCTGAACCGTGCCAAGTGAGGAGCGATAACTGCGCTTGCGCAGACCCAACCAAGCCAGCCACAAGATCATCGCGGTGGCGACGCCGCCGAGGGTGTAGCCCTGCCAGGAACCGCCGTTGCGCGGCAGCGTCGGCGCTTGACTGAAATAAATCAGCAACGAAGCCACCAGCAAGCCAAGGCTGAGCCGCAGATAACGGCGACGGCGATAACTGAGCAAGTGCTGGTGCATCGGTCAGCGCCTGGCGATCAGTTCGGAGAATTGTTCCGGACCGATGCGCACCGCCGCCCCGGTGGGACAAGCGCGCACGCAGGCCGGGCCGCCTGGCAGATCCATGCAGGCATCGCATTTGACCGCTTTCTTGCCCTTGGCCTTGGCCGCTTGGTCGGGCACACCATGTGGATCTTCGCCCGGCCCTGCGCCCAAACCCAGCAACAGCCAGGACAGCAATCCGGGCTTGGCGGGCGCATCGTAGGCCATGCGAATCGCCGAGTACGGGCAGTTGCTCTGGCAATTGCCGCAGCCGATGCAGGAGTGATCGATAAAAACTTCGCCCGAGGGCGCGCGATGGATCGCATCGACCGGGCAATCTTTCATGCAATGCGGCTGCTCGCAATGGCGGCAGGAAATCGGCACATGCACCGACGCATAGCTGGCACCGGCTTTGCGGTCCAGGCGCGAGCGGCCGCCGTGGGTCTCGGCGCAAGCCCGTTCGCAGTTGTCGCAACCGACGCACAAACTCTCGTCGATGATGATCGCGTTGGTCGCCTCACCCAAACCTTGGTGCATCAGGAACGACACCAGGTGGCCGCCTTCCGGCTGTGACGCCAATTGCGAAATTTGCTCCAGTTGCACGGTGGTGTTTTGTTGCAGCACAGCGATTCGCTGCGGATCTTTTTTCAGCAGCGCCAGAAACTCCGGGCCCTTCAGCGCAATCGTCTCCACCGGCACCGCAGCGCGCGTCGTTTCGCGGCGCAGTGGATCGCCCATCAACGCCAACTGGCCAAAAATCTGGCCGCTGTGCACGTGCCCGACCGCGACCTCCACCTTGGCGGTCTGGCGAAACAAGGCGACGGTGCCGCTGCGGATCAGGTGCAGACAATCGCCGGTCTCGCCCTCGTGATAAATCTGCTCGCCGGTGGCATAGCTGCGGGTAGTGACGCGCTGGGCGATCTCGCGCAGCGCCGCCATCGGCAGACCCGGCGCAAAATGCTGCTGCAAGGCCCGCACAATAAACACCCAATCGATGCCGGCGCGCACTTCATCGTTGGAGTTGAGCAATTTGAGCATGCTGCGGCGCGGCGTTTCGATCAGAATGGTCTCCGCTCCGATCTGCGCGCTGCCGCGCCGAGGACGACCGGAGATCAGGCTCATCTCGCCGAAAAATTGCCCCGGCCCAAGCACGAAGCGCTTGCTGCCATCTTCCGAAATGATCGTCACCTCACCTTCGACGATGGTGAAAAAAGTATTGCTGTATTCGCCACTCCGAAACAGAAAATCCTCCTGGCGCAACACGCTGGTGGCTTTCGGCGCTGGCGGCGGTGCCGCATCGGCGTCGGTCAACGCCTCGCCAGCGGCTTTCAGTTGCGCCAGTTGTGCGCGCTGCCGCGTGCGCTGCGCTTCGGCACGGCGTTTGACCGCTTGCTCGGACTTGGCCTGGGCCGAGGCTTGCGCTTCAGCATCCGGCGTACTCATCAACACCCGGCTCTCGATCACCAATTCGCGGAACGCCAGCGTATTCATCCGCCGAAACATCGGAATGCGTTGCTGATACAGCGCGAGGATATCGTCCACCCCGGCCGCATACGGCAGCGCCGCGAACTGCAACGCGAGCAAAGCATGATCCACCGGCTCGACGGCCACGCCGTGGATGTAATCGACCACGTCCTGGCCCTGATTCATCGCCTGCTTGATCAGCGGATAACCGGCCAGCGAGCCGACGATGTACAGGCCCGGCACATTCGATTCGTAGCGCGGACTCAGTTGCGGCAAGGCATCCGGCCGCGCACTCGGAAACACCACGCCGCAACTTTCGACGAAGCGTCGCGGTGGCACCCCACCCAAACGCGCGATCAAGCGATGGCAGCGGATCGGTTTCACTGCCTCCGGCGTACTCAGGTGGACGCAGCCCATGCCATCGGCGCCCGCTGGCTTGATCGATTTGACGCTGCTGGCGTAGTAACACTGCAAATCCACCGATTTGCTGTTGATCGCCGCCAAAATCGCGTTGAGGTTGCCGGCCTTGGCGCGGGAAAACTCATCACGCCGATTGACGATGATCACCGCGTTCTGACGCGCCAGAGCAATCGCATTTTCGATTGCCGAATCACCGGCGCCGACCACCATGATGACTTCGTTGCGGTAAGCCGCCGGGTCGTCGAGCTGGTATTGCACCAAGCCGCAGTCTTCTCCCGGCACGCCCATTTTCTGCGGGTTGCCTTCCAGGCCGATGGCCAGCACCACCTGGCGCGCGTGCAGCTCGGCGCCGTCTTTCAGACGCAGCACGAAATCGCCGCGTTGCCCGGAAACCGCCACCACTTCGGCCTGGTAGCGAAGATGAATGTGCTTGGCTTCGATATCCCGACGCCAGTGATCCAGAATGGCTTCTCGCAGACCGGCACGAAAGCGCAACGGACTGCGCAAATCCAGAAAGCCGGGTTCGTCCATCACGAACTTGCCCTTCTGGTAGCGATGGATGGTCTTGGCAAACTCGCTATGCGCCTCCAGCAGGAGGTGGCTGGGCGCGGATCCACCGCCGGCACGCTGATCGATCTCGGCGGCGCGCGCCGCAGCGCTCAGTCCGGCCGGCCCGGAACCAATGATCGCAATCTCGTAGATTTCAGCCGCTGCGACCATGGCAATCTCGTCTCCACTTGCCGCGTACTCCCCCAAGTACCGCGAGGCAATCGAGGCTAAACCCGGTCAGCGAAACTGTCAACCGTTCGCAATTGCATTTCCTCTGCGCGCCTCGATTGAATGCAGGAGGGTCGCTTGCGTCGCGATGGTCGAAGTTGCCGAGCAGTCGCGACGCTTGTCGACGCTCCCACAATTTCCCTCAACCCGTCTCCCGTCTCCCGTCTCCCGGCTCCCGGCTCCCGGCTCCCGGCTCCCGCTTCTCGATTGTCGTCACTCAGCCTCGCCGAGGAACTGGCCGAGCTTGTAGGCATCGAACGGCCAATCCAGCTCGGCGCCGGTATCGCCACGGCGCAACACCGGAATCCGCCAGCCATAGCGTTGTTCGGCGCTGGCATCGTCTTCCAAAAAGCACACCTGGTCGGGCACTCGGCCACGCGCGGCGAGCAGGCTTGCGGCCAGATCGCAGAGGGCGCAACGGTCGCGGCGGTAGAGGGTCAGTGGCATGTCGGCATTCGGCGCATTCGCTTGGTTACAATGGCGCCGCATCGGGAGCGGGCAAGATGGCGGTTAGCGTATTCGATTTGTTCAAGATTGGCATCGGTCCGTCGAGTTCGCACACCGTCGGCCCGATGCGCGCGGCGGCGCGTTTCGCCAACCGCTGGCTGGATCAGCGTGGGCTGTTGTCACGCGTGGCGCGGGTCCGTTGCGAACTGTTCGGTTCACTCGCCCACACCGGCCGCGGCCACGGCAGCGACAAGGCGATCATCCTCGGCCTGGAGGGCGAACAACCCGACACGGTCGCGGTCGATGCGATCGGCGCCAGGCTCAAAATCATTCGCGCCGACAAAGCGCTGACGCTGCTCGGCCGCCAGCGCATCCAATTCGACGAAAAATATGACCTCGCTTTCAACAAGCGCCAACGCCTGCCCTACCACTCCAACGGGATGCGCTTCAGCGCTTACGATAGCGCCGGGGTGGAACTTGCCACGCGCGACTATTACTCGGTTGGCGGCGGCTTTGTGGTCAACCCGGACGAGGCCGCCGAAGATCGCATCGTGCCCGACATGACGCCGCTACCGCACCCGTTTGCGAGTGGCGACGCGCTGATCCTGACCTGCACCGAAACCCACTTGACGATCGCCCAGATCATGCTGGAGAACGAGCGCAGTTGGCGCAGCGATGACGCCATCCATGACGGTCTGCGCAAAATCTGGGCCGCCATGCAGGACTGCGTGCAGCGCGGCATGCAGGCATCCGGCGTGCTGCCCGGCGGGTTGAAGGTCGGCCGCCGGGCGCCGCATATGGTGCAGGAGCTGAAGTCCCGGCCGGAGGCGGCGCTGAAGGATCCCCTGACCATTCTCGACTGGGTCAATTTGTACGCACTCGCGGTCAACGAAGAAAACGCCGCTGGCGGTCGCGTCGTTACCGCGCCGACCAATGGCGCCGCTGGCATCGTCCCGGCGGTGCTGCATTACTACGACCGCTTTGTCCCAAGCGCCACCGAACAAGGCGTGTTCGATTTTTTGCTGACCGCCGCCGCCATCGGCATTTTGTACAAGGAAAACGCGTCGATCTCTGGCGCCGAGGTCGGTTGCCAGGGCGAGGTCGGCGTCGCCTGCTCGATGGCCGCAGGCGGACTCACCGCCGCCCTCGGTGGCAGCGTGCTGCAAATCGAAAATGCCGCGGAGATCGGCATGGAACACAACCTCGGCCTGACCTGCGATCCGATCGGCGGGCTGGTGCAAATCCCCTGCATCGAGCGCAACGCCATGGGCGCGGTCAAGGCGATCAATGCTTCGCGGATGGCGCTGCGCGGCGATGGCAAACATCGGGTCTCGCTCGACAAAGTCATCCGCACCATGCGCGACACCGGCCGCGACATGCAAGACAAATACAAAGAGACCTCGCGCGGCGGTCTGGCGGTGAACGTCATCGAATGTTGAACGCCGATCACACTCCAGCGCAACGGTGGCGCGCGTATCGGCACGCCGCGTTGCTGGTCGCCGGTATTGGCGTTGCCGTCATCGTCACCGTCGGCGTCACGCCGGCCGCCGCCAAACACATTTACCAGTACCGGGATGCCAACGGCATCCGTCACTTTACGGATCGACCACCGACCGAGACCACGATCAGCGATCTCAAGACCAGCCTGATCCGGACTGAGCATCAAGACATCGTCGAGTTGATTTCCGAAGACGCCGAGTCGGCCAGGAATCTGATCTTCCAAAACCGCTGGCGTGGTCCGGTCGCCGTCGAGATCGTTTTCGATCAGGCGCTGAATATTGCCAGCGACCCGCCGCTGCCGCTGCAGGTGGTGCTCAACGCGCTGGAGCGGCGCCAGGTGGCGCGGCTGGCGCCGGCTGATCGTCGCCAGGCCAGCAGTTATGCGCTGAGCTATCGCGCGGTGCCCGGTGACCCCAGCGCCCACCACGACGACGCCGTGCGCTATGCGCTGCCGTTTGCGGCGGCGGTGAACTACCGCTTGGCGCAAGGCCCGAATGGCCAGTTCTCGCACACCGATCCGCAATCACGCTATGCCTATGATCTGGCCGTCGCCGAGGGCACCGAAGTGCGGGCGGCGCGCGCCGGTGTGGTGATGCAAGTGGAGCGCGACTTCTTCGGCGCCGGCCTCGATCGGCAGCGCTACGGCGACCGTGCCAATTCGGTGCGGGTGCTGCATAGCGATGGCAGCATGGCGGTGTATGCGCATTTGCAACTGGAAAGCAGCCTGGTCACGCCCGGCCAAAAAGTCAGCGTCGGCCAAGTGCTGGCGCGCTCCGGCAACACCGGATTTTCCAGCGGGCCACATCTGCATTTCGTCGTCCAGGTCAATCGGGCGATGGAACTGGTAGCGGTGCCGATCGAGTTTGTCGCGACCGTGGCGGCAGTCCGGCCCGGCCTATAGCGCGTCGAGATCGCCGAGTGCGCGAATCAAGCGCCGCGCGCGTTTGTCCGGCTTGTGCTCGGGCGGCTGCATGCCAAGCCGGTCGAACTTGCGTTGCTCGCGCAGCGCCTCACGTCGCGCGACACTCTCGGCGGACTCGATATACAGCGCCTCGGCCTGCAAGGCCGGACCGCGGCGGTGATCGAGCCCGATCACCACAATGTCGTAATGCTCGTGTTCGCGGCAGATTTTCAAGCCATCGCCGATGCGCAGCAACCTTGCCGCTTTGGCGGGGGCACCGGCGATCTCCACCTTGCCGGATGCAATCGCCTGCTTGGCCAGCGCCCGGGTCTTGAACCAGCGCGCCGCCCACAACCAGACATCCAATCGAATGCCCGCCGCCTCGCTCGCCGTGGCCACCATGCCGCGATCCGGCTTTAGCCGAGCAGCGCGTTCATGCGCCGCAGAAACGCACTCGGATCATCAAGCTGGCCGCCCTCAGCGAGCCGCGCCTGATCGAGCACGATCAGCGCCAGATCGGTGGCCAGGGCATCGTCGGTACTCGCCGCCAAGCGTTTCAACAAGGCGTGCTCGGGATTGATTTCCAGCACCGGCGCTTGATCGGGCACCTCCTGACCGGCGGCTCGCATCAATTTTTGCATGTGCAGGGCCATTTCGTATTCGTCGATCACCAGGCACGCTGGCGATTCGGTGAGCCGCGCACTGACCTTGACCGCACGCACCTTGTCGCCGAGCAATTGCTTGATGCGCTCGACCAGCGGCGCCGCATTTTTTTCCACTTCCTCGTGCTGCTTTTTGGCCGCTTCATCCAGCGCCACGTCGCCCTTGGCGACGTTGCGCAGCTTCTTGCCGGCGTACTCGTTCAGATGCCCAGACACCCACTCGTCAATGCGCTCAAACATCAACAAGACCTCGATACCGCGCGCCTTCAGAGCCTCCAACTGCGGGCTATGCGCGGCCGCTGCGTAAGAATCGGCGGTGACATACCAGATCGTATCCTGGCCCTCCGGCATGCGCGCGATATAGTCATCCAGTGACACCGTGGCGTCTTGGCCAGTACTGGTGGTGGAGGCATAGCGCAGCAGTTTGGCGATCCGTTCGCGATTGCCAAAATCTTCCACGATGCCTTCTTTGAGCACGCTGCCGAAAGCTTTGAAGAAAGTGTCGAATTTTTCTTTTTGCTCGGTGGCGAGGCCGTCGAGCAGATCCAGCGTGCGCTTGGTCAGGCCCGAACGAATCTGCTGCACCATGCGGTTTTCCTGCAAGATCTCGCGCGATACATTCAACGGCAAGTCATCGGAATCGACCACCCCGCGAACAAAACGCAAATACGCCGGCAACAATTGCTCGCTCGCATCCATGATGAACACGCGACGGATATAGAGCTTCAGTCCCTTGCGTTCTTCGCGGCCGCTGAAAGCCATGTCGAACGGCGCCTGGGTCGGCAGATAGAGCAGACTGGTGTAACTCTGATTGCCTTCCACCCGGTTGTGCGTCCACGCCAGCGGCTCGTCGTAGGCATGGGCGGCGTGTTTGTAAAAACCCTGGTAATCCGCATCGCTCAGCTCCGCCTTGGGGCGGGTCCACAGCGCCGCGGCGTGGTTGACCGTCTCCCATTCTGGCGCGCCGTCGCCCTCTTTCAGCATGCGGATCGGAAACGCGATGTGGTCGGAGAACTTGGCGACCAGACTGCGCAAACGCCACGGCTCCAGAAACTCTTCTTCTTCCGGCTTCAGATGCAGCGTAACGCGGGTACCGCGCTCGGCCTGATTAAACGTGTCGATGCTGTATTCACCGGTGCCGGTGGATTCCCAACGCACCGCCGCTGCGGCATCGACGCCAGCCCGACGGCTGCACAAGGTGACTTTATCGGCCACCACAAAAGCCGAATAGAAGCCGACGCCGAACTGCCCGATCAAAGCGGTGTCCTTGCGGGCATCGCCGGACAGCGACTCCAGAAAACGCCGCGTACCCGAGCGCGCCACGGTACCGATATTGTCGATCACTTCCGCGCGCGTCATGCCGATGCCGTTATCGCTCAAGGTCAGCGTGCGCGCCGCCTTGTCCACTTCAATCTTCAAGTGATAATCGCTATCGCCCGCGCTCAGCGACGGATCAGCGATCGACTCGAAACGCAGCTTGTCGCAGGCATCCGAAGCATTGGAAATCAACTCGCGCAAGAAGATCTCCTTGTGCGAATACAGCGAATGCGTCACCAACTGCAGCACCTGCTCAACCTCCGCCTCAAAGCGGCGGGTTTCAGTGCTCGGGGTAGTGCTCGGGGTAGCGCTCGCGGCAGGACTCGGGGTAACGGTGGACATGAACGGATCTCCAAAATGGGCGAATAGACCCGTTCCATGTGGCGTCGCCAACGCCGGATTTCAAGCCGCGATCAGCCGCCACCGCAACCGTCGAGCCAAACGCCACGGCTCCTCTCGCCCGCTTGCGGGAAAAAGCCCGGGAGACCGAGGCTCTGCTTTGCTCCTCTCTCCCGCTTGCGGGAGAGAGGTCGGGAGACCGAGGCTCTGCTTTGCTCCTCTCTCCCGCTTGCGGGAGAGAGGTCGGGAGAGAGGGGCCCTGCTTTGCTCCTCTCTCCCGCTCGCGGGAGAGAGGTCGGGAGAGAGGGGCTCTGCTTTGCTCCTCTCGCCCGCTTGCGGGAAAAAGCCCGGGAGACCGAGGCTCTGCTTTGCTCCTCTCTCCCGCTTGCGGGAGAGAGGTCGGGAGAGAGGGGCCCTGCTTTGCTCCTCTCTCCCGCTCGCGGGAGAGCGGTCGGGAGAGCGGGGCTCTGCTTTGCTCCTCATCCCGCGCCCCGAACCGAACCAAGCCGGTGTCACGGTCATAAAGGCCACCAGCAAAGCCGAAGGGTTGGAAGCCGGGGTTGCTGTCGCTGAGGACTTGGTCCCAAGCGTCGTAATCCAGGCGCTGGGCGATGGTTCTGTCGGCGACGCAGACGATCAGGTGCATGCTGCCGAGATGATCGACAAAGAAAATTACTCCGACGCAAGTTTGTCGCTGGCGCGACCAACCCCTAGATGCAGCGCGGCTCGCAGGCCGGTTCACCCCGATGCGATTCACACGGAAGACATTTTTTTGCACGCCAGTTTTTGAAAGTGCTGAGCGCAACTCCGTGAGGCGAAATTGGGCAGGCGAGATGGTTTTCCCCTTGGCCGCCACTGCCACCGCCGCCGATTCCGTCAAGGGTGCGGAGCATAGCCCGAACCCTTGACGGCCTCGAAGAAGGCACGCTCAGACAAGCGGTGCAAGCGGGTGTATGCGTTGCACCGCATGGCAACATGCGCATGGCGGACGGGGGTTGAGAGCAATCAAGCCTTATTATCAAGCTGCTGTTTCCATTCGCGCGCAAGGACCGGTAACCGGTCGATCACTTCGCGGCCGAACAGCACCTCGTCGATGTAGCCCATATGCAGCATGTCAATGATGCGGCAGAGATAGGAGCGACCACACTCCCACCAGGTGAAGTAGTCATCGACCATCAGGACATGCTGAACCTTGCGACGCGCTGCCGTTTCAAGCTCTTCAAGCTCATGGCCATCCAACAGCGTTTCATATACGCCGTCAGCAACGCGGCTGCCGAAAGTGGTCGTGTAGTAATACTCTTTGATCTCCCAAATGGCGATGGGATTCACCACGGAAGGGAAGGCGCCATCGACGCGCCTGGAAAGCGTGCGCAGCGGCATCGCGTCATGCGTAAGCGTGGTCAGGCTCCTCGGGTCGTAATCGCAGGAAGCATCCCCAATGTTCGATTCAATCAGCATGTTAACGATGCCGGTCAGGAAGGCATGGTTGCGCTTTACTCCCTTTTGCTTGTTCATGGGCAGAACGCATCTTGGCTTCAATTGTTTGCGTAATTTCTTGAACGCAGCTTCGGAGGCATTGTTATCCATGAGGTTGCCGCGAACGGTGGTGTCCAACAGGTTGGCGCGGAACTCGAAGTAGTCCAGCAGCATGCAGCCGAATTCAGTCAGCCGGTTGTTGACATCGGCAATGTGCTCTACCGACAGCGAAAGCCGGGCAAAGGCCACGCGAATTTGATCGAGCGATGGCACCAATATCGTCCCTGCACCGCGCTTCGTATAGCCTATTTCCTGGCTGACCGTGCGCACGTGAGCCCAGAATTCTTTGCTTTGACAAAGGAAGCGCGGATCAGCTTTCAAGGTAGCGCTCGATGAATTTCTTGAGCGGTGTGCCGACCGCTTTGCAAATGGCCTCGAGCTCGATGAGGTCGAGGCGCTGCTCCCCGCTTTCGTATTTGCTGACGTAAGACTGGGTTTGCCCCAACCGGTCCGCAAGATCGACTTGCGTCAGACCGGCATCGAGTCGGAGCTGTCTGAGAAGGGTCGTGAGTTGGCGCTTTTTCATTGGCTGGGCAGCCTATATTCTGTTGTAGAATATTCAAACTTAGAATCTGCCCGGCTAAGGAGGACACTTACGCCATGCTCGTCGAACAAGCCAGCCTCTTCGCCCCCGACCCCGCCACCCAGATCGTGCGCAAAGGGCGCACCATCGAACCCTTTAACCTGCAACTGCTCAAGTGGATTGGCAATAAACAGAAGCAGGCCTTGGAGATCATCGGTTACTTTCCCTCAAACTTTGGCACCTACTACGAGCCGTTCCTGGGTGGCGGTGGCGTGTTGGGAGTGCTGGCCCCGCCGCGTGCTGTCGCCAGCGACGCGTTCGGCGCGTTGGTGGAAATATGGGCGATGATGCATCGCGACGCCGAAACACTTAAGGAGTGGTACGCCGAGCGGCACGCGCTGATCGACAGCATGGGCAAGCAGGATGCGTACGAGCATGTTCTGGCAAGCTATAACCGCAAGCCCAACGGCGCCGACTTGTTGTTCCTATGCCGTGCCTGCTACGGCGGCGTGGTGCGCTTCCGCAAGATGGATGGCTACATGTCCACACCATGCGGCGTGCATACGCCGGTCCCGCCGGAGAGCTTCAATAAACGTGTCGACTTGTGGGCGGAGCGGACGCAGGGCACCACATTTGTTCATGCCGATTTTGCTGAAGTACTTGCACGGGCCGAATCGGGTGATTTGGTCTATTGCGATCCGCCATACGCAGACAGCCAAACCATTCTTTATGGCGCGCAAGCCTTCTCGCTGCCGCGTTTGTTCGACACCATTGCGGACTGCAAGGCCAGGGGCGTGCATGTTGCCCTGAGCATTGACGGCACCAAGTTTTCCGGCGGCAAGCTTTGCCAACTGCCGATTCCGGATGGTCTGTTCGAGCGCGAGGAGTTCATTCACATCGGCCGCTCGATGCTCAAACGTTTCCAGATGGACGGACGCAGCCTGGAAGACCACGAAGTGGCCGACCGTCTGTTGCTGACCTATTGAGGCGGTCTGCCCGCATTTACTGCTCGTCGATCAAAAATCCGTAAGCGCCACACGTTTTCTTGGCGCGCAGAGCTGAAATTAATTCAGTCGTGCTGCGCCTTATCGCATTCTCATCCATACAGACCAAGGCAATGTTCGCATCGTCGAATTTGTTCCGCTCAGCAAAATTCAGCTTGTGAAATGTAACCGTCCGCCACAACACATCTATTCCGCTGCACCGCATTGAGGTTTGATACGCGCTGGTTGATGCGGACGGAGTGGATGATGCAGCGTGAGCGATGAGAAATACCCAAATCTGGTGTATGGACGTGATCTCTCAGGCGGCGGCCGAGTGGGTTTGGGCGGACACATCATCGCGCACTTCGATGCCGTCGTGGAAGTGCACGCCATCGATGACTTTGGCCAG
>Ga0210016_1002208_pt1 | contig 17845 bp, 12 predicted proteins | sample CryGeyCG2014_300_FD_185454 | JGI IMG/M metagenome (GOLD analysis project Ga0210016, IMG submission 185454) | Groundwater microbial communities from aquifer - Crystal Geyser CG02_land_8/20/14_3.00 (SPAdes) (version 2) | ecosystem: Environmental > Aquatic > Deep subsurface > Groundwater | place... | reverse complement strand
TTCGCTGAAAGTCGGCATGACCGCGGGCAGAGGCAAATACGTGCTTTTTACCGACGCGGACCTGTCAGCGCCGTTTGAGGAGCTGGACAAGCTGCTTCCGTATTTCAGCCAGGGATACGATATCGTCGTGGGTTCGCGGAAGCTGAAGGATTCGGTCGTGCAGGTGCACCAGGCCCGGCACAGGGAGTTCATGGGCAGGATCTTTTATATGCTGGCAAAAGCGTTCGTCACGGGCATCGTCCGTGATTTCAACTGCGGTTTTAAATGCTACCGCAGGGAGGTCGCGCACCGCCTTTACGGCATCAGCCGTCTGGAGCGCTGGGGTTTTGACGTTGAATTATTCTTCCTGGCGGAGAAATACGGATATAAGATCAAGGAAGTTCCCGTGCGCTGGCTGAATTCCTCCACCACGAAGGTCCGCCTGTTTAAGGACAGCCTGAACTCGTTCCTGGAACTGGTGCAGATAAGAATCAATGACATGCAGGGACTGTATGCGGATGAAAAATGAAAAGGTTTTAATAGTCCTTATTTTAATTTTATCTTTTACGCTGAACACCCTCGGGATCAACTGGGGCGTGCCCAGCGCCGAGCGCAACAGGCTTTACTTTACCGGCGAAAAAGAGATGAGGGAGTCCATGGCGGAGGTAACGCGGGACAAAGTGGAAAGATCGAGGACGCAGTACAGGGAAGAGATGAGCGGTTCAAGATTTAACCCGGTGCGCACCTACCATCCCGATGAGTCCCAGTTCCTGGCGTCCCTCAGCAATATGAACATAAAAAAACTGGATCTTAACCCGCACTATTTTTACTACGGAACTCTGTATTTCTGGTTTTTCGGGATCGCGCTCGCTCTCGCATATGCGCTCGGTTTCGTCAAACTGACCACGGACCTGGCTTTTTTCTATTCCCACCCGGAGGAACTGGCCAGGTTCTATATCGCCGGAAGAGCGGTTTCCGCGGTTTTCGCCGCCCTCACGGTCCTTATGGTGTACCTTGTCGCGAAGAAGAGGTACGGGGTTTTCAAGGGATTGATGGCGGCGCTTGCCGCCGCGCTGGTCCCGCTTTCCGTGATCAACGCCCATTACGTTGCGGTGGACGTCACCGAGGTCTTTTTCATAATCTTTTCCTTCTATTTCTCCCTGAAACTGCTGGATTCCGACGAGAACAGACTGTACGTTCTGGCCGGCGCCCTCGCCGGCCTTGCCGGCAGCGCCAAATACCCGGGGCTGCTGGTCATCGCGGCGGTCCCGGTCGCGGTTTTTCTGAAAAGCAGGCGCGGGCTGAGGGACCTGCTGGCCTGCTGGTTCCGCAAAAAGGTTCTTTTGAGCTATCTTTGCGGCGCCGCCGCTTTCCTGATCACCTTTCCGTTCATCGTAACCTCGCACGGCGAGGTGATGGGCTTCGTAAGGAATGTCACGGGAGCCTGGCATCCGGTTTCCGGGACGATATTTTATTCAAAGGCGCTGTATAACGGGCTTGGCCTGCCGCTTCTCCTGCTTTCCCTGGCAGGCCTGTTCCTTGCCCTGCGGGGGAAGGAGAAAGGGGACCTGCTGATATTATTCTGGGTAATATTCTCTTTTATGCTTTTCGCGTCCACAGGCCTGATCTATGACAGGTATATTCTCGCCATCGTTCCCTTCATGGCGGTTCTCGCGGTAAAAGGCCTGGAGGCTTTTAAAAACGCTTCGCTCAGAAACGCGGCGCTCATTTTTACCCTGATGCTTACGTTTTTGTATTCTTTTGCCTATGACAGGGTTTTTATGAGCAGGAACACAAGGACTGCAGCCGGGGAGTGGATCGCGGCGAATATTCCGGCAGGAAGCAGCATAGGCCTCAGAAGGGACCCCTGGCAGTACGAGATTCCTCCCCTGAACCGGAAAAAATACGTTCTGTGCATCACGGGCAAGCAGGCCGCCGAGATGGCCGGCGCGGTTGATGCCCAAAGGCCCGGTTACTTTATTCTCGGAGAGGCCGAATTCCCTCCCGGCGGTTTTCAGGCCTGCACCGACCTGCTTTCCGGGAAAGGATACGGGCTGCTCAGGGAGTTCGGCAACCCGCCCAGAGTTTTCGGGATCCCGTTCAATCATAAGGACCCCAGCGATAACTACCGGTACATGTATCCGAAAATCCGTGTTTTTAAAAGGGCATCCGGGCAGGCGCGATGAGTATTTCCGTGCTGGGCAAAACGCTCAAACTTTTCCTGGGATACGGTGACGCCAAAAGCAGCAGGTTCCGCCTCACGAAAGCCGTGCAGAAACGCCTGTACCGCTGGGCACTTATGCATCCGGTTTTCTCGTTCAAGGCATTTCATTTTTTCCTTTCGCCTTTTTTGAAAGACGTCGCGAACGTGCGGGGCCATACGATGTTCCTTGACCGCGGCGACAGCCTGGGGCTTTCGGTCTTCGGGGTTTTCGAGCCTTTTATGACAAAGGTCGTCGCCGGAGAGATAAAGGAAGGGGACACGGTTGTGGACGTGGGCGCAAGCATCGGTTATTACACGCTCATGTTCGCCAGGCTTGTCGGCGAAAAAGGAAAGGTTTTTGCTTTTGAGCCCGCTCCGGACATATTCGCGGTCCTGGAGAAGAACGTCAGGGAGAACGGCTACAAAAACGTTATCCTGAACAACAAGGCGGTGTCGGATAAGGCCGGCAAAGCCAGGCTTTACCTTTGTGATTACAATAACATGGCGCACACGATGAGCAAGACCCGCGCGGGCGCGGGATCGGTGGAGGTCGAAACGGTAAGGCTGGATGACTATTTTAGGGATTACGGCGGCAGGATCGATTTTGTCAAGATGGACATCGAAGGCGCGGAATGCGCGGCCGTGAAGGGTATGGAACAGGTGCTCCGGGGCAGCCGGTCCGTTAAGCTGGTAACGGAATACTATCCCAGATGGCTTTCTTCTTTCGGCTCAAGCGCGAAGGAATACCTGGAACTGATCTCAAGCCTGGGGTTCAGCCTCAGCGACATAAACGAAGAAACAGAGCGGGTGGAACCTTCGGACGCGGATAAAATATTGAAAAAATATTCTCCTGAAAAAAAGACATGGACTAACCTTTTATGCAAAAAATAGAGGAGGCGGCAATAGGCACGAAGAGCAACCCGGCCGTATTTTTGATACTGGCGGTTTCCTTCATCCTGAACTCGCTGGGCCTGCAGTGGGGGGTTCCGAGCGCGGAGAGGAACAGCCTGTATTTTTCGGATGAAGCCGGGATCAGGAAGTCGCTTGAGAGGGTGGATCCGGAAGAAGTGGCTGATTCCATGGCGGGAAAAAAGGAAGGTCTTTCGGGATCGGCATTCGCCCCCATTAAAAGCTACCATCCAGATGAGTCGAATTTCATTAAAGCGATCAGCAACATGAAGCCGAAGAAGCTGGATTTCAACCCGCACTATCTTTATTACGGCACCATGTATATTTATTCTTTTGCCGCCGTCCTCGCTGCCGGAGTTGTGTTCAGGATCATAAAGCCCACAACCGACATTCTTTTTTATTTCACGCACCCCGCTGAGATAGCGAAATTCTATGTCGCGGGCAGGCTCGTTTCAGTGATCTTCGCGGTTCTGCTGGTATACGTAATATACCGCCTCGCGAGGAAGCTCTACGGGGAAAAGACGGGTTTGTTCTCGGCGCTCGCGCTGGCAGTGACCCCGGCGCTTGTGGTGAATTCCCATTTCCTTTCTGTGGACGTCACGATGTCCTTTTTCGTGTTCCTTACGATGCTTTTCGCCGCAAGGATATTATCTTCCGGCGAATTAAAATGGTACGTTCTGGCGGGAATATGCGCCGGGCTGGCAGCGCAGTCCAAGTATAATGCCGCGCTGGTCGCGCTGGCGGTGCCTGTTGCCGGGCTGCTGAGGACCTGCGGGAAAAAGACGGATATTCTATTATGCTGGTTTGAAAAAAAGGCGCTCCTGAGCTACGCGTGCGCCCTCGGTATTTTTATCCTTTTCCTGTTGCCGTTTGTTTTTACGACGATCCCGGAATTCTCGCGCAATTTTTCGGCAGGCATGTTCAGGATCGGCCCCAGGATCAGCAGCGTTGCCAGCAACACAGTGTTTTTTACGGAAGCTCTTTACCACGGGATGGGCCTTCCTCTTTTCCTGCTTGCCGCCGCGGGCGTGGTCATGGCTGTTATGAAAAGGGAAAAAGCCGACATATTCTTTATTTTCTGGATAGCCATTAATATGCTTATACTGGTAATAATGTCCCCTCTGGGCGACAGGCATATGAGGTACCTGCTTATAATACTGCCGGCGCTCGCGGTCCTTGCCGCCAGGTTTATGGCGGCGGTATGCGCTATGCGCCCGGCAAACAAGGTTGTTCCGGTCCTGATCGCGCTTGTCGCCTGCGTTCCGACCCTGCTTTTCAGCGCGGGTTATGACAGGGTTTTTATGCAGGAAAACACCCGGACCTCGGCCGGGAAATGGATCGCGCAGAACATACCCGCGGGAAGCAGCATAGGCCTGAGAAGGGACCCGTGGCAGTATGAGACGCCGCCCGTAAACCAGGCGAAGTACAGGCTCTGCATCACGGGAAAGCTCGCCTCCGAGTCCGCGAAAGCGATCGCGGAGAAGAAACCCGGATACTTCGTCATAAGCAACGCCGAGTACATCGGCTACAGAGAGGAATGGAACAGCGTTCTTAAGAACGCGGGGTACGGCCTGGTAAAGGAATTTTCAAACCCCCCGAGGGTTTTCGGCGTCGCGTTCAACAACAGCGCGGAACCGGCTGACGACTACACCTATTTCTACCCGGAGATCCGGATATACAAATCGGAAAAATAAAACTTCATTACAAAAGGAGCAGGGCATGAAACCGCTTTACATTATCCTCATAGGCCTCGGGTTCGCAGTCGCCGGGCAGATGTTCATGAAGCAGGGTTTGCTGGGCTACCAGATAACAGGCATCACTATAGCCAACGCGGTACCGCTCTTCGTGAAGACAATATTCAGGCCTTTTGTTTTCCTGGGTTTCGTAATGTACCTCTGCTCGAGCTTTTTCTGGCTTGTCGCGATCTCGAGGGTGCCGCTGAGTTACGCGTACCCGCTGATGAGCATAAGCTATGTTCTCGTGGTCTTGCTTTCGTGGATGATCTTCAAGGAACAGGTAGGCCTGGCAAGGTGGCTGGGTGTGGCGGTAATAATTTTCGGCGTGTACCTTATTTCGCTCAAGGTTAGTTGAATAGAAGTTAAAAGTTGTCCCAAAGGGATCCCTTCGGGAAAGGTTAAAGGTTGCAGGCAGTCATTTGTAAAAGCCAGTACTGGTTCCATGGTTCCGTAGTTCCGAGGTTCAAGGAAAAAAGATTTTTTAGTTCTCTTAAGTTCCCTGTTGAAAAGTATTTTTTCGTGCTTTCGTGATACTTTCGTGTTTTCGTGGAAATCTTTGGCGGAGGTAGCTGGTGAAGTTTTCGGACATTCCCGGAGCGATAGAAGATATCAGGAAGGGAAAATTCATAGTTGTGACGGATGACAAGAACAGGGAGAACGAGGGCGACCTTGTCATAGCCGCCGAAAAAATAACTCCCGCCGCCGTGAACTTCATGGCGAAGGCTGCGCGGGGGCTAATTTGCGTTGCGGCTCCCGAGCAGAGGATGAACGCCCTCAAGCTCTACCCGATGGTGAGCGAGAACACATCCCTGATGGGAACTTCTTTTACGGTTTCCGTGGACGCCAAAAAAGGCGTCAGCACCGGCATTTCGTCGCATGACCGCGCCGCAACCATCAGGGCGCTCATCGGCAGGAGCACAAAGCCGGAAGACCTTGCAAGGCCGGGCCATATATTCCCGTTAAGGGCGCATCCGGCAGGGGTCCTGCGCAGGGCCGGGCACACAGAGGCGGCAGTGGACCTCGCGCGCCTCGCGGGCCTTTATCCCGCGGGCGTCATATGCGAGATCATGGCGCAGAGCGGCAAGATGGCAAGGGTGCCGGCGCTGGTGAAACTTGCAGCCAGGCACAGGCTGAAGATCGTGACCATCGCCGACATCATAAAATACCGGCATAAAACCGAAAGGCTCATCAGCCAGGTCATAAATACCGGCCTGCCCACAAGGTTCGGGGAATTCCGCCTCCTGGTTTATGAGGACGCCACCACCAACCAGCACCACCTCGCTCTTGTAAAGGGATTTGTAAGGGGGAAGAAGAACGTCCTTGTGAGGGTCCATTCGCAGTGCCTTACAGGGGATGTTTTCCGCAGTATGCGCTGCGACTGCGGCGATCAGCTGCGCAGATCCCTGGAGATCATCGGGAAAGCCGAAAGGGGAGTGCTTGTTTACATGTGCCAGGAAGGCAGGGGCATAGGGCTTGTGAACAAACTGCGCTCCTACGAGCTCCAGGATAAAGGCCTGGACACGGTTGAGGCGAACCTGAAACTGGGTTTCAAAGCTGACCTGCGCGACTACGGCATCGGGGCGCAGATACTTGCGGACCTGGGGCTTTCCAGCATAAGGCTACTGACGAACAATCCCTGCAAGATAGTGGGCCTGCGCGGATACGGGCTGAAGATCACGGGCAGGGTGCCCCTGGAAATACCGCCCACGCAGTACAGCCTGAAATACCTCAAGACCAAAAAGAATAAAATGGGCCATATCCTTAAAATCAGATAAAACAGTATCAACGTATCAGAGTATCAGAGTATCAGAGTGTCAGAGTTTAGGATAAAACTCCTTATGTATGAAGGTTATGGTGTCAGGTCTTTAGTTGTGAGTAGCTAATCATTTTTTTGTCTGGATAAAACATATTTGAATATTTGGGGATTGCATTGACAAGGCCGTTAAGGGTTGAATACGAAGAAGCGTTTTACCACATCACTGCAAGGGGAAATGAAAGGAAGCCCATATTCAGGGATGCCCGGGACAGGCAGGAAATGCTGGATATATTAAACGACGCAAAGGACTGCCACGGAATAAACATTTATGCCTATGTCCTGATGGATAACCATTATCATCTTTTGATTGAGACCCCCAGGGCTAATCTCGTAAGGTTCATGCACCGCCTTCAGACTGTTTATACCAATAGATTCAACAGCCGCCATAAAAGAGCGGGGCATTTATTCCAGGGAAGGTATAAGTCAATCCTGGTGGAAAAAGAGAATTATCTGCTGGAACTAACCAGGTATATACACCTGAATCCTGTCAGGGCCGGCATTGCCAGGCTTCCGGAGGAATTCCAGTGGAGCAGTTACCGCAGTTATCTGGGAATTGAGAAAAGCCCGTTTTTAAGCACAGAATGGCTGCTTGGCCAGTTCAGCAGCAGAAGCATGAAGACGGCTCAGTTAAAATACAGGACATTCGTTCAGGAGGGCTTATCAGACAATTCCCATAATCCTTTTAAGGACCTTTATGCGGGGTTTATCCTTGGAGCCGAGTCATTTAGCCGCTCTGTTATTCACAGAATAAAGGAAAGAGAATTATCTCCTGAGATTCCTGCGCAGATCACCGGCAAGCTCAGCCCGCAGGTCAGTGATGTAAAAGAAGCCATATTGAAGGAATTCGGCATAACAGAAGAAGAACTGTTCAGGAGAAGGCACAATACCAGGGCTTTAAAGATATCATTTTACCTGGCAAGACTGCTGACAGATGCTCCTGTGGGGGTAATAGCCAAAGAGCTGGGCAGCCGCCATTACAGTTTTGTCAGCCAGTCGGCAAGGGAGATAGAGGAAGAGATGAGCAAGGATACTGCACTTTCAAGACTCATAGAGAGCATTGAGAAGAAAATCAGAGCAAACTCACAACTAAAGACCTGACACCATAATTTCCATGAGAATGCCAGTAGATGACCCGCCGGGTTATCCAGGTTGGCGAACCGGAGAATGGAATTTCCATCAGGTTGCGGACTATTCCGGCGTATACGATGCATCACTGCGTCTAAAACCAGATAACCCCAGAGTGCCCTGCGGAGAGGACATAAACGGAAGTTACAAAGATGACCTTTTTGATTCCGGACAATGGGTGCCAAAAACGCCGTTTGAATACACAGCGGTTGAATAAGTAATTTTTAAGGAGGAGATATGCCAAGATTAACTAAGATAGTTGGTATTGTATTGATAATGTTTGTTTGTACGATAGGTACATTAATTGGAAGAGAGGAAAAAGAAAAGACAAGATATGTTTTACCACCAGAACTTGAAAAATTTTTATTAAATGAATCGGATCTTCCTGGATACAAACTGAAGTACGAATCAGAATGGATGAGGCCTGGCGAAGAGCGTCGGTCTGATATAGCAACAGCAAAAGATATAAAAAGTGGGATTCGTCAAAGGTGGATTAATTTATTAGGGGGGGGGGAATTCTATTGTTCTATGTGGCTCTTTGATTCATCTCAAGATGCTATGGAAGAAGGTAAACGTTATTCTGGTTCTTTTGCAGAATTTTATTATGAAGGTTCATTTGGGGATACAGTAGTAGGAGATATGTCCTGGGTTTCTAGAGGAGCAGCTATTATATTTGTCTATAAGAACCAACTTGTCCACATCGGCATTCCAGGAGGAAAAAAGGGTGATAGAAGAAAGCTGCAGGAGATCGCCGAGAAGATTATCAAGAAACATAAAGAAGCTGTCAAAGAATAAGGTCCTCACACAATCTATACCTTACTTGGAACACCCCAGCAGCCAATGCCGGAGCCCTGGACAGATGTTCTTGACTATGCCTGTGTCTGGGCAGACGGAGAGACTGAGGAGTTGGGGGTGGTGAAAAAGATAACAACCAATGCGTATTGGAATTTTGGGAAGAATTACGATGGTACAAGGAGCCATGCAGAAGGAACTACTTTTAAACTGACAGAACTTCTGCAAGAAGACTGGGCTGATTGCCGGGATATGTCTGCTACCGTTCATGTGTTTGCCAAGGGTATAGGATGTTCTTCTCTGAATGTAAGACGAATAGATGGTCCCTTCGTATATAAACCTATAAAACCTATAGGTATGATATTATGGCAAGTTGACACTTGGAACTTTCACCAGGTAGCAAATTACTCAGGAATTTATGACGCTTGTTTGCAATTAGATCCGTCCAATCCCCGAATATCTTTAGGGGAAGATATAAACGGCACATATAAAAACGACCTTTTTGATTCCGGAGACTGGCTACCGGGAATACCATTTAGCTATACAGAGGTAAAGTAACTTTCATAAAGGCATTATGTTGATTTCTGTTTCAATTACATGGAAGACTTTTTATGGGATAAGCCAATAAGATTATCCAGGGAGGAAGCATGATGAGAACAATTCGAATAATGTATGTAGTATTGATTTTGTTTATCTACGCAGCAGTTGCGTCGAGTGGAACAGAAAAAAATAGAGATGAGAAATTTAGTTTGCCAGCGTATACAAGACTTTTATTAAACGAAACAGATATGGTAGGATATAAATTAAAGTATCAACGTAAGGATACTTGGCCTGAAACAGAAAAAGACCAAGAGCCAAAAATGGGAATTACTCAATGTTGGTTTGATTCTTCAGGGAGAAGTTTATACTGTGAGATTTGGATATTTGATTCAGTAGAAGAAGCGATGGATAGAGCTAAATTCCTTGTTACCCACGTAGCAGTGCCTTACCAAGAAGGTTCGTTCAGTGATACAATCGTTGGAAATAAATCTTGGATTGGTGTGCAAAGGGAAGGAGGAGCGGCGTTCCTTTTTATTTATGAAGAACACCTTGTTTCCATTATGGATCCATATTGCAGGGGAGATCAAAAAAAGAAACTACAAGTAATTGCTGGGAAAATTTTAAAGAAAATAAAAAATATATCCGGTAGATGACCCGCTGGGTACTCCAGATTGGCAAACCGGGGAATGGAATTTCCATCAGGTAGCAGACTATTCCGGGGTATATGATGCCTGCCTGCGCCTGAATCCGGGTAATCCCAGAGTGCCCTGCGGAGAGGACATAAATGGAAGCTACAAGGACGACCTTTTTGATTCCGGAGACTGGGTGCCAAAAACGCCGTTTGTATACACAGAGGTTAGATAAGTAATTTTTTAAGAGGAAACCATGTTAAAATTAATTCGTGTAGCGTGTATTATATTAACTTTGCTTATTTGCGTAACAGTTATATTAAGTGGAGCAGAGAAAAAGAAAGTTGAGAAATTTATTCTGCCAGAGTATGAGAAATTTTTACTAGATGAAACGGATGTACCGGTGTATAAACTAGATTATCAAGGGAAATCCATTTGGCCGGAAACAAAAGAAGGTGAAGAGCCAAAACGGGGAATTGTTCAACGCTGGCTTGATTCCACTGGTAAAAAGTTTTATTATGATCTCTGGATATTTAATTCAGTTCAAGAAGCAATGGATGGAGCTAATTTCTATTCTGGTCATATGTCTGCAATTTTCCATGAAGGGTCGTTTGAAGATACATTTGTAGGGAATAAATCTTGGGTTTCAGTAGGGGAAACAGGAGCAGCCATTCTCTTTGTTTATGAGAAACAGGCTGTTCTTATTAGCGATATATTATGCAAAAAAGAAGAAAGAAAAAAATTGCAGGAGATTGCCGAGAAAATTATCAAGAAGCATAAGGAAGCTGTTAAAGAGTGAGGTCCTCACACAATCTATATCCTGCTTGGAACGCTCCAATCCCCCGATGCCGGAGCCCTGGACAGACGTTCTTGATTACGCCTGTGTGTGGGCAGACGGAGAGACTGAGGAGATTGGGGCGGCGAGAAAGGGAAATTTTATTAAGATTAATCAAAAAGAGTGATTTACAAATTGTAAGATAAGTAAAAAAGATACCGAAATGGATAAATTTAAAAAACAAAAATTTTTGGTTACATCTATCTTTTTTGCCTGGTTCATATTTCTGCCTTTTAATATTCAAGCAAATCAACCAGACTTACTTACCGAGATTTTTCACCATCCCTGCGGAATAGCAGTGAATGAGGCTGGCGAAATATACGTAATAAGCACAGGGGAAGACCTGGTAAAAAAATATTCAGGCACCTATCAGTTTGTCTGTTCCTTCGGAGGCACGGGAAACGGAGCAGGGCAGTTCAGCCAGCCGCAGGGGATAGCAACATATAAAAACCTTATTTTTATCGTAGATACTGGTAATGACCGAGTCCAGAAATTCCGTGACAATGGCAATTCCGTTGAGTTTGTTTCAATATTTAACCTGCAGCAATTTTATTACCCGCGGGACATCACGATTGACGACACGGGTAATCTCTATGTGCTTGATTCAGGCAACCACCGGATTTTAAAATTAGACATAAACGGTAAACCTATAAATTTTTCTATGCTCGGGACAAATATTTTAGGAGAATTCGGCACGGGGCAGGGTCAATTCAGCAACCCGTACGGAATAGATGCGGATGCTTCAGGAAATATTTATGTTGCTGATTCCCGCAATAACCGTATTCAAATTTTTAGTTCCATTGGTCATTTTTTAAAAGAATTTGGTACCCAAGGAAGTAATTATGGTCAAATGTTTGAGCCACAGGATGTGGCAGTGGATAAAGAAGGAAATATCTTTGTTGCAGATATGTATAATTCTCGTATTCAAAAATTTAACTTAAATGGGAGATATATTCAATCTTTTGGAACGTTTGGCCATGAGAAGGGGAAATTCTTTACGCCTCAAAAACTAAAAATAGACCGCAACAAACGCCTCTACATAGTAGATTCAAATAACAATAATGTGCAGGTTTTCGACGTAAGCATCTACTTTACAGATGTATATGCTTCTCCCACTGCTTTTTCGCCGAATGATGACGGCATTGTCGATGTTGCTTTTATAAATTACACCATCCGTGAAAATACGAAAATAAGCATAGATATTTATAATAAGAATAAAAATCTTGTAAAGAACCTATGTAGTGATGCTGAAAGAACCAAAGGGCAGCAACAGGAGTTATGGGATGGCCGGGACAATACTGGAGCGTTTGTCACCGAAGGTGTTTATACTTTCATAATCAGGGCGAGAAACGCACTTAATTATCAGCCCTCCCCGAAGGGTGGAGTTGTTACCGTTGATTTTTCACAGCCTTTGGGCAGCGTTTCAATAAGAAATGACGCTGTTTATGCTACCCAGAATACCATTTTAAATCTTTTTGCTTCCGATGTTCTTTCAAGCGTAGACACGATGGTAATCAGCAATTATTCCAACTTTTCTACCGCGGAAACTTTAGTTTATAATTCTATACAGAATTGGCTCTTATTGCCAGGCGAAGGAACAAGAGAAGTTTTTGTAAAATACATTGACATTGCAGGCAACGTTTCGCCCATATATTCCGATGACGTGATTTTAGCAAAAATATGATTTAACCCCCCGCGGCTTGCCGCGGGGTAATTCAAATATGATTCTTCCTTCTGGTTATATAATCATTGACACAGGCGTATCTTGCGTGAAAGAAAATACCGTTACGCTTTTTCTTTCTGGGTTTGACACTGGTTCCGGGTTATTGTCGGTGGTAATCAGCAATTCTCCAGATTTCTCTGTAGCAAATACAATCACGTTAAATATGGGTTCTTTTGAGACCGATGTTTATCCCTGGTTTTTAACCTGCGAAGAAGGCACAAGAACAGTATATGTGGAATTTATTGATGCTGCTGGAAATACCTTGGTATATACAGACACTATTGTTCTGGATTCAAGCCCGCCCACAGGTTCCATTTTCATTGACAATAATTCCTATTATGCCAATACCGTAACGGTTAATTTAAGCATCTTGGCCGTAGACTCATTTACCCCGGTGGATTCTGTGGTAATCAGTAATTTTTCGAATTTTTCTGTTGCCGAGACCTATTCCTTCTCCTCTGTATTGTTTTGGGTATTGACGGAGGACACGGGAGTAAAAGGGGTATATGTCAAATTTATCGATGCGGCTGGTAACGTTTCTCCGGTTTATTCCGACACAGTAATTTTAATTTATATAACCAACGTGGATATCGTGAGTAATGGCATGGGCGGCGGTCTGTGGAGCGATACCAATACATGGAACGGAGGAGCAGTTCCTATTTCTACGAGCAGAGTCGGCATTTATTCCAACGACACGGTTATTTTTGACCGCAGCGAGGGCCAGTTGATATACAATCCCGGCCTTCAACTTACTATATCCTGCAAAGACATTACCATATATGGGACCTTGACTTTTCAGGCGGATACAGGTCCTCTTTGCATGCAAATCAACGGGAATATGAATATTCATGGCAATTTGATTATGAAATCTAATGCTCCAACTGATAGTTATAAAATAGCGATGGGTTCGCTTTATTATGGAGAAGAATACAGAATTACAGTAAACGATGGCGGCAATCTACAAATTATTGGTTATGGTGCAGAAAATAAAAATTGCTGGATTTCAGGCACCATTGCCGGATATGGAGATATCCTCGCAAAAAAAGGTTCTGCTTTTGATTGTAAATTTGCTAATTTTACAGGATTGTGGAGTAGAGAAAGTCCCAATCCTGGAATTTTAATTTCTTCAATAAATGGAAGCGCAAGAATAGAAAGTTGTTCTATTCAATGTATTGTTAGTTTAGAATCTTCTTCAAATATTATCTTATACGGGAATACTATTACCCGCTGTGTTGTTTTGAAAGATTCAGCATACAATACAATTACCATAAATTCCTTTAAAGGTTTTGTTAGCTACGGTAGTCCAATATTTACAGGGATTTCTCTTAACAATTCATCTTATAATTTTCTTTCTAATAATTCTTTTAGTAATTATGTGAATGGAATTGAAATTAACCAATCTTCACATAACTTAATTATTCAAAATACCTTCAGGGAAAATACCTCAGGTTTTTACCTTCTGAATTCTTCTGAAAATACTATAACAATGAATAATTGTAATTTCAATGACTTTGGCATCTTCCTTTCTGATTCTCATAATAATTACTTCGTTTCTAATTCTTGTAATGAAAATGCATATGATGGAATTTATTTAATAAATTCTTCAGGGAATGTCTTTGTTTCTAACACTTGCAACTCTAATACAGATATTGGTATCTTCTTAGATAATTCACACAATAATTCCTTTAATAATAATATTTGCAATTTTAATAGCCTTGGCATAGAACTGGATAAGGGTTCTTCGGAGAATATCCTTAATGGCAACACTTGCAATAATAATCAAGAAGGGATTTCTTTAATTCAATCAATGTCTAATTTCTTCTCTAACAATACGTGTAGTTATAATGCTTACGGAATCTATATTAACCCGACTTCATTTTTTAATACTTTTACTTATAGTATTTGTAATTACAACAATGTAAATGGAGCGTGCATAGAAGGACACTATAATTCTTTTCTTTGTGGAAATTATTCCTATAATAAATGGAATGGTATTTATCTTTATTGTGCTTCAAACAATATTTTTTCCTCAAACGTCTGCGATGCAAATGACATGTTCGGAATTTGGGCAAGAGGACAGGGTTCTTATACTGCTAAAAATAATATTTTTTCCTCTAATATCTGTCGTTTCAATTCGGAAGGAATTTATCTTGTGCTCTGCCAGGAAAACACCATTGTTTCAAATATTTGTAATTCTAATAAGGTAGGTATCAACCTCAATGATGCTGGCAATAACTTCTTTGCTTCAAACCAGCTAAGTTCAAATTCAGGCTACGGTTTAACTAGCATTTCTACCTTACAAAATGATATTAATGTTTGCATGAATGAATTGTATTCTAATAACCTCCTTGCTGACATATTTGGTTATTGGAGAACGAAACTTATCTTGAGAAATTGTATATTCTCGAGTTCAACTGAAGTAGATGCCAGCGGATTTAGCACGGGAGGTTATATCCTCAGTCAGAACCATGGCCAGATTCCGGGGCTGACTAAAATTTGGGGTGATTACACTGTGCCTGCGGGAGAAACCCTGTATCTCAACTACGCCAAAGAAAGTTATTTCGGAGCGGGAGATACTAATATTCAAAAAATAGTAAGATTCCTTCCTACGCCTGTGGGGACAAAGCTTAAAAATGCTGGAGCAGTTGAAATTACAGGCACTCCAACCATTCCTACTATAATTTCCAAGGATGGTGGAGAAAGTTATGGTTTTACGGTTAATGGTATATCTTCCAATTCAGCAGTCATAAATGCTAAATATTTTAAATTCTACAATCTTAATCTTGATGGTGTTAAAATCGGTCCATATGTTCATATAACTAATCTAGACAGTGGTTCATTTACGGAGGTTGCTAAAGGAGGAATTCATCTCTGGATTGATACTATAAGCGATACTTTTGATAATATTACTTTTGATGATAGGGGAGCATATAATGTAAAAGTGACCAACGGAGCTGAACTCATCTTCAGAGATTATAACAAAGGACTTAATCCTGATACTATTGTTTCGGGCACTATTATTTGGGACCCAACTCTTGATTGGTGTGGAACAGAAGGATTTACATCAGATGGAGTAGAATCTAATAGAGATGCTAATGGTTCTACATTCACCTTTTGTGTTGAATATACTGATCTGGGAGTAATTCCTGAGGGAGATACTCCTATTATAAAACAAGTATGGATTGACCTTAATAATAATGGCCAATATTCTGGAGAAGAAAAATTTGATATGCATCCAGAACCTAATTCAGATGGAATATATTCAAATGGTGAAACTTACACTTTTAGTAAAACAATTTTTTATTCAGGAGCTACCACCTGGAAATACCTTATTTATAAATTTTATTTTGGAAATGAAAAAAGTAAGGTTGGTGGACAACCATATGCTTTTGGGATGCCAAGTTTAAATAATACTTTTACATTGACAATTGAAGACACTACTCTGCCTGTAGGTTCTATACTTATTAATACCGGAGCTTTTTATACAAATAAATCCACGGTTACATTGAGCCTTACTGCAATTGAGACAATTTCTTATGTGGATTCGATGGTTCTCAGTAATCATCCTGATTTTTCTATTGCCAATACTTATTCTTTTACTACTTCAATGTCTTGGATTTTAACTCCTGAGATAGGTGTAAAAACTGTATATGTAAAATATATTGATGCCGCAAGGAATATTTCAGTTCCTTACTCAGATACCATTATTTTAATTTGGATGCCGGGTATTGACATTGTGAGTAACGGTATTGGGGGTGGGTTATGGAGTGATACAAAGACATGGGCAGAAGGTATAGTGCCTATTTCAACAACCAGAGTTGGCATCCTCAGTCCTGACACAGTTGTTTTTGACCGTAACGATGGTCAACTTGTTTTCAACCCCAGCCCTCAACTTACTACTACCTGCAGAGACCTTACTATATACGGTACTTTAGTTTTTCAGACCAATGCTGGCGCACGGACTATGCAGGTCAATGGGAACATCAACATTTATGGCAATTTTATTATGAAGTCTGTTATTCCATCCGATAACCTTAGACTGAGATTGGGTTGGCTCTATCCCACAGGCAGACACTGTGAAATTAATGTGAATGATGGCGGAAAATTAAAAATTTCCGGTTATAATGCAGCAAATAAAAATTGTTGGATTGTGGGTTCAATGGCAGATTATAGTTATATAAATGCAAAAGAAGGGTCAAATTTTGAATGTAAATTTGCTAATTTCACAGGGTTGTTGAGCGAAGAAAGCCCTCAATCTGGGATTTTAATTTCCTCTGTAGACAGAGGAGCAAAAATAGAAAGTTGTTCAATTCAGTGTGTTATTAGTTTGGAATCTTCTTCCAATATTATCTTATCAGGAAATACTATTACCCGCTGTATTTTTATAAAAAATTCATCAGGAAATACTCTTACCGCGAATTACTTTAAAGGTTATGACTACTATGGCAGGCCTATATATACAGGGATCTCTCTTAATAATTCGTTTTACAATCTTATTTCTAACAACTTTTTTGAAAGCTGCGTGAATGGGGTAGAAGTCAATCAATCCGCGAATAACCTGATTACTCAAAATATTTTCAGGTCAAACACAGCAGGAATTTGTCTTAATAATTCAAATGAAAATGTCATAAAACAAAACGATTGCAGTTTTAACGATTTCGGTATCTTTTTACAAGATTCAGATAATAATACCTTATTTTCTAACCTTTGCAACAATAACGGTTATGACGGAATCTATCTGTCCGTTTCAGAAAATAATATCTTTACTTCCAATAACTGCAATTCTAATACAGATATTGGTATTTTCCTGGACAATTCATACAATAATTATTTTAATTTCAATACCTGTCGTTTTAACAATCTTGGCATCCATCTGGATAATGAATCTTCCGGAAATCTCTTTGAGAGAAATACCTGTAACAATAACCTGGAAGGAATTTCAGTCGAGCGTTCCTCTTCAAACATATTTTCTATTAATACCTGCACCTATAATAGTAATTGCGGGATTTTTGTAGGTGCAGATTCTTATTTCAATACTTTTACTTACAATATTTGTAATTATAACGATATTGCAGGGCTGCGTATTGAAGGATATAACAATTCTTTCAAAAATGGAAGTTGTTCCTATAATGGATATATCGGCATATATCTTTATTGTGCTTTAAACAATCTTTTTTCCTCAAACGTCTGCGAGTCAAATGACATGTGCGGAATTTGGGCAAGAGGACAAGGTTCTAATACTGCTAAAAATAATATTTTTTCCTCTAATATCTGTCGTTTCAATTCGGAAGGAATTTATCTTGTGCTCTGCCAGGAAAACACCATTGTTTCAAATATTTGTAATTCTAATGGGGTAGGTATCAACCTCAATGATGCTGGCAATAACTTCTTTGCTTCAAACCAACTAAGTTCAAATTCAGGCTACGGTTTAACTAGCATATCTACCTTACAAAATAATATTAATGTTTGCATGAATGAATTGTATTCTAATAACCTCCTTGCTGACATATTTGGTTATTGGAGAACAAAACTTATCTTGAGAAATTGTATACTCTCGA
>Ga0210016_1002198_pt1 | contig 17865 bp, 14 predicted proteins | sample CryGeyCG2014_300_FD_185454 | JGI IMG/M metagenome (GOLD analysis project Ga0210016, IMG submission 185454) | Groundwater microbial communities from aquifer - Crystal Geyser CG02_land_8/20/14_3.00 (SPAdes) (version 2) | ecosystem: Environmental > Aquatic > Deep subsurface > Groundwater | place... | reverse complement strand
AGATAGACTGCAGCAAAATAGCTTACAGCAAGCAAAAGCACAACCATATTCCTGATGCTTACATAACTTCTCACCCTTATGTCTTCCAGGGTATTGTCAAATATTATTTTCCCTCTCCCCTTGTGGGAGAGGGTTAGGGTGAGGGGTGACTCCAAAACACTTTCTAAGTTATTGAATACTTCATTATCCCAAAATCTCAGTACTTTATACCCTTCAGCTCTAAGCCATTCGTCCCGTATCTTATCGTTTGAATTATGTACATGCTGCCCGCCATCTGCCTCCACAACCACTTTATTTTCAAGATTTACGAAATCTACTATATGCTTGCCTAACTGCTGTTGACGACGAAATTTAAACCCCTCTACCTGCCTATTCCTGGGATGCTTCCATAAATACTGCTCTGTGTTCGTAGAGTTTTCCCTAAGTCTTCTGGCTATGCCGGTCAGATTTTTTACCCCCACCCTCGCCCTCCCCCCTCAAGGTGGAGGGTTTCTCTTATGTTTCAATATGTTTTAAAATAGTTTTTTATAAAACTTTTGACATTACCAGAAAGAGTTTACTGAAAACCTCCCTGATTAAAACATCTTACCCTAGAAAAATCACCATGTTCACTTATCTATATTTTTTCTCCTGTAAATTCAACTACTTATCCGTATTCCTGTAAATTTTTTGGTAAACTCCAGAATTGTAACGACTCAGGTGTTTAGGCTGTAGGCTATAGTAGGCTAATAGTCTATAGCCAAAACTTCAGTCTATATGTCTGAGTAGTTACGCTCAGACAACTCATGATACTGATATAATACACATAACCCATCAGGTTAAAGAAAAAGTTTTGCAATCGAAGATTGATAGTGGTAATATTACATTGTTTATGAAAGCTTTAAAAAGTATCCCTTTTCGCTTCAGCATACATTTCCCGTTTTTCAACGGGATAAATTTTGACCCACCTAAACTCGCTCCAAGCAGTTTAAGGGATCAGTGAACAGCGATCAGGATGGATTACATAAGTTATACCAACTACTGAAATAAGACAGCGGAAGTTTTGGAAAATAATTGCTGAATGCTGATAGCTGACCGCTGTGAACTGTTGCAAGATATTCGCTCTCAGTGGCACTTTTTCAAAGCTTTCGTGGTATCATAAGTGATTTGAAGGGTATTGCATAATAACTGGAGAAAGGATTTTTTTGAGAAGCGAAGACAACGAAGATACGGTAAAACTGAATTTTGATGACAATAACCTGCTCAGAACCCTTTGCGGTGAACATAACAAAAACCTGAGATACATCGGAAAGACCTTAGAAGTAAAGGTTAATGCAAAAGGCAATGAGATAAGTATCAACGGCGCTTGTTTTGATGTAAAGATTGCAGAAAAAGTCCTTGTTGAACTCTATTCATTACTGGAGTCAGGTTATCCAATATATCCAAATGACGTTGACTATGCGGTAAGGATTGTAAGTAACGATAGTTCGGCAAATCTCAAACATATATTTCTGGATACTGTTTATATATCTTCCAGGAAGAGGCCGATAACCCCAAAGAGTTTATGCCAGAAAGAATATATTGATGCTATAAGGAATTTTGACATCGTATTTGGGATAGGCCCAGCCGGGACAGGCAAGACTTACCTGGCAATGGCCCTGGCAATATCCTTTTTGATGAAGAAGGAAGTTGACCGGATTATCCTTGCCAGACCTGCTGTTGAAGCAGGTGAAAAACTGGGCTTTTTACCCGGGGATTTATACGAAAAGGTAAATCCCTATCTCAGGCCCCTGTACGATGCCCTCTATGACATGATTGACTTTGAAAAAGCCTCCGGCTTGGTACAGAGAGGAATTATCGAAGTTGCTCCTCTGGCCTTTATGAGAGGACGTACCTTAAACGATTCTTTTGTCATCCTGGATGAAGCCCAGAATACAACTTCTGAACAGATGAAGATGTTTTTGACCAGATTGGGTTATAGTTCAAAGGCTGTTATCACAGGAGATGTTACCCAAATTGATTTGTCTGCGGGGAAAACATCTGGGTTAATAGAGGCACAAAAGATCCTTAAAGGGATCGAAGGAATAAATTTTACTTATTTTTCAGAAAAGGATGTAATAAGACACTGCTTAGTTCAAGACGTTATTAGGGCATATGAACGCTATGAGAGATCTAGAGACAGTGTATAAGTGATTAAGACAATAGACAATAGACCATAGACAACAGCCCCAGACTATAGACTATAGACTATAGACTGTAGACTGAAGGAGAGGATGGCCAGAGATTACACAAAGATAGAGGGTATCCGTTCACAGTTTATGGTTTGCAGTTAACAGTTGGCAAAAATGCTCCAAGCTTTATATAACAGCGGGCTTAAGCCTGCTGTTGTAATTAACCGTGAACGGTAAACTGAGAACCGTGAACGGTTACAGAAAAGTCTGAAGTCTGGTGTCTGAACTGCAAGACTATTAAGGAAACCACAGTGGCAGCTACAAACGGAGAGAAAAAAAAGAAAGCGGAATTGCTTATTTCATCTTTTAGGACATCTAGTTTTGAAATATTTAAGAACCCTTTATTTCAAAGATGGTTGATGGCTATCTTATTGGGTGTATTTGTAACTTTTTTCCTGTATCCAAACGCTGAGTTACCTTCCATACACTATGAACCAGGTGATATTGCCTCAAAAAACATAAAATCTCCCCAGGATCTCCTTATTGAGGATAAAGAATCAACAGACCAGAGGATTAAAGAAGCAGAAAAAGGCGTAATTGTAGTTTACGACTTTGATCCAAATATGTCTGGTGAGATTCGAAGAAGACTGGCTTCTTCTTTTACCTTGATGAGGGACCTCTATAAAGAGATCGGTAATGAGATTAGAAGGAGAGATGCGGTTAAAACAACGAAACTCAACTTAGCCCCTTTCAGGGTCCAGATTAATGCCAGGAGGGATGAATTTCAGAAGACATTGGTAGACATTAATGATGAGGAATTTGGGGCATTGGAAAGGTATCGGTTTAACAAGAGCATAGAAAGATATGTACGTATACTGATAAGTGCACCATTAGAGAGGGAGATAGTTGGCAATAAGAAACTTCTGTATAAAGAAAAGGACAGTGGAATTATTATAAGGAATATCGAGACGAAAGAGGAGCTAAAGGCGAATGATATATTGTCGATAATGGATCTAAAAGATGCCAAAAAAGCCATCGAGGTAAGTTCAAATAAGATTCTGGGTGGTTTAGAGGGTTCATTAAGAAAAACTGTAACAACAATCTCTCAAAGGCTGATAGAGCCTAACTTAACCTTTAACAAGAATGATACAGAACTGAGAAGAAGTATAGTAAGAGAGAGTGTTAAACCGGTTTTTTATCAGGTTAAAAAGGGAGAAATAATAGTACGGGAAGGAGAGAGAATAAAGAATGAACACCTGGTCAAACTGAAGGTATTTCAAAGAGCAAAGAAGTACGACAATTTAGTATTAACGTCCCTTGGGATTGTTCTTTTGGTGGTTTTGCTCTGTTATCTCCTGTATAATTTCTCACTCAAGAATGTTAAAGGGATTTCAATTAATAACAGGGACCTTTTTTTATTAACTATAACCATGGGGATGGTTGTTTTATTTGTAAAACTCGCCATCCTGATCTGTGAAGCTGTAAGCAACAGCTTCCCTCTTCTACCTTTTGATTCCTGCCTCTATGTGATTCCTATAGCCTCTGGGGCAATGCTTATAAGTGTTTTATTAAATGTTAGAGTTGCTTTGATCTTTTCTATTATGATATCAATCTTATCCGGGATACTATTCGAAAATAGACTGGAATTTTTTATATATTCCCTTTTCGGCAGTATCATAGCTGCTCATGGTGTAATCCTCACCAAGTTTAGAACAACTCTGATAAAGGCCGGCGCTATAGTCGGTCTGACAAATGTGATAACCATATTTTCTATTAATATGATTAAAGGTTCCTTATTTACCGTTGCGACAGTTTTTGACATTGCTTTTGGCTTTCTTGGCGGACTTCTTGTTGGATTTATAGTAATTGGAACTACGCCTTTATTTGAAGCACTCTTTGGCTATACGACAGATATTAAATTGCTTGAACTGGCAAATCTTGACAGTCCTAAACTGAGAGAACTAATAGTACGGGCCCCGGGCACTTATCACCATAGTATAATTGTTGGAACACTGGCTGAGGCAACGGCAGAGGCTATTAATGCAAACCCACTTCTGGCCAGGGTAAGCGCTTACTACCATGATATTGGAAAGATAAATAAACCATTATACTTTATAGAAAACCAAACAGGCAGTGAGAATAAACACGAAAAGTTGGCTCCAAGTATGAGCAGTTTGATTTTGGTATCCCATGTTAAAGATGGAGTGGAAATGGCCAAGGAAAGCAGGCTTGGACAACCGATAATAGACATTATAGGACAACATCATGGAACCAGCCTTATTAATTTCTTTTATCAAAAGGCCAAAAATAAAGAGAATCCAGAGCTTTATCCGGTAGATGAAAAGGATTACAGGTATCCAGGGCCCAAGCCCCAAACTAAGGAGGCAGGGCTTGTGTTGCTTGCCGATGCTGTAGAAGCTGCATCCAAGACCCTTCCCGACCCATCGCCATCCCGAATCCAGGGGATGGTTCATAGGATTATCAACAATGTATTTGCAGATGGACAGCTAAACGAATGTGAGTTGACCCTGAAGGATTTGAATGAAATAGCTAAAAGTTTCAATAAGATACTAACGGGGATATTCCACCACAGGGTAAACTATCCGGAGCCGGCTTATAAAGAAACTGAAGGAAAGAAGAAGTTCAATGATATTGATAAGAAATCAACAAAAGAAGATAGAAATAAGCGAGTCGAGGATAAGAAAAACGGCGAGAAAGATCTTAAAAGACTTGGGATGTCCTGATTGCGAAATAAGTATCCTTATGGTTGATGATGTCCGGATAGAAAAGATAAATAGACAGTATCTTGGAAGAAGCGGCCCGACTAATGTTATCTCTTTTCCTATGGCAGAGGGGAACTTCGTTGGAATTAATCCCCATGTTTTAGGTGATGTGGTTATTTCAGTAGAAACTGCGAAACGTCAGGCTGAGGAAAGTGAAATTTCCTTAGAAGAGATGATAGATTTTTTCCTTATCCATGGTATTTTGCATCTTCTTGGCTACGATCATGAAAGATCAGGTGCTGAGGCACAGGTTATGAGAGCAAAGGAAAAGGAGCTCTTTGGCAAGATAATGCAGAAGTCAGAAGTCAGAAGTCAGGAGTCAGAATCCAGAAAGGGGCTTAGCATGGAATCAGAACGTAAGATAAAGGTCTTAATTACAAAGGTTGGTCTGGATGGTCATGATAGGGGGGCAAAAGTGGTTTCATCCCTTCTTAAAGAGGCCGGGATGGAGGTTGTTTACTTGGGAATGTTTCAAACCCCTGAGAACGTAGTGAGGGCTGCTATAGAAGAAGATGTTGATGTCATTGGGTTGAGTTGCCTCTCTGGGGAACACATTACCTTCACTCCAAGGATAATGAAGCTGCTTAAAGAGAAAAGAATAGATGGTGTTTTATTTATAATTGGAGGGGTTATACCCCTGGAGGATATCCCTGTACTTAAAGATATGGGGGTAAATGAGGTATTTACAGCCGGGACATTGACTGGACCAATGATAGAGTATATTAAAGCTAATGTAACGTAACTATTCAGGTAGGCACAGAGGCACAGAGCACCAAAGGCACAAAGTAGGAAAAAACAACGAAACGACCCCACTCTGCTTTGTGCCTATGTGCCTTTGCCACTTTGTGCCTGAGCAGTTAAAAAATATAAAAAAGGAGTGGACATGGCGATGAAAGAAGATTCAAACTTGGAATTACTCATAGCCCAGTTGGCAGATTTGATCATTAAGTCTAAGAGGATTGTTGTTTTCACAGGGGCTGGTGTGAGTACTGAGTCTGGTATCCCTGATTTCAGAAGCCCTGATGGTATTTGGACGAAATATGATCCAGAAGATTTTACCTATCAGAAATTCGTTAGCAGCAAGGAAGCAAGAAAGAAGATGTATGGGATGCTTGAAGAGAGCGGATTAATGGCTGATACTAACCCTAATCCTGCCCATTACGCAATTGCCGAATTAGAAAAGATGGGTAAATTGGACTGTGTCATTACACAAAACGTAGATGGATTGCATCAAAAAGCCGGCAATTCTGAAGACAAGGTATTTCAGCTTCATGGCAATATGGTGCATGCGGTTTGTCTTGGCTGCAAGAAACGGTACCCTCTGGAGAATGTTATCAACAGGGTAAAGCAGGGGTTAGATGACCCGAGTTGTGAAAAGTGTGGGGGAATTCTAAAACCCGATGGAGTCTTCTTTGGAGAAACGCTTCCTCACGGGGAATTAAACGAAGCTACAGCTCGTTCAGCTAAATGCGATCTTTTCATTGTTATTGGTTCTTCCCTGGTTGTTTATCCTGCGGCGTACATGCCTACATATGCAGTTAATGCTGGTGCAAAACTCGTGATAATCAATCGAGAACCTACTCATATGGATAGGGCTTCCCACATTCGGATTTATGAGGGTGCAGGAGATACCATGTTAAAAGTGATGAAAAGGGTAAGGGGGAGCAATACATGAGCGGAAAAGTCCCCATGACCAGAGAAGGACACAAATCATTAACAAGAGAACTGCGTCGATTAAAGGCTAAAGAGAGGCCCAAGATTATTAACGAAATTGCAATAGCCAGAGAGCATGGTGACCTATCTGAAAATGCAGAGTATGACGCAGCAAAGGAAAAGCAGTCTTTGATTGAAGGTCGAATTCGGGATATAGAAGACAAACTTTCCCGGGCCGAGGTGATTGATACCTGTGAAAATGATACAAACAGGGTTGTATTTGGTACAGTAGTCCACCTTAGAGATGAAAACGATGGAAATGAACTAAAGTATCAGATAGTAGGGGCTGATGAGGCTGACCCACGACAGAGGAAGATCTCTGTTCACTCTCCAATAGCCAGGGCACTTATTGGAAAGGAAGTAGGGGAATCGGTTAAGATTAAAGTCCCTGCCGGGGTTAAAGAGTATACTATCCTGGGGATTAATTGAACCGAACCCCTTTTGTAACTGCTCAGGTAGATAGTCTGTAGGCAGTTAGTCTGTAGGAAAAAATAGGAAATTGTATTTGAGTTGGATGTTCCCGAATGCGACTCGAAAATGGTGGAGACCGAGAAGGTTCTGAGCGCCTTGATTCGGTCAATGCGTGACTAACAGCCTTCAGCCTTCAGCCTAAAAACCTGAGTAGTAATTCTCAAGCAAGCTTGCCATCGCCAAACACAATTTCGGCCATCTTTCCTAAATCACCTTCCCCCCGGACCTCGTGGGAAAAGAGGGGCACTTTTGTGACGCTATAGCCGGGAAATCTTGAGTGAATCTGCTTGATATATCCCTGCTGCTCCGCCCTTCTGGAGAAGCAAAAATCACAATCTGTATGGGGAACGACCATGTTGATTGCAATATGTTCACACGGGATCTTTGCATTCTTCAGCGCCTCTATAAGCCGTTCCAGCTCAAGGAAGCCCATGGCCTCGGAGATGGTGACCGCGATAAAAGCCGTTCTTTTGGCATCCACCAGTACCTCTTGAATCCTCCTGACATTCCTGGAAAGGGCCAAGGCCTTTCCAGCTACCCCGGTCAGCCTGACCATTCCTCTATATTTCAACAACAACCTAAAAAATGCCTTCAACCATTCCCTGACCATATCTGGGAGTTCTAAAAAGCGGAGAAGGTGACCGGTGGGCGAAGTATCCAGGAGAAAGAGATCAAATTTTCCTTCCTCTCTCAGGTCCATGATTTTATCCAGGGCCATGATCTCGTCAAGACCCGGGGGCGCAAGGGTGAGGAGTCCCGTCATCACCTCACGGTCGAATTTTATATCAACACCGCCACCCATAAATTTGTCAAACACTTCTTCTATGTCTTTCTTGAACTCCTCTTTGAAATCTTTGAGCAACTTATCCGCGTCAATCTCCAGGGCGAAAAGATTAGTATCGTCTATTGTCCGTTGTCCGTTGCTACCAACCACTGACGACTGACGACTGACGACTGACGACTGATCACTGACCCCTGACCACTGTATTGGCGTGATCTTATCCCCAATGGTTAACTTAAAGGAATCGGACAATGAATGGGCAGGGTCTGTGGAGAAGACAAGAACCTTTTTCTCAGGATTGCGCTTTGCCAAATGAAGGGCAGTGGCAGAAGCAAGGGAAGTCTTACCCACCCCCCCTTTGCCGCCAAATAGAATAAATTCCAGAGAGGGATTGAGGGTCAAATAACCCTGAGGTTCTTCATCCGCCTGAATGGTTTTCCGGGGACTCGAAGGCATGGGACTACCCAAAAGATAATCGGCGAGCTCTGTCAGCCCTTGGACCAAGCGGATCTCATTGGGGAATAGGGGAACCCTGATCAAATCATATTTGGAAAAGGCATCCTTGATTTCTGTTAGGGGCTGTTCCTGATCTTCTCTTCTGGACCTGCAAAACAGGCACCCCTCCGTTTCAGCCACACGGTTTACAACAACTTCCCTCACCGGGACATGGATCTTCTCTAAAGAGCTGATCAGTCTTTCTGTTTCATAAATGCTCATCGGTTCAGGAATCATGACAGGTACAAACCGGGTTGTCTGCCCGTTCGAGAGCAACTTTTTAACTCTCTCAATATCCGAGGAGAGTTTATCGAGAAAAATATCGCACTCATCTTTCACATACCTCTTTTCTGTAAAATGAGTACTCATGTAACGGTGCTTTTGCTGCATTAACTCCATTAACTCAATCCATTTCAGCATCTGTTCGGGAAGGCTGAGCATCCGAACGGTGTGCCCGGTAGGGGCGGTATCCACTATCAGGATGTCATAGCTTCCATCTTCTAAGATATTGGCCATCTCGATAATGGCCATGACCTCATCCATGCCCGGCAGTGAAAGGTCGAAAAATTCGGCAATGTCCTGCTTGTCGAAATAGGTTCCCCTATCCGCCAGTTTTTTTATTACGACCTCATTCTTCTGTTTAAACTCGTCTGCCAACCTTTTTGCATCTAACTCGCGGGCGTATAGATTGGTCATGTTCGTTGTTCGTTGTCCGTTGTTCGTTGTCCGTTGTCCGTTGCTACCAACCACTGACGACTGACGACTGACGACTGACGACTGCCCACTGTTCCCTGACCCCTGTATCGGCGTCACGTGGTCACCTAGCTCAATTCCAAAACTATCGCCTAAAGAATGTGCCGGATCGGTAGATATCACCAATACCTTTTTATCGTTGGGACGAAACCGGGCCAGTTGAACGGCAGCAGCAGCAGCCATGGTAGTCTTGCCCACTCCGCCCTTTCCGCCAAAAAGGATCAATCGCAGATATTTGTTTTGAAAATATTCAGGGGCGTTATTAGTCATTAGTTAATGGACAGTGGTTAGTGATTAATGGACAGTGGTCAGTGATTAGTGGTCAGTGGTTAGTGGGCACTGTTCACTGTTCACTGTTCACTGACCACTGTTCACTGTATCCTGGACTTTGGACAATCTTATTTCCAGGAGATTGTTTTTCAAATGCATCTGATGATTATGGGCTCTCACCTGTGCAGGCAGACGGAATGTTTCCCTCAAAGTGGCACCAATCTTATGGGATCTGACCGTAAGCCGGTCTTCATGGACATCCAGCCTTAAATCCGATGCCTCCACTCCTCTCACTTCCATAATCACCTGTATGTAGGGGCCTTCATCGAATATATCCAATAGCCGGTCTTCGCGATGTACCAGCCTCTCCTGGTGCCCTATCATCCACCAGCTAAACAAGACTGCCTCACCAGTTTCCGAGTCTACTCTCGACCGCTCAAAGGATAGAATTGGGCAGTCAATCACTTTTTCTGAAATGGGATTGATGATTTCCCGGATCTTTAAAAGGACATACATATGGTTTGGGGCATCGATGAGTTCGGCTAACTGGTTGATCCTGGCGTGACGTTTCTCCCAAAGGTACCACAGAATATCCTGACTATCCGAGTCTAATTGAGCGGCAATCTTTTCAATAGTCTCTTGATCGACGCGCAACAGGGAGAGTTGATAGATTCTTTTTCTCCATTTTTCAATATCGTTTGCCAAAAACCATATCCTGTTTCTCCCTGAACCCTTTTCTGCTTGATAAGACACGCATAGACATTGCTTTGTCCTTATAATAAAGACAGTCTTCTCTACTGCTAAATCCCTGATCCGGCTCAATGCAATCTCAAATCTAACCGTTCTTCCCATGAAGATTACAAACCTCTGGTTGGTCAGAAAGCCATGGGCTATCTTCCACACAAAGGCACGATTATGTTTATATCCTCCCTGGCTTTGTAAGATTATGTACTCACTGTCTTGAAGCGGAGGGATAGCGGTTTTTCGATAAGGAATGTTGGTTTTTGTAGAACTAATTCGCATGGCTCAAGTTAGCTCCCTTTCATTTTACAATACAAAATTGATGCATCTATTCCTTAAATTTAAACCCCTTTTCGTAAAAGAGCTTTAAACAAGCATCCACAACTCTGGTATCATAAAGGACACCCCTGTTTTTTGAGATTTCCTCCAATGCCGCATCTATGCCGAGAGCTGCTCGATAAGGTCGGTGAGAGGCCATGGCCTCAACAACATCAGCTACGCCCAAGACCCTTGCTTCCAGGACAATCTCCTCAGCCGAAAGTTTTTGAGGATATCCGGAACCATCTAACCTTTCGTGATGTTGAAGTACAATTTGTGCCACCGGCCATGGAAATGCTATCCCCTTTAATATATTATAACCAACCTCGGGATGCTCTTTAATTATATCGAATTCATTTTTACTTAACCGAGATGGCTTGCTGAGGGTCTCAGCAGGCACAGATATCTTGCCGATGTCATGAATAGATGCGGCCATGTGGACCCCGTCAATCTCCCCTTTTGAAAGGCCCATCTCAGTGGTCAGAGCATGGGCAAGATCGGTCACCCGCTTTTGATGGTTGGCTGTGTAAGGGTCCCTCATTTCAACTATTGATACCATAACCCGGATGATGCACGAATAACCTTCGTTTACATCTCGATTCCAGATGGCGTTTTCAAGGGCAAATGCCGCCTCATTAGCCATGGTAGAAAGGAGCCTTAAATGATTCTCTGTAAAGGGTATGTCATTTCTCCGGTTGATATTGATGATACCGATAATGCCATTCTTACTCTTCAAGGGGACACAGATGGAATTTACCTTCTCATACTTCTTTCTACCTTTAACCTCTAGACTGTCTGCCTTTCCATGGACGATCAGGGGTTGGCCGCTCTGGGCTACCAATCCTGCAATACCCTCCCCCAGCTCAATACGGGTATTTTTGATAACGTCTTCATCCATGCCGTGCGCTTTCTTTATGGTTAGAATCTTTTTTTCAGGGTCAAGAAGCATCAGGGAACCGCTCTCTGCCCCCAGGGCACAGATAGCGCTGTTGAATAAGGATGAAAACACCTCGTCCAGGTTGATGGAATGTCTGGTTATCTCAACGGTTTCATAAAGGGCGGTTATTTCGGTCAGACTTTCATTCAATTTTCTGTTCAGCTCTCTAATCTCAGCAAGATAACCATCTGTCTTAAAATTCACATATTTCTGCTGTTCCACCGACATAGGACTCACCGCCTTCATTGATACGTAACTACTCAGGTAGGCACAAAGGCACAAATTCGTAATCCGTGAATCGTAAGTCGTAAATCGATTCACGATTCACGACCCTGCTCCGCTCTGCTTTGTGCCTATGTGCCTTTGCCACTTTGTGCCTGAGTAGTTACTCCAATAGACTTCTTAGTGTGTCCATCCTGTTCTTTATAAGATTGCTTTCACCCTCTGCCAATGCCTCTTTCAAATCCAGTATGACCGCTTCAATCTGGTGCATATAAGGGGTTGACGCCAATTCTGATTCGGCTGCACGGATCATGCTGTCAGCCTGGATGTTAATTTCCACTTCTTCGCGTCTTTTTACGTCTTCTTCGGCATGAGCTTGCGCTTCTTTCACTGCATATTCAACTTCCTCATCCGATAGCAGATGGGATGCATCGATCGTAATCCCGGTCTGTTGTTCTGTATAAAGTTCCTGGGCAGAAACCTTTACTATCCCATTTACGTCTATCTCGAAGGTAACCTCCACATGTGCTTTTCCCCTGGGCAGTGCTGGAATATCGGTCAACTGAAATAGCCCCAGGCTGATATTATCAACAGCCATCTCCCGCTCACCCTGGAGGACGTGGATATCCATCGCAGTTTGATTGTCCTTAGCATTGGTAAATATCTGCCCGGCAGATGTGGGAATCGTGGAATTGCGATGGATGATCTTCGCAAAAAGACCACTTTCGGTTTCAATCCCCAATGAAAGAGGGGTTACGTCTACTAATACGACATTGTTTATCTCTCTCATCATGACCCCTGCCTGGATAGCCGCACCAATTCCTACCACCTCATCGGGGTTGATCTTGATATAAGGCTTTTTGTTAAAGATTTTCTCCACCAGATGTCTCACGACTGGCATCCTGGTGGATCCACCCACCAGTATGACTCGGTCAATATTGCCTGGAGACAGTTCGGCATCGGAAAGTGCTTGCCAGGTAGGCCCGATAAGCTTATCCCGCAAGTCCGAAGTTATAGCTTCGAACGTCTCGCGATCAATTGGTGCCTCCATGTTTTTAATCTCGCCGCTATGGGTTTTCATAAAGGGGAGGGAGATTTTTGTCCCTGGTTTGTAAGAAAGCTCCCTCTTGGCCTTTTCGCAGGCCTCCCTCAGACACTGAAGTCCTATTTTGTCTGATTTTATGTCAAACTCGTATTCATTCGAGAACTTTTCAGCTATATAATCAACCAGCCTTTCATCCCAGTCATCACCGCCAAGTCTGGTATTGCCACTGACTGCTTTGACATGGAAGATCCCATCTCCCAACTCTAAGATAGAAACATCAAATGTGCCCCCACCCAGATCCAAGACAAGGATGGTCTGAATCTCTTCACGATCTAACCCATAGGCCAGGGAGGCAGCAGTTGGCTCATTGATTATCCTCATCACATCAAAACCAGCCATTATCCCAGCCTCTTTAGTTGCTTGCCGCTGCGCATTGTTGAAATAGGCTGGTACCGTAATAACAGCCTTTTCCACACACTCCCCAAGATGGTTTTCCACGTCTGATTTTATCTTGCGCAAAATAAAAGCGGATATCTCCTGGGGAGAATAAGATTGGCCATTGAGGGAGACTCTATAATCGGTTCCCATGTGCCTTTTAATGGATAGAATCGTCCTTTCTGGGTTGGCTGCGGCCTGCCTCTTTGCCACCGAACCTACTAATATGTGTCCATGTGCCGTTTCAGCAATGACAGAAGGGGTCAGGTTTTCGCCTTCAGCGTTTTTGATCACTCTTGCCCGCCCATCTTCTATCACGGCCGCCACAGAGTAGGTGGTCCCCAGGTCTATGCCTATTGCTTTGCTCATGTTCTCCTTCGTCGAATATCAGTGGTCAGTGGTTAGTGGTCACTGATCACTGTTCACTGATCACTGTTCACTGATCACTGTTCACTGATCACTCTTTCACTTGAAACTTGTCCTATGATTTCCAATACATTTCCCTCAGTAAACGGCTTGTCAATGAAACCGCAGACACCCCTGCCCCCTGCTTCTCCCCTTTTTTCTTCACTGCCATAGGCAGAAATTATAACCACCAGTGTCTGCGGGGTTATCTCCCTGATTTTGGGAAGCAAGTCCATTCCATCCCCGTCGGGCAGTTTCAAGTCTAAAAACAATAAATCGGGCATCTCCTTTAGACAGGCCATGCCGTCACTTATGCTATTGGCCGTCGATATATTATACCCTCTGCTCTGTAAGATGTTGGACAAGAGCCAGCATAAGTCCTCTTCGTCGTCTATTATCAAGATATTCCTTATCCGCCTTTTCGGGAACAGGTACGGATGCTTCTCCTCCCTTTTACTTCTTAAATCTTTTTCTTCCCTCTGTTCAAAATAGGGCCGCAATTCCTCAAGGTCTTCAGGCTTTCGCCAGCCCGAAAGACCGCTTCTCCATACAAGCGCTTCGTCTCGTTTGATAATACCCTTTAGAATCCAGCTTTTCAGCCTGGAGTAATAGATTAACCTGTATGTATCCGCCCCTCTTCTCACATCGTATTTCAGCTCTGCCATAAACGTGACCTCTTTCTCCTTTCTCTTTTATTCTATGGGCAAAGAGATTGTAAAGACAGTGCCCCTTTTCCAAATGCTTTCCACACCTATTCTCCCGCCGTGACTTACAACAATCCCGTAGGTTATTGATAGACCCAGACCTACTCCCGTTGACTTAGTGCTAAAAAAAGGATCAAATATCTTGATAATATCTTCTTCGCGGATGCCTTCCCCTGTATCTTGAATCTTTACAACAAAAAGGTCCTTTTCAATACTTGTACTGATTGTCATTGTGCCGCCTTCAGGCATGGCCTCAATAGAATTGATTATCACGTTCAAGAATACCCGGTTGATCTGTTCCCTATCGACATTTATTATTGGTAGCTTTGAGTCAAATTTCTTAATCACCTCTATCCGTTGTGTGGAAAGACTGCCCCTTATCGAATCCAAAACATTTTCTATAACCTCATGCATATCACTGGGACGGATGTTAAGCTCCGGTGGCCGGGCACAGTTAAGGAGTTCGGTGATTAAAAAGTTAATCCTCTCCGTGTTTCTAATAATGACTTCAATATGTTTGTACCAGGGGCTATCTTCGGTAAATGCCTCCTTAAGCTGCTGGACCGACATCGACACGTTGCCCAGAGGATTCCTTATCTCATGGGCTATGCTGGCGGCTATTCTACCGGTAAAAGCAAGTCTTTCAGATTGAACCGACTCATCCTTTCTTCGATCCCCCTCTCTTCGATCCCCCTCTCTTCGATCCCCATATCCGCCGTATGAATCTTTGTTTCTTAATGTGGTCATGATATTACCCCCAGGGTTATTAGTGGGTAGTGAACAGTGGGTAGTGGGTAGTAGTCAAAAACTAACCACTGACCACTGCTTTCTGTCTGCATACTTCAAGCAGGGATTTTGATTTTATGGACTCTTTCCTTGCTAACTGGGCTGACCCAGTTACAATATGAGCAGCCCTTTTCTAAAAGTTCTTTAACCGGCGCTTCTTTCCTACATTCAGGGCAGGTCTCCATCTCTGCGCCCAAAACCTCCGCGCTTCCGGCTGACACAATCCCCTCCAGCGCCCGTGCCCATTCATCTATTTCCTTTCCGGCAAAAGAAGCCGTTCTTTTTGTTGAATTAACCTCGTATATTATATCAAGGACACTCTCTTTTTTGCTGTCCAGACCACTTACCTTTCTCATCTCGCTGCTGACATTGATTATCCGATCAATAGGGGCATCAAAGACCATTTTCCTGTCAAAATCATACCACCAGCATAATCTCTTATCAGTCAGATAGAGGTGGCCCGGCCTCCAGGTCTCTTGCTGAATTCCTTCAGCCGGCACTAAATACCACATCTTTTTTCCTCGATGAATAACCCTCTCCTCCTCCATCAGCGAACCCACAATTTGCTCATCTTCAAGCTGGGGAAGAACAGGATTTTCTTCCAGATAAAGTCCCATATCCTTTATTCTTTGCTCAATAGCCTCTTTTAACTGGTTTGCCTCTACTGCGCTAAGCCGATGTACCTGACCCTGTTTATCAAGAAGATAAAGCGCCTGTTTTTGTTTCTCTTTAACAAAATGCTCTTCCTCTTTCATTATCAGTGCTTTTATTTCTTCTAACGGTACCTGAATTGTAATCTCGTTAAAATCTTGACGGTAGAGAATAAGCCTTTTGTCAGTCAAATAAAAATACCCCGGCTTCCATGCGGCGTATATCCCTTTGCTATAGTAATAAGAACCATACATTTTCAGGGTGATCTCTTCTCCTTTAACCAGAGAAGGCAGAGTCTTCTTCCGATGTTCTTTCTCCCATGCCCTGCTCTTTTCATCCCATGCCTGCATCACACCGTATTTAAGCATCGTTTCCATCCCTGCCAGCGCTGCCCTCAGGTTAACGCCGATCAAAGGAATGCCTGCAACCGATACGATCAGGTCGGCATAAATCACCAATCCTTTGTCCAGGATTCGGTCGAGAAGGTCCACCAGAGTTGCGTTAGTGTTGCGTTGAGGTTCCATTGTTTCAGTGGTCAGTGATCAGTGATCAGTGGTTAGTGGTCAGTGGTTAGTGGTCAGTGATACTGTTCACTGATCACTGTCCACTGTTCACTGATTTTGTTATACAAAACTATACGGCGGCCATGGGCCGGTAAAACGAACAGAATATCCCTCCATATTACTGATCTTTTCCAATTCGTCTCCCAGTTTTCTGCTGGCCTCTTTCGGAAGCAGACAGGAAAGGTTCATAAGCATCTGTTTTTCACTCTCCGCTTTCTTGGTCTTTTCTACCTTCAGGTCATCTGCATAGGGTTTAATTCTTTCAAAAAACTCCTTAAAATCCTGATCTGCCTTTCCTTCCATCTCCTTTTTTATGAGATCCTCCAATTTCTGTTTGTACATATATGCCAGACCTTTTGGCTTTGATTTTATCTCCTCATTTAATTTCTTAATCTCCGGACTCTCCTCGATAACATTTTTGGCTATAATTTTAGGATCCCAAAAAACCTGTACACCATATTCTGCCTTGCCACTGATCTTTTCTATCTTCCTTTTAAGATTGTCGTAGTCCTGTTTCAGCCAATTCTTCATATTCTCTTCTGGGGAAGTGGTTTCATTTCCTTGAATTATGGTGTCAAAACCGAGAGGAAGGACTGTGCCAAACCTTTCCAATGCCTGATCGATCACACTTTGGTGTACCATTATCCAATTCTTCATTATTTCTTTGTCTTCTGATTTATACGGTTCAGCAGGACAGTTGTGAACAACCGTGGAAAGCTCCTCATAAGGTATAGTGTAAACCTCATTACCCTCTATTCCAATCTTCCCGAAGCTCATTTTTTCACCGGCTTCAACCACGCAGTAAAGGTATCTCCCCATAGCGGATTGCGGATTGCGGATTGCAGATTGCGGATTTCCAAGCTCCGGGGTTCGGGCTCCGAGATCAGGGCGCGGATATATCTCCGGCTCCCGGGCCCCGCCATCTCCTTCCATAGGTTCCATAGGCTGTCGAGTTTCCTTGTTTTCAGAGGGTTCTTCCGTCAGATCTTCCAGTGCCTTGCAAACCGATTCCCGAATGGTCGCTCTCAGCTCGGAAACAAGGGAGGCTTCCACTATCCCCCTTATTGAAACCTCATTCTCAGCAAGGATATCCCTTATCTCCTGCTTTACCATCCTTTCGATTATTTTCTTCATTTCATTATCAATCCAATCACTGACTACTGACCACTGACCACTGATTACTGACCACTAACCACTGATCACTGACCCCTATCTCCCTTCCCCCCACCTTTCAGGATTTATTATTCTATCCAATACATCATCCACAATACTGTCCAGACCATCCCTGACCGATTTGACCGATTCGGTGATCCCCTGCTCTTTTTTTATCTCCTCAATAGCTATATCCAGATCCATAAGGGCTTCTCCGAGCCTCTCAATTTCTTCTTCAGTGAGGCTTCCGCCTTCCATTCTTTTAAAAGCCTGAAGCCTGAGGGTATCCCTGATTATCTCGACCAGGGCGAGAACCAGCCCCAGTACCCCGTGTTTAAGATTGTCCTCATCAATATCTATTGGCATTTTCAGTGTTCAGTGGTTAGTGGACAGTGGTTAGTGGACAGTGAACAGTGAACAGTGGACAGTAAAAACAGCTGAAAACTGATCACTGAGCACTGACCAATGTTTCTTTTGCCCTGGCACTGAT
>Ga0210016_1002196_pt1 | contig 17877 bp, 20 predicted proteins | sample CryGeyCG2014_300_FD_185454 | JGI IMG/M metagenome (GOLD analysis project Ga0210016, IMG submission 185454) | Groundwater microbial communities from aquifer - Crystal Geyser CG02_land_8/20/14_3.00 (SPAdes) (version 2) | ecosystem: Environmental > Aquatic > Deep subsurface > Groundwater | place... | reverse complement strand
GCTGCCGCCAAGCGGCTTGAACAGGAGGTCCTGCCATTAAGGTTGGCTGAACCTCCAGTAGAGCCCTGCCCTTTGACGCTATTCTGAGTACTCTTGGTGGGACTTTTTAGTATGGCAGTAGCACTCTTTAGAGCACGTGCAGGAGGTGTTTAGGTGGTAGGCTATCACGTTACCACTCCGAAGAAGCTGTTGCGTTATCGGCGTACCGGTTGTATTCTGCCGCCGGTACGATTCTGGCGTTGGCAGTCCAGTGCTGTACTGTGGGGGGCACGGGTGGGGCGCACGGTTCTTCTGGAAATCAATGTGGGAACAGCATACCCGCTACCTGACCACAAACCACGGGGGCACGCCTGCTGGACGCCTGAACATGTTCGAGAATGGAAACTGGTTGAACATGACCAGGGTTGCAATTGAAACGGCGGTCTGCCTGAAAAAGTTTCCTGCGGCTGCAAACGAATCGTCCCTGGGCGTTTGTATAGAGTAAACCCGTAAACCGAGGTAACGAGTTATGGACCTCACTCAAGGAGAAATGTAATGGAAGTGACAGTGGCCCGTGTAGCATTGGTTAATGCAGTTGCGAAAGCGAAGCTTGGGATGGCTGCACGCAGTACTTTGCCAAGCTTGCGCAACGTGCATTTGCAGGCGGCGGAGGGTGAAGGGTTGTCAGCGGAGTGCACGGATTTGGATACCTGGGTGCGGGCCAGGATACCGGAGGCACAGGTACAGTGCCCGGGGGAAACGGCGGTCCCTTGCAACAAGCTGCTCAAGCTGCTCAAGCTGTTCAAATCACTGAGTGAAGCTACAGTCACGCTGACGCAGCAGGAATTCTCATTGCAGATTGTCTGCGGAACGCAGCAGTTCAGCCTCCCCACATTTCCAGCAGACGCATACCCGGTGCGAGAATTCCAGTGCAGGGAGGCAGAGGCTGAATTTCTAAGGCAGGCGCTGCTGGATGGCTTGCAGGATGTGCTCTGGGCCGCCTCTACTGTAGATGCTACACAGTACATGCTGTACAGTGTTCTATTTGATAGTGAGCAACTGGTTGCGACGAACACGCATAAGCTTGCAATTCTGCCGTTCCCCTGCGCCTCGCTGGCCGGAGCAATTCTGCCTGCTAAGGCGCTTTCTTCGCTGGGGAAACTCTGGGTGAAGTCTTCAGAGGAGTACCTTACCGTTCGTGTCCAGCCGCATACTAGCTCAGACAGATCGGGCAAATCGTACCAGTTGTTTGATTACGTGGAGTTTAGCACTGCCACGGAGAGTCTTGTGCTTAGACCAATTGAAGGGCAGTTTCCAAATTGGCGGCGCGTTGTTTCTGCCGGGGAGGAACTGTACTCCTCCTCGTTTGATGTTCCGCAGGGCTTGCTGGAGTTTGCCAGGTTGGCAAACGAATTGGATACCGGAGGCAAGCTGTACTTGACTATCCCGGATGATGGAGACGGGACGCACCTGCTGGTAGAGTTTGACTCCTCGGAGACACAGAAGATGGAGAGTGTGCGTATTCCGCTTGCACATGCAGCAGAGTCTTGCTATACCGCTGTAGCTCCGCGCTATCTCCAGGAAGTTCTAAAGGTCGTCGGACCGAAGGCTAGCGTGAATGTGCCCTGTATGGTGAAGCACAATGGCTCCGGGTATCCAATTAAGTTTGTGCGGGCCGATGGGCTAACCGTTCTGTTGATGCCTATGCGACGGAGGGATGCTGAGTGTGAGGCTGCACTTGCGCGGAAACAAGCGCAGTCTTCACCTCCTCAGTTGTGATTTAGCTACAGAAGGTATGCTCATGAAAGCTAGGCCTGTGCCCTCTCCTGGAATAGAGTTACCCCCCTCTCCTATCGTTTCTGAGGTGCTTGTGCATCCACCCTTCCAGCGGATTTTGAACTACATTCCTGGAAAGGTACCTATTTCTCGCCTTGTGCTTCGTGTTGACCGGGCGGAGCCTAGGGGTATTGGCAGCATGAATTTCTGCTTTCTGACGAATGTGTTAGCAGAGGAACGTGAAGTGCATTTCCATGTAAACTACTACCTGACTGTGGAATCTACGCGACGCAAATCTGTGTTTCAGTCCAACGACTGGCCGACGCCAGGCATGGAGTTTGTTCCTGAAAGCCTTGTTCTGATCGAGCGTCGGTCTGCGCAGGGGCGGCTCTACTTTGCTCCTAATGCACCGGGTACATGGTGGAATGGGGACGGCGTGTGCCTGCACAGGTATGTACCTTCAGAGTATGCTGTGCAGCAAGCACAGGCAAATGGAAGGAATGCCCCTCTGTGATTGTCAGTGACGAACTGCTGGCCGAGCTACAGGCACGACCTCCTGAAGAACTCTCCGGGCTACCCGATGAGTTCCTTCAGGAGATTCTGCGGGAGACGGAGCAGTACGATGCAATGCAGGAGTCACTTACCAAGGGTGAGTGGTGTCTGCCTCCAGCAGACCCCCTGGAGTTTTTGACCTCTGACCGCTACCTTGGCTATGCAATTAAGCAGGTGCCCGTACAGGAGGAGTTGCTGACCAAGCTCTTCTACTCTGAGGTGGAGCCGCAGTTCTATGAGCAATTGTTGGGGAATCGTTGCCGCCTGGTGTTGCTTGACGGTGCCGTCGGCACGGGTAAGTCCTTCAGCGCAGGGGTTGTGCTTGCCTACCTGGTGCATCGAATGCTTGCCTCCCCCAGCCCACAAGCTTGGTGGGGGCTGACGCCTGGCTCACGCTTGACGCTGACGGTGCAGGGGGCAGATAAGGAGAATGTTAGTCTGGAGACGTTTGACGAGGTGCAGCGCCACGTCCGTAGTTGCCCCTGGTTTCGTGTTCATGGGTTCATAGACGACGGCAAGGTGCGGGCGCTAAACTGGCCTAAGCAGTTACTCTCCATTGTCATCCGCGCAGCCAGTGTAGGGGCTATCGGCGGGTTGACTACTCCCGTTGCTGTGTTTGATGAGGCTGCACTTGCAAAGGAAATGGGGCAGACGCGCCGTGTAGACCAGACGGCGCAGGGCGTGTTTGACCGGCTGCATCACAGCATGGAGTCACGCTTTCAAGACCGTTGGATGCTAATCGTGATTGCAAATGCAAGGCACGAGAAGGATTTCATGGCGCAACTGCGCGACAGGTTTGCCGGTAAGGACTGGTGTCTCTACCGGCATTACAAGTCCTGGCAGGGGCTGCCCAGTTCTCGACCTCCGGAGGGTTGGGATGCAGACGAGTTGAAAGACAAGACATGGTTTCTAAATCCGCTAACACTTAGCCGCGTACCTCTCTGGCTGAAGGACTCATGCCTGTCTAACGTAGAGGGATTCAGTCAAGACCATGAGGGGTATCGGCAATCACGGCAGTCACGGTTTGACACACAGTTTCACGAGATTGAGGCATGGTTACAGGAGGCGCAGGCAAAGCGGCTATCTCCAATTGATGAAACTGGGAATTGGGTGGAGGACTTCGCACCCGGAAAGGGAGGCATTCCTGACGCACCCGTCTGGGTCCATTTTGATTTGTCCAGCACGCAGGACCGCCTCGGCGTTGCTGGGGTGCAGGTGTCTGGCTGGCGCACAGCTCTTGGTGAAACTGCAACCGAGCAGGACACGGATGAAGGTGAAGAGCAGGAGCCAGAGTACTTTCTGACGTTCTACGACGTAGTTGCTCCTGAACAGATGGGCGGAGAGATCCGGTATGGTGAGGTCCGCACGCACTACGTGTATGAGCTCGACCGGCGCGGATTCGAAATTGCAGGAGTATCCTGCGACCGGCACGCCTCCGAAGAGTTTTTACAGCAGTTGCGGGATCATGGCTACCGCACGCGCTTGATCTCAGTAGATCTGAATCCAGGCTATCAGATTCGCGTCAGGCGTGCCCTGCACGCCCGTGGCGCCACGGGTGCGCACTCCCCCAGACTGTTAGGGCTGTACTCACTAATTCGTAGCGTGGCAGGCTTTGGTGACGTTGACCTGTTTCTGCACGAGTGGCGTGGGCTGGTCCGCAAGGATACCGGCACGCGGGTGAAGATCGAGAAGGGGCAGGGGGCTACGGACGATCTTGTAGACGCAGTTGCCGGAGCAGTGGAGGGGGCTAATGCTGAAACGTTTGGCAGCGTGCGCGTGTTGGGGCAACCCTCCGGTGGTGCACAGGAGCAAAGCTACGCAGAGGCAGTGAAGGAGTATGAGGCACAGTGGCACAGGAACCGCTGGCGGGCTGCCCGTTCGCGATAGAAGGAGGTCTTGTATGTGACTGCTACCCAGACAATTTATCAGGCGGCGGGGCACATGGTAGGTGAGAGCACTGACAGGTGCTGGCTTTGTGGTGGTTCAGCAGGAGCTTTACCCTCCCCACGTGCATTGCTGGAGAAGGACACGTTCACAAATCACGATCAGGTGGGCGCACCCAATAGCGACGTGGTTTGTGCCGCCTGCGTTTGGTGTCATGACGAGCGACATGTTGAATTGCAGCAGCGCACAGGGAAACCAGTGGCCCCGAAGTTTCGGAACTACTCGCACGTTGTGAAGGGTGGCGAGTGGTTACCATTCTCGAAGGGCCAGAAGGCAGCGCTGTGTGGGGCTCTGCTGACGCAGCCGTTTCCTACTGTGGCTGCGGTGGCCGACTCAGGGCAGAAGCAGATTGTGTTCCGGACAAGGGTGAATCCCGCCGGCGCCAATACTGGTTGGGTGCAGTTTGAGGAGTTGCCTTTGTATGTTGTACCACTACAACTCACCACAGTGATCTGCAATGTGGAAAAGCTCTATCGAACCTTCGCAAAGGGAGAAATTGAGTCGGGAAACTACAGCCAGCACCGCGTGTTGGATTATGGGCTTGTGGATTGGAGGTGTGATGAGGCGCAGATTGCACCGCGACGGGGAAGTGCGCTGTTGAGCCTGGCGCTTTTCCTTGCGCAAAGGGAGGAAGATAAGTGATTGAAGAACGTGAGAGAGAAGCCATTGACTTACTGAAAGCACTCTGGCGCGGGACTAATTCCGAGCTGAAAGCAAAGTATGCGCGGACGATCTGGACGCAGTATGAGGGGACAGTCCGCGCCAGCGCCTATACGGACCGGCTATCCGTATTTACGGATGTGCTATGTCGGAAGATGGACGCGCTTGTCGGCAGGACTGACGCTGAACGAGCGCGTTGCCAGGCGATTTTGTCTGGCGGCCATGACCGGGAACTGTTGAAGCTGCTGCGTGAGGAGACAACATTCCTTGTGCTTAGCGTGCGCGTTGAATTACAGGAGGAATACACATGAGAACGGTTTGCTTTGAAGGGACAGTGACAGCACTAACGTCAATCTCTCACATTGGCGACAGCCATGGAGTGACAGCAAAGCTACGCCGCGAGAAGATAGTCCAGCCCGATGGGTCGGTTGAAGAGATTCCGATCCTAAGCGGAAATGGCGTCCGTGGAATTCTACGTGACAGAGGGATGCTTCACCTATGTCGTGAGCTAGGCTTCGGCGTGAATGATGAGAATGGAGAGGTGCAAGGGCTGAGCAAGGAGGCGTTTTACCTTCTGTTCAGTGGTGGGGCGCTAAGCAAGCAGGGAGGAGCGCGTGGCCTGGACATCGACGAAGCACGCCGGTGGCGTGAGTTGATTCCGTTGCTGTCCGTGTTCGGCGGCGCCGTTGGCAATCAGATCATGCCAGGAAAGCTAAAGTGTGGGAAGCTCGTCCCTATTGTCGCTGAGACGCAGCACTTGTTGCCTGAGCGATTTCGCGTTGAGGCACCTGTGTCAATCTGGAACTACTGCCAGGAGGAAGCTTACACGCGCCGCGATGACGAGAAGAATGAGCATCTCCGAATGCTGATCGCCCCTGCTGAGCGCAAGGCAATCGAGGATGCCGCGCGCAAGGATCGCGCTGTAAAACCTGCGGACAAGGCACCCGAGGAGACTGGAATCAAACAGCAGATGCGCTACTACCTTGAGACGCTGGCTGCGGGCACCTCCTTCTTCTGGGAGGTATCGCTGGACGACGTGAGCGACCTAGAGTTCGAGGCATTCGTTACTTGTCTGGTGGAGTTCAGTCGCTTCCCCTATCTCGGCGGGAAGTCTAACATTGGTCACGGCAAGGTGAAGATCACCTTTGATTCGTGGCTTAGCGTCGATCCGACAACGTGCAAAGGAGCAGAGGTGGACACGCCTCTTGGCAACAAGTATCTCAAGCATTTGCAAGTTCATGGTGAAGAGATTCGTGAGGTGCTCCATGCCATCACCTGAGCGCAAGCGTGCGGATGTGCGCAATCATAGGCCTTTGCAGATAACTGCTGAACTGCGGACGCCGGTGATTACTGATGAGTGGCTGCCGTTTGACGGGATGCTTTACCATCAGGCAATGCGTGAGCGTTGGGGTGGGTTAGTGCTAACCTGGCCAGGTGCTAACAACAACGGGGCGCAGCCGGTGCGCCTGCCACTGAAGAAGCGTGGCGTCGGTGAGGAGTGGTACTACGCTGCGAGCTTCGCCCAGCCGCGCCAATGGTGGGTAGCCGAGGGTATTGACCATTGGGCAAAGCGGTTTGACCAGAGCCTCGTCTCCCTGCTTGCCCGCGACGGCAAGCGGTGTGTGCTAAATACTAGGAGTGGCCGGTACAAGCTATATCACATGCCGGTGTTCTACCGCTGTGCGCTGCGTGTGCAGTGGTATGTCATCGGTTCGCAACGGAGGATTAAGGAGCTGCTGTGCACGCTCACCAACATTGGCAAGAAAGGCTCGCAGGGGTGGGGGCGTGTGAGCGCGTGGCATGTTGAGCCGTGTGCAGAGGACTGGTCTGAGGTGCGTGATGGCCAACTTACCCGTGCACTTCCAGTGACGGAGGCAACGCAGCGTGGACTGCCATTTGAGCTTGCACACTATGGCATTCGGCCGAGCTATCACGCGAGTGCAAATCAACTGCCGGTGGCGATGCCAGTATGATGAGTCGTGTGATAGTAGGCGACATTTCCCAGCGTGCAGCCCATACACAGGAGTGGTTGCAACACCATGCGTGATTGGCGACGAGAGGCCTTGCTCTATGCTAGACTACCCGAGCACAAGCACAGAGTACAGGCGGCCAGCTTGCGTGTGCATGACTTGTTGGAACGGTCTCATTCGCCCTACATTGGTTTCAGCACTGGCAAGGATTCGATCTGCGTGAGTGAGCTGGTTTGTGAGCAGCATCCGCAAACACCGCTTGTATACTTTGATGCAGACTGCGCCTTTCCGGAATCCAGTGAGTGCCTCAATCGGTATGCCAAGCACCGAAAGGTGATTCAATGGAAGTGCGAGCCATTCTTCACGACGTTGCATCGGATGGGTGGTCCGACGAATCCCCGCTGTGAGGCAGAGACTATGCGTAGCACAGTCTATCGCCCAGTCGCCGAACTGCTGAAACAGTACCAGTTTGATGGAGTGTTTTTGGGCTTGCGTCGTCAGGAGAGTGCTGCCCGGTCACGACTAGGTGCGCTGTACTACCGGAAACGCGACCGGATATGGAACTGCAATCCAATTATCGACTGGAGAGATCGTGATGTGTGGGCGTTTATTGCCACGCGCAACCTCGATTATCCGGCAGTCTACGACCGCCTCCGCGAGTTGTGCGTGTCTGAGCGCGAACTGCGCCTCAGCTATTGGGCGGGTGAGACCTATCAGGCCTTCGGCCGTTGGGCTGTGCTCAAGCGTGGCTGGCCTGAGCTGTTTAACCGCTTCGCGGCGGAGTTCCCGGAAGTGAGGGCCTATGTATGAAGAGTGGCTTTGAAATATTTGATCCCGTGCCTGTGTTTCGGCCGCCGTACCATGCGCGGGTGACTCACGACGCACAGAACATGACGGTGTACGCCTCCGGTGTCGATGCCATTGATGCCTTGCATGTGTACCCCTGTGAGTGTTACTGTCTGACGAATGGTGAGCCCGGGGTGTTTGTGCTTACGCCAATCACCACACTGAAACTGAAAACGCCGCCGAGGCGGACGGTCACCATCCGGAGTGACCACCGGGGGCCCTCGTTGCGAATTCCGTGCTCGGTAGTACTGCGCCACGTGGGGGCAAAGCAGGGTGATGAGTACATGATTACGGAAGAGGCTGGCGGCTGGTGTTTCCGGCCCAGAAAGAAATGAAGGCACGTGAGTTCTTTGCAAGACGCAAGTTGAAGAACACCTTAGGGGATGTTCCCTGGAGGAGCAATTAGATGAGCCAATCAGAACGTGACGTGTTGTTACCTGCAACACAGGTGGAGCAATCCCTGGTCGTGCAGCGGTTGGAGCAGGCGCGTAGTGCCCTCGCGGAAGCGCGGACGCTACGTGAGAAGAAGATCATTCGTGATGGTGCGCGGGCGTTGGAACTCTACGCTCGCAGGCAGTCTGCACGTAGCGCCCAGGATGAGGCTGCCGTGTTAGCTATCCTGGCTGAGCGTGCACTGGGGTTAGATTTACAGGAGGTGCAGCGTTCAGGAGGCGGCAGGCCGTCAGAGACGGAGGAGCGCGGGTACACGGAATACCAGCAAGCACTGGATGAGTTGGGAGTGTCCCGCGTCACTGCTAGTCGGTGGCAGCACGTTGCCGAGATTGCAAATGCACTGGTGGAGGGTTTCTTCGAGGAGTGCCGCACCAAGGACAAGCCAATCACTACTGCGGGGCTGCTTGCCGTCTGGAAAGCACAGCAGGAGCCGACGGAGCACACGGCACTGTATGAGACCTACGCCTTCAAGGTTCCCCTCGATCAGGTGGATTGGCTGGACGCTAAGCTCGCGCAGATGCAGGGCGAGGTCAGCGCAGAGTCACCAACCGCTTGGGCTGTCTTGCAAGCTATAGTGACACGCGCTACTGGGGAGGCTACACTATGAGCATAGAGGCTGCCTACGTTCCACTTGATACACTTGTTGCCCTTCCACGTAACTCAAAACTGCACGCACTTTCCAGCATCGGGATGTCCTTTCAGGAGTTCGGCTTCCTGGAACGTATTGTTGTTAATCGGACAACTGGGCACATTATTGGCGGGCATGGTCGGGTTGAGGCTTTGCGGCTCAGACAGTCAACAGGGAAGGCTCCACCAGACGGAGTAGAACTCTCTAAGGAAGAGTGGCTTGTTCCAGTGGATTGGGTGGAGGTTGAGGAAGCCAAGGAGGAAGCTGCGGCTATCGCTTTGAATCGCTTGGTTGAAGCTGGGGGATGGGACTCCTCAATGCTGGTTGACGTTCTCCGTGACTCCCTGTTAGTGCCTGAGGTCACGCTTGACATGCTGGGGTTTGACATTTCCACCTATGACGACTTGCTACTGAGTGTGGCTCCGCCTCTACTTGAGTTAGTTAATCCAGTGCCGCAAATTGATCGTGCAGAGGAACTGCATGAGAAGTGGGGCACTGCTAAGGGGCAGATTTGGGTGGCAGGTGCGCATCGAATTATGTGCGGGGATAGCACTAATGCAGGAGAAGTAGCCCTGTTGCTGGATGGTGTAAAAGCTGCGGCTTGTGTGACTGACCCACCGTATGGAATTGGCTTTGAGTATGACAGCTACAATGACACTCGTGAGCAATGGTTTGAATTGATGGACAAGGTGTTGCCAATTATCCACGAAGTGGCTTCGTTTGTTGTCATGCCTTGCTGTGGAATTAACCGACTTGATTGGTGGTATACACACCATCGTCCAGATTGGATTATGTGTTGGTATAAGGGCAGCCAGAGTCACCATAGTTATGTGGGATTCAATGATTGGGAGCCTCATCTCGTCTGGGGTAAACCTTCGAAGCTTATGCACGACTACTGGCAGACGGTATGCGGGTTTGAAGTAGAAGGGCACCCTTGCCCCAAGCCAGTGGCATACTCGGAATGGCTGGTAGAACATGCGGCAGTTCGAGGTGGCATTGTTTTCGATCCGTTTATGGGTAGTGGCACAACCCTTGTGGCTTGTGAGAATCTTGCTCGTGTTGGCTACGGCATGGAGATATCACCAGCGTATACGGCGGTAAGTCTTCAGCGGCTTGCTGACAAGGGGCTTACTCCACGGCTGCTTAGTAGTGAATCCACAGATAGCACAACCTCGGCACCTGTGCTATGATTTCCAACGGTGAAGCTACATGGTTGAACAAACTGCTCTGCTCGATTGGACTGGCTCCCCGCTGATTCACGCCTCCGCTGACGAGGGGAGCGTGCGCGTGGTCCGCACCAAGGGGCTTTCCCCGCATTACGACTCATCCGTTGATGAACGCTCGGACAAACCCAGCCGCCTGATGTCGGATGAGGACCTGCTGGAGATGTTCGAGATTCAGCCGCCTATCAGCGGCGCGATCACAAAGAAGGGCCGCATTTTCTTCGGAGCGGACTGGTCCTTCACGTCGAACAATGGGACCCTTGACGAGGCAGAGAAAGAGCGTCTCTCCACGCTGTTCGACTGGCCCAGTGGCGACGAATCCTTCTCAGTCATCCTGTGCCGGACGCTCATGCGTCTTGACATTCTCGGCAACTGCTTTTGGCACTGGCTGATGCCTTCTATCACGACCGTGCAGCGCGTTGCCCGTGAGACGATCACCAGCGTTGCCCGCGAGCTGACGGCCCGTGGGGTGGACCATGCCACCATCAGCCGTGTGGTGGAGAAGTCTGCGATTCAAGCTGCCAAGGCAGCGCAGTTCCCGGTGGGGTTCTACATTCTGGAGGGGACGGTCACTCCACAGGTGGACAGCAAGGGCAATTTCAAGGATGAGACGAAGGCGTATCTCCAGACTGTTGGGCAGGAGAAAGTCTACCTACCGTTCGAGCAGGTGACGCATCTGCGTGTTCCCGACCCACGTCGCCGTGTCTACGGCCTGCCGCGTCTTGCCTGCCTCGCACTCATCAACCAGATGGACCAGCAGGGGCAGGTCATGAATGACAGCCTACTGCGGCGCAAGGGTAGGCTGGGTGGCGCGCTGAAAGTACGCGATGCCTCGCGAGCAAGCCGCGACCGGCTGGAGGCGGAGTTCCGGGAGAAGCACCTCGGGGGGACTACGGACGACCCGCGCGCCTATGAGAAGGCGGGTGGCTTGATCGTCGTGGAGGTCACCGGCGAGAAGGGTGACGTAGAGTACGTTCCCTTCGAGATTAGCCCTCGCGACATGCAGATGTCCGAGTTGCACGAGTGGGCGCGAATGAATTACGGCATGGTCACCGGTGTACACGGCGGAATGCTCGGCGTCACTCGCGATGTGAACCGCTCCAACATGGAGATGTCTGCCTACGACCTGACAGAGAATGAACTCGGGCCGACAGCAAAGCTCATCTGCGACCGGGTGAACAAGGACCTGCGCGATTACTTCGGCATTGTAAACACAAGATTGCAACTCAAGCTCCGGGACCTGCGCAGTGAGCAGGAGAGGGCGCGCACCTCCAAGATGTGGCAGGAGGTCGGGGCGGAGTCCCTGAACGAGCGGCTGGTAGCGCTGGGCAAGTCCCCCGTAGTCGGAGGGGACACCTACCTGCTGAGCCTTGGGCCGGGCATCTTCGCGTTCCACCCAGAGCGCGAGCCGGTGCTCATTACGCTCCAGCAGGGGATCACCCCGCTGGGCGAGGTGCTCTGCACTGAGGCGGAGCTGTCCGGCGTGGAGCGCGTCGAGGCACTGGCGTTCCCCGGTGCAGGAACTACTGCGACGGCAGGGGAAGCCGTTGCGGAGGAGGGCAAAGTGCTTCCTGTGCAAACGTCCGAGGAGCTATCTAATACACCTCCGGCAAGTAGTCCGGCTGCGCTGGTTACGCAACTGTTTGAGCTGTCGGAGCAACTGCGGCAGGAACGCGCTGCGAGGGGTCTGTGATGCAAGCAGAAATGGTCAGTCTCGAATCGCTCAAGGAGCTGCCACGAAATCCGAAGTTGCATTCGCTTGGGCAGATTGATCTGAGCATGGGGCAGTTCGGCTTCCTGGAACGAATCGTTGTCAACCGGACAACCGGGCACATTATCAGTGGGCATGGGCGCACGGAAACGCTTGCTTTGCGCAAGTCCACAGGGGAGCCTCCACCAACAAATGTTGAAGTACGTGATGGTAGTTGGTATGTTCCAGTGGATTGGGTAGAGGTGCCAGAGGAGCAGGAGGTAGCTGCTGCTATTGCGTTGAATCGCTTGGTTGAAGCAGGGGGGTGGGATAGGCCTTTGCTTGTAGACTGTTTGACAGAGATAGGGCAGATGTCTTTGCTAATGCCAGGAGAGTTATCCTTAGCGGTAACATCTGAGTTGACAGATACTCTATTGCAGCCTTTGGGTTATAATAGTGTGGATGTGCTGGAATTGCTGGCACAGGGCAAGAGAGGGCAGGGAACACAGTATACGACAGTCTTGCGTCCGGTAGAGGATTTATTTGTAGACGTGAAGGAGAAATACGGTTGGGTAAAGACGGCTGTGTTGGACTTTTCGGGAGGCCGGGACTCTACTGCGGCATTGCTCTGGATGCAGCGTAACTTGCCGTGGGCGCATTTGGTAGCAGTTTATGTGGATTTGGGTGCTGAGATGCCTGGCTTTTGGCTACACGTCAAGGAGGTAGCTGAGGCTGTGGGGGTTGAGTTGGTGACTTTGCGGACAAAGCGCACCATACTGGAAGGTCTTTGCGAGAAGGGTTGGCCTGGATGGAACTTTCCTTGGTGTCAGGCGTGGATGCACAAAGCTTTAGCTGATTGGTGTAAAGCTAATTACTCATCAGAGGATACCTTGCGATTGACAGGGGCGCGAGCCAAGCAGCGTAAAAGCACCTCATTATCTGGAGCAGAAGCCCCTTTGAGTAGCTGTCCAGAGTATCAGGCGCTGGCTCCTTGTTTTGACTGGACTGAAGAAAGTTTGCAAAGGATTTTACTGGAGAGTAATGTGCCTCTGTGGGAAGGGTATGCTAGGGGTATGGCACGCACTTGTTGCTGGTGCTGTCCGGGGCAGAAATTGACGACGTATGCAGCTTTGCGTCGAGAGTACCCTGCTCTGTTTCGCGCTTACGAGAAGTTGGAGAGCCTATTGGGCCGAGAATTGTGGAGTCCTCACCATACTTACCTAGGGGTAGCTGCGGCAGCAGATCGAGGAGATGAGCTATTGCATGAGAGGGAGAGTAATGCTACAGATAATAACATCTCGCACAAGGTGTTGCCACTATGAACGAACGCTCCGTATTGCGTCTGCTCGGACAGCCGGACGCGAAGCAGGCGCTCTGGCAAACCTGCCACAACCTGCTCGGTGAGCAGCGTGCCTCCTTCGTCCAAGACGGCCTGTGCTTTGACCCTGGAACACGGGAAGGCTGCCCGTGGAGAGATAGGTGCAAGGAGTATCAAATAGATGAGCCACGCAGAGATAGTAGATGAGTTTGACATAGAGGTAGTTCCGCTTTCTGAACTGAAGGACCACCCGCGTAACTATCGTGCCCATCCTGAGGACCAGATTGCGCACTTGATTGCAAGCATTGAACAGGATGGGGTTTACAAGAACGTGGTCGTGGCGCGGGATGGAACGATCCTGGCTGGCCATGGAGTTACCCGCGCCTTGCGCGAGATGGGCCGCAAGCATTGAACAGGATGGGGTTTACAAGAACGTGGTCGTGGCGCGGGATGGAACGATCCTGGCTGGCCATGGAGTTATCCGCGCCTTGCGCGAGATGGGCCGCGAGATGGTTCCTATCCACCGGCTCGATTTGGACCCCAACGACTCCCAAGCGCTGAAGATCCTTGCCGGGGACAACGAAATCGGAAACCTTGCGGAAATTGACGACCGGGTGCTTACCAATCTACTCAAGGATGTAAAGGACACGGCGGATGATGGGCTACTTGGTACTGGCTACGACAGCATGATGCTATCTGCATTGGTGATGGTCTCCCGCCCGGCAAGCGAAATCACAGACTTTGATGCAGCGGCTGAGTGGGTGGGGATGCCGGAGAGTAGCACTGGCACACTACAGTTTCAGGTGAGGATAACCTGCGCGACTGAGGCTGACAGGAATTTTCTATTGGACAAACTGGGCCTTAAGCTGAAAGACGTGAGAAAGTATGGCAAAAGCAATACCCTTGGATTCTCTTGGCCTTTGCGTAAGGATGATAACGTGATTTCTGTCCAGTTTAGGGAGGTAGTTCCAACATTGTGAGTGCTCAGCCAAGATATCCTGTGTATATACCCTCGAAGGGCAGGGCGGACGTACCATACACTATTAGGTTGTTTTCCAATGTTGGAATTGACTTTCGCATAGTAGTAGAGCCTAGTCAGGAGAAGGCATATTCTCAGCATGGGCAAGAGCGCTTGCTAATTCTGCCTGAGGACGGCAAGGGGTTAGTGTATGCACGCAACTGGATCAAGGATCATGCAGTCTCTGAGGGCTATAAGCGACATTGGCAGTTTGACGATGACATTACGTGTATGTTAAGAATGTATCGAGGCTATCGCCTAAGGTGTCCGGCGAATGTAGCGCTAGCCGCCGCTGAGGACTTCGTAGAGCGTTATGAGAATGTGGCACTGGCAGCATTTAATTCGCAGTCTTTCCTACCTTGCTCGGCTGGTACTACTAAATATCCATGGCCTCCATTCTTATTGAATCATCGCTGCTACACTTGCTTTCTCATGCTCAACTCGTTACCAAATCGCTGGCGGCAGCGGTACAACGAGGACACAGACATGACGCTACAGGTGCTTGCAGACGGGTGGTGCACAATTCTGTTTAATGCGTTTATGATAGATACGCCAACGACTATGACCTACACAGGGGGGCAGACGGATATCTACGTCGATGACGGGCGGCTGCACATGGCACGGCAGCTTGAGCGCGTGTGGCCTGGTGTAGTATCCACCAAGCGCAGATTCCGTCGGCCGCAGCATTACATTAATGGAGAGTGGAGGAAGTTTGACAATCAGCTTAAGCGCCGTGCAGACTTCGACCCAAGCAAGCTCCCCACCGTCGATGAGTATGGCATGAACTTAGTTGAGGTCTCCCCAACTGATAATGCACGCCTTCGGGAATTGCTACAAGCTACTCAAGGGGAAGAGTTTGATGGCAGCAGGTAATAGCTCCTTAGGGGTATATGCTCCTTGGGCTTGGCAAGTTGAGCCAGTGCACGGCTGTAATCTTCGGTGTGGTCACTGTGCAGCACGACTGCTTTCAACTGCTCCAAAAATGATGGCTGAGGAAACTTGGCTTAGTTTGATGCAGGTTGTGCAGGGAGTAAAGCCTAAAGTCCGTGTAGAATTGGCAATGTGCGGGGAGCCTACTTTGCATCCAAATCTCTTGGCATTGCTGAAAGCAGGACGCAAAGTTTGTCCACAGGCCCAGTTCCAAATTACCACGAATGGGACAATCATTTCATCTGGAAAGCAGACTTACAGAGAGCTGTTTACTGCTGGTGCTAACATCTTGTATGTCGATATGTACGCGCCACGCGAGAAGCACATTGAACTTGCAAAGAAGTCAGGTTATCCCTGGTATGAATACTTGAGTGCACCTTCTAATGCTCCGTCTGCCTGGAGTTATCATGGACCTGACTTTAAGTTGATTGTTTTGATGGAGCATCCTGGAAATTGGCCGGAGTCTCGAAAACAGAAGAATCGGTTAGGTACATGGCTTAACAATTTGGATTGGGAGGCAGCCCGTGAGTTTGGGTTGACTCCAGTGGTTGAGCCAGTCAATAAGATGTGCCTTCAACCAATGCGGCACGTTGCTGTGAACTTTGAAGGCAACTACCTACTTTGCTGTCAAGACTTTATGGGTGAGACTGCGGGAGTGCTCGGGTCAGTTAGTTCTGGTCTATCTGGGTTCTTGTCTTTCTGGTTTGGTAGACAAATGCAGGAAACGAGAATTGCTTTGCTGGATAAAGATCGGGGCAGGGTTGCGGAGTGCTCCAGGTGCAGTGTTACATTTAGCACGAGAATCAGCAGATTGTGGCCTCGTTCCATGCTCTCACAATACTGGAATGGCACAGGCTGGGTAGCACTATGACTGTAACGCGCAAACTGCGAGAAGACACGCTTGCAGTTGTACAGTTTATTCATCCTGGCAAGGAGCAGACTTCTGTGCAGCGAGGCTGGTGCCAGTGGAATAGTGCTGTGCGTTCAGATAAAGCATGGCCGCATCGTCGTAAATTCTTGCTAAGTCAAGCAGCCTATTTGCGTAGAAGTGTTACTTCAAAATCGGAGACTGGAAAGATTGGTTTCTGGGGAGAATGGGAAAGTCCTAGTTACGCCTTGGAGGTTCGAAAGCAGGGAATTGACTTTCCACAGTTTTACCACTTACCTGCACTTTATGAGCCTGTCTCCTATGAGGGCCTCCTTGATACTGATCCATTTGTGTTTGGCAAGCGGTTCCTGTATAACGGCTGTCAGCAGCATACTGCGCACAATCGCCCTGGAGGTGCCGTAGAGACTTTTCTACGAAGACTTGCAGTAGGGTCTATGATTCTGTTTGGGTCGTCAGTTCGGGGGCGTTTTGTCCTTGACACTGTTCTGGTAGTTAGTGACTATAAGGACTACCCTAATGGAGTGTTTACAGAACTTCAGGGCCTTGTTCCTAAGGAATACTATGCAATTGCATTGCACCCGCAGGCTAGGGGTAACAAGACTGTTGATAGTTTCCGTCTTTACAGGGGGGCTATGCTGGAGTCTCCAGTTGCTGGAATGTTTAGTTTTGTGCCGTGCTCTCCAGCACAGGGTATTCGCTTTGGATTTGTGCGTCCAAACATTGTCTTGCCTATTCTCACGCAGAATCTCACACAGGGTAAAAAGCTGATTCCTATGCATGATCATAATGCTGTGTTAGCTGTGTGGACAGAGGTTGTGCAACAGGTCTTGGCTACTCAGTGTGCTTTGGCACACTACATTGAATTTAGCCCTCTTGTAAATTGTGCCTCAAGCCAAAGGGAGCAGGAGTAAGTCATGCAGTTTGCTATAGTAGTCCCCTGGGTATCCAATGAAGAACTTTCAGCGTTTCTAAAGAACTGGGAGGTATCTAATCCTCCAGGTTGGCTAGTGCTTCAGCAGGACTCTATGCAGGAGGGTTGCGGCCCAACGAAGAACAAGGGGGTGGATGTTGCTGTCGGTCTGGGAGCAGAAATGGTAGTGGTACTCGACGGGGATTGCTACCCCAGCGACGAGGCGCGCACGCTTGAGGAACTAGCAGAGAAGCACATGGAGGCATTGACTCCTCAGCCAGTGGAGTTGTTCGAGAAAGTAACAGAGCCTCCCTCACGAGGTACACCCTACTTAGAAACTACTGCTCTTTACCCAGTGGCAGCTAGCATGGGGTTCTGGGTGGACATAGGGGACTACTGCGCGATTCGTCAGCTTGCCTTCGGGGGCAGCCTGATGCAGTTCAGTCGGAAGACCATGTTCGAGCGGTATTTCCCATTGTGCGGGATGAACCTCGCGTTCCGTCCGAGGGAGTGGCTTCCTTGGTGCAGGTTCATTGACGTGCTACGCTTTGACGACATCTGGATGGGTTGGCTATGGCAGCGTGAGGCTTATCGTCGAGGCTACTGCTTCAATCTGGCTGGACCGCTTATAAGGCATTCTCGGCAGAGCAACGTGTGGGATAACCTCAGAGATGAGATTGCCTATCTGGAGGAAAACGAAACGCTGTGGAGAAAGATAGCGCTACACGAATACTGCAAATACGAGGACCTTGTTGCACTGCTTCCTAGATAGCTGGTTATAATTGCAATTGTTGAGTGGCGCTTAATCATGCCGGCAACCTCCACAAGTCAATTGCCCGATACAAGTCTTGTACAGCTCTCCGTCCGTGTGGACGACCTGCTGCACAAGGTGGGTCTTCTGACTGCCCCATACACGCAGGTTCCGCCTGCGTTCCTTCAGAAGTCCGCTGCCTCACATGCACGCAGCCTGGCAGCCGTCCTCAAGCGCTGGTATCAGGCTCGCCAGATAGACTACCGGCGTTATCTGCAACGCCACCCGCCTACCAATAGTCTCAACCTGCGCGAGGAAATCTTGGCAGGTGCTGCCCGCC
>Ga0210016_1002183_pt1 | contig 17925 bp, 14 predicted proteins | sample CryGeyCG2014_300_FD_185454 | JGI IMG/M metagenome (GOLD analysis project Ga0210016, IMG submission 185454) | Groundwater microbial communities from aquifer - Crystal Geyser CG02_land_8/20/14_3.00 (SPAdes) (version 2) | ecosystem: Environmental > Aquatic > Deep subsurface > Groundwater | place... | reverse complement strand
ACGTTTATGAGGAAAAGAGGAAAACCCAGCAGGCTGACCCTTACAAGAAGTTGGTACCTCATATAGTTAGAAATTATATGATTCAACAATCCCCTGTTGGGTTAGGTACTTAAATGATTTGACACGGGGGGTGTACCAGATTGCTTCGTCGCTGGTGCTCCTCGCAATGACGGAAGGGGGTCATTGCGGCCGTTCTCCACGTGTCATTGTCAGCCCTTCTTCACCTGTCATTGCGAGCCCTTCGCCTCCTGTCATTCTGACCCTGAGCCCTTCGCTTTTAGTCATTCTGAGCGTAGCGAAGAATCTGGTGCAACTCAGGGTAAACTCCGTAAAGGGGAAGAATCTCAAGATGCTCAGGACAGGCTCCGGGTGGCGATCCCAGGGAAAGTCAAAACTCAAAAATCAAAATGCAAAATGACAGAGCAAAAATAAAAAAAGTCAGTATGAAGCTGAAAGCTGATAGCTGATAGCTACTACAGTTCCTTGTCTTTATATTTTCCAGGTGATAACATAAATTTTTAGTGGGCCGCTAGCTCAATTGGAAGAGCAGCTGACTCTTAATCAGCCGGTTCAGGGTTCGAGTCCCTGGCGGCTCACCAGGGGGTATCTTTTTGCTGACTTACCGCCAGGGGTTACCGTTAATGTGGTTAGCCCCACCATTTCCGGCTTTTTTTCTTTGGCGAGCGACTACAGGCAGTTTTATGATGAAGGTGGCTCCTTTTCCTAACTTGCTCCTGGCATATATTGTGCCATCATGTATGGCAATAATATTTTGACAGATGCTCAAGCCAAGCCCCGTTCCTTCCCCTGGCTTTCTGGTAGTAAAGAAGGGTTCAAATATCCTCTGTAGATTTTTCTTTGCTATCCCCGGGCCGTCATCTTTAAAGGATATTTGAATAGTGTTATCCATCGCCTTTGTTTTAATCAAGAGTTTGCCCCCGCCGTGGGCTAATCTCATCGCCGTCCTGGCATTTAGCATTATATTAAGGAACACCTGCTGCATTTGACCAGGGTCTGCCATGGTTCGTGGCAGATGAGGGTCAAGTTTGGTAGTAATCTTTATGTTACCGCTCGTCATTTCATATTGTTGCAGTTCGATGGTGGCTTCTATCAGCTTGTTAATATCAGTATATACTCTCCCTGGATTCTGGTGGCGGGAAAAGTTAAGCAGCCGGCTTGCGATACCGGCTACCCGTTTTCCTTCATTATTGATAATCCTTACATATTCCTTAGCGTCCTCGGGCAGCTCCTTTTGCGCTAACATCTCAGCAAAGCCGATAACACTGGTGAGGGGATTATTTATCTCGTGCACGATGCCCGATGCCATCTCGCCAATAACGCCCAAACGGGTGGCTAACTGAGCCTTTTTCTCCAGCTCGACTCTCTCTGCCTCCATCTGCTTGCGCTCGGTGATATCCCGGGAAACACCTCGAAAGCCTATTGGCTCACCTCGTGCATCCCTTATTAGAGAGGCAGAAGTTTCAAGGAACCCCTTCGTCCCATCCTTTCTTATGACCTCAAACTCCAATTCTTTGACAGGCTTTCCAGTGGTGTATACTTCGGTGAATGCTTGGTATACCTTCCTGACATTCTCTTTATCCTCGTACTCCCTATTGTTCATACCGAGGAGTTCATTTCTGGAATATCCCAGCATTTTGCACGTGGAATCGTTGAAGAAAATAAAATTGCCGGCGAGGTCAAGTTCATAGTAGCCATCTGTGATGTTTTCGAGGATGTTTCGGTATTTTCCCTCGCTCTGCCGCAGCTTCTCATCTGCCTGCCTTTCCTCGGTAATGTCCTTGGCATTGTATTGTATCTCGACGACTTTTCCGTCTTTTCTAATTGCACTGCCACTTGCCAATAAGTACCGGATGTCACCGGGGTTTTCCGCTGATATAGCCCTTAGTTCATAGTGAGGATTAAGCCCGCTGAGGATGTCTTTCCAGAACTGGATATATTTCGGTGTGTCTTCGGGATAGGCGATGTTCAATATGCTTTGTCCTACCAGTTCCTTTTTTGAATAACCGGAAAGTTTTTCCACCTCTTTGTTAAGACGCAATACCCATCCTTCAGCGTCTGTTGTTATGATTAGTTCATTTGCGGTTTCAAACAGGTCCTCAAAGCGCGTTTTAGCTTCCTGTAATGCTTTTTCCGCCTGCTTGCGCTCGGTGATATCCCGGAATATCCCTTGAAGTAATTTTTTGCCCCTGAATTCAATGATATTGGCTTTAATGGCAACCTCTTTAATCTCTCCGTTCTTGGTAATGACCTGAGTTTCCAGAGTCTTGCCTTCTTTTTCTCCGAGATGCTGTTTGAAGGTCGTGGTAAGCTCTCCTTCCATTTCTTGCGGAGGATGGAGAATTTGCTGATGCTGTCCAACAATCTCTGATTTCTTTCTGCCGACCAATTTACATGCTGCCCGGTTACAGTCAATTACTATGCCTGTTTCGGTGTCAGCTATGACGATAGCATCCATTGCCTGTTCAAATTGTGTTCTATACTTTTCTTCAGATTCTTTGAGTGCCTCTTCCGCCTGTTTGCGCTCAGTGATATCTTGTATCACGACGAGTTCTTCTTCTTCTTCTTCTTCTTCTTCTTCTTCTTCTTCTGCAAAAATTGTTCCTCTAGCTGTGATATTGAATATTCGCTTCCCAAACTTTTCTGGTTGATAGTGCAATTCAAAATTCTCCAGCGTATCTTCGGTTCCAAACAACCTGGCTAACTGAGCACTGAGCTTACCATCTCTGTCTTCCAGTACATCAGCTATCTTGCTGCCTATCACCTTTTTCGGTCTTGTTTGGAATAATTTATAGAATGAACGATTGGCGGTCTTTATTCTCAGACCCCTATCGACAGTAAGCAAGGAATCCGGGATTGTAGCCATTATATTTCGCAAAAGCTTCCTTTCCCTCTTCAGTTGCTTTTCTTTCTCAATATGTTCTCTACTATCCATCATATCTTCCCTCGTCTAAGTTGAACTCTCAAACTTTTGGTTTCATCCGCTTTGGACTGGCATGATTGCATAATGGAGAATCCCCGTATGTTGACATAAAGAGGTTATAAAATATTTCCTCTTCCTGAGCCCATCCTTGGGGGACTCCAAGATAGCGGAAAACACAGCTCTTCTCCTTTGCAAATCTTCTTACATCACCATTCTTACTGCTTGAGCTCAGATGACTAAGCAGTCTCTTCTTTAGATTCTTCCCGCTTCCGATATAGAATATCTGAGACCAACTTGTGGGATACTCTATTACCTCACCATTGAGACGAAGTTCATATATTCCCGGACGGGCAGGGGCATTATTCTTTACCGATGGAACTGTAAACGGATATATTTGGGAAAAATTCGCGACTAAAGTGCGATATACGTAGCCATTTCTTCTAGAGTATGGTAGTATCCCTAAATCCTTTCTACAGTATGCCACCTGCCTTCTTGTAATTGATAAGTTGTATTCGTCATTTAGTTTGATCCTTAATTCTTCGTCTGTATATGGTATTTTACGCTTGCCCTCGCAAATTCCTTGCCTTTCCCTAGTAAGAAGCACCTTTATATATCTTTTTGCCATGTCCTTCCTAATGGCAAAAAAGCAGCTCAGCGAAACTTCCTTTCCTTGAGGGGTGATAATAGATAGTCCTTGTAGAACACGGGATATCCTGCTGGGGTCTATCATGAAATCTATGCCATGGCCGTTTTTCTTATGAGAAATAATTCTGGCTAGCTCTACCCTGGTGAAAAGCTTTAAATCCAATTCGTTATTCGATTCCAGGTAATCTCTCTGATGTTCCACAATCCCCTTCAGTATCTCATGAACCATGAGATTCCTGGTATTAATACGTCTCAACTTATTCAGTAGCCTGGCAGTATTCTTTTCCTCCTCCTTCGTTAACCTCAGGTTATTCATGCTCCTTCGTAGTTTCTCATGATTGATTTGGTATTCCAGGGAAAATTCCCTCCGGGTATAGCAGATGGAAAAATTCACCCCTTTCTTGATTTCAGCAATCACCCCAACTTTGGCCAGGGCTCTAGCATTGCTTTGCTTCAGTATCTTTGAGCCTGGAAGAGCCTTACGACTTACAATGGTTTCGCTGGCTAATTTTTCATAGTGGGGTAGTCCCTCTACTTCTGTAATAAAATTTATGAATTTTTCCAATGGATATTGAATAAAATTTGCGAAGATTATATTCCCAACAAGTTTACGCTGCTTTTCCTTTTTATCTACTAAATCTGAAGGCATATGATCTCCCGCCCGATGAAATAATATTTCATGGGCTGAATAAAGCCGTATGCGTATATAGCGGTGACAGGCGCTCTGAGGTGTACACGAACGTTTCCATCTTGGTGTTCATTGCTTCAACCTCTTTGAAGGTGTGTTTTCGTTCCTCCGCCTTCTTGCGCTCGGTTTTTTCTTGCCTCAGCTTAGCTACTTCCTGGCGCAGCCGCTTTATTTCTTCAATAGGTTGCTCTTTTACCTTCATGCTGCTTTCTAATCCCTCCACTTTCGATTATTCCGGTTGCACTATGATTGGCGGAAACGACACATTCTGCTGTTGTTGACAGCGTCTTATGTTATCCCGCAGTTCTATTTATCTCGTTGACCTCCTCATTCAGTCTACCTATTTCCTCCTTAGTAAACAGCCTCCATCCTCTCCTATCCCGGTATTGAGCTTCCCTGAGCAGGCCATCCTTGAGCCAGCGAAACAAGGTAGTTCTGCTTATACCTACCATTCGGCAGACTTCGGCGGTTCTATAGTAGGTGGTACCATTTATTGTTACCGACATATTTGTGAATCTCCAACACTAATCAGGTATACTCTTATATATACAGTCTAAGCTGTACTCGTTGTTGTGCGAATCCCCCGTTGGTACTGTTTGGAACGGTATTTTAGTACCCTATGACTAAGTCCTATTGTTGTTAGATATATGCTGCTCCACCAAGAAAGAGGGCGCGATTAGTAGCTATCAGCTTTCAGCTATCAGTCATCAAATGAGTGCTGACTGCTTTCTATTTTTGCTCTGTCATTTTGCATTTTGATTTTTGAGTTTTGACTTTCCCTGGGGTTGCCACGCTTCGCTCGCAATGACAACAAAAAGGGGCTCGCAATGACAAGCCAAGGTGCACCGCACAATAATAAGGATGTTTAGAAATGTAGTGCGAGGCTTTAGCCTCGTGCGCACGACCCTGAAGGGTCGCACTACAAAAGGAGGGTGTGCCTGGCAATGACCGCCTTACGTCATTGCGAGGCACAGAATGGAAACGGGCTCGATGGTCAGACCTGGATTTTCCCTTTCTTCATCGTGTCAGTCGGTTTAAACACGGCTATGTTGAATTTCTGGGCAAGAGCTTCACATCTCTTGACCAATTCAGGATATCCTATGCCTTTTGCAAGCTGAAAAGGTCCGAAGCCGCCGCCTCCATTGACTATTGCGTTATCAATATCCGCTGCGCTCTTTGCTACTCCCTCGTCAAGCAGTTTCGTTGCTTCATTTACCTGTAAGGCAATGAGGTCATTCACACCGAACTCTTTAGTAGCCTTTGAAGTATCTATTGTAGGTCTACCGGCAGCCCAATCGTAAAAGCCTTTTCCGGTCTTCTTCCCGAGGTTGCCTGTGTTAACCTTCTGTTCAAGTGCTGTTGAGCGGTACTCTGGAGAAAGCTTATCGTGGAGGTACTTGAGTGAGTGATAGGCAACATCGATTCCTACGAAATCCAGCAGCTCATAAGGGGCCATAGGCATCACTGCTTTGAAGGCACCATCGAACTCCTCCGGGGACACAAGTTTTTTCTCCAGTATCAGCTCAAGCAAAAGCATGACCGGGGCGTTTACCCTATTATAAATGAATGAAGGGGAATCTTTCTCAACTCTGACTGGAGCCTTGCCCATCTTCGTCGCTAAATCATATGTTACCTGCATCGTATCTTCGCTGGTCTTCTTCCCCTTTGTCACCTCAACGAGCTTCATCCTGACGGCAGGGTTAAAGAAGTGCATTCCAACAACCTTATCAGGTCTTTTTGTTGCTCCTGCTATCTCGGTGATGCTCATATTCGAGGTGTTTGTGGCAAAAATGGCATCCTTTGGGGCAAACTTATCCAGGTCCTTGAAAACTGATTTTTTAATATCCATAACCTCAGGAACTGCTTCAATCACAAAGTCAGCATCTTTAACTGCCTCCTCTATGCTAACAGTTGTTTTTAGCCTCTTTAGCATCTCATCCCTTTGTTCTGGAGATATCTTTTGCTTGGCCACAAAGAATTTCTCGAGGCTGTCCTTAATCCCTTGGACACCTTTGTCAATGAACTTCTGCTCGATATCCCGCAGAGATACCTTGTAGCCATTCATCAGTGCAACCTGGGCAATCCCATGTCCCATATCTCCGGCACCCATCACCGCTACCTTTTTAATTTCCTTCATTTTGATATACCTCCTTTTTAATTTATTCTGTTTATTCCCCCTTGAAGTGGGCCTCTCTCTTCTCGAGGAATGCTGTTATTCCCTCTATGGCATCCTTTGAGCTTGACACCATGTCGAGGTTTTTTCCTTCGACCTTTAGTCCTTCATCAATAGATGTTTCGAGTCCCTTGGTGACTGATTCAAGAATAGCCTTAACGGCAAGCGGCGCCTGTTTTGCCAATCTGTGGGCAAGGTCTTTAGCATCATTCATTAATTCCCCCGGTTCAGAGACCTTGGTGATAAGGCCGATGTTCAAAGCTTCAGGAGCATTTATTCTTTTTCCGAAGACGAGCATATCCAGTGCCCTTGTTTTCCCGATTAAGCGGGGCATCCTCTGTGTGCCGCCCCAGCCAGGAATGATGCCGAGGTTGACCTCAGGGCAGCCAATCTTAGCCTTCTCAGTATTTACCATGACCCTGAAATGGCACGCCATCGCTAGCTCGCAGCCACCTCCAAGGGTATAACCATTGAGTGCGGCGACCACAGGCTTGGGATATCTTTCAATTCGTGTCCATAGCGCCCGCCCCTTGTTTCCAATCTCTTTTGCCCTTGCTGCCTCACTGACATCAAAGCCGGCTGAGAATCCCTTCTCACCAGCACCGGTGATAATCAATGCCCGTACTTCTTTATCCTTCTCGAATTGGTCCAGTGCTTTCTCGAGGTCCTCGAGCAGTGCCCAATTTACCGAATTAGCTGGCGGTCGATTCAGAGTGATTATCCCGATGTTACCCTCTTTCTCAACAATCACATTTTCGTAAGCCATCCTGTCCCTCCTTTTTTGATTTACTTTATCCTTTCGATTATGGTGGCAGTACCTTGCCCACCACCAACACAAGGCGTGGCAAGCCCGAATCTCCCTCCTTCCACATCCAGTATCCGGGCTAATGTCCCAACCAGCCTTGTTCCCGTGGCACCAAGCGGATGACCAATTGCAACAGCACCGCCCTTCACATTTACCTTATCGGGGTCTATTCCTAACTCCTTTATGGCATTAAGCGTCACGATGGCAAACGCCTCGTTGATTTCCCAGAAGTCAATGTCCTTGACCTCCATTCCAACATGCTTTAGAGCCATTCTGCTTGCTGGAACTGGACCCAATCCCATGACACTTGGGTCAACGCCAGCCCATCCCAGGGACACAATTTTAGCTAGCGGTTTAAGCCTGTATTCCTTCGCCTTTTTTCGGGACATTACCATCATCATGGTTGCGCCAGCGTTTAACGGGGAGGAGTTCCCCGGGGTTATGTGCCCATCTGGTTTAAAAGACGGATTCAATTGGGCCAGGGCTTCCATAGTTGTGTCTGGTCTGATGCTCACGTCATGGTCAATGACTTGCTTTGTACCGTCTGGCATTATCACCTCGAGGGGCATTATTTCCCCTTTAAAAAATCCCTCTTTCAGTGCCTTTGCGGCCTTTTGATGACTCCCAAGCGCCCATTTATCCATATCCTCCCTGGTGAAGTCCGTCTGGTCGAACAATTTTTCTGCGGTAAGCCCCATATTGTAGGTGGTCATTATGTTGTATTTGGCATACTCTGGCTCGGAGAACAATCTGGGGTTTGGTTTTACCATTATTCTCGACTCCTCAATGCCAGGACCGGGCATGGGATTGTGTGTCATATGTTCAACTCCCCCAGCAATGATAATGTCTGAATAGCCGAGCATTATCTCCATAGCACCTTGATGTAGGGCAGACATTGCCGAGCCACATTGCCGATCAACTTGTTGAGCGGGGACATTAAATGGCAATCCTGCCAGAAATGTGATGTGCCGTCCTCCATAGAGCCACTGTTCACCTGTGGGGAAAGCTGTTCCAGTTATCACGTCGTTGATTTCTTCAGGCTTAATTTTGGTTCGTTCAATAAGTTTCTTTATCAACATCCCGGCAACATCATCCATCCTCACGCTATTAAACACATCCCTTTCTGGCTCCCTTGGCCTCGACCTTGAAAATGGCGACCTTAAATAATCAACTATTACTGCTTCTTCCATTAACGTTACCTCCCTTAGATTTTTAAAGGGCTGAGTCGGCTTTTCGCATGGATTATACATATCGATAAGGTTGGTGTCAACCAATTTAGTAGCTGTTAGCTGGCAGGTTTCAGCTTTATATTGACTGTTTTTTTGATTCTTGCCTGTTGACTTTCTTTGAGGTGTCACCTAGCTATCTGAACTAGAGCATTATAATCTTTTGGGAACTTAGTATGTTGAAGTGGTTTGCCCTCGCCCGATAATTGCGGGGGCTTGATGTGAAATAGTTCTCCATCCCCTTGCGGGGGGAGTTAGAGGGAGGGGGAAATTTCACCATCACCCTTTAAGGGAGAGGGAAGATTTTTAATAAGATTGCCACGCGGAGCCTGTGCTGAGCATCTTGAGATTCTTCCCCTTCACGGAGTTTACCCTGAGTTGCACCAGATTCTTCGCTACGCTCAGAATGACTAAAAGCGAAGGGCTCAGGGTCAGAATGACAGAAGGCGAAGGGCTCGCAATGACAATTTGGTAGTTTTCAGCTATCAGCCTTCAGCCATCAGCTGACTACTGGTTACTGATTGCTAACCGCTGACTGCTCTTTCATACCCCTGTCATTGCGAGGCGCGCCCCCCTTCTGTCATTGCGAGGCACAAGGTGCCGAAGCAATCTCTGAGTTGAAATCCCAATATAGCAGCTATTAGCTGAGCGCTCACTGCTGATTACTGACTGTTTTTTACATTTTGATTTTTGCCTGTTGACTTTTCAGGAGTCGATGCCAGTATTATACTCAGCTAATATAAAGATTTTGTAGTTGCTTGATTCATCAGGTACAATCGCCCAATAAATTGGGCAGCTACATTTTTAGACAGATAGTAGTGCCCTTTGGAGTAAGTATAAAAAGAGGTGAGAAATGAGCCAAAATCCACTACATATAGATGGCTATTGGTTTAAAGATGAACAAGGCCGGGTAGTTATCTTACGCGGCGTGAACGTAGCTGGCAATAGCAAGGTTCCTCCTTTTATACCTTTTGCCGATGCAGCGCTGCTCGACCCTCTTAAAGAATGGGGGATGAATGTAATTCGCCTGGTGCTGATATGGGAGGCTATCGAGCCTGAGCCGGGGAAATACAACGAGAGATACATTGATGCTATGGAGACGCTGGTAAACGCTGCAGGAGAACGCGGGATATACGTCATTCTTGATATGCATCAAGACATGTTCTCTCGCTATCTTAATGGTGGCTGTGGGGATGGTGCTCCATCCTGGGCCATCGACCCTTCGATTCCTCAGGATGAACCAAGTAACGATGAAAGGTGCATTGATTGGATTAATGGTTTGAATGACAGGAATGTGCTGCGAGCATTTGATTCCCTCTATGCCAATGTAAATAGCATTCGCGACCACTACATCTCTATGTGGGCTCATATAGCACGGCGGTTTGGAGACCACCCAGCAGTAATTGGCTACGACCTGATGAATGAGCCCATCGGTGATGAGGTCTCCCAGCTCGCTCTTCTTTATGAAGATGCCGGAGCAGCTATTCGAAAGGTGGACCCTGACGGTATCCTGTTCGTTGAGCCAAGCATTCTAACGAGTTTTGGGGCTATTTACTCTCGACTGCCGCCACTTTCCCGGGGTAATTATGCCTATGCTCCTCACTTCTACAGCGCATCTCTGCTCATTTCCGATATCTTTTCACTCTCTGAAGCCGATAAATCCTTCGCTGATTTTAATTCCAAGGTAGCAGAACTGGGAGTTCCGTTACTCTTGGGAGAATTTGGGATGTATCCTGAAAAGACTAAAGTCTCGGAATACATCGCTGACATTTATCGAAGACTCGATGATTGTTTCTACGGAGGAACTCAATGGGATTACACTCCGGGATGGAGCCCAGTGGCTCTGGATGGCTGGAACAGGGAGAATTACTCAATCATTGATGACAAGGGTAATATACGCCGGAACTTTAAGGTTAGAGGCTATGCTCAGCGTATTGCCGGGATACCACAAAAGCTGGAGGTCAGCGATAACAGAATCTACCTGGAGTGGGAAAACCAGCCGGAAGTCACTGCAGCCACCTTGCTGTACATTCCCATAGATGTCATGTTTAAGGGAGCGAAGTTCGACATAGTGGAAGGGCCCTCCGTTCGCTGCGAGCTTGATGTAGAGCATCGCTGCCTCACCTGCACTGCTTCAGGTCGAGGCACCAGGACTGTGGAGGTCAAAGCAGGATAAGGTCTCTATGTGGATGTCAGGTATTGATATGGCGTGATTTGTGGTAGCTTGCCAACAGCTCGGCGCTATGCATCACCTTGATATTGCTGTTACGCTTATCTAAACCACCCCTGAGTTGAAGAACACAAGGGATACAATTAGTAACCACGATATCGGCGCCAGTAGCTTCTATATTGTTCAGCTTTCTGTTCAAGATTGAGCCGGATAATTCGGGGTATTCAAGGACAAATGTGCCAGCAAAGCCACAGCAAGCATCAGCATCATTCATCTCTACTATTTCAAAGCCTTCTCTCTGGAGCAGTTGTCTGGGCCCGTGATATATGCCAAGCCCCCGTCTTAGGTAGCAGGGGTCATGGTAAGTAACCTTGAGGTTTTGAGAAAGCATTTTCTGTGCTGAGGGAGTTAATTCAAGAACTAACTGTGAAAAGTCTTTAACCTTGGTGGATATTGCTTCTGCTCGCAGACTCCATTCGGGGTCATTAGCAAGCAGCCGTGGATACTCCTGTTGTAGCATAACGGCGCAGCCAGGGCATACGGTAACAATATAATCAGGATTCATTTCTTCAATGGCAGCGATGTTTATTTGGGCCAGCTTGATGCATGTTTCTTCGTCGCCAGTAACTAATGCCGGGGCACCACAACAGGTTTGCTCCTGGGGATAATATGGCTCAGCACCGCATTCCTGGAGATACTTCATCACATCATCGCCAATTTCAGGATAGGCGTAGTCAGCAATACACCCGGCGTAAAAAGCCACCGCAGGGTGCGTTCCTGCTCTGGGTGATGAAAAAGACTGCAATCTGTAGCGTAGCGGATGATGAGCTAGAGCTGGGAGACTGATGGTTCTGGTCAAGGAATTCAATGGATAGGGAAGCCGTCTTACCATGGAGTCCTTGCCCACAAATGGGGATTGTAAGCGTGAACCAATGCTTATTGCTGTATTCAGTCGCTTTGGATGACTCAAGATACCATGGTAAGCAATCTTACGTGTCAGTGACAATCCATTTTCTTCCACGAATTTCGTCCTGAGCCTTAATATCATGCGTGGTATGTCAATATGCGAGGGACAGACTTCAGTGCACGCCATGCAATTCATACACAAGCTTGCCGGGTCAACAGCTTTATCCATACCATGTAAGAAGGCAGTCAGGATGGCACCGATGCCCCCCTGATATATGTAGCCATAAGTCTGCCCGGCGACTGAGCCAAAAACAGGGCAAATATTGAGGCAAGCACCACATTTGATGCAATATAGCGCCTCTTTGAACTCATCAGATTCTCGCATTTGCATGCGGCCATTATCTACCAGGATGATGTGAAGTTCGCCGGGACCCTGGACTCCGAATAGCGGTACTTCTGATATAGCGGTGGTAGCACTGGGGCCGGTAATGTAAGAGACATAGACCGACTGTCTTTGACCTGTCGTGTTTCGGCTAAGTAATTTAAGTATCGTAGTGGCATCGTCCAGACTGGAAACAAGCTTTTCATAACCAACTACCGCTACATGTATTGGGGGTAAGGTGGTAACCAGACAACCGTTTGCCTCGTTGGTCACGATGACCAGGGTTCCGGTTTCAGCTATGGCGATGTTAGCTCCTGAAATACCCATATCTGCATTAAGATAGGCTTGCCTCAATATGTGACGGGCTACCTCCGCTAGCTTCTGAGGGTCAAGTCCTAGCTCCTCACCAGTTACTTTGGAAAAAAGCTCGGCTATCTGCTCTATAGTTTTATGTATTGCCGGTCCTACCAGATGCGAAGGTTTTTCTCCCGCTAGCTGGACGATGTACTCTCCGAGGTCAGTTTCTGTTACCTCAATGCCGGCGTCCTTTAGATGTTTATTTAATTCAATCTCCTCGGTCACCATTGATTTTGACTTGACTATCTGCTTCACATTGTGTTCTCGTGCCAGCTTTAAAATATAATTGTCGACGTCTTGGGCATCTTTAGCTTCATAGACCACAGCACCGGCTTTAGTAGCTTGTGCCTTAAATTGCTGCACAAGTTGGGGAAGGTTGGCGATGGATTTCTCTTTTACACGGCGAAGTTCGTCTCTTAAAGTGCTAAAATCAATGCCCTGCATCCCAATCTGACGGGCTACCTTTGTGATGAGCATGAAAGTAGGAAGGGCTGTCTGCAGGTTCTTATCTGCCAGCGCCTTATTCACCCGCCTTCTCATCTTTGCCGTCATTTTGTATTCTCCGCTGGCGAGATTAATTCGCTACGCTCGCAATAGCCCTCTCGGGGAGAAATCCTAAATCCCAGTATCTAAATTCAAAACCTCCTCTTGTATAAAATACCTCTCCCTTGAAGGGAGAGGTAAGGTGAGGGTGAATTTTCCCCCTCCCTCTAACTCCCTCCCACCATATTTGCCCGGGAGAATTATAAGGGATTTTGAGGTTAACTGTATTTTTCATTTGGATTTTGGTCATTTGATATTGTTTAGCATTTCGAATTTGGAATTTTGTTCTTCGCGGATTGCCACGCCTTCGGCTCGCAATGACAGAGAAGGATGGCTTGCAATGACAGTGGAGTAAGAATCATGGTAACCGATATGTTTCCTCATTGAATTCTTTCATTTGCTTATGGCTGTCTAGCAAGACAATGTGGACTTCTTCGGGACCTTGAGCACGGATCATCGGTGCTCCGGGTATATCAGCGGTAGTGCTTCTTCCGCTAATATAAGTGATGTAGCCTGGCATCTTGTATCCTGCGGCATTTTTGCTAAGTAGTTTGAGGATGGTAGCGGCATCGTTCAGGCTAGAAACCAACTTCTCACGGCCAATCATCGCCACATGTATGGGAGGTAAAGTAGCAACCAGGCGGGCATTCCCCTCACTGTTTATGATGACCAGAGTTCCGGTTTCAGCTATGGCAATATTGGCTCCCGAAATACCCATGTCGGCATTGATAATAGACTGCCTCAAATAGCGCCGTGCTGCCTTTAGTAAAACCTGGGGGTCAGGTTCCAACCTCTCACCAATAGCTTTGGAAAATAGCTCAGCTATCTCTTCCAGTTTTTTCGGTGAAGGTCTTTCTCCTGCTAGCTGAGCAATCCATTCTTCGATATCGGTTTCTGTTACCTCAAATCCAGCATCCTCAAGATATTTATTTAATCCAATCTCCGTGGCTACCACAGCTTCTACCGTTACTTTCACTACCTCCAGCAGCTCGGCTTCGTTGAGCCAACCGGCAGAGAAGAGACCTCTTATGTCCAGAAAATCACGTATCCTGATGCACCTCCATGTCGCTACTATCGCTTATCCCGAAAAGGGAAAGAAGTTCCCGAGTGGGAGTGGTTTCGGCCACAACTGGCTCTCTACCCTGAGCTCACGCCTCAGTACTTCAGCGAGAAAAACAGGGAACGCCGGCAGAAGGCAACCACTAAGAGCTAGGTGGAAGCTCTAGCCTGCCTGCTCAGCCAGAGATAGCCCCAAAACGCTTCAAGATGACAAAGACCCGCCTAATTTTCGATTCTGGGGTCTCGTTTATTGTCAAGTCACACACTTCGTCAGATTGTTACTTACGACGTAGGGGTAATTTGGTCTTCGACAATGTCGTCGCTCGTTTAGCTCATCTTGCTCCCGTTCATGGAGAGTTGGTAGCGAAGTTGTAGGAGGTTAATTGCTTAAACCTTGGAGAAGAGTTTTAGCCCTTCTCTAATAGTTGAGGGTGCAAGGTCGAAGAGGGCTGACATCTCGGCACCCATACCATAGCCGCACCTGTCACAAACTCCTTCCTCAGCACCTGGGCATTGGGGGTGGAGTCTGCCATCGGGCAAGACAAAATTCGTTATCCAACAGCGTTTGGTAAATGTGTTATCACACATGCGCTTTAAAGCTGCCAATGAGTTAGCAATGGGATAGCCGTCTTTCTTGAGTTTTATCACTTGGTCTAGTACCTGTCTGCGCTTATCCCAGTGTAGAAACAGGTTCTCTACCCCCCTGTGAGGAGTGTGAAAGTTAATCGAAATGCTTTTGATGTACCTGGTTTCAGCCACAAGGTTGATAAGGTCCGGGATACATTCCCAGTTGATATTATTCGCAACCGTATTCACGCTGATGTGAGAGTAGGAAGATTTCTCTATGTTATGCATGACCAAGTCAAAGTTTCCGCTGCCCCGTATTTCATCGTGGAACTCCTTTGTGCCATCTAGGCTCACAAAGATACGGTCGGTGCTGCTGTTGGGAATAGGTAAGGTACCATTAGTGCTATAGCTAGTAGAGATAAAGCCTATTCTTTTGGCTTCCATTACCAAGTCCTCTAGATTACGGCTTCCGTCTTGCCAGAGAAGCGGCTCGCCACCCTCGAAAGTCACCATCCGCGAGCCGGCATCATAGCATTGTTTAAGTAAGTCCATCGCATGTAAAAAGGTGAAGTCCTCTGCCTTAATGGTACCTTCAGCCACGCCCTTAGCAATGGCACAGTGCTTGCAGTTCAAGTTGCAGCGTGAAGTAATAAATACAACCGACTGAATTGGTATCTTTTTACCCAGTAGGCGACACTTGGCATACCAGCCTGCATAGTGAAGTAACTCGAACATGCTGCTTTTTCCCTAAAATGCCAATGCTGAACCATATGCGACAAATATTAGCAGAGTGGTGGAAATCATCAGGTTGCGTGCCAGATACCACCGGACCATAAACCAGTCCATGCCTTCACCCATACCCTTCTCCATGGAACCCATCCACCAGGTTCGTTTGATATCTCCGTAATCACCGCGTCCTAGCTGGCGCATCAGCTGGACAAGCTTGATGGCTAGGGGAAGGGTCAGGAGGATAATCAGGGCCGTAAGTGGTAAGACATTCAGCACCACGCCAGCGATGATAACTCCATAGGCTATCACGAACAGAACCGGGAGCAGTAATATGGCCTTCTGTTGACTGCCCAGGATTGCTACCAGAGTTGTCTTTTTAACTTTCAGGTCAGGCTTAAAATCCATGATAGAGTGGACATAGAGAATTAAGGCAATCAGAATGCCGATAGGTATGGAGAGGAGAAGCGGCTCCCAACTGAAGCACTGAGCCACCGCATAGTAGGTGCCGACGCATATCATCGGCCCCATTGAGACAGCAACCGCCGCCTCTCCCATGCCCCGGTAGCATAGGCTCAGCGGTGGCATAGAGTAGAAAAAGCATATGAATGCTCCCCCAGTGGCTATGGCTGCGACCGGCCAACCGGATACCACGGCGAGATAGACACACGCCATTATGCCCACCGTGAAAAGTCCTAGTGAAACATATAAGACATGGTTGAGCTTAATAGTGCCATTGACCACATGGGGAGCCTTAGTGGTGCGCACGATATCACCAGCCTGCTGGAGTTCATTTCGAACGGAGAAGCCGGCAATTTTTAGGTCAGCGTAGTCATCCAGCAGATTGGTTCCAAGGTGAACCGCCATCAGGCCGATGAATGTGACAAGGAAGCGGACAGGGTCAAACAAGCCGTGGTAGAAAGCAATGAGTCCGGCCACAAGACATGGCATTGCTGATTGTGGGAGCGCCATCCACCTTGCCGCGTCCCACCAAACCTTAGTTCTTTTTAGAACTAAACCTGTAGCTTGTACCATCACGATTATTCTAATTGTTTCTGTTGCCGTCCGTCAAGTTGCTTGGCTACACAAAAAGCCAAGAAGTTCAATTGGCTGAGGCTATTGACATTGCGGCGCAAGAATGGCAAGCCGGCTACCCAGGGGACGTGTCCAACTTGCGGCACGAAGATGTTCAGAATTGGAAAGGCATAACGCTCGTGGTCTAATAACTTGGGTATTTGAGAAGCTGGTGAACTAGGCGGACACCAGCTTCTCCTTTTTGTTGCACACAACAAAGCAACTGCGTGCTCATTACCCAATGGTCATGATAGCCACCCGCACGGCAAAGCTGCTGCGAAAGGGGTAAGATACATTCGTTACCCATTCTGAAGGGAGGTTGAATTATGGCTAGGGTAGACAAAAATCACAAAAGGCTTCAAAAGAACCGCTGGCTAAGGGCACTTCAACTTGCTAGAATCCTTTTTGACGACGAAGGCTACTTTACCTACTATCTTGACCAAATTGAGGAGTTTGTCAAAAATCACCATCTTAGGATAAATGGGTCAACTCTTGAGCTTGATATACAGAGAGAGTGCTGAAAAAGTCTCTTACTCGTATCTGAGGTATATCTTAACTTATATCTGAGATTATCACTTTCTCAGCAGTCTCACAGAACAAAGAAATCATGTGGGTTGGCAGTGGACGTTGTGAAAACTGTCATGATTGTCAAACATTTGCCACTAAGGATGCTGCTTTACTCGCCATTAACCTCACCACAGGGCGTCTTTCCTACAACCTAGATATTGGCAAGCCTTTCCCCTTTCACCATGCCAAAGTCATAGTGTGCATTGAAAAGAGACAGATAATTTGTAAGATACAGCGGCTGGCTGGCGAGCATGACATTACAAATTAACGGACTCACCATGCTTGACTTAGCAGCCTCGTCTGGGCTCAAAGCAGGATAAGCCGATATCGCCTAATCCCTTGACCATGACCAGGCGTCGCCTATTGTATTCCTCAACCATATCAGCAATACTTGATTCACCTAATCTTAATGCCTCAATAGCAGCTATCTGTCCCACTATGGATGCACAAAGCGTGGTACTGGTGAATCTTGGGTAAGAAAGCACAGAGTTAAGTCTCCACCTTTTTGAGACAGAACGTTACTTGCCCTTACTCCCCGCTGCCTTCTGCTTTATGAGTTGCTTAATGTACCTGACTCTCTGTTGGCTGACGTTAAGCTGCGCCGCGATGCTGCGAGTTTCCAGGCCATCAAGAGAAAGACGTAATACCTGTGCCTGCCTTGGGGTCAGGTATGTGTACCCTGGATAAAGTTGCGTTTCGGTCTTGTAGCTCATGGTGTCGCCCCCCATAAATTCCTTATAATTTGACCAGCGGTTCATTGTGAATGCTTTCCACAGCCTTAATCTCAGTCGAAGGCTCCGATGGGTACGCTAGGAAAGGAACACTATAATCCGACCCATAATCCTGCACAATTGCTATTAGAAGTTTGCCTAGCCTTTAACATGGTGAGGCAAGGTATTCAGCCAGTTGCTCAAATCTTCTCCCATCTCCCCTTGAAACAAGCTCCTTGAAGTAAGCATTAATCTTTTCGGGTCTACACTATTAAGTGTGAAAATGGGTAATTGAAAAGCACCCGCTGACCTCTGTAACCTTTGGGTAGTAAAAACTCAAAGCTAAGGAGGTGCAAACGGATGCAAGACGATTGTATCGCAGTGGC
>Ga0210016_1002177_pt1 | contig 17939 bp, 13 predicted proteins | sample CryGeyCG2014_300_FD_185454 | JGI IMG/M metagenome (GOLD analysis project Ga0210016, IMG submission 185454) | Groundwater microbial communities from aquifer - Crystal Geyser CG02_land_8/20/14_3.00 (SPAdes) (version 2) | ecosystem: Environmental > Aquatic > Deep subsurface > Groundwater | place... | reverse complement strand
AAAATTCATTCTCGTTGACAACTTCTTATTCCTTTTCGGCTTCTTGTCCATATTCATTTTTTTGCTTTCTCAAAAGCAGGAAAACCGGCTGAAAAAACATTTGTTTTACTTTCTTTCCATGGCTTTGGCTGGCTTGGCCTTTTCCATAAAATGGACCGGCCTGTCTTTTCTGGGAATTATTCTTTTATTCTCCTTGTTCAGCTTTTTGAAAAACATTAACTTTAAAAGACTTTTGAAGTTTTTTGCAGAAGTTGTTGTTTCTTTAGCCCTGGTTGTCGTTATCTATATCCTGCCCTTTGCCATTCATTTTAAACTTTTATATTTATCCGGTCCGGGAAACGCTTTCATGACGCCAGATTTCCAAAAGACTCTGGTTGGCAGCAATGTCAGCCAAGAAACAAAGCATATGTCTTTTTGGGACAAACTAGTTGAGCTGAACGAAAAGATGTATTTTTACAACACCGGCTTAAAAAAAGACCATCCCGATGCCAGCAAGTGGCACGAATGGCCTTTAATGAAAAAGCCTGTCTGGTACTGGTCTAAAGACAAAGTCGCCAACATCTATCTTTTCGGCAATCCCTTGGTCTGGCTGCCGGCTTTTTTAAGCCTGTTTTTAGGGTTCTTTGTTTTAAAAAAGAAAAGATGGGTTGTCTTTTTCTTGATAACCGGCTTTCTGGCAAATCTCCTGCCCTTTATAATGGTCAGCCGGATCGCCTTTTTGTATCACTATCTGCCGGCCCTGGCTTTTGCCGTCATTCTTTTGTCGGTTTTCTTGGATGGCTTCATGGAAAAGCACGCTTCTTTCTTTTATTTTTATTTAGGCATGGCAGTCCTTGTCTTTTTAGCCATTTCTCCCCTAAGCTACGGCTTCCCTTTAAACATTAAAGCTGCCTCGATCTACCAGCTTATGATTAGCCTTTTTCATTAATTTCAAGCCAAAAACCCGCTCTGAAGCGGGCTTTTGGTTTTTAATAAGATAGTTTCTCAGAGTTGCTCCGACCTGGCCAGTTCAACTGGCCGAGAGTCTCAGTTTAGGGCTTTGAGACCAATACCCTAGAGTTGAAAACGGAATTCCCAGTTTTCAACTGTAATCGACACTTTAAAAGGAGGTGATCCACGCACAGCTTCCGCTACGCGTGCCTTGTTCATGTTATTCCCTATATCGCTATAAGGCATGGACTATATCATCATCCGTTTATTCAGAATTTTAACTTTTTTCGGGTGCCAAGAGCCTATTTTTGTCAAGAATGTTTTGTGTGATTCCGCCAAGACATAGACTCTCCAGTAATTGGGATCTACTTTATAACTTGGATTATGTAGTTTACCGGTTTTTATGCCTAATTCTGTCAAGATTTTCTTAATTTTTTTCAGCTTTTCTTTGTCTTTTTGGATTAACTGGATATAGAATCTTTTTTTATGATTATGCGGTATGCCTCCCTCGGCGTCAAAAAATCCTCTAACATAACCTATTTTCTCGTCATTTTTCTCTATCCTTGATGGATTAAATCTGAAATCCAGGAAATTTGCTAAGGTTTCTATTACGTAAACCTTTCTATCCGACCCTTCTTTATAGATCCAGGCGTTATAACCAAGACTTTTGAATATTGCTTTAAGAACTTTCAGCCATTCCGTGCCTTTCTGAGAAATTCGGAACCTTTTATTACTGCTGAAGGTTCCATCGTGTAAGGCGCCCAATAAATAAGCTATTCTCTCTCCCTTTTTGGGAGAAAACGGAGCTCGGCGTATAGTCTCTGAGGGGCGAAGCACATAACGCTTTATGTGCTCGCTTCCCTGCTGATTGACTGCATTGACGGCTTTTTCACGCATGTTACTCATTTTAACATGGGTAGTCTCAAATACACAGTTATTCCAGCATATAGCCGAGTTTTTCTCTAAACCTTGCGGTTCAGAGGTCGCAACTAGCAGATTGCTCCTACGACTTCGTCCCTCTCACTGAGCTTACCTTAGTTCCGAGTCAGACTCGGCGCTTCGGGTATTCCCAGCTCGCTTGACGTGACGGGCGGTGAGTACAAGATTCAGGAACATATTCATCGCCGCATAGCTGATCGGCGATTACTAGCGATTCCGGCTTCATGAGGGCGAGTTGCAGCCCTCAATCCGAACTGAGACGAGGTTTGATGGGATTAGCTCCGCCTTACGGCTTGGCAACCCATTGTCCTCGCCATTGTATCATGTGTGCAGCCCAGGGCATCAAAGGACCATGCTGATTTGGCGTCATCCTCGCCTTCCTCCCAGTTATCCCGGGCAGTTCTCGATGACATTTAAAACATCAAGTAAGGGTTGCGCAGGTTTCCCCATTTAAGGGAGCGCCTCACGGCACCTGCTGACGACAACCATGCAGTACCTGTCCCACTATCCTTGTGGGTAGTCCCATATTTCTATGGGGTTTTAGTGGGATTTCTAGCCCTGGTAAGGTTCCTCGTTTGTTGTCGAATTAAGCCACATGATCCACCGCTTGTGTGAATCCCCGTCTATTCCTTTGAGTTTTAGCCTTGCGGCCGTACTTCCCAGGCGGGATACTTAACGCGTTAGCTTCGCCGCTTGAAGGGTCGACACTTCAAGTAGCCAGTATCCATAGTTTACGGCGTGGACTACAAGGGTATCTAATCCTTTTTGCTCCCCACGCTTTCGTCTCTCAGTGTCAGGATTGCCCTAGCTGACTGCCTTCGCTTTTGGTGTTCCGGTCGATATCAATGGATTTCACTCCTACACCGACCGTTCCGTCAGCCCCTAACATCCTCTAGCTAGATAGTATCTCCAACAGCTCAAAGGTTGAGCCCTTGAGGTTTAATTAGAGACTTGTCCAGCCACCTACAGACGCTTTACGCCCAATAAATCCGGATAACGCTTGGGGATTCTGTCTTACCGCGGCTGCTGGCACAGAATTTGCATCCCCTTATTCCTGAGGTACCGTCATCCCTCGATTGCTCTCGGGATTCTTCCCTCAGAAAAGCGGTTTACACCCCAAAGGGCTTCTTCCCGCACGCGGCGTCGCTCGGTCAGGGTTTCCCCCATTGCCGAATATTCTCGACTGCTGCCTCCCGTAGGAGTAAGATCCATGTCTCAGTATCTTTGTTGGGGATCGAACTCTCATTCCCCCTACCCGTCATTGCCTTGGTGGGCCATTACCTCACCAACTAGCTGATAGGCCGCAGACTCATTCCCGCCCGGCCACCTTGCGGTGACCATTTATTCTATCCGTCTTGCGACAAATAGAAACCATCGGCTATTAGCTCGGATTTCTCCGAGTTATGGCCGTGGCGGGAGAAGATTATCTACGTGTTACTAACCAATTCGCCACTCCAAGCACATAACTTGCGTTATGTGCTCGGCGTTCGACTTGCATGCCTTATCCACGCCGCCAGCGTTCATCCTGGACCAGGATCAAATCCTCAAAATAATTGAGAAAAATCTTATCTGTAAAGATAAGTTTAAGATCCTCAAAGTAATAATATCGGAGCAACTCTGAAAAACTATTTGCACTTCGACAAGCTCAGTGTGCTTGCGCTGAGCCGCGCCGAAGCGTTGCTCTTAACTTTTAACTGGTCACAGATTAAGTTTTCAAAGATCTTTCCATTCTTTTATATGTATCAACCCCATTCCAAATTTTGCTGCCGTATACTTTGGCGTCGCGCTTCGCCCATTAAGGGATGCGCTATTCGCGCACGCGCGCCGCAAGTTATTTGTCCGTTTTTCACCACTCCTCTCATTTTTTGAATTACAGCGGCAAAATTTGAAAGGGGTTGTTTCTGCAAAGCAGAAACAAAAACAGGAAGACGATTCCTGCAATTTTCGTCTTTCCTTACTATCCTTAAATTTTTAGTGGCTCCCGTCCATATTGCCTTCAAAAGTTATCTTATCTGTCTGCTTCTATCTTGTCAAGGAAAAGAGAGTTAGTCAAGAGCCGGCAGAGGGATTTGGATCCCGTATAAGTCTTTCCACTCCCGAACCTTATAGCTTCGCGTCGTGGTGGCGACTATACGGGGCAAGGCCCCCGACTCGTAAAATACCACTATATATTTTTAGCCATCCCGCGGGCTCGGACCGCGAACCTACTGTTTACAAAACAGTTGCTCTACCATTGAGCTAGGATGGCATTTTTGTATCTGTGCGGGGCAGGCAAAACCGTTGCTCCTTGCCCCGTAGTGTCCCGCTTTTAGCGGGACTACTACTGGGGTAACCACTGAGCTATGCCGGCATAAGTACTATTTATTGTTATTCTTTTTATCTTCCTCTAAGGTTTCCCAGTAGTTGTCGTCTTTCTTTTCCTGAGAGTTGTTTTTCTTTGCCCTGGCCCTTAAAGCTTCCAGCCAGCGGGAAGTTTTGTTTTCTGTCTTTAAAGCAAAAACCCGGAAGCGAGAAAGAATCTTTTGCAAAACCATTTCCAAGGAAAAGTCTTTCAAGAAAGGCAGATTCTTTGTTTTTTCCCAAAGATTGGCTAAAGTTTTTTTCCTTGTCTCAAAGACAGGAGTGGTTTTGGGCAAATTGGCCAGAAGCCCTGCTTTCTTGTAAAAAATGACCAGCATAGCGATAAAGCTGGTAAAAAAGACGATTTTGGCTAGAATGTCTAAGATAAACATTATCATCTTATACTGAAGCGGCTAAAGCCTCTGATAACAATGTTTTCGCCAAGTTTAGCGATTGATTCCGTGAGAAGATCTTTTATTTTCTTGTTTTCGTCCTTGATCCAGGGCTGTTCCAACAGGCAGATTTCCTCTTTGCGCTTTTTCCATTTTCCCTCAATAATCTGCTCAAGGATGTTTTTGTCTTTTCCGGATTCCGTTGCCTGCTCTTCATAGATTTTTTTCTCTTTTTCGACAAAATCTTCGGGAATGTCTTTTTCTGAGACAAATAAGGGGTTGCTAGCGGCAATCTGGAGGCAGATCTCATGGGAGAGATCCTGGAAATTCTGGGCTTTGGCAACAAAGTCAGATTCGCACCTGATTTCCAAAAGAACCCCCACTTTTTTATTGGGGTGAAGGTAGCTGTCAACAATCCCCTCTTTGGCCTCTCTTTCCGCCTTTTTCTCCGCGATGATTTTCCCGCGCTTTTTCAAGATTTCCTTTGCTTTTTCCAGGCTTCCTCCAGAATCTTCAAGAGCTTTCAGGCAGTCTTTGACTGGCGAGGAGGTTTCCTCTCTTAATTGTTTTAACTGATTAATGTCTGGCATATTATGGCTTTGCCTTTAAAACAGTTTCCTTTAGCTTTTCAAGAATGTATTTGACCGAGGAAGCGGCATTGTCATTGGCCGGGATCGGATAATCAGCCAGGCTGGGGTCAATATCTGTGTCTGAAATGCCAATAACCTTTACCTCTTTTATTCTTGCTTCCTTGATGGCGGCCAAGTCCTTTTTCATGTCGCAGACAAAAATGGCCTCAGGCAGCTTTTCCAAGTCTTTGATGCCGCCCAGCCTTTGCTCAAGAGCCTTGATCTCTTTTTCTATCTTGGCTCTCTCTTTTTTGGTGTATTTTTCCAAGTCCCCTTCAGCTTTTTTCTTCTCAAGGTCTTTCATATAAACAACTCTTTTCTTGATCACCTCGAAATTGGTAAAAGTGCCTCCGAGCCAGCGTTCGGCGACATAGGGCAGGCCGCATTCTTTGGCAATTTCCTCAACTATTTTTTTAAACTGGATTTTGGTGCCGATTAACAGGATTGTCTTTTTTTCCTTGACAAGGCTTTCGATAAAACTTAAAGCCTCTTTCAATTTCTCGGCAGTCTTCTCCAGATCAATAATCTGGACGTTGTTTCTCGAGCCAAAGATAAAAGGCTTCATTTTCGGATGAGAGGTTGAAGACTGGTGCCCGAAATGGCAACCCGCTTTAAGCATTTCTTCCGGGTCAACCCCGTAGGAAGTTGAAATATTTTCGTGATTGTCGGATTTAGATTTTGTTATCATTTCTAAGAATAGTTAAACGATTTGAAGAGTTTTCTGATAAAAATATTTCTGTAATTTGTTTAGCTACGGAAAACTCAGCGGCTTCCTACGGGGTCAATATTAATTTTTAGCTCTGGTTTTATCATAGATAGAATATATCATTATTTTAAAACCAAGACAAGAGTTTCTCTGGAAGGGGTTGACCCCGCACCAACTTTGCTAGATTATTAGGTCGCGCAGTGCGGGCAGCGAATAGCTGCGCCCCGAACTGGAGCGAAGCGCTGCGCCCAATTACGGGGTTTGCCTATTCGGCAAGCGCGCTTCGCAAGGTACTTTTCTGGCAAAGTTGGTACGGGGTTGATTTTTTAAAATATTCCTCTAAAATGGAGAAAAGGCAAATTAAAGGCAAAACTATGACCAAAATCTTAGACATTATCTTCGTCATACTCTTTGTCTTCCTGATTTTTTACGCCATTAGGCAATTTGGCATAGGATAAAAGAATAAACTTTATGAAAAAAGACATTCCCCGCAGGAGTCCCGCTTTCAGCGGGACCCTACGGGGCAGGCATCCAAAATAGAAATAAAATTATGAAAAAGAATATTCATCCAACTTATTATCAAAATGCGCAGGTAAGATGCAGTTGCGGCAACAGTTTTGTTGTTGGCTCGACCAAAGAATTCATCGAGGTGGAGATCTGCTCTAAGTGCCACCCCTTCTATACCGGCAAAGAAAAGATTATTGACAGGGCTGGCCAGGTTCAGAAATTCAGGGACAGGCTGGCGAAAAAGTCAAAATAGATGGAGTTAAACCGTCAGCAAATAGAAGAGGAATATCAAAAGCTCATTGAGGAGCTCAAAAATTCTGAGGTGGTTTCAGATTTGGAGAGATTCGAGCATCTTTCCAGGAAAAAATCTCAACTAGACAACATTATCAAAAAAGAAGCTGCCTTAAAAGAGGTGGAAAACCAGATTGAGGAAAACGAAGCCATTCTTTCTGCCAAAGAAGACCAGGAGCTGGTTACTCTGGCAGCAGAAGAATCCAATATCTTAAGAGAAAAAAGAAAGGCCCTGGAACTGGATCTCGAAAACCTTTTGAAAGAAATGGAGGAGACAAAAAAGGGTCTTGGCCAGAGCACTGCCGCCATTGTTGAGATCAGGGCCGGAGTGGGCGGAGAGGAGGCAGCCCTTTTTGCCCAGGACCTTTTTCAAATGTATTCTGGTTTTGCCAGGTTTCAGGCCTGGCAGGAAAGGGTTTTGGATTCTTCCCAGACAGAAATCGGGGGCTTGAAAGAAATCATTTTTGAGCTTAAGCCCGGGCCTAAAAAAACGGGAAATACAGATGTTTTTGGCATGATGAGGCACGAGGCCGGCGTCCACAGGGTCCAGAGGATTCCTGAAACGGAAAAATCAGGCCGGGTTCACACTTCCACGGCCACGGTCGCGGTTTTAATGAAGCCAAAGGCAGTGGATCTGAAAATCAGCCCTAGTGAAATCAAAATTGATTTCTTCAACGCCACTGGTCCGGGAGGCCAGAACGTCAACAAGAGAAAGACGGCGGTCAGGGTTACTCACTCGCCTTCGGGAATCATCATTACCTCGAGAAGCGAAAGAAGCCAGCTTCAAAACAAAGAAAATGCCTTAGCCATATTGTCTGCCAAGCTCTTAGAACAAAAGCTGATTAAAGAAGAGGAAGGTTTGTCTGGCGCCAGAAAATCCCAGATCGGCTGGGCTAAAAGAGCGGAAAAGATCAGAACCTACAATTTTCCCCAAGATAGATTAACTGACCACCGGATCAAAAAGAGCTGGCACCATTTAGAGGAAATCTTGGCAGGAAAATTAGAACCGATAACAAATGAGCTTGAAAAGCAATTTTCTGCTTCAGAAAACTGAATACAGTCGGGGCCAGGGCCTGATCGAGGCCCTCATCCTTTTACTGGGGATAATTTTTATCTTTGCCATTGCTCTTCCCCAGATTTCCCAAAAAGCAAAGATATTAAAAAACAAAAACCAGGAAGTCCCGGTTTCTCCTTACCCCGTAGGAAATTAAATATTTCCGTGGTTAATAATTTAGACCTTGATAATTAATTTAAGCAAGATTTTGAAGATTTTAACGGGTTTTCTGGATGAAATATTTTACCCCTCTGTCTCTCCACGGAAAACCCTGCGATTTCCTACGGGGCTTACTGACTCTTTTCAATTGCGCTGATGTCGTCTTCCAGGCTTTTGGCAATACTCATCACCGAATCGCCGTAAAAACGGTATTGGCTTTTAGTACTGCCGGCAAAATAGATCATGGCTGCCCTCCACTCGCTGTTATAGGTTTGGGAGGCAGCGCCGTAATCTTTAAGATACAGGGCAGCTGCCAAAAAAGCGTCAGAAATATTCCAGGGATCAGCTGGCACCTTGCCAGTAATAGCTTCGATTTTCGGCTTGTAAATCAGCCAGGTGGAAGGGATGAACTGGGCTGGCCCCATGGCGCCGCCATAGCCGACTCTTTTTCCGTTAAGGTACAGGGGGCAGGAAACAGGAGTATTATTCGGATCTTTTCCCAGTTCTTTGGCGATTTCCAGGAACGGCTTCCAGTCCCGGCTTTCTTTCATTATCTCTTTCCAGCTGATTTCAGGATGCTTGCAGCTGGTGCAGTTGCACTGGCCCACGTTTTTGCCCAGATTCGATTCCTGGGTAATGACTGCCAGCAGAAAAGCCGGCCTGATGCCGGTTGTTTTTGAAATCGTTTTGGCGATTTCGTATGCCTGGCCAAAAGTGGGAGCCTGGGCCACGCCGATCAGCTCAAAGATGCGCGATCTGATCTCCGCTGCTTTTTTCTGGGTTTCTTCAAGATATTGCTGGTAAAGAGTTTCTTTACCCTTAGTTTCTTCCAAAATCACTTCCTGCTGTTTTTTGCTGTTCAAGCCCGCCTGCTTTTGGAGAAGCTGAACTCCGACAATTTTCTGCAAATCGTCTTTTTCCTTGTCGAGATTGTTCTTTTCATTCTCAAGATAAGTTTTGAGAGATTCGATGCTGCTCAAAGACTGGCTGACTTTCGAGTTTAAGGTTTCCAGATTTGCCAAATGGCTGAAAAAGTCAGATAAAGTATCGCTGCCAAGGAGAATTTCCAAATCTCCTTTCCGGCTTTCCTGGTAGAGAATCCTTAAGGCTTCCTTGAGCTTTAACCGGGTCTGGTCTATCTGGAACTTGGTTTTTTCAATTTCTCCTTCAGTGGTTTGAATCTGGGTTCCCAGGCTTTTTATCATCAAGTTTCCCTGGCTGATTTGCAGGTTCAAAGACTTAATCTTGTTCTGGAGAATGGTTATCTGGTTCTGGAGGGTCTTTTTTTCTTTCTGAACCCCCTGGATATTCTTTTCGTACTGGCTGATTTTTTCTTCTAGGGTTTTGAGCTCTTGTTCAAGAGTTTCTCTTTCTTGTTCCGGAGTCTGAGCTAAAGAGAAACTGAAAAGCAAAATTGAAAAAGCAAAAACAATAATCAGAAAAACCAAGCCGATTTTTGGTTTTGTCAGGATTATTGGTGTCTTCATCTTGTAAAACGCTATTTTTCTTTTGGCGTTGCTTTTGGCGCGGCTGCTTTCGGTTCTTCTTTAGGCATTGTTTCTTCTTTCTTCTCTTTCTCCACTACTTTCACTTCCTCAATCTTTTCTTCAACGGGCCTGGCCAATTCCTCTTCGATCTTTTCTGCCGCCATTGTCTGGGCCACGATTTCTTCCGGGTGTTTTAAGATTTTTACATTATCTGCAACAATCAAATCTTTTATCAGTATGGTTTTGCCCAATTCGTCAAGAGCCTTTAAGTCAACCTTGATTTCGTGGGGAAGGTTTTGCGGCAGGGCCTGAACCTGGATCTCCTGGATGTTTTTGACCAAAGTCCCGCCCAGGCTTTTAACCGCCTCAGACTCTCCTTCAAACACCAAAGGCACCTTAACCTTGATTTCCTTGGTGCTGGAAGACTGGTAAAAATCAACGTGAGACAAAGCCAGGCTCAGAGGGTCTTTTTGGATATCGTGGACTAAAACCAGAAAAACAGAAGGTTTTTTAGAGCCTTGTTCAACTTCAAGCTGCAGGAAAGAGGTTCTGCCTGCTTCCTGGAAAACCGCGATAAAGTCTCGGCTATCTATTTCCAGGTTAAGATTCTTAAGTCCTGGGCCGTATAAAACAGCAGGCAATTTGCCCTCTTTTCTGAGGTCTTGGGTTTTCTTTCCCAAGGCTGATCTGACTTTGGCTTTGAGAATAAACATAGTTATTTATTAACACGAATTGCCTGGCTAGGGCAAGCATCAGCAGCTTCCTGGGCGCATTCCAATGAGGCAATGAGCAGTTCCTCAATGTCCTTTTTTGCTTTAATGACTTTACCCTTGAGCTTTGATTTGCCGTCTTCAGCCATTTCAAAAAAGGCCGGGCAGATGACAGCGCAGTTGCCGCAGCCGATGCACTTTTCCCTGTCTAAAACAATCTTCATGAATTAAAAATTATCTTCTTTATTTTTTTAGTGATGCTCAAAGGTTCTTTGTTCAGCCAGACGTTTCTGCCCACCACCACGCCGAGAGCGCCCGAGGCCATGACATTCTTAACAGACTTCAGAAATTCGTTTTCTTTGACTTTGGGACCGCCAGCCATGACTACTTTTGTCTTGCCCGCAGCCCTGATTGCCTTGGCAAACCCTTGTTTTGAGCCGCAATACTTTATTTTGACAATATCGGCTCCCAGTTCCAGCCCGATTCTGGCGGCATAGGCAACGGTTTCAACCGAAGTTTCCTTCTTGATTCTTTTTCCCCGCGGATAAACCCAGGCAATGACCGGCACTTTTAGCTGATGAGCCTCTTTAACAATCCTGCCGAATTCCTTCATCATCACTGATTCGTGCTCGCTTCCCGGATAAATGGTATAGCCCACTGCTTTTGCTCCCAAAGAAATGGCCTCTTTGACTGAACAGATTTGCCGTGAAAGCGGATCCCCTTTTTTCAATTCAGTTTTGCCGTTGAGTTTCAGGATTAAGGCAACCTTTTTCTTGTAAGCAGGATAATATTTCTCTGCGATTCCTTTTTGCAGGACAATGCCGTTATACCCTCCTTTTGAAGCAAGTTTTAAGATAAAATCAGGGTCAACAGCTTTTCCGGGCAGATCATCTGGCCCGTATTCCAGCCCTTGGTCATAGGCGAGGAAGAATATTTTTCCCTTTTTAACGATTTTATTTATGAGTCTGGGTATTGACATGTTTTAAATACGGAGGGATTTTTTATCTAGTTCAGGGTCTGCTTGGTTATCTTTATCTCCGGGATTTTATCACTCTTTTTCAAAAGCCCTCGATTGGCGCCGAAAACCCGGATATTGGAAATGGCATTGGCCATTGCCAGTTTTAAAGCTTTTTCCGTATTTTTAAAGCGGATTAAGCCGGTCACAAACCCAGAACCAAAGGAATCCCCGGCTCCAGTGGCGTCAACGACTTTAACCTTTGGCGTTGGAATTTGGTAAAGAAACTTACCGTCAAAAGCAGCTGCTCCTTGCTTGCCCTTGGTAATCACCGCAATTTTATCTTGTGCTAGGCTTAGCTTCGCACAGGAACAAATTGAGGAAAAAACACGTTTTTCGCGGTATGGTTTAACATGTGTTAGAAAACAGGCTTCATCATCATTTAAAAGCAGGACATTGATTTTATTTATAAGCTCTTTTATGTTTTTGAGTTTGAGCTGGTCTAAACTGGGGTTCAGGCTGACTTTAATTCTGTTGTATTTAGCAAAACTGATTAATTTTTCAGTAAGATTGGCTGCCTTTCCCCAAAGAGGAGCAATATAGAGCCAGTCGGTTTCTTTCAGTTTTTTCCAGTCAATGTCCTTTTCTTCTAAGGTTCTTGAGGCGCCGTGAAAAAGAATGATCGTCCTTTCGTTTTTAGCATGGAAGATAATGCCCAAGTCAGTAGCTTTTCCTTTCCTGGCCTTTAAGAGGCTAGTATCAATCCCCTTTTCTTTTAATTCTTCAATAAGTTCTTGGCCGACCAGGTCTTGCCCGACAACCCCGCAGAATCCGGTTTTCAGTTCTTGAAGACTGAAAGTTGCGGTTGTATTGACTCCCCCGCCCCCGGAAAAGGTTTGCAGGTTTTCCAGCTCAATCTTTCCGCCCAAGGGAAAACAAAAACCCTTGCCCTTTTTGAGTTTTTTGGCGTTTATAAAAATATCTTTGGTGGCAGAACCGATAGCAATTATGTTGAACATAGCCCTTGACAAATCTAAACTTATATGTTATTATTTGACTATTAAAGGGATTGTGCCGAACAAAATTTCGGCTTGGCAATTATCATGTCATTGAGTATTCGTCCCTCGCTATTTGAATATATTGCGAGGTGAATACGGTAGCTCAATGCTTGGTGAAATGACTCCCCTTTTGGTTTTGCCAGAAGGAGGGTGTCGTAGCCAAAAAGTCCCTGAGACCGCAGGCAATCTCCAATGCGTGCGGTCTTTTTTATTTTATGAAATTTTTATCTTTATATCAATTCGCTTTCAATTTTTAACTAACCATTTCTTTCAGCCCCTGTTAAGAACTGGATTCCTTCTCGGTTTAATTTATACTTATATTCATCTTTACCAATTCTATATCTTGTCAGATAGTTGTCCCTATATAATTTTAACAATTCTTTACTAGCCGTGTCATTTCTACAGCTTCTTTCTTTGGCGACCAAAGAAGGTATAATCCGGGGAAATTTTTGGCCCAACTCTAAATAAGACTTGGAAGTATTTCCTTCAATTGAAAATTTATGTAATTTGCATCCGTTTTCTTTAAGGAATTTCATCCCCTTTTTGGTTATACGCCAAATTTTTCCTCTTGTATTGTTGAGACCGACGTTATCGGTAAAACCCATTTTATTCAAAGATAGCATCCCACTGGATTTATTGCCTTCAAAATGCGACCTTGCAATGCTCTCTGTTATAGCAACTTTTTTAGAAATTTCTTGCGTTGTTTGATTTTCATTCTTTAAGCTTCGGAGTATCAACAATTTTGTAATACCTTTATTTCTCCGCGTCCATTTTCTTTTCCTTCTTTCTATAGTTCTTTGTAACGATTCCATTTTTCTTTTATGCGAAAAGCCGATTAAGTCGTAATAAGGTTTAAGTCCGCTTGAAAGAATTGTAAAAGAGTACTTTGCGAATTTCTTTTCTCGTAAATAAGTCCAGCTTTCTCTAATTTCTCCAATCTTGCCTAAAAATTCAGGAAATTTTTTAATTATCAAATTTCTTATTCCAGAAAGCAAATTTTTATTAGAGGAGTAAAATCTAATTCTACAATCCTCTATACTTGCTTCGTCATCTGCAAACGCTTTGATGCCTTGAGCAATGAGCCTGCTCGGGAGTTTGAAAATTACAGGTGGAATAAATGATTTATGACTTTCGAAATTAATCTTATAAATATGCTCGAAAATGTATCCTATGACGCTCGGAATCTCAACTATCGTTTCCCTTTTTATATGAGGAACTTCTCCAAAAACTTTTAAATCTCCTTCAAATTCATCTAATAATTCTTTGGCGTAGTTTCTGTAAAATGGTTTTGCGAAATCATACTTGCCACCGTAACCATCCCCCAATAGATGAAAAAATATTCTAATTATTCTGTCATCTTCTCTTAGGGGGAAATCTGGGTTTTTAATAATTAAACTTGTTCCAATTCCTCGATATGCAATAATTTTCTTTTCAACTTTACCAATCTCGAATTGGTGGTAACCTTTTTTGGAAAGAAAATTTGCTAATTTTATTATAGTTGATAATTTTGTAAACCTATTTTTAACTTCGAAAGTTTCTAGAATGCCGGTATCTGTATAGCCAACGAACTCTCCTAATTCTCGATAAGTATTGAAAGTTTTCTTTAATACCTTTAAGAATCTCTTTCGAAACGAATCCTCTAAATAAATAAAAACTAAATTTGGAGGTAAGTCTGTTAGATGAAATAATCTCATTTTTTTAACTTCTTTTCTATTTTATCTACCAGAAGTATAGTTTTTATTACAGAATCGGAATTTACCGAGATAGAGTCGATGCCACACTTAATCAAAAACTCCACAAATCCCGGGACCGATGCCGGCGCTTCGCCGCAGATACTTACCTTCTTCCCATCCCAATGGGCTTTTTTGATAAATTCCTTTACAGCTCTTTTTACTGCTTCATTGCTTTCATCAAAAATTTGTGATAATTTTGCGTTATCTCTATCAACTCCCAATAGAAGTTGAGTTAAATCATTGCTTCCTATAGAATAATTATCAAAAGTTTTACTGAACTGGTCTACTAGAATCACATTCGAGGGAATCTCGGCCATCATGTAGACCTTCGGTCTATCCACTGATTGGCGCTGACCTAGACGCTGATTTTCGCTGATTAAATCATATTTAGTCATTAGGGTTAGCACTTTCTTTCCTTCTTCCGGAGTGCGGCAAAAAGGCACCATTAACCAGATGTTTTTCAAGCCAAACTCATCCCGGGCTTTTTTAATTGCCTGGCATTCCATTTTAAAGGCGGGCTGAAACTTTTCATTATAATATCTTGAAGCCCCTCTTAAGCCCATCATTGGATTTTCTTCTTCTGGCTCAAATATTTCTCCAGCGATAAGGGAACGGTATTCGTTTGACTTTAAGTCAGAAAGCCGCAGGATAACCGGCCTGGGCCAGAAAGCCGCGGCAATCTGGGAGATACCTTCTGCCAATTCATCAACAAAGAACTGTTTTTTGTCTTTATACCCAAAAGTTAACCGATCTATTTTTAGTTTTAAACCCTTGTCTTTTAAATCATTAAAATAATAAATAGCTAAAGGGTGAATTCCGATTTTTTCAGTCAGGATGAATTCTGTCCTTGCCAAGCCCACGCCCGAGCAGGGCAAAAAAGACGTTTTGTAAGCGATTTCCGGCGCGCCGATATTAACCATTATTTTTGTTTTGGTTTTTGGCAGTTTGCCAAGGTTAATCCTTTTTAAGCTAAAAGGGATTTTACCCTTGAAAACCCGGCCTTCTCCTGACGAACAATCAATCGTGGCTTCTTTACCGGTTTCCAGCGCTTTGGTTCCGGTTTTCGTGCCAACAACAGCTGGAATACCCAATTCCCTTGAAATAATAGCAGCGTGGGAGGTCCGACCTCCTTCGTCTGTGACGAGAGCAGAGGCAATTCGCATTGCCGGTAGCCAGTCTGGATCAGTCATCTTTGTCACTAAGACTTCTCCCTGTTTAAAGCGATTGATTTCAGCCGTGTTCTTTATGATTTTTGCTTTGCCCTGGCCGATTTTGCTGCCAATGGCGATTCCTTTGAGAACCGGCTTTTGCCTGGTTTTTATTTCATACTCTTCAAAATAGTTCTGCGATCTGGCTGCTTGGACTGTTTCCGGCCTTGATTGGACAATGAACAATTTTCCGCTCCTGCCGTCTTTGGCCCATTCAATATCTTGAGGCCGACTATAGTGTTTTTCAATCAAGATTGCCCATTTTGCCAAAGTCAGAATTTCCTCGTCTTTCAGGCAAAACTTTTCTTGTTCCGATCTGGATGTACTAACCTCTTTTAGGCCGCCGGCCTTGCTGAAAATAAGTTTTTTTGTCTTTGTTCCCAGATTTTTGACAATGATGGCTTGAGTCGGTTTAAAGACCTGGAATTCGTCAGGCGTGATTCTGCCTTTGACAATCATTTCGCCCACGCCCCAGATGCCATTAATGACAACAGCGTTGGGGAATCCGGTTTCCGTATCTATGGTAAAGATTATGCCTGAGCTGGCTAAATCACTTCTTACCATTTTTTGCACTCCCACAGACAAGGCAAACTTTAACTGGGGAATCTTGTTCTCTTCCCTATAAGCAATAGCTCTGTCAGTGAAAGTTGAAACTAGGCTTTGTTTGATTGCCCAAAAGAGTTTTTTCTCATCTTTGATATTCAAAAAGGTTTCAAACTGGCCGGCAAAGGAAGTGGTTGGCGAGTCTTCAGCCACGCCTGAAGTGCGTACTGCTACCCGGCAGTTTTGCCCGTATTTTTGGCAAAGCAGTTTATAGGCTTTGCTGATTTCTTTTTCCATTGCCGCGGGAATAGCAGTCTTGGCAAAAAGAGCTCTGGCTGCTTTGCCGGTTTTTTGCAAACTAGCAATACTCTTTGGCTTTAAATCGCTAAAAATCTTTTTGAGCTTGTCGTTCAATTTATTTTCCTTGATGAATCTCCAGTAAAAATCAGTGGTCAAAGCAAAACCGTCAGGGATATTGATTCCCTGCCTACCGGCAGGCAGGCTTTTTCCTGACAATTTGGAAAACATTTCTCCCAAAGAGGCGTTTTTCCCGCCCACCAGGCCTACGTCTTTAATGGAGATATCTTTAAACCAAATAATAGATTTCTTCATATATCCATTATACCCAAATTAAGCCAAAACAAAAAGAGTTGACGCGTAGCAATACAGAGAAAAAAACAGAGACCCGGTCTCTGTAAACTTTCCCTTAAACCTGCAGAGACCGGGTCTCTGCGAGCTTAATTACTCTATGGTAAGGTTACTAAAACCCTTAATCTTTCTTTTGTGCTTTATCCAATCTATAACAATGTTTCGGCACTTATCCGCGTCGCCCATTGTTTCCGAAAGAAATTTTCTTTCCGTGACTGACGGAAAGTTTTTCTCATCAATGTAATCGCGATAGCTTGACCATTTATAGGTTTTTAAGAACTCGATCGCCCGTTTCAAGTTTTTAATTTTACCATTTTTCCATCCGGGTTCTATCAAGGAAATCGGATTAGTGTGGATATAGGCGAAAACCGCCTCTAGCTGAGAATCGGTTTTAATGCGAACCGCATTAAATCTGTTTTGGAAAACGTGTCCTTTGCGGCTATATTTTCTATTAAAGTACCCACCATAACCAGCGCCGAGTTTATTCATAAAGCGTGTGGTGCCGTTGTCTTTGGTTTGTTTTAACAATAAATGGATGTGGTTTGGCATAAAGCAAAAAGCCAAAATTTCTACTAATTTATCTCGAGAATCATTCGCAGAGATGCCCTTTTCTGGCGCCTGTTTCAATAATTCCTTTATTCGCAAGCGTGCTTGGCGGCGTTCGCGGATAACTACTGGTTTAACCGTATTGAACTCGTATATAGAAAAAATGCCTCGGTAGTGATCGTCTACGTCTTTAAATAGCAAATTATCGTCAATACTTCTTACGACGACATGATAAATTTCTTCGTTGGCGAATTTCTCTTTTCTATACGGCATATAATTTACAGAGACCCGGTCTCTGTAGGCCTTCCCTTAAACCTGCAGAGACCGGGTCTCTGCGCGCTTTACTTTTCGGGTGCTTAACGCCGTTTCGATGTCCAGACGCCAGACCACCAATCGCTTGGCCAGTTTTTAAATTCTTTTCTTTGGTTAAATAATTGTCCAAAAAGAATGACTGGCGATATTGTCGTTTAAATCTGCGTTAAATTGGATGTTTTTATTGTTTTGAAGTATAAATTTGGGACTTTATTTTTTCTACGATTTCGGGATTGGCTAAAGTGGAAAGGTCGCCTAATTCTTCACCGATCAAGAGTTTCTTTAAAATACGACGCATAATCTTGCCTGACCTGGTTTTGGGCAAGTCTTCAACAATATAGACCTGTTTTGGCAGAGCAATCGGGCCGATCTCTTTTTTAATCTGGTCAATTACTGCTTGTTTTAATTCCTGTTCATTTGGACTGGCTTTGCTTTGGGCATCGGCGGCGTTGAAAAACGGGCCTTTCTCCCTGACCGTGAAAACGACGATTGCCTCCCCTTTTATCTCGTCAGGCACGCCGATGACAGCCGTCTCGCCCAGAAATTCGTGCTTATTGACAGCGTTTTCCAACTCGCCGGTTGAAATCCGGTGGCCTGCCACTTTTAAAACATCATCAACCCGGCCCAGGATTCTGATTAAGCCGTCTTTGTTTTTGAGAGCCGCGTCAGAAGTGAAATAGGTTTTGTTAGCTTGTGGTGAGTTTATCGAACCATACCGGGACCAATAAGTTTCGCGGTATTTTTCGTCGTTATTGTAAATGCCCCTTAGCATGCCCGGAGAAAAAGGCGGCA
>Ga0210016_1002175_pt1 | contig 17941 bp, 16 predicted proteins | sample CryGeyCG2014_300_FD_185454 | JGI IMG/M metagenome (GOLD analysis project Ga0210016, IMG submission 185454) | Groundwater microbial communities from aquifer - Crystal Geyser CG02_land_8/20/14_3.00 (SPAdes) (version 2) | ecosystem: Environmental > Aquatic > Deep subsurface > Groundwater | place... | reverse complement strand
ATGCCTGGCATTATTGATTATCTTGTAGACAGTGGGTGCAGTGATCTGATATTTTCTCTTCAGATCACAGGGACGTACATGTCCCACAAAGTATTCATCTGCCAGTTGCTTTCTTTGGATCGGGGTTAATCGAGTTTTCTTGTGAATAACCATAATTGTTTACTTAATTGTTACTTAATTATTTTAACAATTTTTGTAAACAACGCTAGCTAATCTAACACTTTATTCTAGAATTTATTTATGCAGTTAATATAATGAGTAGGATTGCAATCAATAATTTTTTTCGCATAATTCTGTTTATTTTTTTGCAGTTTCAGCGAGAAATAATTTAAAGAAAAATACATACAACAGTCCTATTGTTAGATTCATTTTTTTGAAATTTAGTAAGAGGGGACGGATTTATTGAAATTATGACTTTTTCAAAAATATCTGATATATCCAAAAAATTAAAAAAATTACCCAATTCTCCCGGAGTGTATATTTTCAAAAATGAAGCCGGGAAAATTTTGTATGTAGGGAAAGCCACTAGTCTCAAAGAGAGAGTCTCTTCATATTTTAAATTTGACGAAAACGGAAAAATTGACAAAAACAAAACGATTTTAAATGCCAATCGTCCGGTTGAATATACGATTGATTCAATTTTTGATATATCTATCAAAAAAACTGAAACGGTTTTGGAAGCTTATATTTTAGAGCAAGATCTTATAAAAAAATTGCAACCAAAATATAACGCAATAGGGAAAGACGATAAGTCTTTTTGCTACATTGTTTTAACCAACGAAGACTTTCCCAAATTTATCATCATTCGTCAAAGAGAATTGGATAAAATTTCAAAAAGTGTTTCTGACAAAAATTTGAAGATAAAAAATTTTGAAATTAAAAAAATTTACGGACCGTTTATATCCAAAAAAAATGTTGAAATAGTTCTAAAAATAGCGAGAAAAATTTTCCCTTATCATGGAAAACTTCAAAACATGGAAAAAGGATGCCTGGAATATCAAATCGGACTTTGCCCGGGACCGTACAATGGCTCAATTTCCAAAAAAGAATATGCGCGAAATATTTATGGAATAAAAATGATTTTGGAAGGGAAAAAGAAAAGTCTTTTGTCCAAACTGAAAAAAGAAATGGAGAAATATTCTCTTTTTCAGGAATATGAAAAAGCACTTGAAACAAGAAACAAAATTTTTGCTTTGCAACATATTCAAGATATGGCACTTATTTCGCAAGAAAAAAATGATAATTTTTTTTCAGGTCTTGGTTTGGGGAAAAATATAAAATATCAAAAAATAAACGCTAGAATAAAGAGAATTGAAGGATATGACATATCCAATATTTCCGGTCGGCACAATGTCGCTTCTATGGTTGTTTTTGACAATAGCGAGGGAGAGATAAAAGCAAACAAATCTCAATATCGGAGATTTAAAATTAAAACTGTAAAAGGAGCCAATGATGTGGGCGCAATGGAGGAAATTTTGGCGAGGAGATTTAAAAATAATTGGCCAAAACCAAATTTGATTATTTTAGATGGAGGACAGGGGCATCTGAATGTCGCGCGAAAAGTTTTGCGTAATTATAAAATGGAAATTCCTCTTTTGGCAGTGGCTAAAGGTCGCAATCGGAAAAAACTGGATATCAGAACTTTCGGAAACACTTTCGAAATTTCCAAAGATTTGGTTGAAAAGGTCAGGAATGAAGCGCATCGTTTTGCCATCAGTTATCACAAGAAAATCAGAGATAAAAAATTTTTAAATTAATTTTTTTCTAATTTAAATTTCCAAACATAAGCTAGAGGAATTTTATAAAGAGAATTTTTTCAATTTTAAAAAAGAACTATTTTGTAAATTTAGGACTTATGCGTTTGACGAAAAATTAATAATGATAACCTCTTTTAAGCGCTTCAATCTTGATTAAAATGGCAGGAATTAACTTAATTTCACAATTTATGCTTTAGCAATTTTGAGGCAAACGCATAAGTCCTAAATATATTTTAAAGGTTTGCAAATTTTAAAAAATAAAAATGTCTTCTTTCATTGAATTTTATCAGAATATTCCTTTTTATTTAAATCCAGAAATTTTTTCTTGGGGAGGGTTTTCTTTAAATTGGTATAGTTTGATGTATCTTTTAGGTTTGGCAGTTATTTACGCGCTTCTTCGCAAAAGACTGCAAGAAAAAAAATACACTCAAATAAATTTAAAAACGATAGAGGATTTTCTTTTTTGGAGTTTCTTGGGATTATTGATTGGCGCGCGAATAGGGTATGTTCTTTTTTATGATTTTTCTTTTTATTGGGAAAATCCTTGGGCGATTGTTTCTCCTTTTGATCCGAATACGGGTGAATTTATCGGAATTTATGGAATGAGTTATCATGGAGGATTTTTAGGGGCTTTGCTGGTTGGCTGGATTTTTATAAAAATACGCAACATAGATTTTTGGTTTTGGGCTGATTTTATAGCGCCGGCTATTCCGGCGGGATATTTTTTGGGGAGAATTGGCAATTTTTTGAACGGTGAACTTTATGGTAGACCGACGGAAAAATTTTGGGGAATGCGTTTTCCTTCCGATCCGCAAAATCTTTTGCGTCATCCTTCTCAAGTATATGAAGCTTTTTTGGAAGGATTTTTGCTTTTTGTTATTTTATGGAACGCGCGAAGCAAGAAAAATTTCAAAAATAAGCTTTTTGCTTTATATATTTTAACTTACTCCCTTTTTCGTTTTTTGGTTGAATTTTTTCGTCAGCCGGATGAACAAATCGGTTATGTTTTTGGTTTTTTAAGTTTGGGTCAAATTTTGAGTTTAGTTATGCTTTTTGTCGGAATAGTTATTTTAGAGTGGTCAAAAAAAACGAGAAGTGATATAATATAGAAAAGATTTGGAAAATCACTGAGGGATATTATTTTTAGTTTACCTGTCTTGCCGGCAGGTAACTCGCTGGTGTGCAAATATGGTCAAAAACTTTTGCTTCTGATTAACGGTGGATAACCCAAATTTTTGGACATTCGCGACCTGTTCAAACAGGTTAAACCTTGAAAATATCATTCTTCAGCAACTTAACTTGGTTGCAAAATATAATAAAAAAGAAAACGGCATAAGCTTATTTGATCAAAATGAGAAAACAAAAAATATCAGATATTTATTTTCAAAATAAAAAAGAAGAAGTTTATCCAGATTGGGAATCTTTTCAAGACATTCAAAAAAAAGCTCAATCTTCAATTCTCTTTTCCAAAAAAGGGAGAATAGATTGTTTTAGCACTCCAAATCTTTTCACTTATTTTGTCGGTGAAAATGGCAAAAATAAGAAAAACTTGAAAAAAAACATTGACGGAATTATTTGGAAAAAAGAAGAAAATTGGCAATTTTCTAAAGGAAAAGAAAGCCGGATTTTTCTAAGGATAAAAGAAAGAAGAGAAAATTGGAAGAATAATTTTTTTGATTTTTTTTCTGGTAAGATAGACGGTTTTTCAATGATCAGAGCTTGGAATATATCTGTTATGGGAGCGGTAATTTTTGGAATGTTTTTTATGACTTTTTTGTACCGTTATTTTGGAGAGGGCGCTATGGCTGATGAAACCAAAGAAACCGCGATTGTGGTCAATAAAATTGTTCAAGAAAGTCAAGCTAACCAAATACTTCCAATGATCAGTGATAAAAACGAATCAACCGAAAAAGATTTTGTCGCTCAGATAATGAGGGAATATCAAGAAAAATCTGGCGATGGAGATTATGATTTGAAAAAAAAAGAAATAGAAAAAATGGTTGATGGTTATCCGATAGAAAAAATGGCGCCTTTTATTGCCAAACAAGATAAAATAGTAGCGGCCTTTTTGGTGGCGATTGCCAAAAAAGAAAGCGATTGGGGGAGAAGAGTTCCTGTTTTAGATGGAGAAGACTGTTTTAATTATTGGGGATTCAGAAGAAAAAGAGAAAGGATGGGAACGGGAGAACACACTTGTTTTGACGGGATGGAAGATGCGGTGGAAACGGTTTCTAAGAGAATGAAAAATATCGTCTATGAGGAAAAAATAAATACTCCCGAAGAAATGGTGGAAGTTTGGAAATGCGGGTATGATTGTTCTTGGGACAATCCTGGTGCGGTGCAAAAATGGGTAGACGATGTAAATTTGTATTTTAAAAAACTTATGAGTGCTTTTAAATAATTTTTTTTCAAATAACATTCATATCAATAAAAAATTTCAAATATGTCTTTATTCAATATCAAAAAAAAATTATATAAAGAAGGAGAAGAAAAAGAATTGCAAGAGTTTGAAAAAGGGATTTTCAATCCTGCTTCTGAAGAATCCAAACCCGGAGAGAAAGGTTTGCCTGATGATGCTTGGACAAAAAAAAGAAAATTATTAAGAATAGAAGAAAAAAAAGCCATCAGAAAAGGAACGATAGCTTTAATTTCAATTTTAGGAATAATTGTTTTGACTGTAACGATTTATAAAATTCGTCAAACTATTTTTCAAGAAGGGAAAGTAGCAGTTTCTATTTCCGGTCCAACGCAAGGGCGAAGCGGTCAAGATTTATTCTATAAAATAATTTGTCAAAATGACAACACAGTTGGGATAAAAAATATTACACTTAGAATTTCTTATCCGGAAGATTTCAAGCCGGATGAAATTTCATTTTTTAGCCAAGAAAGCGCTACTAGCGGAATTTTAAAAATTAATGAAATCAAGGGTCATACTAAAAAGGAAATAATTTTTTCTGGAAAAGGATATAGTCCAAGAGGCACTTTGATATATCTCAAAACCGATATGCTCTATACTCCCAAAAGTTTCACTGGAAAATTTGAAGCCAAAAATCAATTAGGAGTGACTATAATTTCCACTCCAATCAGTTTAGAAATAGAAGTTCCTCAAAATGCGTCTAACGGCGATCAAGTCAATTATCTGATTAACTACCAAAACAAAGGGGAAGAAACTTTAGAAGGACTAAAATTAAAATTGTTTTATCCTAAGGGTTTTTCTTTTTCTTTTTCTGATCCTAAACCTTTTGAAGGAAATAATGTTTGGTATTTGGGAGATATTGTGCATGGAGGAGGCGGAAAAATAATGGCAACTGGAAATCTTTCCGGAGAAAGAGACGAGATAAAAAATTTGAAAGTGCAGATTGGTCGCGGAGATGGCGCAACATTTATCAGCTACAACGAAGAACAAACAGGCACTAAAATTTCCTCTTCTCCTTTGGCAATTTCCCAAACAGTCAACGATCTCAAAAATCTTAATGTCAATGCTGGAGAAGATTTGAAATTTGAAATTCTTTTTTCCAATAACGGAAGTGTCGGTTTAAGAGATGTAATTATTAAGGAAAAAATAGAAAGTCCAGTTTTGGACTATGAAAGTTTGAAAATGGAAGGAGGCAGTTTTGATTATGATTCCAAAACTATTATATGGAAGGCTTCTGATATCTTGAAACTGAAAAAATTAGAACCGGGAGAAAGCGAAAGAATTATTTTTTTTATAAAAGTTAAAAAAAATCTTCCTATTTCCGGAGAAAACGACAAAAATTTTGTTGTTACTAGTCTTGCTTCCATTGATAGTCCGGATGTTCCCACTCCGGTTTCTATGAATAAAGTCATCTCCAGCAACACGATGGAAATGAAAGTCAATTCTAAATTGGTTCTAGGTGTTGACGGATATTATAATGATAACGTTATTCCCAATTCGGGACCGATTCCTCCTAAGGTCAATCATGAGACTACATATACTTTGCATTGGAAAGTTGCCAATGTCTCTAATGATGTTACTGGCGCCAGAGTGGAAGCCTTTTTGCCGACTAACGCCATAGCTACCGGAAAGATTTTTCCTGAAAATGCTCCATTGGAATATAATCCCAGAACAAACGGTATTTCTTGGAAAATCGGAAATATAAAATCCGGCACAGGAATTATAAATTCTCCATTGGAAGTCGCTTTTCAAGTAAAAATAAAACCGTCTCCGGAACAAGTCAAACAACCAGTGGATATTTTGAAAGAATCAATTTTTTTTGCTTATGATACTTTTACCAGAGAAAATTTGAAAATGTCTTCTCCCGCCAAAACAACTGAATTGAGAGAAGATAACTTGGCTTATGAAGATGGAAAAGTGGAACCTTAGAGCATTAAAATAGATAAAATTTGTTTTTCTATATTTAAAAATATGCGGAAAGAGGAAAGCAAAAAAAGAATAAAAATAATAAAAACTAAAAGCGGAGAAATACAAACTCCGTTTTTTATGCCAGACGCTACAAGAGGATTTGTAAAATCATTGTCTTTTTTTGATTTGAAAGAGGCGAAAATAAAAGCTATGGTGGTGAACACTTATCATTTATATTTGCAACCGGGAATGGAAATTATTCATCAAGTAAAAGGAATTCATAATTTTACGAATTGGAAAAGAATTTTGCTTTCCGATTCCGGAGGCTATCAGGTGTTCTCCTTAATCCACAAAAATCCTCAGATGGGAAAAATAACAGACAGAGAAGTTATTTTTAAATCTCCCATTGACGGATCGCTTCACAAAATAACTCCGGAAAAGTCCATTCAGATTCAATTTGATTTAGGCGTGGATATGATGGTGTGTTTGGACGATCCTCCTCCCAACGATTATCCTAAGGAAAAAATTTTAAAAGCGGTGGAAAGAACGATTGCTTGGGCGAAAAGATGCAAAGAAGAATATGAGAAACAAATTGAAAAAAGAAAAATAAATTCTGAAAAAAGACCATTGCTTTTCGGAGTGGTTCAGGGGGGAGAACATTTGGATCTTCGTCAATATTGTGTCAAAGAATTGGTAAAAATCGGTTTTGACGGATATGGTTTTGGAGCACGACATATAGATGCAGAAGGAAATTTTTTGGAAGAAATTTTACGCGCCACCGCCAAATTTCTTCCGGAAAATTCTTTGCGATTTGCGCTTGGAGTGGGAAAGCCGGAGGATATCGTGAAATGTTTTTCTTATGGTTGGGATATGTTTGATTGTGTTATCCCGACCAGAGAAGGAAGACACGGAAGAATTTTTTTGCGAAAAGATAGTTGGAAAAAAGAAAATAATCTTAATTTTGATGAAAAATTTTACGAAAACATAAACATGAATAACGGAAAATATAAAAATGATTTTAAACCTCTAGACAAATTTTGCGATTGCGAACTTTGCCAAAATTATACTCGTGCCTATTTGCATCATATGTTTTCTTCCAAAGAACCGTTAGGAATGCGATTAGCTTCCATTCATAATTTAAAATTTTATTCTGATCTAATGGAAAAAATAAAAATATAAAAAATTATGAAGATGTTATTGGAAATTTTTTTTCTAGTTGTGTTTGTCTTTCCAACTGCTTACGCTTTTTGGATCGGTGCTCCCATTCTTTTGACACCCAAGGAATCAATCAGAAGAGCTTTTCGCTATTGCCAAATTGAAAAGGGTAAGATATTTTACGACTTAGGTTCTGGAACCGGAAGAAGTTTGATAATTGCTTCCAAAGAATTTGGTCTTAATGCCACCGGATTTGAGCTTTCACCTATTTTATTTATAATATCCAAAATAAATTTATTTTTTAGCGGAGCAAAAGCCAAAGTGAAAATAAAAAATTTTTATCAGGTTGATTTGAAAGAAGCCGATATTGTTTTTTGTTTTCTGACTCCGGAAGTTATGAAGAAATTGATGCCTAAATTTGAAAAAGAATTGAAAACCGGAGCAAAAATTGTTTCTTACGCTTTCAAAATTTCGCAGTGGGAATCGATAAAAATAATAAACACTGATAATCCGGGAAAAATTTTTATTTATGAAAATATCCAAAAAAATTGAGCTTCTTGCGCCGGCGGGAAATTTTTCCAAAATGAAATACGCTTTTTTTTATGGAGCGGATGCGGTTTATTTGGGAATGCCGGATTTTTCTTTGCGGACAAAGATAAATCGTTTTAGCGAAAGAGAGATAAAAAAAGCCATCCAATACGCGCATAATTTGAAGAAAAAAATTTATGTTACAATCAACATATACGCGCGCAATGAACATATCTTTCCTATTAAAAAACATCTTATTTTTTTGCGAAAAATAAAAGTTGATGGGATAATTGCAAGCGATCCAGGAGTGATAAGTTTGGTAAAAAAATATTTGCCGGGGGTGGATATTCATCTTTCCACTCAAGCTAACACAGTTAATTTTGAGGCGGTTAGTTTTTGGAAAAATTTGGGAATAAAACGAATAATTTTGGCACGCGAATTGGAAATTTCTGAAATCAAAGAGATAAAAAAGAAAGTTCCAAAAATGGAATTGGAAGTTTTTGTTCATGGCGCTATGTGTATGAGCTATTCTGGGCGATGTTTGCTTTCTCAATGGATGAGTGGACGAAATGCTAATTTGGGAGATTGTTCTCAACCGTGCCGATGGGCTTATTTTGAAAAACAAATCGGAGCGGAAAAAAAAATAAAGGAAATGAATTTTATTGATAATCAAAAAAAATTTGAAATAAAAGTGGAAGAAGATCGACATGGAACATATTTTTTCAACAGTTATGATCTGAATTTAATTGAGCATCTTTCTGAGTTGGTCGACGCTGGAGTGGATTCTTTTAAGATTGAAGGCCGAGCGAAAAGCGTTTATTATTTAGCGATAACAGCAAGAGCTTATCGGAAAGTTTTATGCTCATTGGAGAAAAATTTTTCACAGGCTAAAATGAAAAAAGAAATAAACGACCAAAAAAAAGAATTGAAAAAATTGGTTCATCGGGGATATACGGAAGGTTTTCTTTTGGGAGGAGATCCTCTGATTAATTTTTTTGGAAAAATGGAAAAAAGCGATTGGGAATTTGCAGGAGAAGTTTTGGGAGAGAAAAACGGTTTCAATGTCTTAAAAGTCCACAATGCCGTTTTTTTGGAAAGCGAGATTGAAGCAATCACGCCTCAGAAAAATTTAAAAATTAAAATTGAAAAAATTTTAAACGAAAATATGGAAAAAGTTAGAGAGGCGCATGGAGGACATAACGGAAAATATTATTTCAAATTTTCTCGCATTTTGCCGGAGATGAGTTTAATAATACGGAAAAAACCTGATAATTTTACATAAGATTTATTAAGAAATAACTTAGTTCCCGGATTTCTTCATTTTGATCAAATTTTCAAAATTTTTTTTAGCGGAGAAAATATTTTTTGGGATAAGAATAACATTTATCGGTTTTATTTTTTTATCAAGAAAAATTTTATACGGAGAAATTATTTTAAATGCAATGAGAAAAAATATTTTAAATTTTATTTTAGCACTAGCCACATTGAGTTTTTCTTTTTTGGGATGGTTTTCCGTTTATCGTGCTATAAATGTTGAAGGATCAAGCATTTGGCTGACACCGATTTTGTGTTTTTCTTTTTTTTATATTTTTTTGTGTTTGAATTTTGTTTTAATGCGAAAAAGATATCAAGCGATTTTTCTTTCGGGCACGTCTTTGGTTTTGAGTTTCTTTTTCTCTTTTCATCTTTGGCATGGAGCGATTTTTCTAGGAGCGTTTTTTTTGAGTTTTTTGGCTTATGAAAAAATAAGAAAAAATTTGGAAATTAACACTAAAATTGAAATTTATAAAAGTGTTTCTTTCGGAAAATTCTTTTTGGTTTTGGCAATTTCTTTGCTTATCAGCAGTCAATTTTATTTTGCGGTTCGGGAGTCTAGAATTGATTCTGTTCCTGAAATAAAACTGGATAAATTTTTTGGGTTTTTGATTCCTAAAGTGTTGAATTTTTCCAGCACTCAACTTGAAAAAATGGAAAATGAAGAAAGTACGGTTGATCAATTTATTATTGCGCAATCCAGCGGAACGCAAATCAATTTTCTCCAAAATGATTCAGTGGAAAAAGAAATTGAAGAAAAAATCGCGGTTGAATTTGGAGAGAATATCTCAACTAGTCAGAAAGAAGCACTCAAAAACCAAATGTTGGAAAAAATTCAAAAAAATGAAATTAGTTTTTCCAACCAAAGTCAAAAAATTGCTTTGGAAAATGGCAGAAAAAAATTATCCGATTTGTTAGAAAGAGAAATGAAAGGAGATGAAAAAACTTCTTTTGTTTTTTCCGAAATTATTAACAAAAAGATCAATGAAAATTTTCAATCTAATATTTCCAAAGAAAAAGGAAATTCAACTTGGCCAATTGTTTTGACTTTTATTTTATTTTTGACTATTTGGCCGTTAGGGTCTTTATTGGCGGATGGATTGGCTTTTGGAACGGGTTTTATTTTTTGGTTGACGCTGAAATTTAAACTGGTAAAAATTGTAAAAGTTATGGTAGAGGCTCAAAGGATAGAATAATTTTTTTTTGGGGAGTATTTGAAAAATCAAGTTCGTTACAATTTACAATCCTCAAAACTAAAAAATATAAGTTGTCAATAATTCAGGCAGTTAATATAAGATGCGAAATTAAACGGGCGACTTTTTAAAAATAGAATTAAACCGACAAAAAAATTAGCACTCGTTCCAAGTGATTGCTAATTTTTTGTTTTTGTATTAGAATAACAAAGATTTCAGACATTAAAATTAAAATAAGTTTAAATAAATGGGAGATTTTTATGAAATTTTGGGAGTTTCCAAAAATGCCGGAGATGATGAGATAAAAAAAGCCTATCGCAGATTGGCACATAAATATCATCCTGACAAGGCGGGTGGAGACGAGAAAAAATTCAAAGAAATAAATGAGGCTTATCAGGTTCTTTCGGACAAAAACAAAAGAGCTCAATATGATCAGTTCGGACCAAATTTTGGACAAGGCGGATTTTCCGGTTCTGCAGGGCAGGGTTTTTCCGGCGGAGATTTTGATTTTTCCGATATCTTTTCTAGTGCGCGAGGCGGGAGTTTTGAATTTGGCGGTGGAGATTTTTCTGATATTTTTTCTGATATTTTTAGTGGAGGAAGAAAAGGCGCGAGAGGCAAAAAAAGGGGACAGGATATTCAGGTGGATTTGGAAATAAGTTTTCAGGAAATGGTAAATGGGACTAAAAAGAAATTAAATATTTATAAAAGATCTGTTTGTGAAAGATGCTTTGGCTCCGGAGGGGAACCCGGGAGCAAACAAAAAATTTGTTCAGTTTGCAAAGGAACGGGGCAAATCAAAAAAACAACGCGAAGCATTTTTGGTTCATTTTCGCAAGTGAGTGTTTGTCTGGAATGTTTGGGAGAAGGAAAATTTTATGAAAAGAAATGTCATCAATGCGGAGGAGACGGAAGAGTCAAAAAAAATGAAGAAATTGAGATTGAAATTCCAGCAGGAATTTTTGATGGACAAACTATTTCTATTTCCGGTGCTGGAGAAGCGGGAGAAAAAGGAGCCCAAGCGGGAGATTTATATATTTTGGTTCATGTTTTGCCACACAAAAAATTTATTCGCAAAAACCAAGATATCTTAAGCGAGGAAAAAATTTCTTTTGCAAAAGCGGCTTTGGGAGGAGAAACTAATGTAGAAACTATTTTTGGAGAATTGATTTTGAAAATTCCCGCCGGAACGCAATCCGGAGAAATTTTCAGAATAAAAAATAAAGGTGTTCCAGATTTTCAAAATCGCGGACAAGGTCATCATTTAGTGAAAATAATCGTTGAAATTCCTACCAGACTCAATCAAAGACAAAAAAAATTGATTCAAGAATTGGAAGAGGCGGGAGACTAAACATTTTTATTTACTATTTACTATTTATTATTTTTTCTGATATTTTTTCGTTAATTGATGAATTTATTTGTTTTAAAATAAGCTGGTAAGTCTCAAAGTTAAAGCAGGTTATAAAATTTTTTATGAATCCTAACCTTATTTTTTTGAAAATGGGAATTTCTCCGGATATGGCGCAGGACATTACCTTTTTTTTAGTTGTAATTTTGATTAGTTTTGTTTTTGGAATGTTTATCGGCAGATATAAGCTTATAACTATTCTTATCAATATTTATATTTCTTTGGCAATTTTAATGACGGTTCCTGAAGGTTATTTGAAGGATTATTTTCAAAAAATACTTTTCTTTTCTACTGCTTTGATTATTCTGACATTGACCAGCAAAAGGCTTTTTGAAATATATATCTCCGGATCCGGTTCAGGATTTCTTTGGAGAGTGTTTGTGATGAGTTTTTTAGAAGTGGTATTTTTAGTTAGCATTATTATTTCTTTGATGCCAAAAAAAATAGCTTTGGGATATGTTTCCGATACAACCTATTTTTATCTAGCTTCTCCCAATGCCAGATTCATTTGGATGATCATTCCGTTGGCCTTCATCTTTCTTATTCACAAAAGACTCAATCGTTAAGATATGATTCGTGATATTGACGAAAAAAAAAGAAGTGATATGATAAATGGGTTCCTTTTTTTTGCGCTCATAGCTCAGTTGGTAGAGCAGTTGCCTTTTAAGCAAACGGTCCCAGGTTCGAGCCCTGGTGGGCGCACCAAACAGTTGTGGTTGACATTTTTTTTTGGGTTTGTTACAATGCCTATTGGAATGTGACGGAGCGGTCGTTTGCACGGAAAAAAATGCTTAGTTTCAATCAAATGTTTGTGAATTAATTATTAAAGCTAAAAAAGCACGATAATTTAACTCAAAAAATACTTTGAAATCCGGGTGAAAAAAAGATGCATCTCTTGTGCACCATATTATTCATAGAGATGTGTTTTTTGTTCGTTAATATAATAACTTTAAAGAAATTTGCCTAAATTTTTTTGGACGCATTGCTTTGCGGTTATTGTTGGAACTTTAACAACTAAATAGTTTTTCTAAATCTCTACCTTTTGATTTAGGAAGACAAAATGTTCAGATCTTTTTTGACACGAAATGTTGGCTTAAATTCGGAATATATTTTTTTGTCTAATCAAAGATTTGGACAAAATCACAATTTTTTGCGATTAGTCCTCGTTTGATTAATTTATTAATCAAACTGTTAGAGTCTATTCAAAATTAGAAAATTTTATTTTCTTTTCAAATAAGGAGCGCGCGATATTTTTCTGAGATCTTGTTTTTTCAAGATTATCAAAAAAATGCAAGCTCATTTTTTGAGAGTTTGATCCTGGCTCAGGATGAACGCTGGCGGCGTGGATAAGGCATGCAAGTCGTGTGGGTTTAGACCCACGGCAAACGGGTTAGTAATGCATAGGAATCTGCCTCAAAGTCGTGAATAATCCCGCGAAAGCGGGGATAATACACGATAATCTCTATGGAGTAAAGTTGTGTTTCACTTTCATTCAACATATTTTTTAAGTGTGTGTTAAATTTGTGCGGGTCATTTAAATGGTGAATGGTAGCGAGACACAACGCTTTGAGAGGAGCCTGTGTCCTATCAGCTTGTTGGTAAGGTAAAGGCTTACCAAGGCTATGACGGGTAGGGGGCGTGAGAGCGTGATCCCCAACATTGGAACTGAGACACTGTCCAAACACCTACGGGTGGCTGCAGTCGAGAATATTCCACAATGGGCGAAAGCCTGATGGAGCGACGCCGCGTGCGGGATGAAGGCCTTTGGGTTGTAAACCGCTTTTGTAAGGGAAGAATCCGTGCTTCACTTTTGTTCAGCACGAAATTTTTAATTTTCAATGAATTTTGAATGTATTAATTTCCAAATTTTTTAAACATTTGAGAATTTAAATATCAAGAATTTAATTAGAAATTTCGTGGCGAGCGGGAGCGAGGTACGGTCTGACGGTACCTTGCGAATAAGAGGTTGCTAACTCTGTGCCAGCAGCAGCGGTAATACAGAGACCTCAAGCGTTATCCGGATTTATTGGGCGTAAAGAGCATGTAGGCGGCTTTGTTAGTCAGATGTCAAATCTCCGAGCTTAACTCGGAAACTGCATTTGAAACGGCAAAGCTAGAGGAAGTGAGGGACCAGTGGAACGTATGGTGTAGTAGTGAAATGCGTTGATATCATACGGAACATCAAAGGCGAAGGCATCTGGTTGGCACTTTTCTGACGCTGAGATGCGAAAGCGTGGGTAGCGAATGGGATTAGATACCCCAGTAGTCCACGCCGTAAACGATGCATACTAGGTATTGGGAGAATCGACCCTCCCAGTGTCGTAGCTAACGCGTTAAGTATGCCGCCTGGGAAGTACGAGCGCAAGCTTAAAACTCAAAGGAATAGACGGGGATCCGCACAAGTGGTGGAGCATGTGGTTTAATTCGACAGTAAGCGAGGAACCTCACCAGGGCTTGAAACTAGACTGCATAGTATAGAAATATACTAGCCTTCGAGGGTGTCTAGCAGGCGTTGCACGGTCGTCGTCAGCTCGTGCCGTAAGGTGTTCTGTTAAGTCAGGAAACGAGCGCAACCCCTATCGTGTGTTATAAATGTCACACGAAACTGCCCAGAACCGAACGCACTTCGTGCTTAATTTTCAATTTTCAATTTAGAATTTTCAAACAATTTTCAATAATTTAATTTTCAAATTTAGAAATTTAGTTATTGATAAATTACCTGCCTGTCGGCAGGCAGAGACATTGTTTAGAAATTAGAAATTAGAAATTAGAAATTGAGTGCTTAGTAAAGCGCGTTGGGTTCTGGGAGGAAGGCGGGGATGACGTCAGATCAGCGTGGCCCTTTGACGCCCTGGGCTACACACGTGCTACAATGGCCGGTACAAAGGGTTGCCAAGTCGTAAGACGGAGCTAATCCCAAAAAGCCGGTCCCAGTTCGGATTGAGGTCTGCAACTCGACCTCATGAAGTTGGAATCACTAGTAATCGTGAATCAGCTATGTCACGGTGAATACGTTCTCGGATCTTGTACTCACCGCCCGTCACACCAAGAGAGTCGGTAACACCCGAAGGCTCTGTTTCAAAGCAGGGACCACGGTGGGATCGATGATAAGGGTGAAGTCGTAACAAGGCATCCGTAGCGGAAGCTGTGGATGGATCACCTCCTTTCTAGGGAGAATTTGATAGAATCGGAGAGTATTGCACATCAAAGATAACAGGTGTCAAAACCGTTATTGTGCAGTATCGGTTCTATCTGCTGGTCGTGCTGTTGGTATTTATATCAGCAGAAACAGCTAGGCTTAACAGAGCCAAAAATTTCTGTAGACATACTTTTTGTACAAGGTATGCATAGACTCTTGGACTAATCGCATAAAATTGGGATACTCATAAAATGAAAACACATGGTTCATTTCGTGGCAAGGATTTTATGCATTTTTTGTATTGTTTCCGCTCCCCGTTTTGGTTGACTGAATAGCCAAAAAGATGTTAACTTTTTAACAGATAGAACCTTGACATTTAAATGCATTATTAAAGGAGGGAGGGAGAAAATGGCGACAGTTATCAGTTTCGGGCAAGCCAGGGAGAAAAGAGCAAACTCAGAGCCTGACAATCTCAGTGACCTGATAAAACGGGCATCGCTTATTTGTCGGGATAAGCTGAGCTTTTCTCAAAACGAGTTGGGCGTAATAGAAGAGGGACAACTCAAAAGTGTTTTTGAAAGCAAAATCACGCAGGAGATTTTTGACAGGAAGCTTATCGGCAGTGACGTCTTTCTCTGCGGAATCTACGTTTCGAATCTTCTGGCGGAACTGGCATCAAGTATGCCTGAAAGCTGGTGGGCGATTGATTACGCTACTTCTGATGATTCCGCGACTCTCAAAAAAGGAGGTGATGCCTGTTTCATTCCCTGCGGAGTTTTTCCAGAAAGGGGCATTATCAGTTGATGGACATTCCTTATTACCAGAAAATGGGAGCTGGTCTTTACTATCGGTTTTATAACCTTGCCAAAAAGGAAATCGGCTACCATATGAGCCATCAGTTTGAAACTATGGTGGCGATAGTCCAAAGCTGTATCCACAACTTCTGAAAGGAGGGACTATGAAGTTTTGGTGTACGAAAAAGAAAAGAGAAGTAACCAGAGAAGAAGCCGAGCAACGCTGTTTCAGACAGAATACTCACCGAGGATGCAAACGCCTGACACGAAAGCGAAAAAATAAATGAGGGAGACAGTTTATGCTTAAAGAAAAAGAACCGCATTTTTTCAAAAGCAGTCCGATTCATCTTGCCAACGGAGCAGTCGTCATCCCTATTGCTAAAAACAAAAAGAGCAAAGAGGCGGACAAACTGATTTCTTTTCTTCATAGAGCCAGGTGGATAAAATGCATCCATCAAAAGGACTGTATTGACGCTACTCAGGATTAGGATGGATTTTCCTGTGAAAACTGTCCTCTCAAAGGCAAGTCGGAACACGCTTTCTCTTTCAGCCAGGCACGTGCCGTTCAGGATGCCCTGCAATGTTCGGAACTTCTGTTTGAAGCACTTAAGGGTGGACTGGCGTGATAATTGTTCATTTTAAGGAGGACTTTTCCAAAGAGACTGGCTGAATGCTGGTCTCTGTTTTTTTTGTTATACTTCGCATTATTTTTTATAACCACAGAAACCGCCACAAACTGGCGGTTTTTTGCTATTACCTCCGTTCCCCGCTGGAGTGGATAACTCCGAGTTGACTTCGTGTGCCACGAAGCTAATGTGTCATTGCCTTAAGAATTAAGCGACACAATATGAACAAAAAGAAATTCCTCGCCTTTGAAAAAGTCCGTAGAAGCGGGCTCACGAATATGTTTGATATAAACGAAGTAAGGTTTATTGCCTTGGCAAAATTTAAGCAAGAACTTACAAAGAAAGACTGCTTCGACATTATGCTCAACTACGATAAATATAAACAAAAATATGGAGGCAAGAAAAATTAGCAATACTTCCGAAGAATTTTTAAACTGGTTACAAGTTGAAAGACGTTTTGCTCAGAGTTCCATTATTAGTTATCGGTCAAGATTGAAATGCTTCGTGAGAGATGTTGGCGATATAGAACTGGATAAATTTTTAATGGAGCATATTTTCAAGTTAAAACAGATTTTGCACCAGCGGGAAAATTCAGAAGTTTTTATTGGGGTCTGCCTGGCTTGTATAAAAGGATTACTAAAATATTATCGTGAGCACTACTCCGCTTCGCTTCAGATAAATCCAGACTTAATAACAATTCCCAAACGACCCAGACGAGAGGTCGTTTTTTTAACCTTGGATGAGATTAAAAGATTCAGGGAGTCTATTGATATTAAGCCGTTGTATGGTTTACGCTTCAGAACTTTAGTAGAAGTATTGCTCGGCTCTGGGATGCGAATCAGCGAGGCTTTGTCCCTGAACAGGACATCTATCGATTTTATCCAAAGAGAGGCACGAGTGGTTGGCAAAGGCAATAAGGAACGAGTGATATTTTTCTCAGAAGAATCGCTGAGCTGGGTCAAGAGATATTTAGAACGCAGAACAGACAAACACGAAGCCATCTTTATCACCACAGGCAAAGAACCACGAAGATTGCGGAATCAAGATTTAACCAGATATTTTAAAAGGCAAAGGATGCTAGCGGGCATCAATAAAAAAATCACGAATCATTCCTTACGTCATTGCTTCGCATCGCATCTAGCCTTCAATAACTGTCCCTTCACAGAAATTAAGACGCTACTTGGGCACGAGAGGCTAGACACAACGATTAGGTACTATGTGGGACTTCAGGATGTAGAGAGGGCAAAACAGGCACACTTGCAATACCTTCACTACTGATTTTGTGGTAGAATTTGGGTATAGCATATGAAAATAGATACTCTTCAAATTTATTATGACAGTTTTATCAACCAAGATAATAAACGGTCTTTTCTGCGTGGGATGGCAGATTATATGGAACTCATATTAAGTGATAAAAAATGCAAAAGCCTTATCTTGGATATACAGAACATAAAGAAGGATTTTATTGATAAAAATTCAAAGCTGGATGAAATAGCTAATAAAAAGGTTCGTGTATTTAAAGAGGATTATCGTGAAATTTTAGAAGAGGCTCCAGACCTTTCTTTTGACAATACCGTGGCAGGTACCCCATATACTAGACACAGATTCTCAGATATAATCCAAGACATATGAGCAACACAAAACACAACTATCACATATCAAGCGATGTAAAAGAACAGGTATTGAAAAGAATCAAAGAAGAA
>Ga0210016_1002170_pt1 | contig 17980 bp, 13 predicted proteins | sample CryGeyCG2014_300_FD_185454 | JGI IMG/M metagenome (GOLD analysis project Ga0210016, IMG submission 185454) | Groundwater microbial communities from aquifer - Crystal Geyser CG02_land_8/20/14_3.00 (SPAdes) (version 2) | ecosystem: Environmental > Aquatic > Deep subsurface > Groundwater | place... | reverse complement strand
AACAAATCGGCGCACCCCAAGGTGCGCACGCCAGAGTCGCCGTTGTGTCTGTCGATGATGCGCCCGAATGTTTTCCACGGCACACACTTCATCACTTGCGCAAACAGGGTTTTGCCCACGTTCATGTTTCACCCCGATTTTTTCAAAACCGGAATGATCGCAAACCTTCGATCTGAAATTCAAATCGTGGACACCCCATAAATCGCTCGCAACCCTCGTAAACATTGACTTTCAGGGCTGCTATTTTTAATTTAACCGGACACTAGTGATTTAGGTTAGAGGTTAATGATGACCCCAGATAAGTGGATCAAGGAGTTATTAAACAGCAAGAATCTTGAACGTCCTGATGGGCGGATGCTCTATGGCTATCGGTTAAGTAATGAAGAGTACAAATCATTACGCGAGATGCTGGCTTACACTGCGGATTTCGGGAAGCTGGACGAGGTATCAAGCCGAATTCGCGGATTTTCGGCATTGTTTGTCCTCTATGCTGCCGAATGGTGGCGGCGCGAATATCAAGGTGGGGCATGGCGGTGGACATCAATCATTAGCGCTTTTGGCGGGAATGCGAAGGAACTTGATGCTGCCGCAAGAACTAAGTGTGTAATTAGCGGCTTCGCATTCTGGGGACATCGTCCAGATGGAGAGGGCAAGAAATTCTTTGGTGCAATCGTTGCGCATGGCGGGCTGCCACTCCATTTCATTGGACAAGGTGGTGGTAGACTGGCTTCGATCATGGATTACACGTTGCGCCTCGCAGCGCGTTACCACTGGGACAGTTTGCAAATCGTCAATGCAATTGAAGAGCGTGCAGATGAGTTACCGACAGATAGTTTGCGCCGCCCGGAAATCTACCAGTTAATTGCCAACGTAGTTGCAACGGTGCTGGAACTAAAGCGGGATTTCCGCTTGGCAGGAATTGCAGACCCTGTAGCCGTTTTAAATACGCAGGAACCAAGCTGGCGCCTACGTTTCCCACTTTCCTTAGAGGATGCTGCTGCTCAAGCATTATTGTCAGGGTTGGTGAAAGAGGCTGCACAGCAGCTCATGTTTGCATCCTCCGTCATATTTTCTGTTGAACGGCTGTTGCGAAAAACAACGGACGGCAAGTATGAATTAACCTCAGTGCTGGCATGCCCACAAACTTTAGCTGCCAACACTCTGGCAGAATTGTTTGGCTTGAACGAATTGCCGCGCTACTTTTCGATTGATGTTCAGGTGGATAAACGCAAACCATTTTGCGAAGGTCGCCAGATTCTGGGGGCAGATACAGCCACTGTGTCGCTTGCTGGCGGCAAATGTGTTTGGCATGGTGTTGATGCTTGCTCAGAGCATCTGCTCTATCTGCGCGGACAAAGCGGTGATTTGCGGGGAAACCCACTTCCGATCCCAGGTGGCGCTGAACTCTCTCAAGATGAGCCATGGATTTTTGTTTTGCGCGATGGAAAACTAAGGTGGGTTGCTGCGGGCAGTGCGCGCGTTCCAGAAGAGGAGGCAGTCGTTACTCTTCCTGATGGGTGGAAAATTGAACCCGCGAACGCAGACTCAATAGCTGACATTGTCGGACATTGCCATTTGGGCGATAAACAGATAGCGCTCTATTCTGTGCGCGGTGAAATGACGCTGAGGAGATGCGAACAGTATTATCGGATTCGCACCAAGCAGGCAACGAGCGCGTCCGACACTTATGTGTGGGAAGGTCGCCGAATTGCTTACCCTTCCAGTCCACAGCCAGTATTTATCGGAGTTCCAAAGCTTTTTCGCTATCCGCCTGAAGGTGAGCGTAGCCGCGTACCGACAGCAGAACTGCACTGGTTTGCGGCTGGAACGAACAACCGATTTGAAGATGCAACAAACGCACATGGCCCGCTTGATGTCTATTTGGTGCGGGATGGAGAGCGGCTGGCTCGCTTTCGTTTCGTAGTGCTTGACAGTTCAGCGCGTACAGACTTCTCATCCGGCACATCGGCAAGCGAAGGACATATTCATCTGGAGGGTTGGGGTTGTTCGGACGTTTCGATTGACGATCAACTTGGACTTCATTGCAAAATTGAGCAGGCCGGGCGTGGTGTAAAACTGTTTCTACAGGGCGGCGATGTTCCACCTGAGTCAGTAAGCGTTGCCATGCGTTGGCAACGCTGCGCACAGGAGTTGCGAGTAAAGCTGCCGTTTCCCAGTGCGGGCGGTCGGTTTTTCGATGCCAAGGAAAAACCATTGCGCGAGGTGGATGAAATCGCACTTCGCCATCTAACCGGTGCGCGTCTGCGTATTTTTGATCGCAATCCACTGGCACCCAAACGGTATGACGTGTCGCTGACGTTGGGACAAGGGAAGCGGGAAATGCGTAGCGCTGATCTAAAAATTGAGCGTCCAATTTCATTGTTACCCAATGGTTCGGCAGAAGTCAGGCTGATTGATCTGCAAAAGGACATAGAGAAACTGATGAGTTTCTCGGACGAGTTGGATGCAACCGTGAATGTGGCGGTGCTTGTGGGTAGCAGGCCGACTACATCAGTGCGAGTTTCGCGCTATGAGACTGTGCTTGAACGGGATTCTCTTGCTGTGGGTTTTCCTGCAAAAACCATTGAGCGATTAGACATAGCCGCTCTGGAGCAAGTTATTGTCAAGGCAGCACCGTTAACCAATCTGGGTGGAACATGTATTCAATTGGAGCAAGAATACTCAGAGGGTGTACCTGCCGCATGTTGGCAAGCTGCCGGACTGAATGCCACTTATTCGCCGTGGCTGATTTTCCCGGATGACGCATCCAGCGTTTTTTTCAGGCCGACGATATGGGGTAAGTCAGTTGATTCTCCTGAGATGGACACAAATTCAGGTTGCCCGCTCGCACAGGCAATGGCTATCCGGGAAGCGGAAGTCCGGATGGAAACTATAGCGGCGATACTCGACGCAATGGCAACAGACTTCAACCATCCATCGTGGCGATTGATGGAGTATTTATTGGAAACATTTCATCACTTGCCACTCAGCAGTTTGGATGTCTTCCGGTTGATTGGAGCGCAACCGACGGCTGCGGTTTCCCTGTTGCTGCGCAGCCAATTTTCCGAAGATCGGTTGTTTGAATTTGCCCGCCGACTGCGCGACGAACTGGGCTTGGTATGGGAACTTGCCTCTATTGATATCTGGCGGAACGCTGCCAGTAAGTTATTCCAATATTGGGTTGTAACGCTTGGAGAAGATGATGCAAAGGCCAGTTTCCCGATTATCCTTAAAGCCCGTCTGGATCGGTTAGCAACTGAACATCCGTCCCTGCAATTGATGCTGGATGTGCTATTGCTGGAATTGACCAGACATCCGAGCAAGTCGCTTGTTGAGGTTCAGCGTATTGCACAGGGCGACCGCTTGGCATTCGCACAACAACTTTGGCGCGGCCATGATTCGCTGGCGCAAAATCTCCTGTTTCGTGGCCATGCAAATGACGCGAGTTGGCCTGAGCGCCCGCTATTTGAAGCAGCCTTTACAGGATTTCTCGAAGTTGCAACAGATTTAGTGAAGAATAAATTGAATCCAGATATTGTCAGAAAGATGTTTTGGATGGATACGCCAAATGATTTCAAGGTATCGGTAGCGAATATTCCGGTACTTTGCGCGCTTTGGGCGGTTACCGGCATCAGCCAGGAGTGGTGGGGAAAACCGGAACGAAGGTTGGCGCTCCGCAAGGTCAAGGCATTTGACCCCATCTGGTTTGAGCAAGCATTTGGCAAGGCTGTCGCAATCTGTCTTTCGTTGGGCATCCTCGTGCCGGGCGAGAGGGATACTGCGCATCATTGATTACCAATGCACAATGAAATGACAACCAACGGGCACCCAATGAAAAAGCAATATTTTTCTTCCCTGCTTCCTGAGCTTTCGACCCGTGCAGCGCGTGCGACGGTAAGCCGTTTGGGGTTTTCAAGCCCCGAGTTAAGAGCTTATCTGAGCGAACTTTTTTCACGAGGGTTCGGCGAGCCGGGGAGTTTTCTCGGCGATCCGGTTTTCGAGGCAACTTTTGGCTGGGAACCGGCTGACCGGACAATGGTAGCCTTGTCCCCTGCGTTGCTGTCTCCCAGTCTAATCGGAGCAATGGACAAGCCTATGGGCAGCGAGGCAAGCGACTACCGCTTTCCGCGCGACATCGCTCCTTACAAACACCAACTCGAAGCATGGGAATGGCTGACACGCGAACAGCCGCAGTCGGTTGTTGTAACTAGTGGAACCGGATCGGGTAAAACCGAGTGCTTTATGGTGCCGATACTCGACTCACTGGTACGCGAGCATGAGGTGAGCAGAGCTAAACTGGTTGGCGTTCGCGCGCTGTTTCTGTACCCGCTAAACGCACTGATTCAAAGTCAGCGCGAGCGGTTGCATGCATGGACTGGGGCATTCGGCGAGGGTGTCCGGTTTTGTTTGTATAACGGACTGACTCCACAAAAGGAACCTCAGCATGTACGGGACAAAACCCCCAATCAGGTGATCGACCGCGATGCACTGAGAGCCGCGCCACCACCCATGCTGGTAACCAATGCCACCATGTTGGAATACATGTTGGTGCGAGCACAGGATGCGCCAATTCTCGATGCATCGAAAGGCAAGCTCCAGTGGATTGTGCTGGATGAAGCGCATACCTACATTGGTTCGCAGGCGGCGGAACTGGCCTTGCTGTTGCGTAGGGTGCTGCACGCCTTTGGCGTTTCGAGCAATCAAGTTCGTTTTGTCGCAACTTCAGCCACCATAGGCGATCCTCACGGCGAGGCGGGGCAACAACTGCGCACCTTTCTGGCTGGCTTGGCCGGTGTGGATGAAGGCCGCGTGCACGTCGTTATCGGACAGCGCAAAATTCCTGAACTGTTAGCGGGTAGCGCGCAATATCAGAATGCCACCCTCGAAGAGATGGAAGATATATCACTGGGGGGCGGCGAACGGTACAACGCCTTATGTGCGAATCGCACTGCGCGCCGAATTCGACAGATGTTCGTCCTCGATGCCAAAGGAAAATCAGCCAACTCTTTCTCTGATATTGCGCCAGCCATTCTTGGGGATGACTGGCGGCGGCAACCGAACGCAACCGAAATTACGCTGCGCTGGCTCGACTTGCTGACCAGTGCAAAATCAGCCGGGAAAGATGGGCAGCCGTTCCTGCCGTTGCGTCTCCATGCATTTCACAACGTGTTGGCTGGATTGTGGGCATGTTGCGATCCTGCTTGTGCGTGTAAATGTGACACGGCACTTGATTCCCCGGAATGGCACTATGGCAAGATTTACACGGAAGAACGCCGACACTGTGAATGTGGCTCGCCGGTATTTGAACTGCGCTCATGCAATGACTGCAACACCACTTTTTTGTGGGCGCAGCGTATCGGCCCAGATCGTGATGGCAAGTACCACCTGTGGCAAGTTCAGGAGGATTCCGATGACGAATTTTCGCTTGATGTTGAAGTGCCCGAGGACGATCTGGGAGGGGGCGAACAGGAAGAAACAGAAATCTCCGCGATTGCATCCCAGAAAAAGCCAGTGCTGATTGCCAATGGCTACGCGATTGGTACAGGAGAAGCTCTGATTGAGCGAAAATCTTTGGTATTCGATCCGCCAGAAATTACAGATGCCCTCAAGCTGCGCTTGAAGGATGAGAAGGATGGTGTGATGGTTTGCCCGGATTGCGGAGGCCACCACGGGCATGGGCGGCAGATGTTCCGCAAAGCCATTCTGGGCGCACCTTTCTTGTTGGGTGAAATTATTCCAACTCTGCTGGAGTATTGCCCTGACATTGAAGGAAAAGGTATCAGTCCGCTGGAACGGCCTTTACGCGGGCGGCGCATGATTACCTTTACCGACAGTCGGCAGGGTACGGCGCGTATTGCCGCCAAACTGCAACAGGACTCCGAGCGCAACCGAGTACGTGGCCTGATCTACCAGCACGTCGCGCAGAAAACCCAAGCGGGTGGCAATTTGGAATTGGCGGCACTTCAGCAGGAAATAGCTACCTTGAAAATGGTAAATAATTCTGCTTTGTCCAATTTGATTTTGGAAAAGGAAAATAAACTCGCAGCACACCAGCCGAAGCCCATCACTTTTAATGACGCTGCGGACTATTTGAGCAGCGTCGAGGCGGACACCAAAGACTGGATACATCAGTATTACTCCGATCTTGATCCCGCCGAGTTTAGTGGGGCGACGGGCAAGGAAAAACTTGCGCGCATACTTGTAATGCGCGAGTTCGCGCGCAGGCCGAAGCGCGCAAACAGCTTGGAAACAATGGGGTTGGTGGCGGTTCGTTATCCCAAACTGGAATCGGTTACGCAATTGCCAAAGTTTCCAGATGGAACGGCAAGGCTAACCTTGCCTGAGTGGCGAGACTTTCTGAAAATTGCGCTGGATTTTCATATTCGGGAGAACACATTCGTTAACCTTCCGGATAGCTGGCGAAAATGGGGCGGTCAGCGACTGTCCGGCAAACAATTGCTCCCTCCAGAATCGAAGGAGAAACAAAGCAACCGCATCAAGAAATGGCCACAATGCAACCCTGCCGGTATGCAAAATCGTTTGGTGCGGTTATTGGGCTACGTGTTAAAACTTGATCCTGCCTCATCCAATGGGCGGGATGCAATTGATGGCATCTTGAGATGCGCGTGGGATGACCTGACACGCGTGGGTTTGTTGCAAGGTGGAAGCACGGGCCGCTACTTCGCCTTGGAAGATATGGCGTTTGCCCCTATCCGTAAGGGATGGGTATGTCCGGTAACACGGCGGGTGCTGGACGTAACCTTGAAAGGTGTGACGCCCTATCTCCCCAGAATAGAGCCAACGGACAAAGTTGCGATGTGCAGGCCGATTGAATTACCGAAGTGTTCCTTACTGGACAATGATTTCCCCTCTTTCGAAGAGCGGCTAACCGAGATACGCCATTGGTTGTCGGATGATGCCACTGTCTTATCACTCAGAAGTGAAGGTCTGTGGTCTGACCTGAGTGACCGGATTGTCGAGGGAGGCGGATATTTCCGTGCGGTGGAGCACTCGGCGCAGCAACCCGGCAGCCGCTTGCAACAATATGAAAGTGAATTCAAGTCCGGGCGTATCAATTTGCTGAGTTGTTCGACGACCATGGAAATGGGTGTTGATATTGGCGGCATCACCGTCGTAGCAATGAACAACGTGCCACCTCATCCAGCAAATTATCTGCAACGCGCGGGGCGTGCAGGGCGTCGCTCGGAAACACGCTCTGTCGCGCTGACTGTCTGCAAAAACAATCCGCACGATCAGTATGTTTTTGCGAATACCCGCTGGGCATTTGAAACCCAGTTGCCCGCTCCCAGCATCAAACTGGAAAGCGCGATCATCGTGCAACGGCACATCAACTCGATGCTGTTGGCGAATTTCTTGCGCACGCAACTGACCGGCGGGAGCGATATGGTCAAGCTCAATATGGAATGGTTGATGTTGCCCAAAGAGGATGCGCGTTCAGATCGTTTCATTGCTTGGGCCGAGTGCTTTGATGAAAAACAGAATGGCAGCTTAACGGTAGGGCTGCGCTCGCTGCTGCGATACACCTGTTTCGATGGCATCGTGTCGCTGCGTGGATTGATTGTCGAATCCGCGAAAAAGCTTGATGATCTTCGTACCAAGTGGTTCGGCGAGTTTGATGCCATAGAGTTGCAGGTCAATCAGTTTCAGGGTACATCCAAGGAGAAAGACCCTGCCTACAAAGCGTTGCAAATACAGAAAAGACGCTTGACTGGCGAGTATCTGTTGCGCGAGCTGGCTACTGGTGGTTTCCTGCCGGGGTATGGTTTCCCGACGGATATTTCTTCCTTTGAAACACTGACCCGCGATGAAATTGAACGTAACAAAACACGCAAGAAAGACGAGAAAGACGAGCGTGAAGACAATCGGATGCGCCGCAGGAAATTGCCGAATCGCGATACGGTAACGGCGCTGAGAGAATATGCGCCGGGTGCAGAGGTGGTGATTGATGGTCTGGTGTATCGCTCCGCTGGAATTACGCTCAATTGGCATGTCCCCGCTTCAGTTCAGGCGGTCAGCGAGATACAAAATATCCGGGAAGCTTGGCGTTGCCGCATTTGTGGCTCCAGTGGCACGACGGGTACGGCAAATCACCTTGCGCACTGCTTGGATTGCGGTGCTACGTTGCCATCTATTCCAGAATGTCGGTTCACATATCTGGAGCCAGCAGGATTTTCTGTTGATCTTTACGAGTCTCCGCATAACGACGTATCGACGCAGACTTTCGTTCCCGTTGAATCGCCATGGATCAATGCTCACGGTGAATGGCTACCGCTGACAAACCCACAACTGGGTGCTTACAGATCAAGTCCCATTGGTACGGTATTTAACCATTCCGCAGGTACGAATGGTCTGGGCTATGCCATCTGTCTGGCCTGCGGTCGGGCAGAGCCCATGATCAGCGCGTCGGATGATGGTGAGGTTGAGCAGGGCGGTGTCGCATTGCCAAAAATATTTCAAATCCCCCATCGTCGGCTGCGGGGTGCGCAAGGAGGTGAAACGGCGATGTGCGAGGGCAGTAGCTTTTCCATTAAGCCCGGTATGCGTCTTGGTCATGAAGCGACAACAGACGTGCTTGAATTCATGCTGTATAACTTGGATGGACGGCCTTTGTCAGATCGGCGTGTAGCATTTTCACTCGCGGTGGCGATACGCAGTGCCGTTGCTGCAATGTTGGGCATCGAGGTTTCTGAGTTAGGTTGTGATACCAAAGAAATTCGGATGAATAGAGGGATTGGACAGGCGATAGTGCTATTTGACCGCAATGCATCCGGCTATTGCTCGTCTGTTTCTGACCGATTGCGAGAGGTTTTGCTCAAGGCAAAAGGAATTTTGAGCTGTACTGCGAATTGTGAAGGGGCGTGTCAGCACTGTCTGCTGCATTTCGATACTCGCTTCCGCATGGATGATCTGAACCGCCATGCTGCGTTGGAGTTTTTAACGGATCGCTGGCTGGACGAATTTCAGCTTCGCAATGAGGACACCCAATTTGGACGGGGTACTCATGCGGAATTTCAAACACTGCCAGAAGCCATCACTCGGGAACTGGTGCGTCCGGGCGTAGAAGAACTGCGGTTGTATCTTGCGGGCAATCCTTCCGAATGGGACATCGCAACGTCACCGTTGCGGGGGTGGGTGCAGAAGTGGGCATCCTCTGCGAGTGCCATTAAACTTGTACTTTCTCCCGATGCCGTAAATGCCATGTCGCAGGCGGATCGTTTCGTACTGTCTATTTTGTCGAGTCTTGGCGGAGTTTCTGTCTGGACTGGAGAGACACCGCCTTGTCAGGCTGGTGGACAGGCAGTCGCGGAAATAATAGCTACCGACCGCGATCCGTGGGCATGGGCATATCGTTCTACTGACGCAGCTTGTCCCAATGCGAAATGGGCGATGGGGACGGACTTGCTGGTGCGTGGTCAGCCACAAACGACTGGGAAGCTATTGCAGCAAGTTTCAATGGCTGCAAATGCACCTGCGGATATGAAGGGGAAAGTTCATCGGTTTGAAATTAGAAATGAACTCGATGGTGTGTCCGATGGATTTGGACGGCGGTTGCTGGCGAAGCTGGAGGACGACCTTGGAGCCGATCTTATCGGAGGCAAAGGGGAAGTAATTCGTGTTGCCTACCATGACCGTTATTTGAACGCGCCCCTTCCTACCGCGCTACTTCTTGATTTTATTTCAGCGCTTAAAATGGCTCACAAAGACCGTTGGTCTGTTCAGTCAGTCGAGTTGGTGGTCGCACCTTTCCAAGAAGAAAAAGGCGGCTTTAACCGCCCCATGTATTTGTACCACAATTGGCCAAATGTATTAGATCGCGCCTCAGCTATTAGTGCTGCATTTGACTATTGTGGTATGGACAGCGTCCTGCGCAGCATGGATAAACGTGACGCGATGCATGCCCGTCTTCTGGAAATTGAGACTGATGACGGTCACCTGACAAAAATTTGGTTAGATCAAGGATTCTCCTATTGGCAAGCCCAGTCGCCATATCGGCAGAATTTGAAATTCCCGTTTGCCGGTGAACCGAACGAACAGGGTCAGGCGATTGCAAAATCTACGGTGGACTTGGCAGGGCAAGCTTTTCCAACTTATTTGTTTGTCGATCGATGAAGTTTTTGCAATTTATAGGATGAGATGGAAGCCGTGTCGGAAGCCATAGCTCACTGCTTCAGGTCTAGCCTGAACTTTGCATAAAGTTGCATCGGTGCGATTTTCAAAAGTGTAGTGGCATTTTTTTGATTTTCAGGCGAAGCTCCCCTAACCCCCGTTGGCGGGGTAAAGCGTGAGTCAGTTGTCGGAAAGGGGGGTGGCGCCGTCTCGTGTGCCAAACGTGTCGGGTCATGGAGAGGCTCGCATGGCGGGTTTCCTGCCGGCCGGGCAAAGTCGTTGACAGACCTGTGCCCGTATTAATTTGCCTGTGCCCGTATTAATTTGCCTGTGCCAGTATTGATTTGCCTGTGCCCGTATTGATTTGACCGAGCAGGCCGTAGGCAGGTGCACGCGATCTTGTATGGTTTGATCCGCACGGCAATTTTGAACAGCGAGAGGATGACTGTCTTGGGTTGCGCGTTTGCCAGCGGGGTGTCTTGCAGCCCAAGTTGGCGCAACTGCTGGTGCAACACATAGGCAGCTGCCGTCAGCAGCAGTCGGCCAAAGTTGGCAATGAAGGATGACGCTGAGGTCCGGTCGGATTTCAGATCGCATTTGACTTGTTTGATCCCGTTTTCCGCCTGTCCGCGCCCGCAATACGCCTGTTGATAGAGGGTGCTGGGGGTCGGGCTACGCAGCGTGGTCACCACGAAACGTTCGTTGTCCTTATCCTTAAAACAGCAGTTGAAGCGGATGTAGGTACGAATTCATTCGTACCTACATAGCGTTATGTGCGAATCTGTCGCACCCACGAACCTTATTTAACCTCATGAAAGGGTTGGTAAAATTCAGTTAACCGCCGGATTTAGGTTTATTGGGTGCGCCATTGCTGCCCCCTGTCTGCCGACAGGCAGATGCCAGCACTTCGGCCTTGAGCACCACGCGATGCGCTTGCGACCAGGACTTGGCCGCATACTCGAACTCGCCGAACAGGCGCACCGCCTGAATGGCAGGGTCGCGTTTTTGGGCGTGCATCGCCTGATGTAACGCGAGGTGTCCACGTGCATTCTTCATCCAACCCTCCGCACGGCGCGCCAACACCGCGTTGCCCGTCAGGCCGAAGATAAAATCCGCATTACCCTCGTCGAGGATCAACTGCATCAACTCCGGGTTGGAGAAGTGCCCATCGCCGCGCAGCAGAATAGGGGTTCGCGAAGCGATCAATCATGCCAATGCGACGATCAACCGCGCCCAATATAGCGGCATCCAGATCGGAAGAGCGTTCGCCTCCCGTGAAATCGGCACGAACTGTGTAGCCAGGAATGGCAGGAAAACGAAGTTGTTCTGGGGTAAAATCAGCAGCAGGGCGAGGACAAGTAGACATTTTTTACGAATCGGTTTCTTGATAATTTCAATTATATCAAATGCTTACTGTGTTGTTCGCCCTACTTATGCAATATTCAGGCTAAATCTCGTTCTCTCAATGCTGGCTGCTATTCAGGCTCCCATTATCATGATGTCGCAGAACCGCCATGCCGCACGAGATCGGATTGATGCAGAAGTAAATCGTGAAGTTAATGTACGCGCAGAGTTAGCTATTCACAGCGTGGAGGAACGCATCCATTCAATAGAACAACAACTCGCGGAGGCAATTGAGTTACTCAAACGCAAGGAAGCATGAAATAAATCAGCCTGACCAAGTCATCTTCATCCTCTAAAAAGAGGGGCATCTGTTATGCATCATTCACTCACCCATAAGACCTGTGCCACCAGCTAACCTCGCGGATGATGCTTGGCATGAAGCTGCTTGAGCCGTTCCCGCGCAACGTGGGTGTAAATCTGCGTGGTGGAAATATCGGCATGTCCCAGCAACATCTGCACCACGCGCAAGTCTGCGCCGTGGTTCAGCAAGTGGGTGGCGAAGGCGTGACGCAGGGTGTGCGGCGACAAAGGCTTGTTCAGTCCGCCGTATTTTGCGTGTTTCTTGATCAAATACCAGAACATCTGGCGGGTCATGCCACCGCCCCGATGGGTAATAAACAGGTCGTCGCTCACCTTCCCCGCCAGTAACACGCCGCGCCCATCAGACAGATAAACCCGCAACCAGTCCAACGCTACTTCGCCCAGCGGCACGAGGCGCTCCTTGCTGCCCTTGCCCATCACCCGCACCACGCCCATATCCATGCTCACCTGAGCGATGCGCAGACCCACCAGTTCCGAGACGCGCAGGCCGGTGGCATACAGCACTTCAAACATGGTGCGATCACGTAGTCCCAACGGGGTTTGCTCGTCGGGTGCTGCCAGCAGCAGTTCCACATCCTGTTCGGTCAGCGTTTTGGGCAAATTGCGCGGCAGTTTGGGCGTATCAATTTGCAAAGTGGGGTCAATTTCCAGCTTGCCTTGTCTCAGCAGATAACGGAAAAGCCGCTTGAGGCTGGAGATATTTCTGCCGGTGGAACTGGCGCGGGCTTTCTGCACCACGAACAGATGGGCGAGGTAGCCTTGTATATCGCCATGCGTGGCTTGCAACAGAGTCGCGCCGCGCTGCACTTCCAGCCAAGCCGCAAACTTGTTCAGATCGCGCCGGTAACTTTCCAGCGTATTGCGCGACAAGCCATCCTCCAGCCACAACTTGTCGCTGAATTCATCGAGCAGCTCGGCGTTGTTCATTTCTCTCCTTCTGCGTGGAAAAAGTCAGGATGTAGGGGAGAAGATGGGCAGTCTCCCGGAACACCCGTCCTCTTCGCTTGGCGGCTTTCATGCTTCAGCAACCAGCGTTTGATGTCCAGCGCCGCACCGCCGCCCTGTTTCATGAAGCCGCCGAGACCTGACTGGCTCACCACACGATGGCAAGGGATGACGATAGGGAGCGGATTCGCGCCACAGGCCTGGCCAACGGCTTGCGCGCTGGAATGCAGTTCACTTGCCAGTTCGCCATAACTGCGCGTTTCGCCGCACGGAATGGCGGCAATGGCTTGCCAGACACGACGCTGGTGCAGCGTACCAACCAGGCGCGTCTGAAAAGTAAATTTTCCTTCACAATCATTAACATAGCGTAACAACTGAGCGCACACCTGGCCGCCAAAAGCATCGCTCGCCCGTTGTGTTAGGGTGCCGGGCGGCAGAAAATCAATACCGCACAAAGTAACCCCCTCAGAACGGATGCCGAGTACGCCAAACGGAACGAGGAGTTTTGCCTGATAGTTCATGTTGCAATCATAGCGGAAATAAAAAAACGGGAGCCGAAGCCCCCGTTTTTTATACCTACAGCGAAATTATGCTGCGGCTACATTTTTCACTTTGCGTGCTGGCAATTTTTCTTTGATACGTGCCGACTTGCCTGAACGTTCGCGCAAGTAGTACAGCTTGGCACGACGAACATCGCCGCGACGCTTCACTTCGATGGCAGCGATCACAGGCGAGTAGGTTTGGAAAGTACGTTCCACACCTTCACCGGCAGAAATCTTGCGCACGATGAAACCTGAGTTCAAGCCGCGATTGCGCTTGGCGATGACCACGCCTTCAAAAGCCTGGAGACGCTTGCGCTCGCCTTCGACCACGTTCACGCTGACGACCACGGTATCTCCAGCGGAAAAGTCAGGGATGTTCTTGCCCAAACGGGCGATTTCTTCTTGTTCAAGTATTTCGATCAAATTCACTTTTTTACTCCTTGATTATCGGGTCTTGTTCCTTCTGGAACTGAGCCAGAAGACCAGACTCCTCTTTTGTCAAATCACGACGGGCCAACAAATCCGGCCTGCGCAACCACGTCCTGCCCAACGACTGGGAAAGCCGCCAACGCTGTATCTCGGCATGATTGCCAGACAACAACACCGGGGGCACGGCTTCACCATTAAACATTTCCGGGCGGGTATAGTGCGGGCAATCCAGCAGGCCCTGCACAAACGAATCCTGCTCCGCCGATTCGGCATCTCCCAAAACACCGGGCAATTGCCGCACCAGACTGTCCATCAACACCATCGCCGCCAACTCGCCACCGGACAACACATAGTCGCCGATGGAGATTTCCTCATCCACCATTTGGCGGATCAGGCGTTCATCTATCCCTTCATAACGCCCCGTCAGCAGGATCAACCCTTGTTCCGGCCGCGCTACTATTTCCTTGACCAGCGCATGAGTCAGCAAACGGCCTTGTGGCGACAGGTACACCACCCGGCTCTTTGCTACACCGCTTGCCGCCTGACGCTGTTTCGCAGCCTTGATCGCGGCAGCCAGTGGCTCGCCCAACATCACCATTCCGGGACCGCCGCCATAAGGGCGGTCGTCTACCGTGCGGTGATTGTCGGTGGTGAAATCACGCGGATTCCATGTCTTGAGAACATAACGTCCCTGTTCGGCCGCACGACGCGTAATACCACATTGCGTCAGCGCATCAAACATCTGCGGGAAAAGCGTGATGATGTCGAATATCACAAATCCGCCGACCAATCCACATGCATTACCTTGGCGACAAAATCAACCTTGCCAACAACATTCTTCAGGAACGGAATCAGAATATCAGCGCCCTGGCCTCTCACGATCAAAACGTCATTCGCGCCAGTTTCCAACAATTCGGCCACCGCACCCAAGGTCTCGCCTGCCTCATTGATCACGGTCATACCGATCAAATCCGCCCAGTAATATTCGCCTTCCTGCTGTACTGGCAAACTGCTGCGCGGCACGGCAATCAAAAAACCTTTCAGCTTCTCGGCGGCGTTACGGTCGGGACAATCCGGCAACTGTGCGGCCAGCGTCCTGTCATGCGCTTCACACTGGACAACCTCCACTTCACGCCACGAGCCGTTTTCATGCCCGATGTACCAAGTTTTGTAATCCAGCAGGCTATCAACATATTCGCTAAATGGCTGAACTTTCACCCAGCCGCGTATACCGAAAGCAGATGCCACGCGACCCATGATAACCATGGGCTCGGAATCGCTAGACGGCAGCAGCTTGTGCACCAGCACGCTTAACCAGCTTGGCAACGGCTTCGCTCAATTGCGCGCCACGGCTTTGCCAAAATGCCACACGTTCGAGATCCAGACGCAACGATTCCTGCTTTTCGTTAGCGACAGGGTTGTAGAAACCAACGCGTTCGATAAAACGACCGTCGCGACGATTGCGCGAATCAGCGACAACGACGTTGTTGAATGGACGATTTTTGGAACCGCCACGGGAAAGACGAATGATAACCATAAGAAACCTATCTAAATTATTAGCCTGTAAAGGCCGATGCACAGAGTGCGGGGTAATGCCTAGGAGTCTGTCGGACTTAAAGGAAATCTACTGCAAATTCGCCTGGACGGCGCATATTTCACCGCTTTCTTGGTCAATAGAACAACTATTGACCTGCGAAACCAGCAAAATCTGCCCTCGCCCAGCCAAATTTTCGCTACGATTCTTCAAATCCGACAGACTCCTAGTCTGATAACAACTGCTATTCCCGCAACACCAAGGAGTTACAACACTTTATTTCGCTGGGCTTGCACCCGTTTCGCGAACACACAAGCACGCCCAGATGTCACAAAAGGGCGCGCATTCTACGACAGATGCCCCATTGATAGCAAGCGCCTTGATATTGACCATTGATATTGCAAGAGATTAACGATGCAGCAAGAGTTCCAGAACAAACTTGCTGCCGAGGTAAGCCATTAGCAAGAACAGGAATCCCGCAACTGTCCAGCGCACGGCGATACGTCCGCGCCAACCATAAAACCTATGCCCCCACAACAACACGGCGAACACGCCCCACGAGATAAAACCGAACAGCACTTTATGATTGAACTGCCAGGCCTTGCCGAAAATTTCCTCAGAAAAAAATACCCCCGAAATAAGCGTCAAGGTCAGCAATACAAACCCGATTCCTATCATGCGGAACAGCAGAGTTTCCATCGTCAACAACGGCGGCAATCCCCGCAGCACACGCGGCAGAGTTGCATTGCGCAAACGTTTTTCGACTTGCGAAATCAATACAGCGTGCAACACGGCGATGGTAAACAGACTGTAGGCCAACATGGCCACACCGATGTGCAGCTTGAAAGCCAGCAAATCGGTATGCGCTAACTGATGTTCGGCGGGAAACACGCCCGGCAACAACAACGTGACCGCCGCCAGCGGCAACACCAATGCCTGCAATCCACCGATCGGATAGAAGAAACGCACCACCCAATAAATCACCAAAGTTAACCAGACGATCAACGACAAGGCGGTGAACACACCCATATCGAACCCGCCTCCGGCCAAAATGCCGTCCGCAAGCAAATAGCCATGCAAAACAATCGGTATCAAAACCAGATGACCTACTTTTCCACGCGACAAATTATCGCCTTCGCCGCGCCCATGCGCGCGCCAGAAGTAAACGGACAAGAGCGCGTAAGCGACAAATGCAATAAATGAGAGGAGAAGATTAGGCATTTTCTGTCAGGATGTTTTAGACTTCGCGGATTCTACATCATTTGCTTCGTTTACCCATAAGGACGGATATGCTCGACAATTTGACGCAACGCCTTTCCGGTGTGATTAAAAACCTGCGCGGTCAGGCACGACTCACCGAAAGCAACATCCAGGATGCCTTGCGCGAAGTACGCATGGCGCTGCTTGAGGCCGATGTCGCACTGCCGGTTGTCAAGGAATTTGCCACCCAGGTGAAACAGGCCGCAATGGGTCAGGAAGTGATCGGCAACCTGAACCCCGGCCAGGCGTTCATCGGCGTGGTGCATCGCGAACTCACCCGCCTGATGGGCGAACACAACGATGCGCTCAATCTCGCCGCCCCCCCGCCCGCCGTCATTTTAATGGCGGGTCTGCAAGGTGCGGGTAAAACCACCACCTGCGGCAAACTCGCCAAACTGTTGCACGACCAGCACAAGAAAAAAGTGCTGCTGGTCAGTTGCGACGTTTACCGTCCGGCGGCGATTGAGCAGTTGCGCACCTTGGCCAAACAACTCGAAATTGATTTTTTCGCTTCCGACATTAGCCAAAAACCACAGGACATCGCGCTGGCCGCTTTAGACTTTGCACGCCGCCATTATCACGATGTGCTGATCGTGGATACCGCCGGACGACTGGCGATAGATGCCGCGATGATGGCGGAAATCCAGCAACTGCACGCCGGACTCAAGCCTGTCGAAACCCTGTTCGTGGTGGATGCCATGACCGGGCAGGATGCGGTGAACACCGCCAAGGCGTTCGGCGAGGCACTGCCGCTGACCGGTATCGTGTTGACCAAGCTGGACGGTGACGCGCGCGGGGGTGCTGCGCTGTCGGTACGCCAGATCACCGGAAAACCGATCAAGTTTATCGGCGTGAGCGAAAAAGCCAACGGGCTGGAAGCCTTCCACCCGGAGCGCATGGCTTCGCGCATTCTCGGCATGGGCGATGTTTTATCTTTGCTGGAAGAGGCGCAGCGCGGCGTAGATGTTCAGGAAGCCGAGAAACTGGCCAAAAAAGTGCAGTCCGGAAAGGGTTTCGACCTCAACGACTTCAAGATGCAGATGGTGCAGATGCGCAAAATGGGCGGCGTATCCGCGCTGATGGACAAACTGCCCGCGCAACTCAGCCAGGCCGCCGCCGACTCTAAAGTGGACGACAAGGCTATAAACCGCCTGGAAGGCATCATCAATTCCATGACCCCGCTGGAACGCAGCAAGCCCGAACTCATCAAGGCATCACGCAAACGCCGTATCGCCATGGGCGCGGGCGTACAGGTGATGCATGTAAACCAGTTACTCAATCAGTTCGAGCAGACGCAGAAAATGATGAAAATGTTCTCCAAAGGCGGCGGCATGGCCAAGATGATGCGCAGCATGGCCGGCAAAATCCCCGGTATGCGATAAAACTTACGACTTACGACTGGAACATCATGACAACT
>Ga0210016_1002169_pt1 | contig 17981 bp, 18 predicted proteins | sample CryGeyCG2014_300_FD_185454 | JGI IMG/M metagenome (GOLD analysis project Ga0210016, IMG submission 185454) | Groundwater microbial communities from aquifer - Crystal Geyser CG02_land_8/20/14_3.00 (SPAdes) (version 2) | ecosystem: Environmental > Aquatic > Deep subsurface > Groundwater | place... | reverse complement strand
TTTTTGTTTTATAAATTCTACTAAACTCACGATCGTGAATGTAGTAGAATTTATTTTTTATTGGTTTACTGTCTGTTTTTTAGCGCGTTTTTGAGCGTGTCATTGTCGGAATATTCAAGTTCGGTGCCGGTGGAGAGTCCGCGACCAAGGGAGGAAATTTTTATATCTAAAGGTTCGCAGATATTTTTTAATTGGCTTCTTATGTAAAAATCAGTATGGTCGCCCTGCGGATTTAGGGAAAAAGCCAAAATGATTTCCTTCAACCCTTTTCCACTATTCTTAATTTTTTCTTTTAATTCTTCAATTCGGACATTTTTCTTAGTGTTTTTTTCAACTATCGGCACAAGTCCTCCAAGAATAAAATATTTTCCATGATAAAGCCCGCTTTTTTTAACACTTTCCAAATCAGAATCTTTTTCGACAACCATTAAAACAGAGGAATTGACATTAGGGTCAGCGCAAATTTCACAAACTTTTTTCTTATTTTTATCTATAAAAAACCTAAAACATTCTTTGCATTGATTTACTTCTTTTTTTAAAATCAAAATTAAATTGGACAAATTTTCAGCGTAGTCTGGTTTTCTGGCCATCAAAAAATAAACAAAGCGTTTTGCCTGCCTTTCGCCAATACCCGGAAATTCCTTGAAAATTTCAGTTAATTTTTCTACAATATCCATAAAATTAGGTTTTAGTTTCTAGTTTTAAAACTCATCCAAACTATCGCTGACTTTGGACGAAGCGAATTCGCTCATCGTGCTCTTTTCAAGATTGAGGAAAGTAGTCGTTTTCTCGTCAAAATAAAGCTCAATCTTTCCGGTTGGGCCGTTTCTGTGCTTTTCAATTAAAATCTCGGCAATGTTTGTTTTTTCGGATTCCTCTTTACCTTTATCTTCGCGATGAATGAACATTACAACATCTGCGTCTTGTTCTATTGATCCGGAATCGCGGAGGTCGGATAGCCTCGGTTTTCCACCCCTTGATTCTACCGCGCGGGAAAGCTGAGAGAGAGCGAGTACGGGCACATTAAGCTCCTTGGCCAAGCTTTTCAGCGATCTTGAAATTTCCGTTACCTGATTCACCATTGAATCGTAATTTTTTGAAGTCGTCATAAGCTGGAGGTAATCAACAATTATAAGGTCAAGCCCTTTTTCCGCTTTCAGTCTGCGGGAAATTGCTTTCATTCTAATAATTGAATTGCCCGGCTGGTCGTCTATATAAATTTGCGCTTTAGATAATTTATCAAGCGAATCCCGAAGCTGGGAAAATTCTCTGTCAGCCGTAAGTCGTCCGGTGCGCAAATTCCAAGCGTTCACGCGCGACTCGGCGGAAAGCATTCTATCTACCAATTGCTGGGAGGACATTTCCAAAGAAAAAATTCCCACAGATTTATTGTGCAGAATTGCGGTCTTTCGCGCTATGTCAAGAGCGAGAGTTGTTTTTCCCATAGACGGTCTTGCGGCTAGAATAACCAAATCTGCTTTTTGCAGACCCGAAAGAATAGTATCCAAATCTCGAAAACCGGTTGGCAGACCTCGAAGGGCGTCTTTGTGTTCATGCAATCTTTCCAAACGCTCCCATGCTTCAGGCAAAGCGTCTTTTAATTTTGTAAATTTTTGATTTTTAGGAGAAGATACGACGTTGAAGATTTTTTTCTCTGCCATGTCTAAAATGTCACTCATTTGATCGTCGCTTTCTTCAAATGCCAATTCGGAAACATAATCCGCTGCTTCTATCAAATTTCTCAAAACTAATTTTTTCTGTACTATGTTGGCATAGTGTTTGACATTTGTGGAAGAGGGAACGATATTCACTATTTCCGCTAAGTATTGGTTTCCGCCGATATTGTCGAGCAATTTTTGTTCGCTGAGTTTAGTTGAAAGCGAAAGCATGTCAATTGGCTCATTCTTTAGAGATAAATCAAGCATTGCCTTGAAAATCATCTTATGCTTTTCAACATAAAATGAATCTGGACTGACTATGTCCTCCACTTCATGCATTGCGTCTTTGCGGAGCATAATAGAACCGAGCACAGCTTTCTCAGATTCAATGCTTTGAGGCGGAATGCGTATTTCGTTTTTCTTTTTTATCACCATTAAAGCCATTCTATCACAGCGAAAAAATAGTCAAAATTAAAAAGTTAGCAAATATGTTATTAAAATGGGGAAAAATGTGATAATATAATTATATGTCCAAAAAAGTATTATTATCAGGCGTTCAGCCTTCCGGAAAACCCCATATCGGCAATTATTTTGGTGCGATGAAGCAATTCGCAGATTTGCAGGAAAAATATGAAAGTTACATTTTTATAGCTGATTATCATGCTTTGCATTCGCTTCAAAATCCGAAAGAAATGAAAGAAAATATAATCAACGTTCTGCTTGATTATTTGGCAATAGGTCTTGATCCCAAAAAAGTTACACTTTTTAAACAGTCTGATATTTCTGAACACACCGAGCTTGCTTGGATTTTTGACACGATTACTACGATGCCGTATTTGATGCGCGCGCATGCTTATAAAGATGCAGAAGCAAAAAATAAAGAAATTGATGTCGGGACTTTCAACTACCCGATGCTCATGGCGGCTGATATTCTGCTTTATAATACGGATTTTGTGCCTGTTGGCGCCGATCAAAAACAACATGTTGAAATAGCCCGCGATACGGCGCAAAAATTCAATAATATTTTTGGAGAAACTTTCAAATTGCCAGAACATTTGATTTTAAAAGATGTGGCGATAGTTCCGGGGACTGACGGCAGAAAAATGTCAAAGAGTTATGGCAATACAATTCCGCTTTTCGCCGAATATGAAGAAATAAAAAAATGCGTTATGAGCATTGTAACTGATTCCAGCGAGGGAATTCCGAAAAATGTTTATGCTATTCATAATTTGCTTCGTCCCGCTGAAGAGCTTTTGCCTCTTTATGAAAGCAAGGCAGGCAAGTATAAAGAGCTCAAGGAAATACTTATTGAAGATTTGGAAAAATTTATTGCGCCGATGAGAGAAAAAAGGAAAGAATTTGAAAAAAATATTCCAAAATTGCTTAAAATCCTGAAAAAAGGCGGAGAGAAAGCTAAGAAAATCGCTTCAAAAAAAATGGAAGAAATTCGCGAAAAAGTCGGAGTCAAAATTTATTAATAATAAAAATATAATGAAAGATAGAATTTATATAAAAGATTTGAAAGATCATATCGGCGGGGAAATAATTATTGCCGGATGGGTGGACATAAGGCGCGATCAGGGGAAAATGGTCTTTTTTGATATGCGTGATACGAGCGGAAAAGTCCAGTGCGTTGTGTTGCCCGGGAAAAATTCCCCAACAAAAAATTTAGGCGCTTTCGCCCTTGGAGACATAGGACAGGGGACCCACGACGCTAAAAATTCTTTGTTGGGGAATTTAGCCAAAGAAATAAGGCCAGAATGGGTTTTGAAAATTACTGGTATTGTAAACAAGCGTCCGGACAAAAATATAAATGCCGGTATGTTAAACGGCGACATTGAACTCGAAGTGATAAAAATTGAAGTGCTGAATAAAGCCGAAACTCCGCCTTTTCAAATAAATGAAAACACTATTGATATAAATGAGGATATCAGGATGAAATATAAATATCTTGATTTGCGTACGGAGAGAATGCAAAAAAATATCCGCATGCGGGACAAAATTATTTCTTTTTTCCGCACTTATATGCATAAGAATGATTTTATTGAAATTGAAACGCCGATGATGGCCAAAGGCACTCCGGAAGGTTCGCGTGAATATGTAATTCCGTCAAGGCTTTGGCAGGGAAAGTTTTATGTGCTTCCGCAATCGCCTCAGCAATTTAAACAGCTTTGCATGGTTGCCGGTTTTGAAAAATATTTTCAGATTGCGCGTTGTATGCGCGATGAGGATACGCGAGGCGACAGACAGCCAGAATTCACCCAGCTTGATTATGAAATGTCTTTTGTGGATCAAGAAGAAATTTTAGAATATACGGAATCTATGTTCATAGAACTTGTAAAAAATATTTATCCTGAAAAGAAAATTGCAAAAATTTCTTTCCCGCGTATCTCTTATAAAGAATCAATAGAAAAATACGGTTCAGACAAACCGGATTTAAGAGAAAACAAAGAAGATCCGAATGAATTGGCTTTTTGCTGGGTAGTTGATTTCCCGATGTTTGAAAAAACCGATGAGGGAGGAATGCAAGCCACGCATCATCCTTTCTGCTCAATTAAAGAAGAGGATAAAGAAAAATTTATGGAAGGAAAAGATTTGTTTTCAATACGCGCGAATGCTTATGATTTGGTATTGAATGGCTATGAGCTTTCATCCGGCAGTATTCGCATTCACGAAAAGGACGTGCAGAAACAAGTTTTTAAACTCCTAAATATTTCAGAAGAAGAACAGCAAAAAAAATTCGGTCATATGCTTGAAGCTTTTACTTATGGCGCGCCTCCTCACGGCGGTTTTGCGCCGGGTATTGATCGCCTGGTGATGATTCTTCAAAACGAGCCGAATATCAGAGAAGTTATTGCATTTCCAAAAACAGGCGAGGGGAAAGACTTGATGATGGGCTCGCCGTCAGAAATTCCAGATAAGCAGTTGAAAGAATTAGGGATTAAACTGGATATTAAAAAATAATATGGAACTAAAGCATAAAGTAGTATTTATTACAGGAGGAACAAAGGGGCTGGGCAGGGCTTTGGCTCTTTCTTTTTTAAAAGAAAATGCGCATGTGGCAATCTGCGCTAGAGACGAAGAAGAACTTTTGACTACTCCGGAAGGAATTTTAGGAATTAAAGCAGATGTCACAAAAGAAAGTGAATTGCAAAATGTGGTAGAAATTGTGAAAACGAAGTTCGGGCATTTGGATATTTGGGTGAATAATGCAGGAATTTGGCTGCCTCATCTCCCGACTGAAGAAACAGATTGGAAAAGAGCGCATGATTTGATGGAAGTTAATTTATTTGGGATAGTATACGGATCAAAAGTTGCTCTTGCTCAAATGAGAAAACAAGGTTCTGGTTCAATAGTGAATATTATTTCAACAAGCGGATTGGAAGGTAAAGTAAATGAAACTGCATATTGCGCAAGCAAATTCGCCGCCAATGGATTTACGCAATCTCTTAGAAAAGAAGTGGATGGAGTAAAAATAAAAGTAATTTCAATTTTTCCGGGGGCAATGAAGACTAATTTATTTGATGAGAAAGTACCAGCAAATTACCAAGATTATATGGAACCAAGTTTTGTAGCGGAAAAAATTATTGAAAATTTGAAAAAAGAAAAGCCGGAAGAAGAATTAATAATTAAAAGACTAATTGTTTAAATAATATGAAAATAACTTTTCTTAAAAATCAGAGTGAAGTAAAAGGCGATTTGCTTTTTGTGTCTGTTGGACCGAAAAACAAGGATGAAATTGTAAAAGAAGGCAACGTAAAAACTCTGTATTTAAAATGCGACGAGATGGAAAAGATGAATTTGAGAAAGCTGTATTTACTTGTTCGCAAGATGGTAATTATGGCAAAGGGCGCAAAAGCTAAAAAATTGGCTTTTAATTTTGAAGATTTTAAATTTGGCACTATAAAAATTACAGATGAAGAGCTGGGAGAAATAATCGGCACACAGCTTGATTTCGCTAATTATGAATTTGTGGAATATAAAACACCGCCGGAAGAAGGCTTCAATTTTATTGAAGAAATTTTTATTTTAGGAGTTTTCCCCAAAGCAAGGCTTAGGGGAATTCCCCTAAGCCTTGCTTTGGGGAAGCTGACAGAAAAAGCTATTTTAAAAGGGGACATAATAGCCCAAGAAGTGAACAAAACGCGGACTCTCGCAAATATGCCGGGCGGGGATATGACTCCGCAGATTTTGGCGCGTAAAGCGGAGGAAGCGGTGAAAGGACTGCCCGTAAAAGTCACAATATTAGGCGAGAAAGAAATGGAAAAGGAAAATATGAAAGCTATACTTTCCGTCGGGCGCGGATCAGATGAAGAATCAAAATTTATTATTATGGAATATTTGGGCGCTTCAAAAAACGATAAGCCAGTTGTGCTTGTCGGCAAAGGCGTGACTTTTGATTCAGGCGGGATAAATTTGAAACCTTCAGCATCTCTTTCCGGAATGAATATGGATATGTCCGGCGGAGCATCCGTCATTCACACGATTGCGCTTGTTGCGAAAATGAAATTAAAAAAGAATGTAATCGGGCTTATTCCTTCGGTTGAAAATATGGCATCCGGAAAAAGTTATCGTCCGGGAGATGTAATTCGTTCAATGTCCGGAAAAACTATTGAAATTTTAAATACTGACGCTGAGGGCAGAGTTATTTTAGCCGACGCTTTGACTTATTCGCAGAAATACAATCCGGAATTGGTGATAGATATTGCGACTTTAACAGGCGCGGCGATTGTTGCTCTTGGGGAAAGGGCTTCGGCAATTTTTACTGAAGATGATGAATTGTCAAAAACTTTTGAAAAAATCGGAGAGAAAACGGGGGATTATGTCTGGCGCTTGCCAATGTGGGAAGAATATGAAAACGAAATAAAAGGAAATCTCGGCGACTGGGCGAATGTTCACAATAAAGATTCCCGCAATGGTGGAGCAATTTACGGCGCTATTTTTCTTCATCAATTTATCAAAGGTTATAAATTTGTGCATTTAGATATTGCACCTCGTATGATAGCAACGACCGGTGAAAATCTCGCCCAAGGCGCCATCGGCGCCCCCGTCCGGCTTTTGTACGAGTTTATTGAAAAGGATAAATAGAGACTTCGCTTTTTAGATAGAGTTTCCTGTTTCCAAAAACAGTCAAGCGTTAAACTCGCAAGAACGGTTCTTGCGAAAATACATAAAAAATAATTTATGAAATTAATAACTAAATCCGACTATGTGTTGTGGCGGGAATGTCCGCATAATGCGTGGATGAAAATATGGAAGCCTGAAATATACAAAGCGAGTCCGCTTTCGGAGTTTGAGCTTCATTTAGTTGAATCCGGAAATATGGTTGAATTAGAGGCTCGCAAGCGATTTCCTGACGGTATTCTTATTGAAACTAGAGGAGAAGAATCATTAAAAAAAACGCAAGAACTCTTAAAAATAAAAACTAAAACACTTTTTCAGGCGTCATTTTCTGATGGCACGCTGTTTGCGGCTATAGATATTTTAAAACAAGGAGACAATGGGGAATTATATATTTATGAGGTTAAGGCGTCTAATAGTTCCAAACTGGAAGGAGGCGACGAAGAAACGGATAATGAGGGTGATGAAGTGGTTGATTTTAAAGATATTAAAGCAGTTGAGAAGCATAAAAAAGAAATGTTCAAGGATCATCATCTTTTTGATTTGGCTTTTCAGGTCTATTTAGCGCGCAAGATTGGATATACGATTGCCGGAGCTTTTCTTGTTCGTTTGAATAAACAGTATGTTCGTGCGGGGGATATTGATTTAGATAAACTTTTTGTTGTTGAAAATGTGAGTTCTTTTGTTGATGAGGTTCTGCCTCGTGTTGAAGAAGAAGTAAAAATGTTAACTGAACTTTTGAATTCGCTCAAAGAACCTTCAGGTCCGTGTTGTTGCATTTACAAAGGAAGATCCAAGCATTGCACGACTTTCGCTCATCATAATAAAGAAGTTCCGGCCTATAGTGTTCACGACCTTGCCCGCATTGGCAACAGTAAAAAAAAGTTATATGAATTAATTGATTCTGGCATATACAATATTCTCGAAATTCCCGATGATTTTGAATTTGGTAAAAGAATCACAAAACAAATACAAGTGCATAAGCGCGGAAAAGCAGAAATAGATCATGGAGCAATCCGAGCCGAATTAGAGACATTGCAATTTCCTTTATATTTTTTGGATTATGAATCATTTAATCCAGCTATACCGCGATTTTCAGGATATAAACCTTATCAGCAAATACCTTTCCAGTTTTCTTTGCACAGGCTTGATTCACCGGATGGAGAACTTGTTCACGAAGAATTTCTTTATACAGGGAAAAAAGATCCGTCACCGCTGTTTGCTGAAGCTCTTGAAAAAGTGATCGGAAAAGTCGGAAGCATTATCGTTTGGAATAAAACTTTTGAAGGATTGCATATTAACAAGCATTTAGCAATAAGATTGCCAGAGTATGCTGATTTAATACAAAATATAAATGCAAGAATATTTGATCTTATGACTATTTTTTCCAGACAATTGTATATCCATCCCGATTTTCACGGGAGCGCTTCAATAAAAAAAGTTCTGCCGGTATTGTGTCCGGAACTTTCATATAAGGAACTTGATATTGGAAATGGATCAGAAGCTATGAATACGTGGAATAAATTGGTTACAGAAGATATAGAAGAAAAAGAGAAGAAAGAGATAGAAAAAGCCATGCTTGAATATTGCGGGCTGGATACATATGCTATGTACGCAATTTGGAAACATTTAATGGATTTATTGTAATAAACAAATGAAATAAAAGGAAATTTAGGCGATTGGGCGAATGTTCACAATAAAGATTCACGCAACGGCGGGGCGATTTATGCAGCCACTTTTCTTAACCAATTTATCAAAGGCTATAAATTTGTGCATTTGGATATTGCCCCCCGAATGATTTCAATGACTGGCGAAAACCTCGCCCAAGGCGCTCTTGGCGCTCCCATCCGGCTTTTATATAAATTTATTGAGGGGTGCAATAGGGGTATTTACTTTTTTATTTATTTGTGGTGTTTTAATAACTGGTATTTACTTTTCTGTTTTTTTGTGTCATCCTTTAGATGAAATAATTTGAAAATTTAAAAATAAATAATATGGAAACAAGGGAATTACCAGCTTCTGGAGAGATTTATCTCAAAAGTAGCATAGCTGACTTGGATCCCCTTTTTTGGGGGGACTCAGGTGAATTTAGAGTGAATGGTTTTTGGGGTGAAAAAGAAGTAAGTATTCTTATTGACAAAATTGATAAAGTTTTTTCACAAGAAGACGGTGAGATATGGATAATGAGGGCATTCATATTAAATCCTGAAAAAAGGATTCCTATGGTTTTGGTCCATTTTTGGGAAAAGAATAAAACTTTATATTCATTGACAAAAGAAGATGAAAACCTAACACGTCAAAAAGCACTAGACGATACAAAGAATTAAAAAACGGCGACGTTATAAAGTTGCCGTTTTATTTTTATGGACAAAATTTTTTTAATTTAAATAAAAAAAGTCCTTGATTCACACAAGAATAAATTTGAAATTTAGCAAGATTTGTAAATTAGTAAAAACAAAAAGAAAAGCCCCGCAAGCGAGGCTTTTTAAATTAATATTCTGTACATTTTTTTAAATAAGTCAGAATATCATCTAAATTAGCTGTAGCTAAAGCAACAGCTGAATCGGCAGCGCCATAGTAAATTAAAAGTTCATTTGTTTTTTCATCAATAACAGCGCCGCAAGGGAAAACAATGTCATTTACATCGCCAACTTTTTCATAATTTTCTTTCGGACCAAAAACCCAATCTCTGCTCCGGCGAATTACCTCAAGATTTTCTAAATCCAATAAAACCAGGCCAACTCGGTAAATAGTGCCAGATGCTGTATCTCTTGCTCCATGATAAATAATCAGCCAACCGTCTGACGTTTCAATAGGTGGGGGACCCAACCCCACTCTGTTAAAATCCCAGGTTCTATTCCTAGCAAGAATTAATACTCTATCTTTCCCCCAGAATTTCAGATCTTTAGAAAAAGAAATCCAAATGTCAGCCCTGCCTTCAACAATCGGTCTGTTGATAAGGGCATAATACCCTTTTAAAGTTTTAGGAAATAAAGAAGCATCTTTATTAGGAGGTATTAGCTGGCGTCCTAAACGTTCGAAATTAGAGAAATCTTTAGTTGCTATCAGAGAAATGCCAGGAGGTTCTCCCGCTACTCCATTGAAGAAGGAAACACAAGTAATTATATATTCCTGCCGCTCTTCTAACCAAACAATTCTGGGGTCTTCTAATCCAAAGATTGCTTCGCCAAATTGTAGTTCTGCTGCCAGGGTTGGCTCAGGATTTATATACCAATTTGTTTTCCCATCTTTACTTTTAGCAATAGTTAAATGAGAATAGCCTTGCCTGTCTTCCACTCGAACCAAAAGCAATATTTCATCATTAAATTTTATTGCTCCGGGATTAAAAACTGATGCTACTTTGTAAGGCCAGTTTTCCGGCGTTAAAATCGGATTTCCTTCGTAACGTTTAAAAATCTCTTCAAATCTTTCTTTATTCATTTTTTCACTCCTTCCTAATTTTGTTTGTTGATATTGTTAAAGAACTAATTTATTAAAACCTAACACTTATCTTATATAAATTTTGAAAATAGTCAAGTTTTGATAAGCAAGAACGATTCTTGTTTAATAAAAATCATCCGTTTCGGCGGGTGTTTTTTATTTCTATTTTAGCAAGGAAAATGCTATAATATAAAAATGGAAAGTCAAGTTTATAAAATAAAAACAGCGAATTTTGAAGGGCCGTTCGGGTTGCTTTTAAATTTAGTTGAGGAAAGGAAGCTTTTTATAAATGAAATATCGCTTGCCGAAGTAACGGATGCTTATCTGAAATATGTAAACAGTTTTGGCAGGTTAAGCCCAGCCGAAATTTCCAGTTTTATTATTGTGGCAGCGACTTTAATTCTCATTAAATCTAAATCACTTCTGCCGAATTTGAATTTAACTTCCGAAGAAGAGAGCGATATACATAATTTGGAAAACAGGCTTAGGCTTTATGAATTTTATGCTAGACTTGGAAATAATATAAAAAATATATATGGTAAGAAAATAATTTTTGCGCCCCTTGAAAGAAAAAACGAAACTCTTATTTTTTTGCCTGATGATCAAATTACGAAAGATTCAATGATGGCTTTTGCCTATGATGTTTTAGACAGAATTCCCAAAAAAGTTTTTTTGCCGGAAGTCGAGGTCAAGAAAGTTATAAGCATAGAAGAAATGATAAACAAATTGACAGAAAGGATACAAAATTCCTTGAAAATGAATTTTAAAGATTTTGCCGGATCTGCTCAGAATAAAGAGGAAAAGATAATTATCATCGTCGGATTTCTTGCTATGCTTGAATTGGTGAGGCAGGGAATGCTTTGTGTTGTGCAGAAAAAGAATTTTGAAGATATTATAATTATGAAACAGGAAGTATGAAATTTTGATAAAGAATTCATGGATTTAGAACAAAAAATTGAAGCAATATTATTTTGGAAAGGGGAGCCGGTGTCGCGTAAAAAACTTTCGGAAATTTTGGATGCGGATCAAGCTGAAATAAATGAAGGCATAGAAAAATTAAAAGAAAGTTTGAATGGCAGGGGAATAGCGCTTTTGGAAAAACAAGATGAAATTACGTTTGGCACAATACCTGAATTAGCGAAGCTTTTTGAAAATCTGCAGAAAGAAGAATTAAAAAAAGAGCTTTCAAAAGCGAGCTTGGAAACTCTTTCTATCGTACTTTACAAAAATGGAGCGAGCCGGGCGGAAATAGATTATATCCGCGGAGTGAATTCAAGCTTTATCTTGCGCGCTCTTTCGATAAGAGGACTGGTGGAAAGAACATTGGACTCGAAGAACAACAGGCGATATATTTACAAGCCGACTTTTGAGCTATTCTCATTTATGGGAATAAAGTCTTCGAGAGAATTGCCGGATTACGAAGAAGTCAATGATTCCATTGAAACTTCAGCGCAAAATTTAGCGGAAGAATTAGAAAATGAACCCAGTTAATAAAAATTATCTTTTGTTTTTTATCCTAATTATTGTTGCCTTAGAGGCGATTTTATTTTCTATTGGAAATCATAAATTAAATACCATTTCAGAAAATGAAGAGAAAAGAATAATAAAAATGCAAAATGCTCTTTCTCAAGTTTCCGTGGAAGCCAAAGCTTTTTCCGTTTATGATATTGATTTCAACAGAGAAATTTACGGCAAAGATCAAAATGAAATGCTTCCTCTTGCTTCTCTTTCAAAAACAATGACAGTTCTTAACGCTCTTGCAGACTATGAATTGGATCATATAATAACAATATCCCCGAATGCGATTAGCCAATTCAGCGATTATAGATTTTTTATCAATGAAAAATGGAAGGTGAAAGATCTTGCGAAATTTACCTTGATCGGCTCTTCCAATGACGGCGCTTTTGCTCTTGCCGAAAATGACAATAATTTTTTAGAAAAGATAAATGTTAAAGCGCGAAAAATCGGCATGGAAAACAGCTTATTTTTAAATTCTACCGGACTTGATATTGATGTTTATGGAGGAAAAGCCGGAGCTTATGCTTCGGCCCATGACGCAAATATAATGGCCACGTTTGCTTTTAAAGCACGTCCAGAGATCTTCAGCGTGACCACTTTGCCTGAAATAACTTTAAGATCCGAATCCGGTTATATCCATAAAATAAAAAATACAGACATTATTGCGGAGAAAATTCCTAATCTTTTGTTTTCCAAAACCGGTTTTACTAAGCTTGCCGGAGGCAACTTGACGATAATTTTTAAAAATAAAGACGAGCATAGAATAGTCATAACTGTGCTTGGTTCAAGTATAGAAGGCCGTTTTTCCGATATGGAAAATTTAGTGAATGTATTGTATAATTTAGATTATGAAAGCTGAAACCAAAGTCTGCCAAAGCGGAGATAATTTATTGCGAGAAATGCTATCAGCAGGAAGTATATTAGTTTGCGCGGTTTTTGGGATTTGGTATAATAAAAAACATGAAAAAGGTGGTTAAAAAGGCATCAGTAAAACATGTTACCGAAGAGACTTTTGAAAGGCACATGGCAAATATTGCCCATTCTTTTGCGCGAGTTGAAGAGGCTTTGAAAAATCAGAATAAAGTTTTAACAGCACAACAGGGAGTTTTGCAAATAATGCTAAAAGAAATGAAAAATTTTCGTGAGGACAATAAATACACAAGAAATACTTTGTCTAATTTTGTAGGCGATGTTTCTGTACATGACCGCAGAATTGCTGATTTGGATATGCGCGTAGAAAAGCTTGAATTGAAGGCGAGATAAACCTCTTTTTTAAAAGAGGTTTTTTAGTGTATAATATCTTTTGTGCTTCTGAATTTAGTTAAAATTTTTATACCGACGACATTAGCCTTTTTTGTAGGGCTTTTTATTACGCCTTTTGCGACGCACTTTTTTTACAAGCACAAAATGTGGAAAAGGTATTCGCGCAGTGAAAGCGTAATTAATCCGAATTTAAAAGAAATTCAAAATAAAAGCGAAGAGCTTAAAACTCCCCGCGTCGGAGGCATAATAATCTGGGTTTCAGTATTTTTAATCGTTTTACTTTTTTATCTCGCGTCAGTTTTATTTCCATCCGCCGTTACGGAAAAAATGAATTTTTTGAGCAGAAACCAGACCTTGATACCTTTTTTCACTTTGCTTTTAGGAGCGTTGCTCGGACTTCTGGACGACCTGATTCAAATTTACGGGAAGGGGAAAATTGCTCATGACGACATATCTTGGAGAAAATGGAAAGTAATTATCATCACTTTTATTTCTCTTTTGATCGGAATCTGGTTTTTTTACAGATTGGGAATGACTTCAATACATATTCCATTCGGCGGAGAAATAACTTTAGGCGTTTTAATAATTCCCTTTTTTATTCTTGTAGCTTTGGCGACATTTTCAGGCGGAGTAATAGACGGATTAGACGGGCTTTCCGGCGGAGTGCTCGCTTCGATTTTTGCCGCTTATTCGGTAATAGCTTTTGCAAATAATCAAATAGACTTGGCTGTTTTTTCCGGCGTAATTACCGGAGCGATTCTGGCGTTTTTGTGGTTTAATATTCCGCCAGCGAGATTTTATATGGGAGAAACAGGCATTATGGGGCTTACTATAGTTCTCGCTACATTAGCATTCTTAACTGATTCCGTTTTAGTTCTTCCTGTCGTGGCTTTGCCTCTCGTTCTGACTTCGCTTTCAGTTATTTTGCAAATGATTTCCAAAAAATTAAGAGGAGGCAAAAGATTGTTTATAGTCACGCCTATTCACCATCATTTTGAGGCGCTCGGTTGGCCGTCTTACAAAGTCACGATGCGTTTTTGGGTTCTGTCGGTCGTCTTCGCGATTTTAGGCGTAATTTTGGCGGTCATTAGCTGATGGAAAAATGAGAAAAAAGAAGATTGACAGATTTTTTTTGACTATTATGCTTCTCTTGATTTCTATAGGAGTGGCTATGTTCATTTCTGCTTCCCTGGGAATTTTGGTTAAAAATGAAAAAACTTTTTACTCTGTACTTTTCAGCCAGCTGGTTCTCGGCCTCGGCATCGGATTTGCCGGCATGTTTTTTTGTTTGAAGATAAATTACAAGTTCTGGCGCAAATATGCTTTTTATATTTTTTTTGGAGCAATACTTCTCACCGCTGCTGTTTTTATTCCTCACTTGGGCTGGAGCCACGGAGGGGCATTGAGATGGATCAAAGTTGGATCCTTGGGAACTTTTCAGCCCGTGGAAATTTTAAAGTTCGGCTTCGTGATTTATTTTGCAGCGTGGCTTTCTTGGGCGAAAAACAGGGTGCAGAATTTCAAATTCGGAATTTTGCCTCTTATCATAATGCTTGCCATTATCGCCGTGATCTTGTTTAAACAGCCGGATACCAAAAGCTTTATTTTAATCGCAGTAACTGGAATTTCCATGCTTTTTATTTCTGGCGTTTCGATGAAATATATTTTGGGCTTAGGCCTGGGATCGGCATTGGTTGTCGGGTCTCTCATCATTTTTACTCCATATCTCCAGCAACGGGTGAAAACTTTTATTGATCCTTCGCAGGATCCGCGCGGGTCATCCTATCAAATTCAGCAATCGCTTATCGCTTTAGGTTCGGGCGGAATACTCGGGCGGGGCTTCGGTCAGAGCATCCAGAAATTTAGTTATCTGCCGGAACCGCAAGGAGATTCCATTTTTGCTGTTTTAGGCGAAGAATTGGGTTTTGTCGGAGCTTTTATAACAATTTTGCTTTATTCTTTTTTTGCTCTGCGCGGGCTTCGTATCGCCAATAATTCGCCTGATCTTTTCAGTAGACTTTTAGTCTCTGGAATTGTTATACTGATTATAACGCAGTCGTTTATGAATATTGCTTCAATTATTGGAGTTATTCCATTGACGGGAGTGCCGTTAGTCTTTATGAGCCATGGAGGCACTTCGCTTATGATTTATCTTATCGCCATGGGCATAGTGCTCAATATATCGAAATTTCAGCATCAGAATAATTAATTTATCAAATAAATTTTTAAATATGAAGATCGTATTTACAGGAGGGGGGACAGGCGGGCATTTTTATCCGATTATTGCTGTCGCTCAAAAAGTCAATAAAATAATAGATGAAGAAAAAATAATAGGAGCCAAGCTTTATTATGTTTCCAACGATCCCTACGACAAGCAGATGCTTTTTGAAAACGGGCTTCTATATGAAGAAGTAAATACCGGCAAGATGCGCACGTATTCTTCCGCCAGGAATTTTTTTGATATTTTCAAGACTTTTTTCGGCATTATAAATGCTATTTTAAAAATATATTCAATTTATCCGGATGTTATTTTTGGAAAAGGCGGATATGCCAGCTTTCCCGCGCTTTTTGCCGCGCGCGTTCTGGGAATTCCGGTAGTTATACATGAATCGGATTCTGCTCCCGGGAGAGTAAATAAATGGGCCGGACATTTTGCCAAAAGGATAGCTGTTTCTTTTAAACAAGCTGCGGAATATTTTCCTAAAAAAACTGTTGCTTGGACAGGACAGCCGATTTGCGCAGAAATAGAAAAACCGGCAGAAAAAAATGAGGCGCTGAATTATTTCAAATTTGAATCAAATATTCCGGTTATTTTTATTTTGGGCGGTTCGCAGGGGGCGGAGCTTATCAATAATATCGTGATTGACGCTCTTCCTCGGCTTGTCAAAAATTATCAAGTTATCCATCAGACCGGCGTCAAGAATTTTAAAACAGTTACTGAAAGAGCTGATGTTGTCTTAATGGATTCTCCAAATAAAACGAGATATTTTCCGATTCCATATCTAAACCATTTGCAGATGAAAATGGCGGCCGGCGCATCTGCGATAATAGTTTCTCGCGCCGGATCAACTTTATTTGAGATAGCGTCTTGGGGAATTCCGTCAATTTTAATTCCTTTTACAGAATCAAATGCCAATCATGCCCGAAAAAATGCTTTTAATTACGCTCGCGCTGGCGCCTGTAGTGTTATTGAAGAAATGAATATGACCACGAATATTTTAAGTTCGGAAATTGAAAGAATAACAGGGGACAAGGAAATATGGGAAAGAATGTCCAAAAACGCGCTATCTTTCAACAAGCCCGGCGCTGCGGCCAAAATTGCCCGGGAACTGGTGGACATAGCTTTGAGTCATGAGAAATAAGAATAAAATAAGATTGCTTAAAGTTTTCAATAATGGTATAACTAATTAGTTTAACATTAATAATTAATTTATATTTAAAATTATGAAATTCAACCCAGAGAGTTTTAATAAAAATGTACCGCCTAAATCCAATTTGGAGAAATTCAAATTGAAAATAGCCAAAGAGCAGCATAAATTGGAAGAGAAAAAAGGGAAATCTCAACAGATTGAAAAAACGTATGGGATTAAATATGAGGAACCGAAATATGATGTGATGAGCGACTGGAAAAACCTTGTATCTTTAGAAAGATACGGCGGCGATATTTCTGAGGAAAATGAAATTGGCAGTTATTTGAAAAGTTTTGATTTCAAACCAGAAGACAAAGAGGAAATCGGGGACGATTTTCGGAGTTTTGAAGAGGAAAATATTCTTTTTGAAAGAATCAAAAAATTTAAAAAAGAAAAAGAAGAAAGAAAGAAGAAAGAAGAAGAAGAATATAAAAAAGAAAAGGCCAAAAGAGAAATTTATACCTTGGATGACTTTCGTACAATGGAAGAATTTTACCGCTATCAGATGCTAATGGACAAAATTCCGATGACAGAAAAGAATAAATTAGAAGATAAACAGCGCCCTCTGGACGCTAAAGGCAAGCCTTTTACCGACGATGAGATAAAGGAATTAACTAAAGACTGGTTTATTTGCAAGAAAAATAATAAATGGGGAGAATATTCCCAGTTTGATCTTAACTTTATGAAAAAGTGCGCTGTTTGGGAATATTTTCACAAGCAACTCGCGGGAAAAAGCAAATACCCGACCCTCTTAGGTGGAGCTCCGGCAACGCAAAAGCAAATAGATAGGATGGTGGAGGATTACAAAAAATTGAGAGATGAAAATCCGAAATTATTCGCAGAATTAAAAGTGAAAAATGGCGAATGGCTTCGCGGAAAATTTTTCTGGCGGGAAGAGAAGTATAAGGGCAAGAAGCAATATGTTGGCTATGAAAGGGCGGAATCTGCCGACGAGAAAACCGGTAAAAAAATTACCAAGGAAAATAAATATGTTTTAACTAAAATTCCGGATGGATTTGCTCCGACCAAAATACCGGTCATGAATTATTTTGTTCCAAAAGGGAAGATTGAAACTAAAAACAGCAATTTAATATTCGCTGAACTTAGACCGCCTTACGCTTTTCAAGAGGCTGTTGCCGCTTAAGAGGCATTTATTATAGCTTTATCTCACGAAAAATAAATGTTAGAATGACTTTATGGAAAATAAAGTCATTACAAGATTTGCGCCGTCACCGACAGGGTTTTTGCACTTGGGAAATTACCGAACAGCGATTTTTGCTTACCTTTATGCTAGAAAAAATAATGGCAGTTTTGTTCTTCGTATTGAAGATACCGACAGAGAGCGTTCTAAAAAAGAATATGAAGATGATATTATTGAAAGCTTAAAATGGCTCGGGCTTTCCTATGATAAATTTTACAGGCAATCGGAAAATGCGGACAGGCATAAAGAAATTTTGGAAAAAATGATTAAAGATGGGAGCGCTTATATTTCTAAAGAGCCTGCCCGCAATGCTTTCAGCATAGCTGATGCAGGCGGGGAAGCAAAAGACGGTTCAGGCATTTTAAAGGA
>Ga0210016_1002165_pt1 | contig 18006 bp, 16 predicted proteins | sample CryGeyCG2014_300_FD_185454 | JGI IMG/M metagenome (GOLD analysis project Ga0210016, IMG submission 185454) | Groundwater microbial communities from aquifer - Crystal Geyser CG02_land_8/20/14_3.00 (SPAdes) (version 2) | ecosystem: Environmental > Aquatic > Deep subsurface > Groundwater | place... | reverse complement strand
CGGCTGTTAACTCCAGGGCAAAATATTCAACAATTTTTCTGATCACCGAATTAGGTAGCTTGGAATTTTTTAACAACTTGGGCATATATATAACAGTAAATTAGTTTACTGTTCTATACAAGCCCCTAAAATTATATACCCTGGCCATGATACCCTTAAACAAAACGCAAAGCAAAAAATTTAAAAATTTTTCTTGCCTCTCCGAAAAAATTATGCTATAATCAAGGCAATAAAAATGAAAACAAAAAAACAAATAAAATCAAAAATAAAGGTTAATCCGGAAACAAAATTCGCGTTGAAAACGAAAATTTTCTGCTTGCTGGCAAGCGGATTTTTTTTATGGCCGCTTTGCCTGTTTTCGTCCGATTTGACGCCGGGAAGGATCATTTATCTGACCAACGGGAAAAGGATCGGTGCCGGCGCCCTGGTGGTGACTGCCAATCAACTGCTGGAGAAAGCGGCTTTGGAAAAAGCGGACGCGATTTTTGCGGCGCAAACCTTCCAGCATTCCTTAGACGGAAAAAAATTTTCCCACTGGGTATCCGCGGCCGGTTATAAATATGAGATTATTGGAGAAAATCTCGCGATCAATTTCCAAACGGCGGCCGGCACAATCAAAGCCTGGGAAAATTCCTTGACTCACAAGCAGAATCTGTTTAATCCCGATTTTACGGAAATCGGCGTGGCGGTCAAGGAAGGCAATTTCCAGGGCTACCCCACCACTTTGGTCGTGCAAATTTTCGGACGACCAGCGCCGGCGCAAACGCCACCTCCGAAATTCCCGGCCGTTACCGGCCACCAGCAGAACCAATTACGCCCCTTTGATGCCGGAGCGGAAATCACCACGCCTTTGCGGCTGGCAGAAAATGATTTGGCCGTTGATTGGGGAAATGCCAAGGGATTAATCCACAAAACTTACATCCCTCTTCTGTCCGTTCAACTTTTTTTACTGCTCTTGGTGTTAATGTGGTTGGGAAAAAATGCCCGCCATTGGCGGGGGACCATTAATCACGGACAATCCAAATTAATAAAATAAGCAAAGCCAAACAGAGGCGATATACGGCAAAAGGAATAAGCGTGGATTGGCGCACATAATACAGAAGGAATTTGATGGCAAAAAAACTGGACAACCAAGCGGTGAAAAAAGCGACGGCCAAAAGAAAAAATTCTGCGCGGCCGGGGGGAAACAGAATCAGGCCTTTGAGGGCTTTAAGCCCGGCGCCAGCGATAATCGGAGCCGCCAACAAAAAAGAAAAACGCACCGCGGCGATCCGCGAAAGCCCGCGGCTTAATCCCGCCACCATTGTTATGCCGCTGCGGGAAACGCCCGGGATGAGAGCGATTGCCTGGGCCAGACCGATATACAAACCGTCCGACCAGCGCGTCGCGTTGATTTCGCGTCCGCCGGGGCGGATCTTTTCCACCACAATCAACAACCCGCCGACCGCGGCCAAGGAAAAAGCTACCACGGCCGGCTGGCGAATCTGTTCAAAATACGCTTCCAGCCAATAACCGGCCAAAGCGGCCGGAAAAGTGGCCAAAATAATGATCCAGGCCAGACGGCTTGAATCTGAATGCTGGCCTGACCAGCTTTTCAGCCAAGCGAAAAAAAGATTTTTCCAGTCAGAAAAAAAATACCAAACCAAGGCGCATAACGCGGCCAGATGCAAAACAGCATCAAAGGCTAAATCATTCGCCACGGGCAAGGGAAAAAAATAATGCAAGAGGACTAAATGGCCGGAGCTGGAAATCGGCAGAAATTCCGCGACTCCCTGCACGAAGCCAAATATAATCGCCGCTAACCAATCTGGCATATGTTTAATCTAATTTAAAAAATATGTTCTTACAGATCCTGATCTGGCCGCTCATCGCTTTATTCATCGCCCAATTGGCGAAATTCTTCATTTCCTCCAACCGGTTAAAATTCAGCTGGCAGGGGGCTTTCGCTTACTCCGGCATGCCCTCCGGACACAGCGCCATGGTCAGCGCCCTGGCCGGCACGATCGCCCTGTATTATGGTTTTAATTCCCCTTTTTTCGCCATCGCCGCGATTCTAGCCATTATTGTGATCCGCGACGCCACCGGCTTGCGCCGCTATCTTGGCCAGCATGGACGAACTTTGAATATTTTGGTCAAGGATTTGAAAGAAGATGATATGCTTGACGCCTCCTATCCGACTTTGCTGGAGAGGATTGGCCACACCCCCGCTCAGGTCTTTTTCGGCATACTGATCGGACTGGCTGTCAGTCTCTTGGGATTCTGGCTGTTTCCCTGAAAAACACATTCATTCTATCATATTTCCCGGCCGTTTATCAAGATAAAATTTTTCTTCGGCGTTTTTCGGCGGTGATTAAAAAACCGCCCGGCTGAAAAAAATTTTTTATTCAAGCGGAATGATTAGTAAATAAAACCGAGCCGAGCATTGACGCTGGCTTTTTTATTTTTAAAAGTTCCAGGATGGTCGGCGCCAAGTCGCGGATCGTGCCGATCGGCGCGGCCAAGCGCCAATCGTTGTTAGGCGGCTCCGGCCAGCCGAAATTCAAAGTCTGAAAATCATCTTTCAAAACTACCAGCGGCAAGCGGTTGCTTTTGGCCGCGCCCGCTTCTTGCCGGCTGGCCGGGAAAATATTTTCCGCGGCCGGGTCCAACGGCATAATCATCACGGTCCAACCGGCTCCGGCCGCGGCCTTGGCCAGATCTGAGACTGTCCGGTCCGCACTTTTTAAAAAATGATCAAAAAAATGCGGCCGGGCGGATAAGCCCGCCAAATCGGCGCTGAAAAAATCCGCGGCAATAAAATGATAATCACGAGCCAAGGCTTTCTTTAGTTCTTGGGAAAATTCAGACAAGGCCGTGTCCAGCCAATCATCGCCCGCGGCCGTCCGCAAAGTCAAATCCAGAGCTTGCCAATCCTCGCCCGCCGCCGGCGAGGAACGCCGGCCATTGAAAAAATAAGCCAGCAAAGGGAAAGAAGAAGCCGGCGCAATCCGCAGCTGTCTGACGCGGTTTTTAGCCAACGACTCGGCTAAAGTTAGGGCCGGCCGCGACGGGGAAAAAACCGCCGGTATTTTGACAAAATCAGGCCTGGACACGAAAGTGGCCAGCCAGTCGGCAGGCGAACCGGGGAGGGTCTGGCCGGGTTTCCGCGCCGGGATAAAAATTTCCGCCAGTTGGCGGAAACGGCTCGGGTCCAAATCAAAAAACAAGACCGCATCGCGGTCGGACAGGCCCTTGGCCCCGGCCAGGCTCAAAGGCGGCAAATCGTCATCAAAAATATTTTTTTCATAATTTTCCCGCACCGCTTCCAGCGCGGACGGAGCGCCCGCCGGCGCCGGAGAAACAATTGCCTGCCAGGCTTTGCGGGAACGGGCATAATGGCTGGTTTCATCCAGACCGTAAAAAGCGCCGGACAATGACCGCAATTCGCCGCCGTGTTGTTTTTCTTGCCAAGCGATAAAACGACGCAATTGCCCCAGGCAACTTTTGGGCAAATTATTTTCGCCGCCGGCAAAAAGATGCCAGGCGATTTTGCTCAAGCCCTGAGCGTGCAGATATTTCTGCAGAGGCGCGCAAAAATCCTGGTTGTCAAATCCGGACCGCTCAGTCAAAGGCATAAGGATGTGCAAATATCCGTCCGTTGCCCGCAAACAGTCAAAAAAGCCGGAAATTTCCGAACCGAATTTTTTTTTGTTTAAAAAATCAAGAACGGCGGCGTAGCCCTTATCCAAACCGCGGCCGGAGCCGATCACCTGGCATAACTGGGAAGCCGAAGCCGTTTCGGCGGCACGCAAGCCGACGGCCGATCCGCCGGCATCCAGGTTCGCGGACGGATAGGTTTTCGCCAGTTCCAAAAAACCCGGGGTCAATTCAAGCTGATCAACGGTTCGCACCGCATTCACGCCTGACCAAAAAAGCAGGAGAATCTTGGCGCCGGCACCTGCTTTGTTGGATATTAGGCTGTTGCTCATAAATTCCGGCCGGACAAATTATCCTCTATTTCCATCAACCGATTATACTTGGCCAGCCTTTCCCCCCGGGACAAGGAGCCGGATTTGATGTATTCGGCTCCAATCGCCACCGCCAGGTCAGCGATAAAATCATCAACGGTTTCACCGCTGCGGTGAGAAACCATGATTTTGTAACGGTGCTTCTGGGCCAGTTTAACGCAGGCCATTGTTTCGGAAACCGTACCGACCTGATTGGGCTTGATCAGGATGGCATTGGCCGCTTTTTCCTTGATGCCGCGCCGCAAGCGCTGTTCATTCGTCACAAACAGATCATCGCCGATCAAAAGGATTTCATCGCGCAAACGTTTAGTCAAGGACTGCCAGCCGGACCAATCGTCTTCACCCAAACCGTCTTCAATGGAAATAATCGGAAAACGGCGCAACCAATCATTATACAGATCTTCCAAAGCGGACGCCGTGAAATGGGCGTGGTCAAGCTTGAAGACGTATTTTTTCTCAGACGGATCATAAAGATGGGCTGAACCGACATCAATGCCCAGGCCGATTTCCGCGCCCGGTTTGTATCCGGCGCGGATGATGGCCGCGAGAATCAATTCAATCGCCTGGATGCTGGACACGATATCCGGCGCGTAGCCGCCTTCATTGCCGACATCCGTGTCAAAATCGGCTTCTTTCAGGACGCGGCCCAATTCATGAAAAATTTCCGCGCCGGCGCGTACCTGTTCGGCAAACAATCTAGCCGGCCGCTTTTTTTTGCCTAAAACGACCGGCATAATCATGAATTCCTGAAAATCCAAATTCGTATCCGCGTGTTTGCCGCCGTTAAAAATATTGAAAGACGGACAAGGCATCTTTTTCGGTTGGGGAAATTCGTAGTATCCGGCCAAAAATTCATATAATTCCCGCTCTTCAGCCAAAGCGGCCGCCCGGGCGCAAACCAAAGAAACGGATAAAATAGCATTGGCGCCCAAACGGGATTTGTCCGCCGTGCCGTCTAATTCAATCATTTTCTGGTCAATATCCTTAAGACCGGCTATGTTTGCACCGATTAAGGAGCGGGCGATTTTCTGGTTCACATTGCTGACCGCACCCAGAACACCTTTACCGCCATAACGTTTTGGATCGTTATCACGCAATTCCTTGGCTTCATGCTCGCCTGTGGACGCGCCGGAAGGCACGGAGGCCTTGGCCGATAAGCCGTTATCCAGGATAACTCTTGTTTCCACGGTCGGATCGCCGCGGGAATCAAGAATCTCCCGCGCGACCAATGATTTGATTTTAATGGCCATATTGAAAAATAAATTATTATCTTAAATTTTATTTATACAGCACAAAAATAATATCATCTTCTTCATATGAATTATGCCCTTGCTTATTCGGGCCGTACGAACCGACCACGACCGCCGGCAAACAGCCGCCGGCACCGGCGCAAGGAGTATTGTCGCTTTTGACCTGGTAATTGCCGTCAAAAAAATATTGCTCCCCCCAGGGATCATTCGGCAAGCTCGGCATATAGAGTCCGTCCCAACCGATATATGAGCCGTCTGTACCGATCAAGCCGGCTTCATTATCAGAAAGAGCATGAAGACAATTATCAACAGTATAAACGCAAAAATCCGCGCTATCGTCAGCCGCGACGGAATTAACATCCAAGCCGCCCGGCCAACTGCCCGTATCATTGCCCAAAAACTGGATGGCGCGGGCGATGGCCACGCAGTCATAACCGGCTTTCTTGTCCTTGGCGTTATTCAAGGCATAACGGGCGGCCACAATACCAAGGGTTGATAAAACCGTGATGATGCCGATCACCGCCAAAAGTTCAATCAAGGTGAAACCGGATTGCTTCTTGTTTATAACCATAAGGATTTTTTTCCGTCCAAGCCGTCCAAACCGGGCATGGACGCGCCGCTTAAATAAGACAAAGAGGCTCCGCCGCCGGTGGAAACCCAGTCAAATGACCGGCTGACCCGCGCGCGCCGCAAAACTTCAACAGTTTCCCCGCCGCCGCCCACGCCAAAGGCCCGGCCGCGCGCGCGCGCGGCAATCAGACGGGCGATTTTTACGGTGCCGGCGGAAAAAGCCGGCTTTTCATACCAACCCATTGGGCCGTTCCAGAACAAAGTTCGGGCTTTGGCGATATAATGGCTGAAAAAATCAACTGTTTTTGGCCCGAGGTCAAAAGCATAATCGCCTTTATCCAGATCTCCTGCTTTTTTCACCAAAGCCGGTCCCTGTCCCGTGGCCGCGGCGGAAACAACCAAATCCATCGGCAAAAGCATCCGTTCGGTATAAATCCGGCGCGCCAGATTGATTTCCTTTTGATCCGAACGCCAGGCGCGCAAACCGTAACCGCGGGCGGCGAGAAAAATATTGGCCAGCCGTCCGCCCAGCAGAATATGGTCGGCCAGAACGGACATCTTTTTCAAAAGGGGGATTTTGGTTTCAATTTTCGCTCCGCCCAAAATCGCCACCAAGGGCCGGACGGGCTTGAGAATCCTCCCTAAATTATCAATCTCCTGCTTAAGCAGAAAACCGCCATAGGCGCGCAAATAAAGTTTCACCGCGCAGACCGAAGCGTGGCGCCGATGCGAAACCGCGAAACCGTCATTGACATAATGATCAGCCAATTCGGCCAAAGCGCGGGCAAAAGACAAATCATTGGCTTGTTCTTCGGGATAAAAGCGAAGATTTTCCAAAAGCAAAGCCTCGCCGGCCGGCAGTCTGGCGACCGCGGTCGCGGCGGACAAGCCGATGGCCTGCCGGCAATGACTGACCGGGATTTTCAGCTGTTCCGCCAGTTTTTTCGCTAACGGCGCCGTGCTGAATTTCTGATCCGGCTTTTCCGGACGGCCCAAATGGGTGGCGATGATCAGCCGGGCACGCGCCTGCAAAAGCCAGCGCAAAGTGGGTAAAGCCGCGTTGATTTTGTAGTCATCCGTTATCCGCCCGGCCGACAACGGAACATTCAAGTCGGTGCGGACAAAAACTCTTTCGCCAGGTTTTATCTTGCTTTGCTCAAGCCATTTGATCTTCATATGAGCCTTAAATATTTTTTAATGACTGCCGGCCGGCTTTAATCTTTTCCGGTCCAAGCGGGCGCGGCCGCGCGCGCCGTCATCTTTTTGCCGGCGCGGAAAAAATCAATTTCCACGTCTCGATCCGGCGGCAGAAGCAGAACGGCGTCGGAAAGGCGGAAACGGACGTTTAATTCTTGCCCGTTGATGGCGGTGATCAAATCGCCGGTTTTCAAATCCAAAGCGGAGCCGAAATTAAAATTACCGGCCGACGGTTTCATAATTTCCAAGACCAAAGCGCCTTGCCTGGACGGCCAAGCCGCCGCTCCATCCAACGAAGAAAAATCGGACAAATCCTGATAGGCAACGCCGAAGTTGGCTCGCCTGATTTCGCCGGATTTCAAAAGGCTTCCCAGGGCGCTTTGAAAATAATAAGCCGGGATCGCCGCCTGTTGCCGATCGAGCAAAGCGGCAATTTCACCGGCCAGATTATAGATCATCGCCCCGGGTGAAAGCGGACCGACAGCGGAGCGGAAAAGCAAAACCGGCGCGGCTTCATCGCTCTGCATAATTTTTTTAACCGGGGCTTCAGGCTGGCTGGCAAAAGCAATCTCCGCCCGGCCTTGCCAATCAAAAGCCACCACCATCTGCCCGGGCGCAACCGTTGCCCGAGCCGCGAATTGCTTCAAAGTTAAATTTTTAGCGCCAGCCAGATGAAAAAAATAAAAATCGGTCAAAGGGTCAAAACGATAATCATTGATCGCGTAAATATTGTTTTCCGCGTCCATGGCTTCATATCCTGACCAAAGAATTAAGCCTTTTTCCGGCTTGGTGTCTTTTTCCAAGCCTACGGGCCGCCAGGACGTCAAAATCCAGCCATCGCTGGTAACGGCCGCTCCCTGGCCGACAGCCGAAGAAATCCGATAAGCCTTTAAAGTGGTGGCGCCCAAAGATAATTTTTCCGCGCTGTCCTTGGGAAAAATCCCCACCAGCCCGATCCGGCCGGCGGCCGCGACCGCCGCCGCCTGCTGGTCCTGTTCAATCACTATGCTCTTGCCTTTCTGCTGGATCAGCTTCTGCCATTCAAACCAGCCTTTTTCCCAAGCCGGACTATCACCGACCGCGGCAAAATAAAAACTGTCCGGCAGATAAAACCTGGATAACCAGCCGCCCAAAAAACCCGCGGCCAAACTGAAAAATACGGCCAGGATAATGTAAACTAAGCGTGAAATATTTTTGGTGTCAGGAAAAATCTTGAACATAAAAAATAATTACTTGCCCAGCCGGTCAATACCAGCGTGCCGTCAATAAAACGACGGCAATACTGCCCAACCCGAAACCAAGATAATAACGGGCAATCTTCCGATTTTCTCCGGTGAGCAGGTGGATCCGAGCCAGACCGAAAAAAATATAATAAAAAACAGCGAAGATATAGCCAAGGAGAAAATTTTCCAAGGGCAAATAGAACATCACCATGAAAATCTCCCCCAGCGACAGAATCCCAATCAGAAAAATCGCCATATACTCGCGGCGGTAGACAGAAAACAGCTGAGCCAGAATATAAGTCAAAACAATCATGACCGACAGCATAACCAGAACCAAAGGCCAATGGGGCCAGCGCAACCAAGTGACCAGGCCATAAATGGCGGAAGAAAAGAAAAAAACAATGGCAAAAGCGGCAAAATTCGCGGTATTATTCAAGGATAATAATGAACTTTTCTTCTCTTCCCGATCTAACCTGAATAAAGACAGCAGGAAAAAATACATAAAGAAAGCGCTGATAATGAAACAGGCATGCAGAAAAGCGGTCCGGGCAAAAACCGCGCTGAACGCGGACAAACCCAATATATACAAAGGGGCCAGAATCCAAACTGAAGTCCAAGAACGGCCGGACGCGCCGAAATGGCGATAAAGGCGCGCCAGAACACCCAGCCCCAGAACAGCCAACCCCGTTAGGGCATAAATGGTTTTCGGCCAGGCTAAAATCGCTTCAAAGACCGTAAAAACGAAAAACGGCGACAAAAAAATTAACAAACGGTGATAAAGCATAGCCGAACAATTAATGTCTGCTCCTAAAAAAGCGGACTAATTAAAGATCTGAAAATCATCGTCTTGGGCGCCGGTCCCGAGACGGAGATCAAGCGATGCTTTGTCCGCGAGATCCGCTAAATCATTGATTTTCAGATAGTTATTGGACAAAGTATACAGGGAATCCCCAATATAAAGGCAACGCCGGACTGAATTATCATAGTAGTTGATCCCGCCCCAAAAATCCCGTTTGGAATCCTGTCCGTTGGAATGGTCAACTTCTCCCCGCAGGCGGATCTGGTCGCGGCTGAGGTCAAACACCAAAGCGCCGCTGAAAGTTTGATAACGGCCCAAAATACTGTTGAAACTTGAGCTGTATGAGGCCGGAATAGCCAGAAGATTTTTCTCGCGGCTGAACAGAAAAGCTTTATGGTCATAAAGAGCGATGGAATCGCTGTTTGTATAGTTTAAGACGTATTTGGCCAACTCCTGAGGATGACTCACATCCGAAACGTCAAACAAGGAAATTTTCAATCCCTGGGTAATGAAACCGCCGGAACTATTCTCTTTCGTTTCTTTGCCTATGCCGATCAAAGTGTTCTCATCATACGGATGCAAATAATTGGAAAATCCGGGAATCTTTAAAGCGCCCAGGACGCGGGGATTGCGCGGATCAGACAGATCAATCGTAAACAGCGGATCCATCTGCTTGAAAGTGACCAAATAGGCGCGCTGGCCAAGAAAGCGGACGGAATAAATCTGCTCGCCAGGCGCCAAACCGGTTACGCGGCCGGTCAGAGCGAGATTTTTATCCAAGACAAAAACATTTGTGGACGATTCTTCTTCTTCGCCGGCGAAGCTTGACCATTGCCGGCTTTTGGTCGTGGCCACACGGAAATAGCCGTCTTTTTCATCCATGGAAAACTGGTTCAAAACCAGTCCGGGCACGGCTCCTTGGGCTTGATGAGTGATTTTCCCCTGCTCTAAACTGATTTTATGGATAATCGTCTTTTCCCGCTCTTCTTGGTTGGATTTAATCATTTCCCGCGTTTTCTGTTCCAACTCCGCTTCCAGCTTTTTCCGCTCATCCGAACCCAACCGGCTAGCATAGCCTTCCAAAAGCTCGCCGATTTTTCTCATCTTTTCTTCCTCGCGCAGTATATCACGGTCCGCTGATTCAATTTTCTTCAACCGGTCCTGCAAACGCGCGCTTAAACGCGGGAAAAGCACGGCCCGCATCGCTTTAATCATAAAACTGTATTCGTCCAAATATTGAGTAAAAGTTAAATACAGATTATCGCGCGAAACATAAATGTTCTGCCCGCTCGGCAAAAGATAGGCTTCGGCTTGGACGCTCTTGTCCAGATCGCCCAAATCCAGGCTGTTGACAACGGTCAAGTTATAGCCGTTGTAAGGCAGATCAAAATAATACAAACCGGGCGCGTAGCAAGAATTTGATCCGGCGCAATGGCTGGCCGTTTCTTTTTCATTATCCCACATTTTCGGCAGAAATTCCTCCCACTCGCCTTGAAAAGAATTGATATTGCTTAAAAGATAAAGCTGGTCGTCAATCAAGCGCGCGTCCGTGTACTGGCCGGAGAAATGGAAGCTTTTCAGCTGGCGCGGCGCTTTTTTGTCTGCCAGATCAAATACTTTGCAAAAAACCAAAGGCCGGTCCGGCAGAAGGGACTCTTTGGCCGGCGCGGTTGTCTCTTGGCTGGAAACACCTGCTTCCGGACTGGATATGCCATTCTGGGACGGATCAATCATTAGCTCTTCATCAAAAAGACGCGGTTGATAATCATAATAATATGGTTGATAAACATTCCGTTCCCCGATGACAATCAGTTTGTCGCCGCGCAAAAAAATCTCAGACGGGCGGTCGCGGAAGGCGATACGGGCCAGGATGCCCGCTTTAGCCGGCGGATAGGCTTCAATAATATAAAGGTCTTGTTTAGCCAGGGCATAAATATACCGCCCGTCAGTTTTGACAATATCCGCTTCATCCACGCCCGCCACTTGGACATTGGTCCGCGAGTAATCACTTGCTCCGCCACCCGCTTGTTCGGCAGCAGAGGGCATCGGCAAGCCCGGTGCCGCGGACGCATCAGCCGCGCCTGTTTCCATTTTTAACGCCCTTTCATTAACAGCCAAATCGTTGACCGCGCCATAAGAAAAAAAATTGCTATGAGGCTGATTTTCAACAAAAAAATCCAAAAAATCCTCAGTACTGGAAAATTTTTTCATACCGGCCGGCCCGTCGGTTGAAGATCCGAATCCGCCCGGACCGGAAACGGATGGCAAATCAATCGGCCGGATCAAAGAACAGCTGGATAAAAACATGGCCAAAACGGCCAAAGGCAGGCATTGATAAAAAATTTTTTTTACTTGCATAAACATATCAATTAAAAATATAATTAACTCGAGCCTAATGAAATCAGGCTAAATTAAAATTTTTCAAATCTATTTCCCGCCAGTCATCCGCGTCCTCGTCCCATTTATAAGGCACTAAACGGTAGGATTTTTCGTCCGGACTGTAAACATATTCCACTTTGGTTTCCGAGCCGACCCGGCGGGAAAAAACCGTCTTCTTGTCCAGCACGACCGGCCGGATAATGAACTCCAGCTTCATCCGCCCCAGCGGGCCGTCAAAAATGATATGCTCAATTTCCGTGCCCCCGTCGTCCGCGGAGGAAAATTTTTCATGCTCCAAAACGGAAAAATTATCTTTGATATGGCCGACGATGCTCTCCCATTTTTCCGGTATCATATGGTTAAAATTAGTAATAAACAGCCGCGGTTTCCAAATCCCTTTTCCGATTTTCCGCCACCTTTTCGGTAATTTCTCCCGCTTGCCAAAGTTTGTCAATCGCCTTATTCATGGCCACCATGCCTTCTTTCTGGCTGGTCTGGATGATTGACGGGATCTGCTCATACTGCCCGCGCCGGATCAAGTTAGCGACGGCCCGCGTATTGATGAGCAACTCCCGGGCGGCGATCATCCCCCCGCCTTTGGCCGGCAAAAGCTGCTGAGCGACACAGGCGCGCAAAACCAAGGAAATCTGGTTCTGAACCTGCTCCTTCTGATGGGCGGGGAAAAGGTTGACTAAGCGCGAAATGGCATCGGCGGCGCTGGCGGTATGCAAGGTGCTCATGACCAAATGGCCGGTTTCCGCCGCGGTCAAAGCGGCCTGGGCGGTTTCCAGATCGCGCATCTCCCCCACCATGATGACATTCGGATCCTGGCGCAGGGCGTATTTCAGTCCATGCGCGAAACTGCGGGTATCATATCCGACCAGCCTCTGTTCAATGATGCACTGTTCTTCCTTGAAAGTATATTCAATCGGATCCTCAATGGTGATGATGTGCGCCCGCCGCTCGCGGTTGATGATATTGATCATCGCGGCCAAAGTGGTGGACTTGCCGCAACCGGACGGGCCGGTGATGATGATCAGGCCGTCTTTCAAGTGTGTAAGGCGGTAAATGTTTTCATCAAAGCCAAGCTCTTCCGGCGGCGGGACCGGCAGGATGATGCGGGCGGTCAGGCCCAAATTATTTTCTTGGAAATGCAAATTAATCCGAAAACGAAAACCAAAAAAATCTTTACTGAAGTCAACATCTTTTTTGCTGATCAAACGCGCTTTGATCTTGTCGTCAACCAAAGCATTAACCATCTTTTCCAAATCTTGGCCGGAGAGGGGGGAATCTCCGATATGGATCAAATCGCCGGCTACTCGCACGGCCGGAAAAGAGCCGGCCACCAAATGCAAATCAGAAGCGTTTTTTTCCACCGCTGTCTGAAAATATTCTTCCAACTTGCTTGCGCTCTTTTTTTCCATGTGTATTTCTGAAAAATTATTATATTCTATTCTTATTTTACTTATTTTACTTATTTTTTTTATTTTTTGATTATTATTTAATTTTTATTTTTATTATTATCCACTTATAAAGTAATTATAACATAAACTATGATTATCAAGCAATTAATTACTCTTCATAAAGCGACTAACGCTTATGAGCTATGGACGCGGCTCTGGCTGAATTCGCAACCGCAATAATTCTGCCGGTATAAATTGTATTCCTTCGCCAGCCGATTGGTTTTTTGGCTGCCCCCCTGTTTTTTTAAATCAAGCGCCAAAAATTCCAGATTAGAACTTGCTCCGATTTCCCGGCCAATAGCCAAGATCGACTGACTGTCTTTTTGCGGCCCGATGGTCAAAGTGGTGCCGAAAATCTGGAAATTCTTCTCTTTGGCCAGCCGAGCGGTTTTTTCCAAGCGATAGCGGAAGCACAAGGCGCAGCGCTCTCCCCTTTCCGGATCTTGTTCCCGGCCGCGAACTGACTGCCGCCAATCTTCATGCCAGTCGTCAGCCAAAATCAGGTTGATGCCCAAGGCGTGCGACACGGTTTGCGCGGCCGCCAAACGGCGTGCGTATTCCTCGGCCGGATAAATGTTCGGGTTGCAAAAAAAAGCCGTTACCCGATAATTTTCCTGGAGAAAGTTCAAAGGCCAGGCGGCGCACACCCCGCAACAGACGTGAAAAAGCAAATTTTTCATTAATTTTTTCTCCTTGTCCATAAGATTAAAGCAAAGACCGCGCCCGCGAAGCCGGAAAAAAAATCCAGCCAGGAAGGATAACGGCCGGGAATGAACTGCTGTTTATATTCCAAAAAAGCCGCGAACAGCAAAGTTATCAATAAAACGAGCATGGGGCGATAAATATATCGTCCGGATTTTATGGGATGAATAAACCGGAACATTAACCAAGCAAATATTCCGAACAAGAAGAAATGGACGGCCTTATCAATGAAAGTCAAGCCGTTATCCGTGCCCGGCGTGAAAGGCCAAGTCAAAAGCCAATAAACCAACAAGGTCCAAGCGGAAAAAAAAAGAAAATTTAATGTCCGGCTTATTTTTCTGGTGTTGGCCATGAGCATAAATTATTTATTTTGTTTTTTTAAAAAATGGAAGCCGAAAATCGCGCCCAGCATAATCAGCAGAAGCAGGCTTAAGGCCAATAATTTTCCGACGCTCTGCATAAGCAGGCCGGCCAAACCGAAAAAAAGTCCGAGGCTGTAAAAGACTAAAACCGAACGTGGAACTGACAAGCCGAGCGCCAGCAGGCGGAAGTGAAGATGCTCACGATCCGCGAAACGGAAAGGATTTTGACCGGCGGCCAAGCGGCGGATGATCGTCCAGGCCGCGTCCAAAATCGGCAAACCCATCACGAGCAAGGCGATGGCAATCTTGCCGCCGGAAATGACCGCCAACACGCCCAAAAGAAAGCCGCCGAGCAACGAACCGCCTTCACCCAAAAAAATTTTGGCCGGATGCCAGTTGAATACCAAAAAACCGGCGCAACAGCCGGCCAGAATCAAAGCGGCCCATCCCACATCCGGTTGATAATATTTGGCGGTCAAAGTAAAAAGAAAAATCAACAAAGCGCCGATGCCGGATAATCCGGCCACCAAGCCGTCCAAGCCGTCCAGGAGCTTGGTGGTGTACATCATGCCCAACAGCCAGAGAAAAATGAAAATATCCGAGGCGACCGTAAAATAAACCGTCGCCTCCGACCAGGTAAAAAGCGGCCATTGCCAATGGTCAAAATAAATGAAACCACCGAAGGGATTGCTGATTTTCTCTATGTCCACTCCGCCGATAATTACCGCCAAAGCGGCGGCAACTGGAAAAATGATCTGCCGACCGGGACTTAGGCGGTAGCGGTCGTCCAGATAACCGCCGATCATCAGGATGAGAGCGCCGACGAATAAGCCCAGCCAATGACGATTATCCAGATTGCCCGCCGTGACGACCGTGCGCGAAAAATAGAGGAGCGCGAAAAAGGCGGCAAAAATCGCCGCCCCGCCCAGCAAGGGCACCGGCTGGGCCTGTTGTTTGCGGACGCCGTCCGGGCAGTCCAATACTCCTAATTTTTCCGCGAGCCGCTTAACGACGAAAGTGAAAAAAGCGGTCAAAACGGCCGCGGATAAAAATAAAAGCGCGTAGCGCGTCAACATAGGCTTAAACCATTCAAGAAAAATTTGTTAATTTTTTTTCCTTTGTCCGGTTCTGGCGCTCCGGATATTTTTTTTCCCGCGAAAAATTAAAGATTACAAAGGCGCAGCTTTTTCCACCTGCACCTGCGCCTGGCTGTCAATGATCACCGTGTCGCGCCGCTTCAATCCGCCGGCAATGACCAGATTGGCGATTTGCGCTTCAATCGTATCCTGTAAGAGCCGGCGCAAAGGCCTGGCCCCGAATTGCGGATCATAGCCTTTGGCGGCCAAAGCGCGCAGGCCGTCTTCCTCACAAACCAAAATGACGCCTTTTTTTTCCAATAAATCCGCGATTTTCTTCATCATCAGCTTGGTAATGGCCAGAACATGCGTCATGGACAACGGTTCAAACAGGATGACGCCGTCAAAACGGTTTATCAGTTCCGGCCGGAGCGCCCGGGGCAAATGCTCGTTTAAAAGTTCATCTTTGAGGGCGCTCAATGAGCGGCCTTTGAGCACCTGTTCTTGGATAAAATTGGCGCCGATGTTGGAAGTGGCGATGACGATGCTGTTCGTGAAATCAATGGTCCGCCCCGAGCCGTCCGTCAGACGGCCGTCGTCCATCACTTGCAAAAATAAATTCAGGATGTCCGGATGGGCCTTTTCAAATTCGTCCAGAAGGATCAAGGCGAACGGCTGGCGCCGGACCGCTTCGGTGAGGTAGCCGGCGATGCCGGACGGATCCCCGATCATTTTCTTGACGCTGTCCGCTTCCTGGTATTCGCTCATATCCACGCGGATCATATTTTTCTCGTTGCCGAAATAAACCGCAGCCACGGTTTTGGCCAATTCGGTTTTGCCCACGCCGGTCGGCCCCAAAAACAGAAAATTGGCGATCGGCCGCTTGCCTTCCTGCATTTGCGCGCGAGCGCGGCGCAACGCGGCCACCACCGCCGACACGGCTTCTTCTTGGTTGATCATCCGTTCGTGGATTTTTTCTTCCAGGTGTAAAAGAGTTTCGCTTTCGCGGTCGCTGATTTTGGCGGATGGAATTTTGGTAATTTCACTGATTACGGCCGCCGCATCTTCTTCCGTCACCAGGCTATGGCCGCCCTTTTCTTTGGCCACACGCACAACGGCTTGTTGTAAAATATCAAGCGCTTTTTCCGGCAATTGCCGGTCATGGATATATTTTTCCGACAAATCAACCGCCGCGGCTATCGCGTTATAAGTCAGATAGGCATTATACTGCCCTTCCCAGGCCCCGACTTTGCTTTCAATGACGCGGATTGTATCATTTTTATCCGGGCGCGTCACTTCCACCTTGGCCATTGTTTCGGCAACAAACTTCCCTTCCAGATATTTGCGATAATTTACTTCGCTCACCGTAGCCAAACAAATAATACCAAATTTTTTTATCGCGTTCGCGAGCACCTCGGACAGATCCAAACTTTCTTCTCCGCCCGTGGAAATGCCCATAATATTTTCCAAATTTTCCACAACAAGAATAACATTACCCGCGCGTTGCACCTCGCGGATGATTTCCAAGAGCCGTTGTTCCGCTTGCGCCGGACCGACCCCGCCTAACAGAAGAGAAATATCTATTTCCACGAGTCTTTTGTCCCGCAAGAGGCGCGACACATCCTCGGCGGCCATTCTCTGGGCCAAGGCGTATAAGACAGCGGTTTTGCCCACTCCTTCCGGACCAACTAATAATATGCCGCTTTTATTCGCGTCTAAGGCGCAAAAAATGTTTTCCAAAACTTGTTCGCGGCCAACAGTAAATTCCAGTTTGCCCCATTTGGCCGCGATGGTCAAGTCAGTGCCGACCGTATTCAATAAAGGCGTGGCCATGGCCGTGTACGCCCGATCCATGGTTGTGGCGGGTTTATATTTGACGGCCCGCTTGTAAAGTTGATAATTAGCCAATAATTGATTATTGATCGCGAACCAAGCGGTCACATTCCGCGCTTTGTCCAAATCCACATTTAAATCATAAAGGATTTCGCGCAGAATATTATCCGTGGCCAGCAGTGGAATGAGAAAGTGGACCGGCTCCACCCGCCTTTGGTGCAAAAACGAGCTTTGCGCGTAAGCGGAAATCAACACTTCCTGCAAATCTGTTCCGAGCCGCGGCTCTGGCGTGCTCTCCGTCGGCAATTTTAATAGTTGTTTTCTTAATTTTTCGATCAAAGCCGCGCCGTCCACGGACAAACGGGAAAAAAAAGCGGCGACTTGACGATTGGCCAAAGCGGCCAGAAAAAGATGCAAAGGCAGAATTTCCGGCTGGCCGCCGGTTAAAGCGAGAGTATAAGCCTCTTCCACGAGCCGCAAAGCTTCCGGACTGAAGTAATCGCCGACATTAATTTGCAAAGAAAAAGCTTTTTTCAATTCCGCCCAATTGTTCGGCAATTTGACTGGACGTGTTTGGTCGTCATAGGCGCGTATCGCGATTTTTTTTAATTCGGCCGCTTCTGTGCGCAGGCGGTAATAGGCAAACATCAGCGCGAGCGCGCCGAAAGCCAACCAAAACCGCGCCGAATCCATTCCGAAAAACCAGGGCCAGAACGGCTCAAGCTGTAAGCCGCGGACAAAGATCAGCCGGTAGCAGAAAACCGCCAAGGAAAACGCGCCGAAAAGAAGCGCGGCCATATTGATGAAGCGGAAAAAAACTCGCCGGCCCCGGCGGTAGCGGTTTTCCGCGCCGGATAAAGGCGTTCCCCAATACAAAAACGCGCCTTCGTGGAAGGCGCCAAGTCCGAGGCCGCCGCAGGTCGGGCAAATCTTTTGGCTCACTTGGCCAAGTCCGGAGCACTGCGGACAAACGATAAAATCCGGCCGCTCTTTTTGGTTGGCGTTCGTTTCCACCGGCATAAAAATTTAGGGGCTTGTATAGAACAGTAAACTAATTTACTGTTATATATATGCCCAAGTTGTTAAAAAATTCCAAGCTACCTAATTCGGTGATCAGAAAAATTGTTGAATATTTTGTCCTGGAG
>Ga0210016_1002154_pt1 | contig 18046 bp, 17 predicted proteins | sample CryGeyCG2014_300_FD_185454 | JGI IMG/M metagenome (GOLD analysis project Ga0210016, IMG submission 185454) | Groundwater microbial communities from aquifer - Crystal Geyser CG02_land_8/20/14_3.00 (SPAdes) (version 2) | ecosystem: Environmental > Aquatic > Deep subsurface > Groundwater | place... | reverse complement strand
GCATCAATGGTCCGTCTTGCAAGTTGAAATGAATATGTGGTTGAGAAGTGTTTCCCGTATTTCCGCAGAAACCTAGAGTATCACCTTGCTTGACTACGTCCCCAACCTTGACTTTTATCGAATTATGTTTGAAATGGCACAGTAAACTAAATTCCCCATTTCGGTGATCGATAATAACTGTATTACCAACACCAACGCTTCTATCTCTCTCGCCAAGCATCACATCAATTGCCCCACTTATTACCTGAACAACAATCCCATCCCCAGGAGATAAAACCTCTATGCCAAAAACACCACATTCTTCCAATGTTTTTTCTTTTCCGGAAGTATCAGTTCTGAAATCATATGCATAGAGTTGATTTTGTGGCCCTTTGTCGACTGGCCTATTATGATTGTTTGTTTCTGGCAATCTTCCTCCATTGCTTACCATAAGCTTTCCTTTGAAAGGAAGGATGAGTGCTGTTTTTGTTTTGTAGTCCATACCTTGATTGTATCATCCTATTATGTTTATGGAGATTATTGTGATGTTTGCTATAATGGAAAAATGACCCAAGAACAAAAAGATAATCTCTTGTTGGAGGCAAAAAAGGCGTTGAAAAATCCGTATCCAAAGGATGCGAAAGTGATTTATGCAGCCGCAGTCCTTACCAAAAAAGGAAACATATATTCCGCAGCCCAGTATTTCTCTGATACATATTCATTGACACTTCATGGAGAGCAGTGTGCCTTAGTTCATGCTGCAGTTCACGGAGAGGGAGAAATAGTAGCGATTGCATCCACGAGTAATGAGGATAATGCGAAAGGGGAATTTACCTATCCATGTCACATGTGCAAACAACTCCTTTACGAGAGTCAGCGAAGGTCGAAAGTGCCCATGGAGGTGATTCTTTTAAATAATCATGGGGAAATACAAGAATTGAAACTGGATAATATGATATCTCACCTCTGGCCGAAATAAGTTCTGGCAGCCCTTTGGCAACCGAAGCGGTTGCCAAGGCCAATAGAAACTTTACATCAATAATATTGAATATGTCGCGAACAGATGGGCAATAATGGGAGGAACGAGAGATTTTGTTTTGTCAAATAACCACGATTGACTGAGGGCCAAAAGAAATATAGGAATGAAAAGAGAAATGGGGAAAGTGGGGCGGTAGTGAAGCGCTGTAAATAAAAGAGCTGAAGGGAAAACTCCCAGTTTTTTTGCAACAAAGTAACGAAACACAAATTCTTCTGAAATGGCAATCACCAATGGATAAATGAGATAAAGCACAAATGATTGCAACTGGATCCCATTGATAAATTGATTTATGATTTCTGCTGAAAGCGGAATTTGTTTTGAAAGAAATACTACCAATGTATAAATGCATCCCATCAAAACTCCCTGAATGATCGTCGATTTGCTCACTCGAAATACTTTTTTCAAATCTTTTTTGGAAAAATAGAGAAACCAAATGAACACAATTAATTCAATGAGAACTACCATTCCAAAATTATAACAAACAATGGATTTAATACTTTTGACATATGTTTCAAGAATAGTTCATTTGTTTAATTAATTGAACTCCCATAGTAAGTAATTTGATGAGCTTGAAGTAAAAATACAAAGCCCTTTGGCAACCGATTCAGTTGACTGAGGCTAACTCCAAAAAATATAAAAAAGATTTCATCTCCCCCTCAAAGGTCAGGGAAATACGACCATTGGCGGTCTTATATTTGGATTACTCGGGAGAGAACCTCGAATTGGAAACAAGATATGGATTTCCCATAAAGCCTTCGAAGTAAAATCTGTCGAAGGTAAGCAGATAAAGGAACTCAAATTAACGATAAATGGCATTTATACCGGAAACAAAAAGCCCGCCCACGAAGAGGTAAAGTAATCCCATAGACAGTCGTAAAACCTAACTTTTAGAAGTCCCCATTTTTCCTGAATAGAAACCTGCAAAATTTTTCATATAGTGGGGAAGAGGTGTTACAAAAGCCTCTAAGTCCGGTGCAGTCGCCTCTTTATAGGGAGGGTTTATTATCCCACTATAATCGAATAATGATTGTAATAACGAAATACCAATTGCACCACTTCCTCGCGTATAAGGCATAACCTGAAAATACCACCATCCAATTTGAGATATAAGTTCTGTTTTAGTCCCGATCAGTTTATTGTGTGTGTCAGTGCTTACTAAATGTGTTAAATCGGTATAGAGCACTTGTATATGGTCCCATATCTTTTCAAAATGTGAAACATCGGTATGCCACCAGTACGAATCCATTGTCTGTGTAAGTTTAATTTCTTCAGCTTCGCTTAACTCATATATATAGCCACCTGATGGGTTAGGAATAACTTTTGCGATGCGAGCTGCCATATATCCTTGTGAGTCTGAATAGGTATCTTTACATTCCTTCGCTCGTTCTCTATATCCCTGGTAGGGATTGATTTTGTATTCTCCTTGAAACGGAGTCTCAAGAGCGGGCTCTAATTCCCTCGGTGTTCCATAATTATTTACTATCCATGCTGTATTTCCATCCACATTTTCAACGGGCATAAACTCAGGGTCTTTTGCATGATAATTATGATGAGCATCGACCAATATATAATCTGCTATGTCTCTTAAGGTTGGATGTTCACAAAATTCTGAGACTCTTTCCTGAACAGCTTTTAATAAATCATCTTGATTATTTCCAGTGAATCTTGATAGTCTTTTGATCATGGTGAAAATGTTTCGCCGACTATCAAGTATTATTTCTTTGCCCGCTCTCCCGCCCTACATTACGTGAACTGCAGCTTGTGTTGCATTTTCCATAGCGTGAGCCCACAGGGGGTCCTTTCTGGAATGTGGCAATAAAATATGATACAGACCATCTCTTCTTGGGTGCGAGCTATTTATTGTTTCGCTTGGTGATGCATCGACCATAATGTTTTTTACTACATAATGATATCCTCATTTTAACTCATCCATCATATATGTTGCGGGCGAAACAAAATAAGTATAGAAGCCCTTTGGCAACCGAAGCGGTTGCCAAGGCCAAAAGACGCGACCTTGAAGGTCGCAAGCTGGCACGGAAATGATATAAAAGAATAATTTAGATGTGGTTTGAGGTATAATAGATTCATGATCTTGGATAATAAGAGTTTTTTTCTTCTTGGCATCAAGGGGGCTGCGATGGCCAATATTGCGGTGATGCTCACGCAAATGGACAAACAAGTAAGTGGTGTGGACTTTGAGGAAGAATTTATTACGGACAAAACCCTTGCCAAAAATAATATCACCTATTCTACAGACCTCGGTGACCTCAAATCGGTACAAGACTATGACGTATTTGTCTATTCCGCAGCACATGGCGGAAAAGACAATATCTTAGCACAGGAAGCTTTGCGAAAAGGAAAGGAAATCGTATCGCAACCAGCTCTCATTGGAGAACTCCTTGCACAGTTCCCCCGCTCTTTGGCCGTTGCGGGGTGTCATGGAAAGACAACCACATCGTCTCTTCTTGCGTGGTCCCTTACTCAACTGGGAAAAGATCCCTCATTCCTTATTGGAGCGCCCCCATTTGATGGCGGAGGCGGCGGAAAAATGACGGAGTCGGAATTTTTTGTCGTTGAGGCTGATGAATACGGTGTTCACCCACCAAAAGACAAGACACCAAAACTCTTATTCCTCCGTCCCAACTATACTCTCTGCATGAATATAGATTTTGACCACCCTGATGTCTATGAAAATATTGGTATGACCAAAAAAACCTTCATGAAATTCTTTTCCCAGTCAAAACATCTGGTGCTCTGTGGGGATGATCCCATTATTCAATCCCTCCTTCTTTCGCTTGCCAATAGGTCCCCCATAACCTATGGAACGGGAAAGAAGAATACCTATTTTGCACAGGACATTATCTATAACCAGGACAGCACGGAGTTTTCCGTTTATAAAAAAGACGTTCACATCGGCACCTGTAAGACTGAATTGTTCGGTGCAAAGAACGTACTGAACTCCCTGGGAGTAGTGGCACTTCTTTTGGAAAACGGCTTCCTGTTTGAAGAAATAGCCCAAAGTCTTCTCGGATTCAAGGGGGCAAAAAGGCGAATGGAATTAGCCTGGACTGATAAAAACAGCTATCTTTTTGACGATTATGGCCATCACCCTGCTGAGCTTGAGGCAACCATTCAGGCTTTGAAGAGCCGGTTTCCTGAGAAAAAACTCCATGTACTTTTTCAGCCTCATACATTTTCACGAACACTTGCGTTAAAGAAGGATTTTGCCCGCGTTTTGGCAACTGCGCAGGCTGCCTATATTGGGCCCATTTTCCCCTCTGCTCGTGAGAATACGGACCAGTTCAAAGTGAGCTCATTTGACGTCTCTAAAGAGGCGAAAAGCGAACACGTGAAGGCATTTGATACTATGCAGGGAGTGTTGGACAGCTTAGCCTCAAAGTTCAGGTCGGGAGATGTGGTACTCACCATTGGCGCGGGGGATATTTACAAGCTAAAAAGTGGTATAATAGAGCTCATCAATGAAGCAACAACTTGAACATATTCTTGGAGCTGACAGAGTTCGGGGACAAGTAGATTTGTTCCCCTATCTCTCCATGCGTCTCCATACAAAAGCGCAGTACTTTTTTGAGGCTAAAACTAAAAATGATCTTCTCCACGCAATTCAAGCTTCGTTTGAACTTGCTATTCCTTTAATCATGATCGGTGGAGGGAGCAATATGGTATTCCATACACCCCTCATAGAAGGACTTGTGGTAAAGAATAGCTTTGCGGACATTGATGTCATATCAGAAACGAAAGAGGAGGTTGACGTTGAGGTTGGTTCAGGTACTAGTATGGCACTTCTTATACTGTATTTAACGGAAAAAGGTTATTCAGGTCTTGAATATCAAAAAGGTCTTCCGGGAACTGTTGGAGGAGGAGTGTATATGAACTCGAAATGGACACATCCTGTAAGTTATGTGGGAGATTGTGTTTTGTCTGCAGTGTTGGCCGACAAACAAGGTAATGAAAAAAAAGTAGATAAAGATTATTTTGTATTTTCCTATGATTACAGTAAACTCCAAGATACCCATGAATACATAATGAGCGTAGTTTTCAGGCTGAAGAAAATTAATCCTAAAATAGTCGCCAATCGTGCGCGTGAAGCTTTTGAATATCGAAGTAAGACGCAACCATCAGGAAAACCAACCTGCGGGTGTTTTTTTCGAAATATAACCGAAGAAGTACAAAAAGCACATAACCTTCCCACAAAATCAGCTGGATATCTCATCGATAAAGCAGGAATGAAAGGGGATAGTATTGGAAGTTTTATGGTATCTGAAGTCCATGCCAATTTTATCATCAATACAGGTGGAGACGCACGCCCCGAAGATCTAAAGGAATTAACAGACCTCATAAAGGCAAAAGTTAAGACGCAATTTGGTATACAATTAGTGGAAGAAGTGGAAATAAAATAACTATGGAAGACGCCTATATCATTCAGGGAGGAAAACCACTCAAAGGGAGCGTGAAACTATCGGGAGCTAAAAATGCATCGCTCAAAATGGTAATCGCCGCTCTCCTTTTTGATGGAAAAGTAACACTCAACAATGTCCCCCGTATTCGTGACTTAGATGAGTTACTCCATCTTTTTACTGAACTAGGGGCAACAGCTGAATTTGTTGATACAAATACTGTTATTATCGATGGAGCGGGGCTCAAGACAAATACCGTGGATTTATTGCATGGATCAAAAATAAGGTCGACATTTCTTTTATTTGCGCCGTTATTGCGAAAATTCAAAGAAGCGCATATCCCCAATCCCGGGGGATGTCGTATTGGAGCACGGCCGATTGATCGTATTATGAATGGATTGAAAGAATTGGGAGGAATCGTGGAGTACGACCATGCGACCGGCTATTATCATGCAAAGCTCGATGGCAAGGCACATGGATCTTATACATTTGAGAAACCATCGCATACGGGAACGGAGTTCATGATTATGCTCTCGGTATTTGCGGAAGGAACGGTCCACATCCATAACGCGGCTCTTGAACCGGAGATAGACGATTTAATTTCTTTTCTCAATGAAGGGGGAGCATTGATTTGCCGAGAAGGATCATCAATTATCGTAACAGGTGTTTCCTTCCTCACTCAAAAAAAACCCTATACTATTGTATCCGACCGTAATGAAGCAGTGACATTTGCTGTTCTTGGACTTATCACGAAGGGGGACATTACCGTCGGACCAATCGATCCGAAACTTCTTGAGGTTTTCATTTCGAAAGTTAGGGAATGTGGCGGTGGCGTTGACTTCGTTGGAACGGATAAAATCCGTTTTCATTATAAAGGTCTTTTTATTGCAACCAAAATTGAAACGGAACCCCACCCCGGGTTTATGACAGACTGGCAACAGAATTGGGTTGTGTTGATGACACAAGCGCAAGGAGTTTCCACACTTCATGAACGCGTATTTGAAAACAGGTTTGCCTTTGTATCAGAACTTCAAAAGTTGGGAGCGCAAATTGAATTTGATATGGCAACAGTGAAAAATCCAAAACAATATTACCACTTTGCCCACAATCCAGAAAAAGAATATAAGCAGGCGATTAAGATATATGGACCACAACAGCTCCACAGCGGTGTATTGACTGTTACGGATCTGCGCGCGGGAGCGACCCTTGCCATTGCGGCACTATTGGTCCCTGGAGAGTCAATCGTAAACGGCGTTTCAATCTTAGAGCGAGGGTATGAACGGTTCGTTGAAAAAGTTACACAATTGGGTGGAGATATTAAAAGAATATGAAAATACACACGGTCCTTATCTTAGCAGGGGGGGATGGAGACCGGTTTTATCCACTGGAACAGAAAGTACTTTTCCGATTTAATGGAAAAACCGTTTTACAACATATTGTAGAGTCTGTAAAAGATTTAACTGAGCAGATAGTAGTAGTAACGAGTGCTGATAACGAATCTGCAATAAAATCGGATTTGTCTGCTCACAAAGTACAGTACGTTGTCCAAACGAAGGATGCGAGTGGTCAGGCGGATGCAGTACTTGCAGCGAAACAATACTTAACGAAGGATGCTCTTATTATGAATGGAAATGATCAATACGATTTTTCAATAATTAAAAGGACTATTAGTAAAACTAAAGAAGAGGGAAATGATATGGGGATTATTGCAAGATATATGGAAAGCTATTTTCCTGGAGGATATATACGATTCCAAGGCGAAATGGTTGCGGAGATTGTGGAAAAACCTATCCCTGAAAAGCGTCCTTCAAATTATTATAACATGTCAACTCATTATTTCAACAATTGCCTTTTATTTGTGCAAGAATTGGAACGTCATTCTTCTTCAGATGACCTCTATGAACGAGCGTTTTCAGCCTTACTCAAGAAGAAATATGCAACATGTTTTAAATACGATGGGGGATATGCGACCTTAAAATATAGTTGGCATGTTCTCTCCATGCAAGATTATTTCTTCGCTCATCACTTAACAAAATCAATAGATTCTTCTGCAACAATTCATAAAACAGCGACAATAGAAGGAGATGTATTTATGGGAAAGAATGCAAAGGTCGGAGCATACAGCAAAATTACAGGACCCTGTTATATTGGAGACAACGTAGTAGTTGGTGACCATTCCTTAATTCGAAACAGCACCGTTGAGCAAGATTCTCTTATTGGGTCGGGATGCGAAGTGGCTCGTTCCTATTTAGCGAAAGGCGTCATGTTACATCGCAATTACGTGGGAGATTCCGTTTTATCAGAAGGAGTTTCTATGGGAGCTGGTGCAGTAACCGCAAACTATCGGTTTGATGCGCAGACAGTAAAAACGCCGATAAAGGGAACGTTAGTCGATTCACAAAAAGGGAAGTTTGGACTGATTGCAGGAAAAGATGTAAAAATTGGCGTTAATGCATCCACCTATCCGGGAGTCAAACTGTCCGCTAAGACGATGATTTTGCCAGGCGAGGTTGTCAAAAAAGATATACTATGAAAAAAATTACAGCGATGGGCGGCGGGACAGGGACATTTGTTGTGTTAAGCGGTCTTAAGAAATATGAGGTTGATTTGGGTGTCATTGTTAATATGATGGATTCGGGCGGTTCAACAGGACGTCTTCGAGTGCAACTCGGCGTTCTTCCTCCTGGGGATATTAGACAATGTTTTGTCGCCTTATCAGAGGCTCCAGATTTATGGCGGAGACTTTTTTTATATCGGTTTGAAACGGGAGACTTGGAGGGTCACAATTTCGGAAATATATTTATCTCGGCGCTTGAGAAAGTGTCAAAAAATTATGAAGAGGTATTGGAGACTGCGGGATTTGTTCTGAAAACGAAAGGAAAAGTTCTCCCCGTTACCCATGAAAAAACCCATCTCTGCGTTGAGTACGAAAACGGCAAGGTGATAAAAGGCGAAGGCTCAATTGATGAAAATAGGTTCGAAAAAAGCAGGATAAAAACGGCATTTTTAGAACCCTCAGTTTCCGCATACCCATCAGCACTAGAGCGAGTACTTGATTCAGACATGATCGTTATCGGTCCGGGTGATTTATATACGACAATCATACCGCTTTTCCTTGTGAATGGAATGCAGGAAGCCCTGCAAAAAACAAAGGCAAAGTTGGTATATGTGGTAAATCTTATGACTAAGTCCGGTCAAACTGTAAATTACAGTGCAAGAGACCACCTTACGGATATAGAAAAATATATCGGTCGACCAGTCGATTCAATCATCATTCATAAAGGAATAATCGATGAACATATTGTAGAATGGTATGTATCTCATAATGAACAACGGGTTGTTGATGATTTAGGGAGCGATACGAGGGTTATCCACGCTGACATTGCAGATAACACCCCCGTACTCCATAATAAAGCGGATAAAATAGCCTCTTATGCGCGTAGTATATTGCGCCATGACGGCAATAGACTTGCAAAGGCAGTTGTACAATTACTATAATTTTTTATGATACGAAAACATACCATTTCATTTAAACATGCATATGAGGGTCTTGTTGCGGCCCTTTCCACACAGCCGAACTATCGTGTTCATATATTCCTTTCCCTTCTTTCCATCGGAGGTGGCATCTATTTCCGAATAAGTTATTTTGAATTTCTTATCATTGGGACTCTCATAACCATGGGATTCGTAATTGAAACTATGAATACGGCTATCGAAGAGACCTGTGATGCGATTGACGAATCAATTCGTCCCGATATCAAGATTGCAAAAGACACTGCGGCTGCGGCAATGCTTATTTTTGCCATTGGTTCAGCGCTGCTTGCCGGTTGCATTTTTATACCTCGAATTATTCCCTTATTTTCATAATCTATGGCACTCTATCTTTTTGTTATGTTTATGGCTTTTGTCATCAATTTCTTTCTCATCGTTCCTTATATAAATCTTCTGTACAGACTAAAACTACAACGAAGGGATCAACAGACAAAAGACGCATTCGATAAGCCTACCCCCATATTCGACAAACTCCATAATCATAAACAAGGCACTCCTGTTGGTGGAGGAATTTTGTTGGTGATTACCACGGTAATTCTTTATGCCTTATCACTTGTTTTATCTCTTATTATTCGTAAGCCCTTTTCCGCAAATTATCCCGCGTTTGGGTCGGAAATAAAAATTATTCTTTTCACTTTTATCGGGTTTGCTGTTTTGGGGTTGTATGATGACCTGACAAAAATGTTTCAGTGGAACAAAACTCAATTTTTTGGGTTGAGGTTGCGACACAAATTGGTTCTTGAAATACTTCTTGCAGTTGTGGCTTCCTACTGGCTTTCTATAGAACTTAAGATTGACATCATGCATATACCATTTTTAGGTGTATATAACATGGATTTGTGGTACATTCCCTTTGCGGCATTTATTGTTGTGGCCTTTTCGAATGCAGTAAACATCACTGATGGACTGGATGGGCTGACATCTGGAGTTCTCTTATTTGCCTTGATGGCCTTCTGGGCAATTGCTCGGTCCATCATCGATATGCCTACAGCATTGTTCATCGCGGTATGGCTAGGAGGATTAGTGGCTTTCTTGTATTTCAATATTTGGCCAGCTCGTATTATGTTGGGTGATACGGGGGCTCTTTCTTTTGGAGCAACGTTTGCGGTGGTGGGTCTTGTCCTTGGAAAGGCGTTTGCTCTCCCCATAATCGGGGGAGTGTTTGTCCTGGAAATCCTTACCTCACTCATCCAACTCTTGAGCAAGAAATTCAGAAATAAAAAGGTGTTCTCTGTAGCGCCATTACACCTTTATCTGCAACATAGAGGATGGGAAGAGCCGAAGGTCGTGATGAGATTGTGGCTTTTGGGAATACTCTTTGCAGTACTCGGACTCATGATTGCCTTCATGAAATAATATGAAAAAACTGCAAAAGGAATCATTATTCGTCATTCCTGAAAAAAAGAAAAAGATATGGCTTTCGCATTCGGGAATAGAAGGAATGAACCGTTGCAAGAAGTGTTTCTATCTGCAATATAAATATAAAATCTATCATCCCGAGGGTATTCAGTCCCGCTTAGCAAATAGGTTTGATGCAATCTTAAAATCATACTTTGATATTTTTCGTCAAAAAGGGACATTACCTCCGTTTGTTGCAGATACTTTAGGGGGGAAACTGCAAAATCCCTTTATTGAAACATACTTTCACACAGTGGACAGTGAGTATGGTTTTTTAGGTAAGTTGGACGAATGTCTAGTACTTGATGGAAAATATATTCCTGTTGATTTCAAAACATCAAGTAGTGACCCAAGAGAAAAAGACATTCTCAACGCTTATCAAAATCAAATCGATGCGTATGCTTTTTTGTTACAACAGAATAAAAAAGAACCTGCGGGATATGGATTCCTCATCTTTTTCTATCCGGATCTTGCAATGGAAATTAAAAATGGATTTCCCATGATTAACCATATTGTACGTGTTGAAGCACATCCAGAAAATGTAAGTGGTAGAATTGAACAGGCAATAAAAGTATTGCAGGGACTCATGCCCGAGCCCAACTCTGACTGCCCATTTTGTAGTTGGTTTGGAAAAGTAAAAGAATATTATGTTTAATCCTCTGAAATCATTGTTTAGAAAACCAAAAGCCGCCATACAATCAGCCTTGGCAACCTCGCAGGTTGCCAAAGGGCCAGAAATCCCGCGACCTTTAAGGTCGCGCCCTCGGCCAACATATCCTTACAGAAGAAGTATCGTTCGCCGACCTATTATTCGACGGCCATTGATTCGGAAAATTCCTTCCCACTCACAGGCTATTTATGCTTTTATCGATAGCCAGAACCTCAATCAGGGAGTGCTGAGTCAGGGAGGGAAGCTTGATTTCAGGAAATTTCGTCAGTATTTGAAAGAAAAACACGGCGTGTCAAAAGCATTTGTTTTCATCGGGTATGTCGAAGAAAATAAACCATTGTATGATTACCTGAAACATTCTGGATATATTTGCGTATTTAAAAAGGTTATTGAGTACAAGGATAAAGATATCGCCACCAAGGGGAATATTGATGCGGACTTGGTACTTCATACCATGATTGAATACCCCCATTACGATAAAGCGATTATCGTATCGGGTGACGGAGATTTTTATCCCCTCATTGAATATCTCCTCAAAAAAAATAAACTACTTAAAATAATTACTCCTAATAAAAAATATTCCTCGCTCCTCCTCAAGTTCCTCCCGTATATCATTAGTATGGAGCTGTGAGAAAAGTTTTCTTAAAAATATTTCGGTTCAACTCAGTGGACCTATCTTTTTATTTGCGGTTAATTGCCAGGAAGCCAATTCTGGTTTATTTGCAGCTTTTGCTAACATGTCTTTCCATTCGTAAGTACGATAAGAATAATCAAGACCTGGTAGATAATAGAGAAATTGTTTGGCAGATTTTGCTGCCTTTGTAAATGTTGATTCGCTTGTCATATAATTAGCTATTCTTGTTGCATGAGCTCTTGGGTATACGACGACAATTTGTGGATGATTATTGTTGTCTTGTTGATTCATATTTTGAGTTGGGTATTCCTTGTTATAATCTTGAGCAAGCACCTTCAGACCTGCAGCCGCATACACCCTTCTTCCATCTTCCATGCTCAATGTAAGATTTTCTAGAAGTGAAATTTTTTGTTTATCATATATACCTTTTCCTAGCATTTCTAAAACACTATCACCACTCCAAGACACGAGAGGCATAATAGCAGACAACAAGAGCCTATCTATGGGCGAGAGAGGTATTTGAGGGATGAGAGCTGCAAAAGCGGGTAATGCCTTACCTTTCATTAATGTATAATAAGATTCATAGCTGAGTTTATTAGCTATATCCACACATGAGACAGATTTTCCCTCTTTTTTCATAATTTTTGCGATATCCATGAACATCGACCCTCTCCCTTCATCTATTGTTCCATCAACACTTATAATGTTTTTTTTGACAAACTCAGGTGTCTTTGGTGCATTTCTTTGAAGCTCAGGCATGAAATATTCCACCACTGCTGTTTTAGTTCGCTGATGCGTGAGGTAAGCAGTCAATAGTGGATTCAACTCTCCTTTATGCTCATCATGTTCTTGGTCAATGATGGTTACATCCGTATTTCCCATACGTACTATCCTGACATGATCCTTTACAAATGCCTCAAACTCTGGGCTTTCGAGTTGCGGCTGGTTGATAAAGTCGATTTTTGCCTTCGTAAAACTTCTGAGGATGATAGTAATATAGGGGAAAGCTTTTTAATCTCCCTTGCTGGGTGCACTGGTGTTTCTGAAAAACCTATCATATCCGATTATTATATAGCATTAGAAAATGAAATTTGAATTATCGTCTGGATTCCCGCCTTTGCGGGAATGACGGAGAGACACTAATCATCAGTGTGGAGAGCTAGATTTTTTTTGTATACTTTTATATGCTCCACAATAGAGTTTGCATTGATAAAAAACAATTATTATTGATTTTCTTTGTTCTTATTTTAGTTGTATTTTCAATCTTCGTTACAAACAAAATCTCCTCATCTAAGATGAATTACCAGTCAAAAGCGGCTTCACCAAAAGCTCCAAACAAAATCATTGGAGGTGTGGAAGTAACAGATTCTAAGAAATGGCCGTTTATGGTACATTTATATCACAAATACACTTTAGGCGGAATTCAATTGACTGATTCGTTATGCAGCGGTACGCTTATTTCCCCCAATTGGGTATTAACAGCAGGTCATTGTGCCATTAAACCTGATACCGACGTGTATTTGAATGACGAGATTATGGTAGTGATTGGAACCAAAACCCTTGCTGAAACAGATATAAATGATATTTACAAAATAAAAGGTGAAATACATAGACACCCCTTATTTAGTAAGCCAAATTATCTCGATAACGACATAGCATTATATGAATTAGATAGGCCAGTGAAGAACCTGGAAAATACGAGAGGAACAATTTCGATTAATAGCGATCTATTAGAAGAACGAGAAATGACACTTAGCGGAGATTATAGATATGGGGTACAACTTGGTTATGGAAATACTGAAATTGACGACTGGAACGAAAAATTATATCAAGGAGTTGCTCCCATACTCTTAAATATTCGAGCAAATAAGACTAATTGGCTCGGGAGGGCTGAATATGACAATTTTACTTTGAACAGCACGCACATTACATCGGGATATCCGTTAGGGGGAGTTGGGGGTTGTGACGGGGATTCTGGAGGACCACTTATCACATGGAATGGAAAGAAATGGGTTCAAATTGGTATATCAAGCTTAATATGGGGATATTGTGGGGAAGCACGATCGCCAAGCACATTTACTCGGGTCTCTGCATATGTTGATTGGATGGGACAATATATAAAAAATACAACAAAAGATGTTTGTACTATTAGTAAATATGAAGAAGAGAAGTGCGGAGTCATTAGTACATTTGACCCCAATAAAGGCACATTTATTGGAGCCCCGTTACGGACAGGGAGCAGCGAGCTAGTTGAGTTTGAATGCAGAATAAATAATTTTGGACCGACTCCAACGCCTGGAGCATCTTATAAATGTGGTTATGAGCTGAACGATGATGATAGGGTGTCGCCTACTCCGATAGTGAGCACAGTCAAACCTTATTAGCTGTATAATAGAGGTATGGAATCGTTCATCTTTGATTCATACCATATTGACGCCTCAAAGACCGTGCTTTCCTTTGTTTACTTTGTCGGTCCGGCACGATTTGAGGAGAAGTTGTATCTTCCAAAACCCATTCCCCATGGTGTTGATAGGGGAGTGCTCAAACAGCTTCTTTTCAATCTGCACCTTGCGTTGGGTATTTCCTACTGGAAGATGCATTGCTCCCCTGTAATAGAAATCAAAAGCGGTAAGCTTACTAAGGAGCAGTCACTGTTTTGGGAATTGGTATATACAAAAGGGTTAGGGGAGTTTTATTTCCGCAAGAATATCGATTTTAGAACATTAGTTTCGTTTCCGTTTATGGAGAATGCGCCTATACAAGCTAAAGAATTAGTTCTGCGAAAAAGACAACTTGTAGGAATTGGAGGGGGTAAAGACTCTGTGGTAACTTGGGAACGATTGAAAAAAGAAGGAGTTCAGGCTATGGGACTTATAATAGAAACTCAAAAAAAATATTTTATGATAGATGAGCTTCTTACCGTTGGGTCAATCCCTGTAATAAGAATTCGTCGAGAAATGGATACAAAACTCATTGACCTAAAAAATGATAAGACACTCTATAATGGGCACGTTCCCATTTCTATGATATATGCATGGATTGGATTATTAGGGTGTATTCTCTTTGATTATAGTGCATTTGTGGTTTCAAACGAAAAAAGCGCAGATGAAGGAAATACGGAACATTTTGGAATGAAGGTGAATCATCAATGGAGCAAGAGCGAAGAGTTTGAAGTTGCCCTTTCCTTTTACCTCAATACTTATGTTTCTCCCAGCCTTACCTATTATTCCCCCCTTCGCCAGTTAACAGAACTGGAGATAGTCAAAGAATTTATTGCGTATCCACAGTACTTTCCTGTCGTTTCCAGTTGTAATCGAAATTTTTCGGTAACGAGTCCGCTCCAGGGAAAGCGCTGGTGTGGGCAGTGTCCCAAATGTGCCTTTGCATTCCTGTTGTTTGCAGCTCATCTTCCAAAAGAAGAAGTCATAAAAATGTTTGTAAAAAATTTGTTTGACGATGCGACATTACTAGGCACTTTTAAGGACTTAATCGGGATGGGAGGGCTAAAACCATTCGAATGTGTGGGGACGTTTGAGGAATCAAGAGAAGCGATGAAAATGATTATAAAAAAGGGTGAGTTTAAGATTCCTGAAGAAATTAAAATATAAGTATTGTCATTCCCGCGAAGGCGGGAATCTAGTCGATAATTACCATTTTTAAATTGAAATTTATAGTCTGGATCCCCGCCTGCGCGGGGATGACACAAAGAATGTAGGAATGACATAAAGAAGGCTGGGACAACACAGAAAACAGAGAAAATTAAATAAAAATATTTTATGAAAATATCAGAACTGCAAACATACAAAAAAATACTCATCCTAGGATACGGGAAAGAGGGAAAGGCTGTAGAGCGGTATTTAAAAATGAATGTTCCTACATCCGAAATTTTGATTGCTGATAAAAATGACGGGGAAGATTATCTGCTCCGTCAGAAGGATGCAGATTTAGTCATTCGTTCTCCCGGAGTGAAAGTGGAACTCGTGTTTAAAAAATGGACGACAGCAACCAATATATTTTTTAGTAACTTTCTCGGTACGACAATTGGCATAACAGGAACAAAAGGGAAAAGTACCACCGCTAGTTTGGTTGCAGCAATGCTGCGGACAAAAGGGGGAGATATTCGTTTAGTAGGCAATATCGGGAATCCTATGCTTGATGAGTTGACGACCTCTACAAAGAATACAGTGGCCGTCATAGAGCTTTCAAGTTATCAACTTTCCGACTTATATTTTTCCCCCCACATTACGTTGGTTGTAAATTGGTATCCTGAACACAGTGATTTCCACGGTTCATTTGATGCATACAAAAAAGCAAAACAAAACAGCATTTATTTCCAAACAGATAAGGATTATTTTATTTTTGATTCGGAGGAAAAGGAAGTTGTTGGATGGGTGCCATTAACGAAGGCAAATCCGCTCCCCTATACCGCCGATTTTCCTTTTGAGCCAGAGAAAGTTCCTTTGATAGGGAATCACAATAAAAAGAATATCCAAGGCGCACTTACCGTAGCACGGTTATTTGATGTCACTGATGAGGCGGCCCAAAGGGCGGTATATTCATTTGTTCCCCTTCCTCATCGTCTTCAAAATGTGGGGACCTTTAAAGGGATTACGTTTTATGATGATGCAATTTCAACGACACCAGAGTCAACAATCGCGGCGTTGAACAGTCTTGCAAACGTGGACACTTTGTTTTTGGGCGGACAGGATAGGGGCTATGATTTTTCACATCTTATGAAAGTATTAGAGGAAAAGCAAATACGGTCACTGGTATTATTTCCAGAAACGGGATACAGGATCAAGCAAGAATTGCTTAAAATGAATGACTATAATCCTGATGTATTAGTTACTTCCAATATGGAGGAAGCGATAACATTTGCCTATGAGAATACCGGGAGTGGGCATATCTGTTTGTTATCAACTGCATCTCCCAGTTATTCCATTTGGAAAAATTTTGAGGAAAAAGGCGACCTGTTTCAGAAATTTGCCCGAACTCTTGGTACATAATGAAAAAACAAATTATCCACGAACCACATCAGACAAAAAGAAATAAAATTCTTACCACTCTTATAACAGTACCTTTTATATTGGCCATTAGTGGGCTTTTTTTTGTTTTCGAGGCGTCATACGTTCGCGCTTTTGCCGATTATGGCGATAGCTTCCACTATTTAAAGGTCCAAGCGATGTGGATAATATTAGGTGGATGTCTTATGTTTCTTCTCTCATTGTTTGACTACCATAAATGGTATTATCTCGCTTTTTATGCGATGTTGAGCTCACTCGCTTTACTTTTTTTGGTCCTTATCCCTGGCATTGGCACGAAGGTTGGCGGAGCGCGGAGGTGGATATTCGGCTTTCAGCCGTCAGAAGCAGCGAAAATATCAACCATTATTTATCTGTCTTCGTGGTTTCTCACGAAAGAGAGAAAACGGTTTTTTTCCTTTATTCTCCTTCTGGGTCTTTTGATGTTTCTTATCATGCTCCAACCGGATATGGGTACTGCAACGATTATCTTTAGCATAAGCATTGCCGTTTATTTTTTGGCTGGCGTAGAGTTAAAATATCTCCTATTTCTTATTCCTACTTCAGTCCTCGGGTTTGTCGTATTGGCGCAAGTCGCTCCTTATCGACTAAAAAGAATCACGGCGTTCTTTGATCCAACCGTCGACCCCCTAGGGATAACTTACCACATTAATCAAATCCTCATCTCCCTCTCGAACGGGGGTATATTTGGGCGGGGGTTTGGCGCATCAAAACAAAAACACCTCTATCTTCCGGAGGCGCACACCGATTCAATATTTGCCATTGTAGGGGAAGAAGTTGGATTTATCGGAAGCGTTTTATTCATCGGAGCATTCGTCATGCTTATTCTCTATATATTCCGCATAGCGGAAAAAGCTCCCGATAGGTATGGACGTTTATTGGCAGGAAGCATCTTCGCTTTTTTTGGAATACAGACGTTGGTTAATTTGGGAAGTATGGTGCACGTAATACCTCTTACAGGCGTACCTCTCCCATTTGTATCCTATGGAGGTTCTAATTTATTACTTTGTTTTGCGTTAATGGGAATCATATTAAATATCGCAAGACAGACGAGAATAGAATAAATTATATATACTTATAATATGAAGAAAATTTTGATTTGTGGCGGTCACCCAACGCCTGCATTAGCCGTTGTTGACGAACTAAGAAAAAATCATGCGGAAATAGACATTGTCTTTGTGGGCAGAAAATATGCAATCGAGTCAGAGCGTACATTGTCGTACGAATTTAAGGGGTGCCTTGAACGGAAAGTGTCATTTCGGGAACTCCAAGCAGGGAGATTGACACGGCTGATAACTAAATCAAGCGCGCTCAACA
>Ga0210016_1002153_pt1 | contig 18053 bp, 13 predicted proteins | sample CryGeyCG2014_300_FD_185454 | JGI IMG/M metagenome (GOLD analysis project Ga0210016, IMG submission 185454) | Groundwater microbial communities from aquifer - Crystal Geyser CG02_land_8/20/14_3.00 (SPAdes) (version 2) | ecosystem: Environmental > Aquatic > Deep subsurface > Groundwater | place... | reverse complement strand
TTCATTTTAAAATTTATTTATCAATTTATTTTAAAAAATTAATCTTCCCAATACTCAACACCAATTTTATTTATAAAACCATGTTTGCCATTCTTTTCTACCATAGCATAACCTTCTGAAAATCTATCTGCCGAATCATAAATACAAGGTATTACTTCTTTCCCATCTTTATTTATAAAACCCCATTTGCCATTATTTTTTATACCGGCAAAGCCTTCAGAAAAATCATTTCCCCAATCATAAATACAAGGTATTACTTCTTTACCTTCTTTATTTATAAAACCATACTTGCCATTCTTTCTCACATAGGCATAACCTTTGCAAGGCATGTAAAGCGATTCTATATCATCATAAATAAAAGGAGTTAATTCTTTTCCTTCTTTATTTATAAAACCCCATTTGTCATCCTTTTTTACACGAGCATAATCTTCACTAAATGCATAAGTTTCATACTCGTTCAATTTATCATAAATACAAGGTATTATTTCTAAACCATCTTCATTTATAAAACCCCATTTTCCATTCTTTCTCACACCAGCGTACCCTTCATTAAACAAATGTACACTATCATAAATAAAAGGAGTTATTTCTTTACCTTCTTTATTTATAAAACCCCATTTGCCATTATTTTTTACATGAGCAAAACCTTCATTAAAATCACATACATAATCATAAATACAAGGTGTTAATTCTTTTCCTTCTTTATTGATAACACCCCATTTGCCATTCTTTCTTACACAAGCAAAACCTTCGCTAATTTCATAAGAAGACAAATAAAAATCATCATAATCATAAATAAAAGGAGTTACTTCTTTACCTTCTTTATTTATAAAACCCCATTTGTTATTCTTTCTTACACAAGCAAAACCTTCAGTAAAATCATTTGCCTCATTATAAATACAAGGTATTACTTCTTTACCTTCTTTATTTATAAAACCCCATTTGTCATTCTTTTTTACACAAGCATAACCTTCTTTAATGTTATTAACAACATCATAAATAAAAGGAGTTATTTCTTTACCTTCTTTATTTATAAAACCCCATTTGTCATTCTTTTTTAGACGAGCATAACCTTCTATAATTATCTTTATTGTAGAATATTCGTGACAATAAGGATCATCATAAATGAAAGGTGTTAATTCTTTTCCTTCATTTATAAAACCATATTTGTGATTCTTGCTCACATAGGCATAACCTTCATTAAACCAAAAAACTTCATCATAAATGCAAGGAGTTATTTCTTTACCTTCTTTATTTATAAAACCCCATTTCCCATTCTTTCCTACATAAGCATAACCTTCACAAAACCATTTAACATTATCATAAATACAAGGAATAATAATAATTTTGTTAGGTTTGCAAAAGCCCCATTTATCTTTTTTTCGGTAGGGTATTAATATTTCATCAACTTTAATAAGTTTACCAATAATAGCAAGTTGTTTTCCAACCCTTTCAATTGATTGAGGTGTATATTTTACAATAGAAGTACTATTATCCATTTTCAAGTTTCGTTAGTTCTAACAATATTTTTTCTTTTGTTTCGGAGAAATATTTATCTAAGTTTTCGATTTTCGTTACAGTAATATAAGTTTCATTGTTTTTGAGTTTGTTTAAATTATTTTCGAGTTCTTCGAGTTTTAATTTAAGCTGTGTAACAATGAGCAATAATTTATCTTTTTCGCTTATTTTTTCGGAATTAGATTTAAAGATACCTTTTTCCAAGTTTTTTAAAATTTCATTTACTTTCTTTAAATCATTTAAATCGTAAGCTTGTTTTAGAGCATTAAACACTTTTTCGGCTTCTTCTTTAAATTCATCGGAAACAACATCGGGGTGGCAAAGTTTTGATGCTTTACGAAATGTTGATTTCAAATCTTTTTGTTCTTCTTCGGTAATTTCAAAAGTTTTTTTATTTTTTGTATTGTTATAATTATTTTCATATTCGTTAAAATCATTTTCGGCTTCTTCAAATTCTGTTTGCTTTGTATGGTCTTTTTCAGCTTCTTCTTTTAGTTTTTCTTTTCTTATTTTAAGTAATTTAATAAGGTATTCGCCTAATTCGCTATTGTATCTGATTTCGAAACCACTGATTAATTTTTCAATATCAGTTTTTTCATCTTCAATTGAACTTAACTGAAGTTCGAGCGATTTAATTTCGAGTTTTAATGCAGAAATATCAGGGTCAATATAAACTGCAATTTGTTTATATTTATTTACAAGTTCAGATATTAATAAAACAGCTTTGCTAAAATTAGATTTTTCAATTAAAATAATAATTTCGTTAAAATTAGTTATAACATCAGATACATTTTGATTTTTAACAAGCAGTTTTATTTTTTTAACCTGATAATTAATATCTTCTGTGTCTTCAAGTATGATTATATTTTTTAATGTTTCGAGACGGATTAAAATTTTACTTATGTCAAAACTATCCGTTTTAATATTAAGATATTTCTCTTTAATGGCATTTATTTCAACTGCAAATTGTTTGGCAAGTTCAGGGTTCTCTTTAATTATTGTAATATTTTCATTGTTATTTTTTGCCTTAACACTCCAATTGTATGAGCCGGTTATAATTGTGTCGTAATCAATAATGCAGAATTTATTGTGCATTATATTTTCATGTTCTTTACCGCTACCAACAAACCAAAAATTACTGCCTAAATTATTGAGTAAATCATATTCAATTCCAGAATTTTTATTTATTTTATCGTTAACAATCAGAAGTTCAATTTTAACTTTATTCTTTGCTTTATCGCAAAGTAAATTAAAAATATCTCTATCGGTAAACCAAGCTACTGCTATTTGTATAGAGTAATTTGCTTTAGAAAGTTCCTTAATAATATGAAATTGAATATCTTCGAAATACGCTTGAGTTTGCATGTTAAATTTATTAATGTTCAAATTTACAAAATAATTAAACACAAAATAATTACATGCAATTTGTTTTTATTTTAAAATCAATTAGCAATTTTTAATTTATCTCGACAATTGTCGCAATAATTGTCGGGAAAAGCTATAAACATTACTTATTAATTATCTATCGCGACACAAATTTACAAAAGAATTTAATAAATTTGTTAAATATATTATTGGATTATGATATTGTCAAAGTATAATATAAATATTAACTTTGTATAAATATTTTAAATATGAACACATCAACTATTAAACAAAAATTGTATGAATATATCAGAGTAGCCGATGATAAAAAAGTGAAAGCCATCTATACGCTGATTGAAGGAGAGATGAATGAATTATATGAATGGTGGAATGATAAAAATTTGATAACAGAACTTGAATGTCGTTCTGCTGATTTAAAGAGTGGAAAGGATAAGGGAATTCCTTGGGAAATAGTAAAAAAAGATTTATTGAAAAGGAAAAAAACTTCGACACGTGATAGACTATAAAATTATACTTTCATCAGAAGCGGTAAAAACTTTACAAGAATCTTATGAATGGTACGAGGTTCGTTCTGAGGGTTTAGGTAACCGATTTGTTGAACTCGTTGATAAAGCTATCAGATTAATTACCCAAAACCCCGTAAGTTATCCCAACAAGAGCGGACCATACAGGGAAATTGTATTGGGCAAATTTCCTTACGTAATTGTTTATGAGTTAATAAAAGAAGAACATATCATTTATATTTTGCATGTTTTTCATACTAAACGTAATCCAAAACAAAAATATAGACGAAAATAAATTCAAAACTTCTGTTTTATTAACAAAAGCTATTAAAAACCAGAATATTTTTCCCCTTTCTTAACTCTCCTTTTTAGCTCTTTTTATCCATTTAAAGCAATGTAAATGTTTTATATTTACATGTTGTTATTTATTTAAGGGAACTTCTAAAAATTAACCACTCTGTCATTCTGAATTTATTTCAGAATCTGATTGTCAGTTAATTGTAGATGCTGAAATAAATTTAGCATGACGATTTCGGTGTTTTTAGAAGGTTCCTTAAAATATTATGGTGGGTTCTAAAAATTACTCACAATATTTTTATTTTTAAATGAGTTCGTGAGAACGCTTCGCTAAGTTCATTTTTTTTGAATTAGGAATATCGATTAACGAATTTTGATTTTAGAAGTAGCTGAAATTCAACAATCTAAAATCGGTGTTCCTTGTTCTTAAATTATTTTTTCTAATTTATAGATATGCCCTTATATGTTTTTATTCTTAGTTCTGTATTATAAACAATATATTAGAAGTCAATTTTGTATTATCAATAACCTCGTACTTTAAATTAAATTTATTTGCAATATTAATAAATGCATCAACATTTGTAAAATGAAGTTTGCCTCCTTCGAGTTTGTTAAAGCCAGTTTTTGTTGAGAAAAACTCAGTGTAGCGAGTACCCCAGTGTCGTGTTTTTAAATTTTTATTTGCATCACGAATAATAATTATTCCGTTGTTGTTCAAGTGATTTATGCAGTTTTCGATTAGCATGTTTTGTTTTTCTTCGCTAATATAATGTAAAATATCTGAAAGAATAAAAACGTCTTTATTTACGAATTTATATTGTGTTGCATCGGCATATTCGAATTTTACATTTTCGTTTTTCGAAATACAGTTTTGAGCAATTTCAATTTTATCGGCATCGTAATCTATTCCAAATATTTTTCGTTCGTTAGATAAAAAACCAAGCATATACGACATAAATCCATAACCACAACCAATATCCATTATATCTGCTTTTGGTGGAATTATTTCGTTAAAGTATCTGTAATTATCTTCGAGTTTTACTTTAATTCTGCAATACCACTCTAAAATAGGTCCTTTAAAAACATAATTTTTAATTAACGTGTCAGCAAAATAATCAGCCGTTTCGCAATCTTTTTTCAAAAGTTTATAATTTGTGCGATAAAATGTTTGAAGCGATTTTGTGAGTTCGTGATAATCATTGCCAAAATCAACATGAGGAGCATTAATTCGAGCAAAAACCTTTAAAGTTATTTTACCCGAACGAACATAATTCTCTCCCTTTCGCATACAATCGCCGGCACCATGAATAATTATTGGAACAAGAGCTAAATTTAATTGCTTTGCGAGATAAAATGCACCTTTATGAAAACGTGTAATATTTTGGTCTTTTGAACGGCTACCTTCAGGAAAAACAAGGACAGAATAACCTTCATCAATTTTTGGTTTAAGGTTGTTAATTATTGCCTCGTTACCATCGTTTACATTATAAAAATCGATAAAACGAATTACAAAACCATAAAACGGACTTTCCCATACCCAATTTGTAGTTAACACAACCATTTTAGGGGTTAAAGATAAAAGTATTACCAAATCGATGTGCGACTGATGATTACTAATAATTACGGAAGGTTTTTTAAAGTTTTCGCGAGAAATATTTATTCGTTTTTTTGTTATTGGAAACAAAAGATACACTAAACCCCTGCATGAATAGAACATGCAATAATGAACAAAAAGTTTTTTAATTTTTAGTTTTACTGGCAACAATATTGCTAACAATAAACACAAATTTAAAAATATTGAACCCGTAACAAATATTGTAAAGGCAGCAATTGTTAACAATAAATTCGACAAAGTTACTGGCACCACTCTATTTTTCCCGTTTTTTGAAACAAGCATTTTAAAAAGTAATGGTTCGAATGTATATGATATTAAAACAACAGACAATAAACCAATTATTGAAATTAATGCAATTGAATTTAATGCTGGATGTTTTGCAAAAATAAGAACTCCTGTACCCGAAATGGTTATCATTGCCGAAACTAAAATGTTTGACTTAAAAGAAATTAACGTTTTGTTATTTGTTGAATATCCTTGAATTAACCCCTGCATTATGTAAGTGCTATAATCGACACCCATACCTGTAATAAACGATGAAATAATAATATTAAAAATATTAAATTTAATTCCAAACAAACCCATTATTCCAAGAGTCCACACCCAACTTATAAATATTGGGAAGAATGTTATAAATCCAATTTCAATTCTGCCAAAGGCAATAATTAAAATAATAAGAACCAATAAAAGACTAATATTTGCAATAAAATTAAAATCTTTATTAAGATATTCTACATATTTCATTAGTATGGATTGCTGGTCAATTAATGTTGAATTAGAAAATTCAGAAAATTGATTTTTTAATTCTGAACGATGTGTTTTATCAGTTTTTAAAATGTTTACAATGTTAACTATATTATCTTTTTCGTTAAAATTTTCTTTAAACAAATTTTCTTTTAAAAGATTAAAAGATTCCTTTGATAATGGTTTATAATTTTTTTCGATTGAGGAAATAAAACCATTAAAGCAATTTTGATTAAATCCTGCTCCAACAGCAAACTTCTGAATATTAGATTTTAATGAATCTTTTTTTGATTGCGTCCAGAAATATTTCCATGCTTTAATTCGTTCAATTTGTGTTGAATCTGACATTAAAATTTCAGAAACTGGAGTAAAATTAGTTATTCGTTTTTCCGATTTTAATTTATTGAATTTTACATTTACTTTTTCGTTATTTTTTAATGCCTCTTCTATATTTGCTCCAGAAGATACCACATAAGCAGTATTTTCGGTGAAGTCGTTAATCTTTTTTAAATTATTTTCGGCTACTTTAAGTTCGTCCGACATGTAATTAATTTTAAGCATATCACCTTCAAACTCAACTTTAAAGGCAAAATAAGCAAAAACAACAGTCAGAATTGAAAATGTAATGATGATATATTTGTATTTATCGAATTCGAATCTGGTAATTTTATCGAGCATATTTTCCAATAAATTCATTTCAGAATTGTGCGATGTTTTGTTTTTATCTATAAATTGTGGAAGAATAATTAATGTAAGTGCAGCCGAAACAAAAACACTTATAGACGCAAAAATTCCTAATTCCTGCAAAACTTTCGATGATACAAAAAATAAACTAATAAACTCAAATGCTGTTGCAATTCCGCACACCATTATGGGGAAAGCAACATCTTTTAATGTTGCTCTTATATCTTTTTTGTGCTTTTGATGGGAAATAATATGCAACGAATAATCAACTGTAATTGCCAGAATAATTGGAGCCATGCTCAATGTTATAACAGATATAGCAGGGGTTAAACATGCCAAAGCCGATAAGGCAATTCCACCGGCTAAAACCGTTGGAATAAAAATTATTAAAAAAACCTTTTTATCTTTTACCGAAAAACTAATTATTAAAATTAATAAAACAGTTGCAATAGATAATGTTAGAATAATATCATTTTTAAGTGTTTTGGCATTTGCAACAGCAATTAAGGAAGAACCAAAAGTTTCAATTTTAATTAAATTATTGTGTTTTACTGATGTTTTGCTAATTTTTTGTTCGAGTAAATCAGCCATTTTAATATTTTCGGATGTTTTATTTGATTGGTTTACAGTATTTGAAAACATTAAAAGATTTTTTCTGTTTTTCGAAAAAATAAATCCATTGTACGTATCGTAATTATCGTTAATGGCTATGTTTTTAAGTTTTTTAAGAGCTAAAGCTGCAATTCCAAGCGGGTCGCGTGTTATATTTTCTTTAAAGGCAAAACTTGCCGGTGATATAAGCGATTCGTAATCTTTGTTAATAGCATTCTGAACATTGTTATAAGAAATTATACTATCGAGTTTTAACAAATCACTTTGCGATAAAAACAAAGGATAATTTTCGTAAAAAATATTTATTATTGATGTAAATAACGAATCGTTTATTTTATAAAATATATTTTTTAAATAAGGTGAAAATTGTTTCGATTTTAGTTCATTTGCAAGTTCTTCGGCATAAACAATTAACGAGTCGGGTAACGGTTCATGGGCACTATCGGTTAAACTTATGTTAATTATTAATTTATCGGTAATACCTGTATTTTGAAATGAAATATTTATTTTGTCTTTTGTTTCTTTACCGGGAATTGCTTTATTAATATCCTCTTCAATTTTAATATTATAAATAAAAGATACTGCCGAAACAGTAATTAATATCAAAAAAAATAAGAAAAATAATTTATGTTTTTTAAAGAGCTGATATATTATAATAAATAGTTGTGCCATTGATAATTAAAACTTATATATAAATTGTTGATACATTGTAATATGAATGAAACTGAGATAGGGCGAGCGGGAGAAACGGAGAGTTTACTTTATTAACCACTTATCTGCACCATCAATCATTTTTACAATTTGTCCAATAATATTTTCATAATCTTTATCTAGTTTTTCCATTTGTGTTTTTGATATATATTTACAAAGAAAAGAAATTTCCAACCATACTTGTGTTTCACATGCTTCTGTTTCAGAATCGCTAAGTTTTGCTATAAAAGCAGCTCTATATCTTCTTTTTCTCCATGCTTCAGAAATGTTTGCAGAAACAGAACGCGAAGACCTTCGAATTTGATCAGTTAGGGAATATTTTTCTTCAGTAGGGAATTTTTTTGTTATTTCAAAAATTTCCATAGCTGCAGCTATTGATGCTTTGTAAACCCGTAAATCTTTATAACTATTTATCCTTTCTGCCATAATATTTATTCTTTTTAGTGTTTATTCCTTTTTCCGTTTCACACCTTCTCCGTTTCACCTTTTCCCCTTTTCTCCGTTTCTATTATTTAAGTACGATTCTGACTAACGGTGTTCCTTCCTAACAAATAACAAAAGAATATAAAAAAATGTCCCAATTAATGATGAAACAAAACTTGCAAGTACAAAACTGCCAATAAGGTATTGTTTAATGTTTGTTGTAAATAATTCTACACTTAGACCTGCATTAAACGGTAATTTTGAAATATCTGTTCCCAAAACAATGCCACCGGTTAAATAGCTCAAGTAAATAATAACAGGAATCATAGGTGTTATACTTATATTTGCTGCAACACCAACAATTAATTTATTTAACCTAAAAACATAAGCAAGAGCAATTGCTGTAATTAACTGATAACCCCAAAGTGGAATTATACCCATAAAAACCCCAAACATTATTGAGCCAACAATTTTAAAATTATTGTCTTTTGTTTTTACTAAATTTTGATTAAAAAAATCGACAATATATTTTTTGTTTAACTTTTTAATAAAAGCAAACGGCCTAAAAAATGTAAGACTTAAAAATACTAACCATGAATTTAATAAACCAATTCTGATAAAATCAACAACTGGACGAAAATGGGATATTCTCTCATTTTCGGGAGGATAAATTACAGATATTGGGATAGATTCAATTGGAATATTTTGCCACGACGCTTTTACCATAATCTCAATTTCAAATTCGTAGCGTCGTGTAAGCGTAAGTATGTGCTGCATTTTTTTTATAGGATATAGACGGAACCCCGATTGTGTATCGTCTAATTTTATTCCTGTAATAACCAAAAACCAAAAATTAGATAAATTGTTTGCAAAACTGCTTTTTCGCGAAATTTTTCCTTTAATAATTGAGCGATTCCCTATTATTATTGCATTTTGATTAATAAAACACGCATTTATAAATTTCGATATATCTTCTGCACAATGTTGACCATCAGAATCAATAGTAATAGCGTATTCATAACCCAATTCAATTGCTTTTTTAAAACCCTTCTTTACGGCATAGCCCTTGCCTTTATTTTGGGGATATGAAATTACTTTTATGTTTTTATAATGAGCAAGTAGTTGAGCTGTATTATCAGTAGCACCATCGTTAATAACAATAACATTATTAGTTTGTAATAACACTTCGTTTATAACGGCTTCTATTTTAGTAGCATTATTATAAGAAGGTATTATTACACAAAATTTATTTTCCCAGCAGTCAGTATATAATTGAATATCAGTCAATAACAAAAATTTGCTTTTTAATAAAATATGACAAATTTACCATAAAAATTAAAGAATAATCAATGTGCTATAAAATATACGGAGTTTTTGCTTAATTTCAGATTTCCTGACCTTGATTTTATAATCAACAATTATACATAAAAACTGATATATATTTGCAGGAAAATGAAAATAACTCTCAAATCGCAATGAAATACCAGCAAAAATAAGTTTTGCAGATTTACCTGATGAAGAAAAGTTTAAGGGTGTACATAACAATTAATAGACACAATCAAACTGATAGCTTCCCATTCCGAAATAGCATTGGCTTCTATAATAAAAAAAACATGGCAAAACCCAAGGAAGCCAGAGCATTAATGGAACATTTTAAAACTCAAACGCTGATATAAAAGTAGCTCATCAAAAAAACATATTACAAGTTTGTATTCATCACCAAGCTACTGTATGTGAGGATATTATACTGACTAAATTATGTGAATATCTTAATAAAACTGAAACTATCTTTACTGGTTCCGATTTAAAACTGCAATATTGTCTGATATAAGAAAAAGACTGTAAAAATGGCATAATATATTGAGCGATAATATATTAGGAGTCGTGTGATTTTCCGTTTATGTAAGGAAATCTGAAATTGAAATTCACAATGACTATGATTTCTAAAAAGGGTTTTTAAAGCTCGAATAAATATAACTGCCGTTCGTTATCATTGATAAAAATAATTGTATTTTTTTTGTAAATAAAATATTGTGTTATATTTGCTTATTATTACAATTAAAAAAGCAAATATGCTAATTGTTATTTCGCCCTCAAAAACCCAGGATTTTTCAAAAAGTTTTGAAAGCAAAACTCACACAATTCCAGTATTTTTAAAAGAAAGCCAGGAGCTTATTACTATATTAAAAACTTATAAATTAACCGATTTATTGCATTTGCTGAAAGTAAACAAATCATTAGCAGAGTTAAATTATAAAAGAATAAAAAATTGGAATATATTACATCCCGAAAAAAAATCGAAAACAGCAGTTTTAGCTTTTAAAGGTGGGGCATTCAAAAATCTTAAAGCACACACATTTACAACTTCCGATTTTGAGTTTTCGAGCCTTCATATTAGAATACTATCTGGACTGTATGGTTTGTTACGACCACTCGATTATATTATGCCACATCGTTTAGAAATGGGAACGAATATAAGTAATTTTTATGGAAAAAATCTTTACAAATTTTGGAACGAAAAAATAACTTTCGAACTAAATAGAATTGCCAAAGAAAACAATTTTAAAACTTTAATAAATTTAGCATCTGGCGAATATTTTAAAGCAATTAATACTAAATCTATTGACATTAAGGTTGTTAATATAACGTTTATGCAGCAACAAAATGGTGCATACAAAGTTTTAGGAGTTTTCTCAAAAAAAGCAAGAGGTAAAATGGTGAATTTTATTGTTAAAAACAGAATTATCGAATTGTCTGAACTTAAGCTGTTTAATAATGACGGCTACGTTTTTAACCCTAAACTTTCATCGGAGCAGGAAATGGTTTATACAAGATAGTATTGCTAATTAAGTATAGATAGTGTCTGTCCATAATGTCCGATTTTTTCGTTATACTCGTTTTGAAAACAGTCATTTACTACAGTAAACTCCTTGGTTTTCAAAACTTCGTATGCCTCAAACTCGAACATTATGAATCAGACACTGACTTTATAGACAAGCACTAGATAACGTATTGTTTCTGTAATGCATTAGTAATAATACTGATAATTTTAACATCTCTATTTTTTTAGAATAACATTTTGAATATCTGTGCTTTAAAAATAAGAGTTGTTAACAGATAAACGCATCATTTTTTTTGTATTTTTGTCCCTATACCTTTTTAAACCGGATTCATCTTTGTAATTAAATTATCGGTATGTTTTTAGTTTTACAATTTTTGGGAATAACAATTCGCTGAATATTAATGCTTTTTGCCATTCTGAATTGTTTACCCTGAGCTTGACGAAGGGATAGCGAAGAATCTTATTAATAATCATCGTGTTATAAAAACAGATGCGAAATATTGTGATTGATAAATTTATGAAGATATTTTCTATTATTTTGTTTTTTACTGTTTTATGCGTAAAACTTGAAGCTCAAAAAGCCGATAGTACTACTCAATCCGATAGCTATCAGGTTATAAAATTATGGTCATTCGAAAACGCTTGGAACGGTATGCAAAACCAACAAGCCGACACTCAAATTACAAGCTACCAAAATTATTTACCACTTCGAAATAATTTTATAGCAAATCTTGGGAATAGTGGTTCGGCAACCTTTCCTTTAACATACTCGAATAGTAATGAAGAATATCCCCTATTTTACAAATCGTTAAAAGTTTATTATTCATCAGACAGGCACGTTTTTTACAACACACACAAGCCATATACAAGAATAAATTTTGCAGCCGGAGCATCAAAAGATAAAGGTGAGCAATACATTAACATTTTGCACACACAAAATGTAAACAAGTATTTGAATTTTAGTTTTAGAGCAAACGGACATAATTCTACTGGGTATTATTTAAAACAAGAAAACAGAAATAATAGCTTTCGGCTTTCAACTAATTACTTAAGAAACAAATATAAACTTCAGGCGTATTTTAATATCGAAAAATTTAGATTAGTCGAAAATGGTGGCGTTCAGAATGATAGTTATGTGATTGATTCGCTTTATAAACCCGAAAACTTAAACGTACGATTAAATAACGCTAAAAATACCGTTGTTTTTCGCGAAGGATTTTTACATCAAATTATTTCTTTAACCGGAAAAACTGATTCAACCGATACCGCCAATATTAAATACAATAGTATTTTTGAAATTCAATCTACAACTCGTTATCAATGGTTTAAAAAACTTTATACCGATATTCCTTATGGTTATTATTCAGATATTTATGTAGATAGTACAGCCACAAAAGATTCTACACAATCCGAAACTTTATTTCAAAATTTATCGTTAGTTTTAACCGAAAATAATCCTCTAAAAACAGCATTTCTATTAGGGTTAAATTACGACCAACGCAATTATTATTACTATTACTCCGATACTCTTTTAAACAGTTATGGCATTCAAGCATCTGTTTATAAAACAAATGGGAAAAGAGTTAACGGATATTTTACAATAGAACAATGGTTAAATGGTTATTTAAAAAGCAACAATAAATTTGAAGGTAAAATATTATATCAATTTCAGCATTTTAGAGACACTTTACTATTTGTTTTAAATACTGGATATTTTACTAAGAATGTCGCTTATTACGAAAATCATTATTATTCAAATAACTTTAAATGGAATAATAATTTTGTAAACTCAGCTTTTTCATTTTCAACGTTTTCTTTTAACGACAAGTTATATAATGCTGGATTCTCGGCAAATTTTTATACTGTAAAAAACTATGTTTATTTTGATACTTTGACACTACCAAAGCAACAAAATCACACTATAAAAATAAAGTCGGCAACATTATACAAAAACTTTAAATTAGGTCATTTCCATTTTAATAATCGTGCAGTATTTCAGCAATCGTCAAACGATAGCATTTTGCCATTACCATTATTTGTTGGAGTTCATTCGTTTTTTTACCAGTTTTTAATATTTAAAAAAGTGCTTCATGTTCAGTTTGGCACAGAAGTTTTTTATTTCACAAAATATTTTGCCCCCGAATATGTGCCGGCTACATGCCAATTTGCACTGCAAAATGAAAGACAAACAGGTGGTTATCCCTATGTTGATGTTTTCTTAAATTTTAACTGGAAACGAGCAAGAATATTTTTTAAAATTGAACACGTAAATTATTCGTTAATGGCTGCAAATTATTTTACAGCACCTCATTATCCTCAAACACCAAGAATATTAAAATTTGGAATTTCGTGGAATTTTTATGACTAAAGTTAAATTTTTAATAATACGTTTTAGCTCAATTGGCGATATTGTTTTAACAACGCCAGTTATTCGTTGTTTAAAACAACAGGTTGAAGATGTCGAAGTGCATTATTTAACAAAACCGGTATTTGCATCTATTTTATTGTCAAACCCTTATATTGATAAAGTTTTAACCCTTAAAGAAGACTTTTCAGAAACAATATCAGAAATAAAAGAAGAACGTTACGATTATATTATTGACCTTCATAATAACCTGCGAACCAAAAGAATAAAAAATCGAATCGGAATATTAAGTTTCAAGTTTAACAAGTTAAATGTTGAAAAATGGCTGTTGGTAAATTTTAAAATAAATAAACTTCCCAACGTACATATTGTTGACAGATATTTAGAAACGGTTAAATTGTTTGATGTTACAAATGACAACATTGGACTTAATTATTTTATTCCACCTGCCGACGAAGTTGATTTAAAAAATTTACCCGAATTTTTACAATCAGGATACGTGGGATTTGTTATTGGAGCAAAACATTTCACTAAAAAACTTCCAACTAAAAAAATTATTGAAATAATAAATAAAATTGATTATCCCGTTGTTTTGCTCGGTGGCAAAGAAGATGTTGAAGAAGCCGAACAAGTAATAACCAACTGTAAAACAAAAAATGTTTTTAATAGTTGCGGGAAATTTAATATTAATCAGTCGGCATCGCTCGTAAATAAAGCTAAAGTTATTATAACAAATGATACAGGATTAATGCACATTGCAGCAGCATTTGAAAAACCAATAATCTCAATATGGGGAAATACCATTCCAGAGTTTGGAATGTATCCTTATGTCGAAAACGAACTTTCTGAAATTATTGAGGTTAAAAATTTAAAATGTCGCCCATGCACAAAAATCGGCTTTAAAAAATGCCCAAAAAAACATTTTAGTTGCATGAATGATATAGATATAAACTTAATAACTAAACATATAAATAAATATTGGAAATAAAAACAAAAAAATTCGTTGAAAGAAAAAATAGAAATATATAGAAATTGATGGAAATACATTGAAACACCTTCTTGTCATGTTGAGTGATTAGCGAAACATCTTTTCAAAAAATATTCATTTTAACAGAAATACATTGAAATTAGTTGAAATAGAAAAAAGAGATACATTAAAAAAATAGAAATAGATTGAAATAAAAAACAAATAGAAACATATTGATATTGAAAAAGAGCAGAAAATATTGTATAAATATTAAAAATGGAAACAAATAAATTCATTCAAGTTAAAGATTTGGTTGTTTATCAGTTAGCAAGAAAACTATCATTCCTAGCTTGGAAAATTTACGAAAAGATGGATTGGCATTTGCAAAAAATTTTAGGCGACCAATTTATTACTTCAACAGATTCTATTGGTGCAAACATAGTTGAGGGATACGGAAGATTTCATTTTCGCGACAAAATTAAATTTTATTATATTTCCTGTGCATCAATGAGCGAATCTGTTTCGCATTGGCTTGAACTTCTTTTTGAAAGGAATAAAATTACTATCAACAAATACAATGAATTTAGAATTGTAGCAGATGAACTTCAAATAAAACTCAATAATTTTATTACAACAACTTATAATCAAATAAATAAAAAACAATGAGTAACTCTAACAAATTATTTCTATTTGTTTCACTGTTTCAATTTATTTCTATAAATTTCAAACATTTTAATGCAATATGAAAGATATTAAAAACATCGAAATAATGTCGCCAGTTGGCTCTTACGAAAACCTAATGGCTGCAATACAAGGTGGTGCTGGCTCTGTTTATTTTGGTGTTGGTAATTTAAACATGCGCTCAAAATCAACATTTAATTTTACTGTTGACGATTTAAATAAAATTGTAACAATATGTAATAAGCATAATGTTAAAAGTTACATAACTGTTAACACAATAATTTATGATAATGAAATTGCAGAAATGCAAGAACTTATAATTGCTGCAAAAAAAGCTGGAGTTAACGCAATAATTGCCAGCGATATGGCAGCAATTGAATGTGGGATATCTGCTGGAATTGAAATTCACGCATCAACTCAACTAAATATCAGCAATTACCAAGCTGTTAAATTTTTTGCAAAATATTGCGATGTAATGGTTCTTGCACGCGAACTTACCATTGAGCAAACTGCCGAAATTTGCAAAAAAGTTAATAAGGAAAATTTATGCGGACCATCAGGCAATAAAGTGAAAATCGAAATTTTTGTGCACGGTGCATTATGTATGTCAATAAGCGGAAAATGCTATTTAAGTTTACACGAAAACAATCACTCTGCAAATCGTGGAAGTTGTTTGCAAAATTGCCGTCGCGGATATACAGTTACCGAAAAAGGAAGTGATTATCAACTTGATATAGAGAATGAATATATAATGTCGCCAAAAGATTTATGTACAATTCATTTTCTAAATAAAATTCTTGATGCAGGAGTTACAGTATTAAAAATTGAAGGCAGAGCACGTGCTCCCGAATATGTGAAAATTGTTACTGAATGTTATCACGAAGCAGTTGAAGCATGGAAATTAAACAATTTTACAGAAGAAAACATTGAAACATGGCTCGCTAAACTTAAAACTGTTTACAATCGTGGCTTTTGGGATGGATATTATTTAGGTACAAAATTAGGCGAATGGACTAAAAATTATGGTTCGTCGGCTACCAAACGAAAAGTTTATGTTGGTAAAATAACAAATTACTTTAAAAACATTTCGGTTGCCGAGATATTAATTGAAACCGGCGAAATAGATGTAAAAGATGACATTTTAATAATTGGCCCATCAACCGGAATTGTTGAAATTAAAATTAATGAAATAAAATTAAATGATAAATCTTCTGCAAACATTGTAAAAAAAGGCACAATTTGCAGTATTTTTACAAACTTATTAGTTAGAAGAAACGATAAAGTTTATAAATGGATTGATAACATAATTTAATTATGGCAGATGTAAAAAGTCAAAAAATATTAATAGTTGAAAACGACTATTCCCTTAACTCATTAATTGCTATTAATTTAAAAACTGCAGGATTTTATTCTCAAAGCGTTTATTCGGGAAATGAAGCCAAAGAATTTATTAAATCTAATCTCGACTATTTTGCTATACTCGATTATGAATTAGACGATATAAATTGCGAACAACTGATAAACGAACTTTCAGAAGGAAATATTAAATTTCCATTTATAATTATTACAGGACACAGCAACCAGAAGCTAATTGTTAAAATGATGCAACTTGGTGCTTATGACTTTATTATAAAAGATGTCGGATTTTCTAACAACTTGCCAACACTTTTAGTGAAATCGTTAGAACGTTATGAATCGAAAAAGAAAATCGAAGATTATCAAAAAGAAATAACAAAAAGCGAAGAACAGTTTAGAAATATTTTTAACAATGTTCAGGATATTTATCTTGTAATTTCAAAAGATTTTATTGTTGAAGAAATAAGTCCTTCGATAAATAAAATATTAGGATTAGAAAAAGAAAATATAATAAATCATTATGTTTCTGAATTATATGTGCTTGGCAACGATTGGAAACGACATTACCGGCATCTCGTTAAAACTGAAAATTTAAAAAATGCCGAAGCATTAATGAAAACAAACCCAAAAATGGCTCCTAAAATTTGTCTTATAAATGCTAAAAAAGTGTTTTTTTCTTCGGTACAGCAATTTAAAATTATTGCCACTGTCCGCGATATTTCGGAATATAAAAGGTTAGAAAACGAAATAATTACTAAAACAATAAAAGCCGAAGAACACGAACGTAAAAGAATTGCCGAAAGTCTGCACGACGATTTGGGACCCTTGCTTTCTACTGCAAAAATTTATTGAAAGATCCGGAAAAAAACAATAAAGAAAGAGACGAATTAACAAATTCAATTTCAGAAATCATAGATGATTCAATAAAAAATATAAAAGTTGCTGTAAATTCATTAATGCCCCAAATATTAAGCGATTATGGGCTCGAAAAAGCATTCCGGGCTTTTGTAAATAAATTAACATTAAACACAGATTTTCACGGGAATATACAGACCGTAAAATCACGAATAAGATGCCCCTTGAAAAACAAGTTTTTTATTTTTAAACCACTTATATTTTATTTTTGCGAACTGGTTCATTGTTTCTAAAATTAAAGGCAAGTCTCTTTTCTTTTTTAATTTGACAACAATTTGCTCCTCATCAATATCAATATCCGCTGTGTTAAGTGTTTACCGCAAAATAATTTCCGATTTTAATGGATAGATTGTATAATTAAATTCTGGCAAAACAGCATGATATTTGATATTAATTTTTTTCATTTCTTTATCAGAAACTTTTATGCCTTTTTC
>Ga0210016_1002151_pt1 | contig 18068 bp, 17 predicted proteins | sample CryGeyCG2014_300_FD_185454 | JGI IMG/M metagenome (GOLD analysis project Ga0210016, IMG submission 185454) | Groundwater microbial communities from aquifer - Crystal Geyser CG02_land_8/20/14_3.00 (SPAdes) (version 2) | ecosystem: Environmental > Aquatic > Deep subsurface > Groundwater | place... | reverse complement strand
AGGCAAGTTGCAATTCGCCGTGAGCTTTGGAAAAAGCAGGTTTTTTGCAGCAATGCTTGCCTTCTACCTTCACCGTATCACAAAAAAACCAGTACGTTTTCTTTCTAACATACTGGTTTTTTGGTAGAATAGGGAAAATATATTATTTTATTTTTTGTCCAAGCTGCGAAAAAGAATAATTATGAATTTATTCAAAAATACAGTAAAAATAATTTTATTAATTGGAATAGTTATTTTTATTTATTCTTATTCCCAGAAAGGTAAACTTCCTAAAAAAGAAGAAATTTTGCCCGAATTATATCAAGAGCCAATCCAAACAGAAACAGAAAAACCTCCATTTAAAGTAGAAAGGGGCGGTATTATTTATGATATTACCCCTCTTTTTAATTACGAGCTTTATGGCCTGGTTGTTTCTGAATATAATAGCAAAAGTTGGCTTGACTATTATCACGAAGAGTGGAAGGATTTTATCAATCTTAAAGATGTTTGTGTTGTTTGGGGCGACAATGTTGAAACAGAAGTTTATCAGGAATTAAAATTTCATAACGGTAGTTTTACTTGTTACATAGATTCTAAATCTGGCGCTGATAAAACTGCGGTATTCCAAAAATTTAAAGACAGCGCTTTGTCAAACAATCATCTTTTATCTGAAAACGATATTATAAATCAAAAAATAATGAGAGCGGAGGAAGGAGATCAAATTTATTTAAAGGGTTATTTAGTTCAGTATTCGCAGCAGGATGAATTTAAACGAGGATCAAGCGTGAGTAGAACCGACACAGGGAACGGAGCATGTGAAACAATTTATATTACGGATTTTGAAATAATCAAAGAAGCAAATGTCTTCTGGCGTCTTACTTATTCTTATGTTAAATATTTGATAATTGTATCAATAATTCTTTTATTAATACTCTTTTTTACGGGTAGCGATTTCACGCATGAATCAAACCGAAAAAACCTGCAAGAGTAAAATAGGAAATCGCCCCCATACACTTACGTGTCGGGCGCTTGGCGGCAGGCAGGGTTTTTGCTTGTCCTGAGCGAGGGGAAACGAGTCGAATGGGCTTGTCCTGAGCGGTTCGACAAGATTACCATAAACCTGTCGAGGGAGTAAAATGAAGTAAGATTATTGATAAAGACTCTTATGAATAATCAATTTATATCCAATTCAAGAAGTAAATATGCCATTGCTTCGTTGGTGTTTTTAGCGTTAGCAGGGATTAATGTAATACTTGTATTATTGGGAACCTATAAAAATAAAGCACCTATCGCACTTTTTGGGGCTACGCCACTTTTTCTTTTAATCTCTCTCTTTTCTGGAATATTTGGACTAAAATCAAAGAGAAGAAGCATCTCTGAGCTTGGGATATGGTGTTCTGCGGTAGGGCTGTTTGCATTGATTTGTTATTTCCTATTGCTTTTACGTGCTTTTTCCGACTTAATCTAACTATTATTTTTAAAATAATATCCTCAAAGCAAGTTCTGACATCGTCCACGATACGGAAGGCATTTCTTTTTTCCACCATTTTAATTTAGTATCGTTCATTTGAGATAAAATGGTATATATAATTTTTTATTTATCAATAAATTCAAACGTGGAAAGGATCTGCTTAAAAACTTCCTGGCTTTCTTTTTTGGTCGCATCCTGACCCTCCAACTCAACTCGGTAACCCTTATCTTTGTACACAAAATAAACATCCAGAGACGGGCAGGCCTGAAAACATTCACCGGGCTTGTCCCACGTGCTCGTACCTCCTATCCATGTCTGAAGCGCCGCTATCCCTGCTTTTCCTACAACGGTATTAGGTATAAAGGGCATGTCTTTGGGAATAAGCCCGCCGGGTTCTTTTCTGAATTTAAGCCAATCAATGAGAGACAGATTTGCGGGATTATCCCAAGCGGCTATTTGTATAAACCAATTCCAGTTGTAGTTGCTCCGATTACTGATCTCTTCCCTGATAACATGCAGTTCGCTTGTATCCGGGCTGGAAAACAGCACTTGAAAAACCCAGGTTGAAGGATACTTGGATGACATACAAATAACAATCATCTTTTATCACCCGGTCTTGTATTTTATCGCAGGGAGACGGATCTTTCTTGGCTCTGGCGATTCCCGAATAGCATGTATCTTTTTGATCTTGATCCGGTATCTTGTCGCAAGCTTTCTCATCCTCCGATTCAGCGTCGGATGAGGGCTGGGGGGTGGCAGACGGTAAATTCGATTCAGCATTCTTTTTCAAAACATACACCGTTCCGGCTGCTGCTGCGGCCGCAAAAATCACTAGTAAAATAACTATAATTGGAGCAAATCCCCTTTGAGTTTTATGCATAAAAGCAGAATTTAATTTTGTCATTATAACACGATTAAACTCTGTCTACAAAAATAACCGCATATGTCCGCTGTTATTTTCTTGGCGGAGAGGCGAGTTTTGAAACCGAAAACGTGTCTAATTACTCCTTGCCCAAATTCTTACAGCCTCCACGAGCCCCTGCCATCTTTCGCTTAAGCTTCAGAATGGCAAGTAGGCGCATTAATTGTTTTTGTTGGGTTGAAGCCCAGGTATTCCGTAGCTCATCGAGTCTGAGACTCTCAGAGTCGAATGACTTTAGCGTAGGATACCCTCTGCCCCTGCTGTCATTCGCAAAAAATCCGTTCAAGTTCGAGAGGCGTGGCACTTATATTAAACGGTGTTTTTTTATATATACAGACTGGTTTGTTGACAAAATAATAAAATTAATGTAAAATATATTAGTTAGAAGATTAAAATTACTCAATGGATAATAAACAAGTTTGTTTCCAAGTAGGTTCATCCCTGCGGCGAGCCGCAGGGAGTATTGAACCTCTTGAAAATAAAAACAAACAATCTGTTTCCAGGTTTTATGGCCTCGGGATTGCCCGGGGTTTCTTGAAATACTGGATAAACTTCATTACGTAACTCCCACGTTAATCCAGCATCAATGTATTCCTATTGCTATTCAAGGAAAGGACATTGTGGGGATTGCCCAGACGGGTACAGGAAAAACATTGGCTTTTAGCATCCCAATGGTACAACGTTTGGCAAACTCCAAAGGATTGGGATTGGTGATTTTGCCGACCCGGGAACTGGCCTTGCAGATTGATAACGAACTCCACAGGGTTGGCGATTCTCTTGGCTTAAGGACTGCTGTTTTGATCGGAGGGCTTTCCATTCGGCCCCAGACAGAAGCCATTCGGAGAAACCCGCATATCATTATAGCAACGCCTGGTCGTTTAATTGACCATTTGCGCCAAAAAACAGTTAGCCTTGGAAGGGTTAATATTTTAGTGCTCGATGAAGCTGATCGCATGCTGGACATGGGATTTTTGCCGCAGATAAGAGATATATTGAAAGCAGTGCCAAAGGAGCGTCAGACAATGATTTTTTCCGCCACGATTTCTCCGGAAATTATGAAGATCGCCTCAGCGAACATGAAACTTCCGATCCGCATTGAAATAGCCCCAACAGGTACAACAGTTGAGAATGTTACTCAAGAGATTTTCATTGTTGCCAAGGACGCAAAAATGCGTTTGCTTGAGAAGATTTTAAATCAATACGCCGGACCAGTGCTTATTTTTACAAGAACAAAATACGGGGCGAGGCGCCTTGCCCATGCAATCAAGGGAATGGGGCATATTGCGGCAGAAATTCATTCGAATCGTTCGCTTGCCCAAAGAAGAAGTGCTTTGGAAGGTTTCAAAGCCGGCAGATACCGCGTTCTCGTGGCTACCGACATTATGGCACGGGGGATTGATGTTGTCGGGATAGAACTGGTTATAAATTACGACTTGCCTTCGCAATCGGAAGCTTATGTCCATCGTATAGGCAGGACCGCACGCGCCGGAATGGATGGCCGCGCGATTTCTTTCGCAATGCCAGGCGAGCAGAAAGAAATTCGCGCCATTGAGCGGCTTATCAGAAAAAACATCAAGATATCTCCGCTTCCGGAACTTCCGCCGGGGCGTTCTTTCTCCAGTGCCCCTGCTCCGCATTTTTCACGGCCTAATTTTTCATATTCAGGCAATGCTCATCGTTCCTCTCCTTTCGCACGGAGAAGGCCGGCGAGAAGGAGTTTCGGCCGGTTTTAAAAAAATATTTAGTTCAAGACAGGAAGTCAAAGGAGAGAAGGTAAAGTAAACAAAAAAATCGCCTTATGGTGGTTTTTTTGATAAAATATATAGTAATTTTGTATTATGCGTTCAAAAGGTTCAAATATTATTTATCCTGAAGTTTATTTCAGGGACGTCATCGGTTCGATTTGGAAAGGAGTCAGAAAAAACTGGCCCGTTTTTGTTTTAGCCATACTTGGAACCGGATTGGCAAGCAGCATGGGTGTAATCACCCCGCTTTTCTATAAGAAATTTTTTGATACATTGACCGGAACGCAAAACAGCACCGTTGTCGCGCCTCAGCTTATCCATATCTTGTTCATTATATTGGCGCTGAACTTGGCGGCCTGGATTTTTTGGAGGATTGGTTCGTTCGCAGACGCCAGTTTTACAGCCAAGTCAATGGCGAGCCTCAGGCAGCAGGCGTTCGACCATCTTCTTTATCACTCATTCAGCTTTTTCAGCAACAATTTTACGGGTGCCATAGTCCAGCGCATTGGCCGTTACGCACGTGCTTTCGAGCGTTTAACCGACAGGATCATCTGGAACGTTATTCCGCTTGTCGTCCGGCTTGCCGGGGTTGTAGTTGTAACCTTAACAGTCGCGCCAAAAATCGCGGTTCTTATCGTTGTCTGGGCGGTTCTCTATATGTTAGTTAATTATTCCTATTCTGTCTGGAGACTGAAATACAATATTAAGATGGCCGAAGCCGACTCGCACACTACCGCCGTTCTTGCCGATTCCATCAGTAATCAGAACAACATTGATATTTTCAGCCGTCATACCAGCGAAATCAAGAATTTCAAGGAAGTTACCGAAGAGCAGCAGAAGATAACCCTTTTGAACTGGAATATAGGCATGGGCCTCGATGCCATTCAGGCCCTTTTTGTGGTAGCCGTTGAATTCGGAGTTTTCTACTATACTATTCATTTCTGGCAGCAAGGGATTGTTTCAATCGGCACATTCGTTCTGATTCAGCTCTATATTATTGGGATTGGTTTGCAGCTGTGGGATTTCAGCCGCATTATCCGCGATTTTTACGAAAGCTATGCTGACGCAAAAGAGATGGTCCAGATGATGAAACTGCCTTACGAAATCAAAGATGCTCCGGCCGCAAAGCCTCTGTCTGTTGCTCGAGGAGAAGTGGTTTTCAGTAATGTGTTTTTTAATTTCAACAAAACAAGAGAAGTTTTAAGAGACATAAACGTGAAAATCAAAGCCGGAGAAAAGGTGGCGCTTGTCGGGCCTTCAGGAGCCGGGAAAACCACTTTTGTGAGATTGCTTCTGCGTTTCTATGATGTGGCTGACGGCGAGATAACCATTGATGGACAAAATATTCAGCGGGTCACACTCGAAAGTCTTAGAAATAATATCAGCCTCGTACCGCAGGATCCTTTACTATTCCACCGGACCATTATGGAAAACATAAGGTATGGCAATTTGAATGCAACCGATGAAGAAGTTATTAAAGCTGCATATCTCGCCCATTGCGACGAATTCGTGAATGATTTATCCGAAAAATACTACACATATGTGGGAGAGCGAGGGATTAAGCTTTCGGGTGGAGAACGCCAAAGAGTTGCAATTGCCCGGGCAATATTAAAAAATGCCCCGATTTTGATTCTGGACGAAGCTACTTCAAGCCTGGATTCCCATTCCGAATCTCTGATTCAGGATGCCTTGAACACGCTCATGAAAGGAAAAACCACCATTGTTATTGCCCATCGACTTTCAACTATCAGGAAAATGGATAGAATTATTGTTCTGGATAGCGGCACAGTACTTGAAGAAGGAACTCACGAGGGTTTAATCAGCGTCGGCAGTCTTTATAAAAAGCTCTGGTCGCTCCAAGCCGGCGGGTTTATAAAATAGGGACGAAAAACATAGATTCTATGTTATATGTTGGTTTTGATTCGAGAGATGACGAGGCCGCCAGAAAATTTCGGATATTCTGCGCTCGCAGGCGTTGAACAATAAGGCATATCTTTGCTATTTTTTCTTAAACAGTAGAACTTACCAAAAATCGTCCCATACCCTTACGAGTCGATTTTTTTAATTTTTTGAAAAATAAATTTCTTGAAATTATCTTCAAGCTTCAATTTACTTTTTTCTCTAGTGAAAATAATTTTCATTTCTTTAATCAACCTTAATTCTTCTTCAATCTGTTTTTCTGTTTTTGCTTCTAGGGTCAGAAAGTTAATATAACAATTCCGATATTGTCTTAATGTTTTACAGTTTAAAAAATTTTGTGACCCGAAAAGTTTTTTATCTTTTTTACTGGCTTTGTAAAGGCTGGCGGTAAATACGCCTTTTGGCTCATTCTTTAGTAGTAAAAACAAGGGGCATTTTTGGCATTCATTTCGGCATTTCCTTACATCTTCAGTATCGTAAATAAAACGAAAACAGTGCCAATTATCAACAATGACGTTAATAAATCCTTTGTATTTTTTCTGGAGACGGGTAAACTTTTTCGTTGATAAGTTTAAAATTTTCTTATTCATATTATTTAAATAGAGAAAAGGCGGCTCAGACTAGAGTTATGGGTAACACCAACTTCAAGCTGAGAGCCGCCTCTTTTTTCCTACTACTTCCTGGGTTGTGAGACGATTTAGCGGGCCGTCAGAATGGTTCGCGGATCGTCAAACTCTGTTTGGATCGGGCATAGCGGATAGCTAAGATACGGACTGCCGAAGCTTTCTGCAGTGGCACGGCAGCCCCCGCGGCACTTACTCCAGAGAGAACAATGTCGACATGGCCCCTGCATTTTTTCTTGGCAAAGCGTTCTTCGGGCTTGAATTACAGGATTTCGGATAGCAGTGCCGATTGGATCTTCATCAGTATTGAAGCTTGCCAAGACTGTTCGGTTATTGCTGCATGGCTGGATTCGGCCATCAGCGCAGAAGTACAGGGCAGTGTCGTAAAAGGGGCAAGAGCCTAGAAGGTGCGGCATCAGGAATTGCGGCGTTGCTAATTCCTTTTTCTGATGGATCTCTCCAATTTGCGTCATTAGCCAACGGAGCTGGCTGATAGTTGGCGCAAGATCGAAGTATCCCCAGTTTGCCGGCTCACCGTTTCCCATCAGTTCTAGGTCTGGTTTGAATCCAAGCTCAAGACCTAGCTCATAGTATTGGGGAACGTATGGGATGTTAGATTTTTTTCCACCCCGGAGAAGATTCTCCACAGAAAGCAGCGACGCTTTATAACCAGCTTCCAAGGCAGCATAAAGTCCGGCAACGAGACGTTGCGCGGTAGTCAAGTCTTTCCCTATCATTTCTGCCTGTAACTGAAGTTGTTCGGGGTCTGAAAGGCCACCGATATTGAGTTTCATTGTTACCGGGACTTCGCGCGACAGGAGCCACCCTGCTTTTTCTCTTGTCATAAATACGCCGTTAGTAAAAAGCCAGGCTGTTATGCCGCGCCTCAGGCATTCTTCAATGACGGCCTGAGTAACCGGCCAGCAGTCTGTTCCCATTGGCTCACCACCGATAAGGTCAAGACTTTTTGCTTCAATGCCGTCATTGTGTGCCTTGACCAGATCAATAACTTTTTTGGCAGTTTGAAGGTCAAATTGCTGGAGTGGTCCGCGATTCCGGCCGGAAACCACCATATAGCAACCAGGGCAGGCACAGGCCTTGCAGCGATTAGTCGTTTCAAAAATCAAGGCAGAGATGGTTTGCGTCTCAAGGCGTTCCTTCTCTTCTTCATATCTCTCGACAATGTTTAGAGTTGCCATTTCCTTTCTCCTTTTATTGGTTTTTTCCCCAGGAACATAGTAGGTTGTTAATGTGCCGGGCTTTTGAATAAAAAAGCCCCTTCCCTTTCGGGAAGGAGATAGGTTTATGAGTAAAGTTTAAAAACATCAACACACCTCTTTCCCGGAAGTAGAAGAGTTGTAATGATGCTGAAGTCTGCGAAGTATTAATTTGTAGCCGTTCATTCCTTTATTCAGCCATTTCGAAACGCGGGCTATGGTTGTTGAGCTAAGTCCTGTTTTTTTGGCAATTTTTACATAAGGAATTTTATCATTAAGCATTCTGGCGGCTTTCCATCTGTTGCCAAATTCAATAATTTCTTCTTCGGTCATAAGATCCCGAAAAAATCTTTTCGCTTCGCTAACACTCTTTAATGTAAGAACTGCCTTTATTAAATCTTCAGTTTTTCTATTATTCCATTTTTCCATAAAGTTTATCACTTTACTTAAGTAAAGTATAGCAGACCAAGATCCTTTGTCAATAGCCGACCAAGAATTTCGTCCTCGCCGGGCTTATTCCGGAAAGCCGCTAAGGTTGCAGATAGGCGAAGCCTCTGGTTTGCGGAGCAAAGGTTTGATAAAGCTCTTCGGGTGGATATAATAAAAATATAATCATATGGCAAGACAATTTACGGCAATATATAAAAAAAGTGGGAAATGGTATTTGGGGTGGATAGAGGAAATTCCGGGAGCTAATACTCAAGGGAAAACTCTTAAAGAAGCAAAAGAAAATCTCAAAGAGGCGCTTTTATTAATTTTATAAACTAATAAACTTCTCAATAAAAAAGAGCTGTCCAAAGGAAAAGTTATTCGAGAGCCGTTTTTAGTTTCTTTATAGCAAAACGAAGTTTTGATATACCAAATTTAAAGTTTGTTATAATGAAGCGGAAAAATTTAATTCAACACCTTCGTGAAAATGGTTGTGTGTTTATAAGGGAAGGCGCAAGACATAGCGTCTTTTTTAATCCCTCGATAAAGAAATTATCTACCGTGCCACGCCATACAGAGATTGACAATTTTTTAGCAAAGAAAACCCAGCACCAGAGCAGAGCTCGGTGCTGGACTAGTCCCGCACCGAAACGAAGTTTCTGGTGCGGGGTTTGTTAGTACCTTGGAATAAATTCCTCAAGAATAAAATAGTCTAAATTATTCTTTAGGAAATTTTATAAAATGGATTGGAATTAGTGGAGGTTGGCGAGAAACCGACAAAAAAATCGACGAAGAAGTCTATAAACTCTACGGCCTCATCCCGGAGGAGATTAAAATCGTGGAGAGCGCGGGGGATTGAAGAAAAAGAGATAAAAACAGCCGAAATACTCGACGAAATTAAAAAGCGAATATAAACAAGCCCGTTGCTATTGACAGCGCATTTCATATTTGATACACTATTGTCATAATTATGAAAAGCAGTAAAAACCTAATCGAACAGTTAAAGTCCTTGCCATACTTTAGTAAAAAGACCATACATGAGCTTGGCAAGCAGTTCGGGCTTAAAAATGTTTCGGTTGACACCTATATCAGTCGCTTTTTGAAGCGCAAAGAGATTATTCAGCTCAAAAAAGGTCTTTATGTGGCCGCCGATTTTTTCAACAAAAATAGGGGCGATATTTCTTATTCATTTTATCTTGCAAACATTTTGCGAACGCCGTCATATGTAAGTTCGTGGAAAGCGCTCCAGTATTATAATTTAACCACCGAATCAATATATACTATAACCTCAATTACACCGAAGGTCACCCGAATATATAAAACAAAAGCGGGAACTTTTGCCTACCACTCGGTGAAAAAGGAATTGTTTTCTGATTTTTCTTTGGTTAAAGGAGCGCCCGCCTCGCCGACAGGTAAGTTTGATTTTTTTATTGCTTCTCCCGCAAAGGCGCTTTTCGATCTTCTTTATTTCAAAACACATCAGTTTCGCGGTGTGCGTTTCGAAGAAATTAAAAAACTGGTTGAGGAAATGCGTATTGATATTGAGGAAATGGCTAAAAAAGATCGGACAGCTTTTTACACAATGATTAAAAAATATTTAAATTATGAGTGAGCAGATTCTAACTACATTAAAAAGAAAACTTGAAGATCTTTCTGCGTATGGCGAGGTTGATGCCGAAACAAAACGTAATACTCTTAAAGAGGAATTACAGTTTTATGTTCTTAATTTTATTTATCATCACCCGGAATATAGCAAATGGATTATGTATGGCGGCTCCGCGCTTCGTATTATTCACGAACTTGATCGGATGTCGGTTGATTTAGATTTTGAAGTTGCTCACGCGATAACCGAGAAGTTTTTAGAAGAACTGAAAAAAGAGATTGAAAAACATTTCGTTAGCACTTATGGCACCGAGCCCGGGTTTCTCGCCATAAAAATAACCACAGGCAGAGGCCTGCTTCTTAAGTTTAATGTCGGTAAAGAATTAAGCATCAGCCATCCGTCAAAACAGGTGCATGTTAAAATTGACCTTAATCATTTTACCGCTCCAAAAACAGTAACCGAGCGCAGGCCGATAAATCGTGACCAGCTTTCTTTCGTGATTACCACCTATAATATGTCTGTGCTTATGGCGAGCAAGATTGCCGCAATTTTCCTGCGCGAACAGCGCGGTGTTGGCAAAAGTATCTATGATTATAAAGGGCGCGATATCTATGATCTTTTGTGGTATATGAACAAAAAAGCGACTCCGGATTTTGACTATCTTGTTGCAAAGGGCGTTGATGTAAACGACCCTAAAGCGCTTTTCGATAGGCTCACGATAGACATTCTAAATTACGAGAAAATGGATGCTCTTCTTAAAGAAGATCTTTTGCCACTCTTTGAAAAACGGGCCTATATTGAGAACTGGCTGAAAAACTGGCGAGAAAGCTACTTACGACTTCTTGATGGATACAAAATTAACACAGTAACAACATTGGAGAGTATAGGAGTACATCAGGATTTTAATACTGATAATTTTTCTTTTGTGTATTGGTATAGAACGGAAGAAGGCGGGTCGGTGCGGATTGTCTACACCGTCAGCGATTATTGGATTGATTTTCGCGAGGGAGATTTGCCGACAAAAATAAACGACAAAATAATCCAGTTGGTTGAAGGCGATATTAAAGATCGGTTGAGCGACAAGTTAAAGCAGTATGTGACGTTATTTTATGAAAAAACAGAGGCGTATTTCAAAAAAACAAACAGGGTAATGCTGGGTGACAGCATAATCACAAAGGTTATCAGAACGACGGCAGATAATCTAAACCAGAGAGAACAGATAGTGCTTAATAAATCAGCCCTGCTCTCTTGTGAACTGGATGATTTGTTGAAGTAAATTATGACTTCTTGGCCAACAAAAAAATTATGGGGAAAAATATTATTAATAGCAATTTTTGTTTTCAGTTTTGTTGCAGGAATTTTGTTTAATTCTAATTTTATTTCATCAATACTCTGCTTAATAATTGCTATTTGTTTGCAAGTTATAAAGGAAAGATTCCAAGCTAACATAAGAGGAGATGGAATTAAAAAAATAACTATAAGTAATAAAGAGCCGATTCATCCAGAAAGAGGTGATCTATGGGTTGATACGAAATGAAACCAAACCTTAGAAAATTTAAATAAAAAATAATTTTAGCGGCGCGACAGTTTCGCTGGCACGAAATTCGGCGGCGAGATTTCTATAAAATAGATTAGAACTTTGTTCAAGACAGACAGCTTCCTTCTCTAAAGCTACGGAGTATTAGGCCAACAAAAAGATACTAAAGACACACCACGAGAGTGGTATATAGTCGGGGGTAAGCCTGCCCCGCTGCGCCCCGTAGTGAAACGAAGTTTCTACTACTGAAGTTATACTTCGGGGGTTTTAGCGGTTTAAATCCAGTTTCTTTGATTTGTGGATTAAATTAGGCAAAATAATAGCGAAAGTTTGTTGAAGTTTTTTATCGGAAGCAAATCCCATTTTACATTTTGATTTCTTTTTGATATATTCGTTAAAAGAAGGGGGTGAGAAAGGAGTAGTCATGAACCGTCAATTGCTCTTACGACAAGCAACTAGCATCCTAAGAAAAGATTTAGGAAGGATCGGAAAACGAGGATCAAGAATTCATGATAATACAGCAGAAGATAATGTTCACCGATTGAGAACGATAGAGGGCGGGATATGTAGATCTTGTGTAAACCTTCATATTAAATTTTTCCACAAAGATGGAAAAGAAAGGATAGACTTAAGATGCCACAGGGGCTTTTCACCCCTTGAACTCTATCGGGGAACTAAATTTGGAAAGGAAGCACACTGCGACGGCTTTTTGAAAATAGAGTCTGATCTTCTTCAGACTTCCAAGCCTACTCACTAAGTTGAAACAAGCAAAGGGTGGGTAGGCTTCTTTTTTAAGAAAACAATAGTGATAAGCAGGGTTAGGGTAAAGAATCGCCACCCTTCGACCATTCGACAAGCTCATGATGGTGAGCAAGGTCGAACCATTTCACTTAGGGCGGTTTTTTGTAGAATGAATATCAATTCATTTGGGAATTATTCACAAAATAGTTTAAACAAGATGATTATAGATGACGTAACAATTAAAGTGAAAGCTGGTAACGGCGGCAAAGGCACCGTTGCTTTCAATAAAAATTTGATGTCTTTGGGCCCGGTTGGCGGCAACGGTGGTGAAGGCGGCAGTGTTTACGTTGAAGGGACTTCTGATTTGAGCGTGCTAAATAAATTCCGTTTTAAAAAAGAGGTTAAAGCTGAAAACGGACAGGACGGCCGTTCGCAATTTCGTGATGGCAACGATGCGGACGATTTGGTTTTATCAGTTCCCGTCGGAACCGTGGCGCATAATCTGAAAACAGGCCAAGATGTTGAGATAACTAAAATTGGCCAGCGAATATTAATTGCTTGCGGCGGTAGAGGAGGAAAAGGGAATTTTCATTTTCGGTCATCCACCAATACAACGCCGAAAGAATTTGAATACGGGGGGCCGGGAGAATCGTTTGAAGTCCGCTTTGAATTAAAACTGATTGCCGATGTGGGATTTATAGGACTGCCAAATGTCGGCAAATCAAGCTTACTTAATGAGCTGACCAGTGCCAAAAGCAAAGTGGCAAATTATCCGTTCACGACTTTGGAGCCGAATTTAGGCACCTATTACGATTTAATACTTGCTGATATTCCTGGGCTTATTGAGGGTGCATCTAAGGGCAAAGGCCTCGGCATTAAATTTTTACGGCACATAGAACGTACGAATATATTGTTTCATTTTGTTGCCGCAGATTCTAGCGATCCTTCTGCGGATTATAAAACGGTGCGCAGTGAATTGGGGGCATATAATAAACTGCTCTTGGAAAAACCAGAATATCTTTTTATAAGCAAAAAAGACGCGGTTCCATCCAATGTTGTTGCCGAGACGGTAGAGAAACTTAAAGAATTAAATAAAAATATAATGCCGATTTCTATATTCGATTTAGACAGCATTGAGCTTGTAAAAAAAATACTTAATGATTTAATTTTGGAAAAAACAGAACAAAAATCATAATTTTTAATCGCCAAGCCCGCCTAGCCCCGCACATAATTTATGTGCGGGGCTAGGCGGGGAATGAAAATGGTGTCAACTCCGATTTTTCATGCGCATTTTGCAGGACACGGAATTTTGCGGCGCAAAAATAATTTGTGAAAAAACTAATTGAACTCCAAAAAAGAAAAGTTGAGTATATCCTAAATGAATGAAAATCTTATTGAGCAATTCATAACCAAAAAATCTCAATGGGTTATTGATAAGCCGGAGTATTTTAAAAGTTTTCCCGTCAGGGTGTTCGAGAGGGGCAATAAGAAGGATTTTTCTAAGCGAAAATAAAAAACCAGAAGACTCGCTGGGGTAGTTGTTTCAAGAAAGGAAATCCGAATTTTAACTATAAAATCGCATTGCTGTCGCAAAGACTCGCAGATTATATTGTTGTGCATGAATTGTGCCATCTTGGGGAACTTAACCATTCGCAGAAGTCTTGGAATCTTGTTGCCAAAGCAGTGCCTGATTATCCGGAGATCAGAGATGAATTAAAAAACTGCCACCAGAACCAGTCGGTACGGGGCAGATTTCTCGATAGTTCTTTGAATCCTTTTTTTATCATTTTAGTAGGAATTCATGGTAGGGGTCGCCTCGAAAAGTACATTTTGTTTCTTCACAAGTAACCTCTTTTGTTAGCACCATTTTGACGATCTCGGCAAAATGACCAATAAATAGTTGGCAATAAAGAGAAAGAATATCGAAATTCTCAAGGCGCAAAATTAAATATTTTTCTTTAGCGTTAACCTCAACTATGTTAAGACTGCCAACAGGATACGCTTTTTCCCAGACTTTTGGGGCAGCTCCAGAGATTCTATCAAGAGACATGGAATATTTTGAAAACAATCTTAAAAGGAAGGGCGTTGTTACCAGCGCTTTGCCTAATTTACGTATCTTTTCATCGTCAAAATTAAAGAGACGGCTGACAACCAAAAAACTCATTGCATCTGTCTTCAAAGGATAAAAACCACTCGGTTCCACTCTTTTATATTCAACCGGATATCCCAATTTTGACATTGTTTCTTCTAAGAGTTTCAGCCCTTCCTCCCCTCTTTCTTTCAAAACAAAATCTGAGGCTACCTTTAATCCTGTGCCCCGTACGTCGCCCTTCACCTTGCTTAAAGAATCTAATTCTTCTTTAGAGATAATTTCGTTCATAATTTATTCTCCTTCGCCGAATACCCTGCGGTCTCGCCGCAGGGATGCTCGGCCTTCGCAGCCGAAGCGGCTGCTTCGGCGAAGTAGGCAAGGCGAGGAGAATAACCCTTCCGAAGCTCCGAGCCTGTGGCGAGGAGCGAAGGAGGGTATTCGGCTACGGAAGAATTCCGCTCAAGATACCCTGCGCTCTTGGCACAGGGAGCTTTATTTATTTTACCCCACTTTATCCCAAATCACAACAATCACAACAAGAATAGAAAATTTTGGTATATTGGAGATTTAAAACAACGCGGCTCGGTTTCTCGAACAACGATTTGTCCCGCCTCGGCGGGATAGGGGAAGTTATAAGCTCTAAGGCTTTTCCCGCCTCGGTGGGATCGACAACTTGAGGTTTGATAAGTTCTTGTCAAAAGCTCTTTTTTTGTTTGATTTGTTCAAATAAAAAACCTGTCTCAGGCTAGCAATACAGCAAAGCATCGACAGGTTTTTTGAGGAATCAACTAATAGCAGAGTAATCCTTGCTCCTTTTTCAACACAACACTCTTAGCTGCCGAAAGAGAATTTCAAACTCCAGTTGGTGGGCGTTAGCACACAAAATATCGCCATCTATGTGGGCAACAAGCTCTGCCTCCGAGCTCACCCGTACCTGCTGAGTCCGGACCAAGGTGATTGGTTTTTTGCCTACGTGGGCACCATTCATAAAACGGGGAATAAATTGCAGAATTTGCAGACGACTGATTTTCGGAACTAAGAGAAGATCAAAAAGTCCATCGTCAAGCTCGGCTTCTGGGGTAACTTGAAAGACAGTTCCTTCGCGTCGGGCATTGCCTACCACAACCATCAACCATGGCTGGACAATCCGCTGTCCATTAAATTCAATTTCCATTATCGGAGCCTGATTGTAACGGGTAACAGCCTTTATGGTCATCCAGACAAACATTGGAAAACCCCACAGCCAGCGGGTATTCTCGAGGTCAAGGGCTATTCTCGCATTAAAACCGATACCCACTGTGTTATTAAAGAAGCGGGTTTTTCCGTCGGGCAAGTTAACTCGACCCACATCCAGTAATCTGACCTGGCCGTGTGCCAGCTGGTGGCAAGCCTCTCGTAGCGAAAGGGGAATTCCCACCGCTTTTGCGAACTCATTGCCCAAGCCAGTGGGGATGATGCCAAATGTACCGGCCGTTCCCTTAGCCGGAGCCGAAGCATCCATTAAACCGTTAACCACTTCATTGCACATCCCGTTACCGCCTGCAGCGACGATAACATCAAAGCCCCCATCGATTGCCTGTTTGGCCAATTCCGTTGCATGCCCGGGACCAGTTGTTTTTACCAGGTCAAAGTCGAGCCCCTCTTCTGAGAGAAACTGACGCAATTGAGATTCAGTCCTCGCGCTATAACTTCGTGCAGCAGGGTTGAGAATAACTTTCATCTTGCTCATCTCTTCCTCCTTCCCCTCCGGTTATTGAAAATATACAAGAGCAACTCAGTTATTTATCATCTTTTAAGGTGCTATAACATTTTACATAATTCTGGAAATTTTGCCAGCTGAGATTGATTTTTCGAAAAAGAAAATCAAAAAAAGCCGAACCCTCCTTCGCTAAAGCTGCCTCCTTCGCCGACCTGCGCTTCGCCGAAGGCTTCGGCAAGGCGAGAGTAGCTTCGGCTACGAAGGCCGAGTCGGACGGGCAAAGTCCTCCTTCGTTTCCTCCTTCACTAAAGCAATCCGTCGCTACTCCGTAGCTATGGAATTGCGTAGGATAGTGTCGGAAGGACAAGAAAACTACGGAAGGCCAAAGGGAAAATAAGGGTTAGCTCTATTTTTGAAAATATCGTCCTCTACCCTTACGGGTCGGGCGGTTTTTTCCGCACGAGAGGCGGCGTCGTGTTAATTCGTAGCTGCTGAAGTGCAGAAAGGATGTCATTGCCCCAGAGAGTAACTTTAATAATGATTATGGACAACCGTTCCCGGATTGTCTTTTGAGGATACAATAGATTCTTGTTTTGGGTTTAGTATGGGAGTTGTTTTTTCAAAAATAAAGGCGGCATCGCCTTGAGCTAAGTTAGTGCAGCCGGCACTTTGCTGCGTTCCGAATTTGTCGTGCCAATAAGTTCCATGAATTGCATAAGAGTCTTCGTAATACAACACATTTGGAACGTTATCTAAATCATATCTATAGCTGTGAAGCGGAGGACCGCCTCTCATTCTAGTTTTTGTTAGTTTGTACCAAACTCTAAAAGTTCCTTCTATCGTTGGATTTTCAGGTCTTCCCGGAGAAACGTAAGAGGCAAAAACCGGTTTGTCGTATAAAAACAAAGTGATGACGTTTTTTGTCAGGTCAACATCTATCCAGTATTCTCCTTCTTTTACTTCTTGTGGTACTGTAAATTCTTTTGGCGGTTCAGGCTGGGGAAGCGGAGTGACGAATTCGGAAAAAACATACGAATGAGGATACCTTCCGCCATCAATTTCGTACCAGAGATTATTGTCGTTAATGGTTTCGCCAATAACCTCTTTTAATACCTTAACTCTATTTAACGAAGAAAAACTTCCAACTTTTTCCGATGAACTTTTCGGTTCTTTTCTCACCGAAACGCCGATAGCATTGATTTGTCCCCACCAGCCAAGATATTTAAATCTGTCGGGACCTAGAGTTGCTTCAATTGGTATTTGCCCTTCAAATGTCCAGCTTGTAACACCGGTTTTGTCTTGATCGTCGGTGATGATCGTTTTTACATAATATTGTTTATCTTTTTCTATATTCTCACTAAAAGAAAATAGATACTGATTTGGCGATGTTTCTATGGCAGAAAATTCCACTGGATTATCTTGAAATAAAACAGTAGCTTTTTTTAATGGACTTTTTAGGGTGGCTTGAAACATTATTTTCCGAAAAATAGGATAAGCAGCAGAGTTGTCGGCCGGTCTTTGGTCGGAAATGACGGGATAGTTCTCATCACCGACCGGCAGGTTGATAGTAGCAATTGAATCTTCTTGAAGAACTTGAGCTGGCAAATGGGGACCTTTTCTTTTAATTTTAACTAAGAAATCATTACCTACTTTATCGTAGGCGAGTTCTTCAATGAGAGGATTGTTGATTACCTCTTCATAAGTGAATTGTGATTTTACAGAACTAACATTATAGAAAACAATTTCGGTTAAACCTTTTTCCTGAAATTCCTGGATTGAGTATTTCGGAATTTTGTTCAAAGATTTTTCAGAGGCTGCAAAATCAAATTTGATTTTCGAGCAGGTTTTTTCTTGATAATTGCAAGATAGAGATGAAACAGAATATTCTTTGGCGTATTCTGGAATTTTTGGCCAAATTTTATCTCTAAAGAAGTAAACTGAAAAAAAGACTGCGAGCGGTAAAATGCAGACTATGGCAATCAGTGCCGTTTTTCTTGTAGTTTTCAGCTTCATAAAATTTATTAGCCGTTAATTAGAAGTATCATAAAGCAAAATTTGTTTCAATACTTTCTTTTTAGTTTATATAGACT
>Ga0210016_1002145_pt1 | contig 18108 bp, 13 predicted proteins | sample CryGeyCG2014_300_FD_185454 | JGI IMG/M metagenome (GOLD analysis project Ga0210016, IMG submission 185454) | Groundwater microbial communities from aquifer - Crystal Geyser CG02_land_8/20/14_3.00 (SPAdes) (version 2) | ecosystem: Environmental > Aquatic > Deep subsurface > Groundwater | place... | reverse complement strand
CATCCCGAATTGGAGCGGTGGAGGGGATTTGAACCCCTGACCTTCTCCTTGGGAAGGAGACATTCTACCACTGAACTACCACCGCAACGTAAAATTTGCCTTGCAAATTAACGTTGCAGAAACGTTTAAATTTTTTCAAAATTTATTACGTTTCGCATCATGGAAAAAAACGAGTTTTTTTCCAACTTTTTTCCTTCAGTCTATTTTACAGCAAAAACCTTTCCGGTGTTACCGGAGTTAATTAAATTAAAAAACTATGTTCAGCGTGGAATAACCAAAACATTTCCGGCATGAATAATATCCGGATTGGCGATATCGTTGGCTTGGACAATTTGCGGCCATTTGTAGCCGTCCTGGTAAGCCCTGACACTGATATTCCAAAGATTATCGCCTTTTTTGACTTCATAACTATTTCCGTCAATCGGGCCTGCCATTATTGTTGGCAAAACAGTTAATATCGGTTTTTTTGGTTCAACATTGGGAATAATAAACTCCTGGCCTGCTTCAATCTGACCCGGATTTCTTAAATTGTTTTCTTTGCTGATGTCTACCCAATTGTAACCATAACCGTAAAATTTAATGCTTATTTTCCAAAGACTGTCTCCCTTTTCGACCTCATACTTTGCCGGTAATTCCCCGCTAAAAGCCGAAGTTCTTTTTTCCACTTCTTCATTAAAGATTTCCTCTCGTGTCGGAGTAATTGTTTCTGTTTCTTTTTCTGATTGTTTTTTAATAAACCCTTTAAAATAGTTAAACAAAATTATTCCGGCTACAACAACAACCACAACTCCTAAGACCATACTGATAGTTGATTCCGCTGTTTTTACTTTTTCAACGACTTTCTTGTTCATAAAAAACCTGCTCTTCACCTCCTTTCATTTAAGAATGAGTGTGGGCAGGTTGATATACTATGGCTGAGCGCAATAAATCACTTTGTGATTTAAGCGCTCCAGCAACGTTAAATTTTCTTAAAAAAAATTTTTACGTTGCGGGATCGACGAGTATCGAACTCGCAACCTTCCGCGTGACAGGCGGATGCTCTAACCAGTTGAGCTACGACCCCAAGTTAATTCTATTCTTTAAGAATCTTCTTCCAAATCCAGTTTTAAAATATTTTTCTCTTTCTAATGCTCTTTTTTTATCAAGACAAGCTTCATAATAAACAAGAATTATAAGTATAGTACATTCGGATGCTCCCTGCCCGCAACGCCAGCAAGCTGGCTTGCGTGGCGGGCGGGTAACCAGTTGAGCTACGACCCCAATGAATTTTTAATAACTAGATATTTAAATGTTAAAAAACTCAATGTATTATACATTTAGATTGTCGGATGAGTCAATCTCGTTGCAAAATAAGACAAATGGAAAAAAATAAGAGTTTTTCAAATCAAGAAATTGCCAAAATTCTTGAAAAAGTTGCCGCTGCTTATGAGATATTGGATAAAGATCGTTTTAGAATTGCCGCGTATGAACGGGCTTCCGTTTCGATCCAACACGCTACCAGTGAAGTTAAAGACATTTGGGACGACGATAAATTGGACGATATCCCCGGTATCGGCAAAAGCATTGCGTCTTATTTAGATGAGTTATTCCGTACCGGCAAAGTCAGACATTTTGAAGAACTTTTTAAAAAAATTCCCCCTTCCGTTTTTATTTTTTTAGATATCCCGGGTGTCGGACCAAAAACCGCCTATACTCTTGCCGAAAAACTAAATATAAGAGAGGAAAAGAATGCCATTGCAAGACTTAAAACTGCGGCTCAAAAAGGAAAAATTGAAGAAATTGAAAATTTTGGAGAAAAATCCGAACTTGACATTTTAAACGGCATTTCCGTTCTGGAAAAAGGTGAGCTTAAAACCAAAAGAATGCTTCTTTTTTATGCCGATGCTCTTGCTGACGAGATTATTGACTATTTAAAAAAATCAAATGAAGTAATTCGGGCTGATCCCTTAGGTAGTTTGCGAAGAAAAGTCGCTACCGTTGGAGACATAGATATATCCGTTTGCACCAACAACCCCCAAAAAGCGATTGAATATTTTTTAAATTATAAGAAGATTAAAGAAGTAATCAGCCGTGGGGAAGAATCTTTGGTCCGAGTCGTGCTTTTTTCGGGCCAACAGGTAGATCTCAGATTTTCTACCCCGGAAAAATATGGGTCAATGCTGCAATATTTTACCGGAAGCAAACAGCACAATATTTTGCTAAGAGAATTTGCCTTAAAAAAAGATTTGTCTTTATCCGAATACGGGATCAAAACAGTTAAAAATTTAAAAACTTGTCCAGAGCTTGTCGAGGGATTAAAAATTAAAAATTTCAAGGACGAAGAAAATTTTTATAATTTTCTTGGACTTGAGTGGATTCCGCCGGAACTTAGGGAAGGAACTGAGGAAATTAAAACATCCTTGAATGGGAAACTGCCCAAACTGATAGAACTTAAAGAAATAAAGGGCGACTTGCATTTGCACTCTAATTTTAATTTGGAACCAAGCCATGATTTAGGCCAATCAAGTGTCGGGGAAATGCTGATTCAGGCAGGAAGTTTAAATTATGAATATTTGGGTTTTAGTGAGCACAATCCCTCCGTTTCCAATCACTCTGAAAGGGAAATATATGATTTAATCATGAGAAAAAAAGAATTTATAGAACAAGAATATTACTCAACAAAAAACAAAGATTACGAGAGGGGAATAAAATTACCCAAACAGGTATTAAACAGCCTTGAAATTGATATTAAGCCTAATGGAAACCTAGCGGTAGACGAGAAATGCCTAAATATTTTGGATTATGCAATTGCTTCCGTTCATTCTTCGTTTAATCAGAAAAGGGAGAAAATGACTGACAGGGTGTTAAAAGGCCTTTCCCATCCTAAAATAAAAATTCTCGGTCATCCTACCGGAAGACTGCTTTTGGAAAGGGAAGGGTATGAACTCGATTGGGACAAAATTTTTGATTTCTGTCTTAAAAACAACAAATTTTTAGAAATTAACTCTTGGCCTAACCGGCTTGATTTACCGGATACGAAAGTGAAAGAAGCCGTCAAATACGGGGTAAAACTGGTCATAAACAGCGATTCCCACCATGTAAACCAAATGGCATACCTGCAATACGGTGTGAGTGTGGCCAGGAGAGGCTGGGCGGAAAAAAAAGACATTATCAACTCTTTATCTTTCGAGGGTTTAAGTGATATACTTCTATGATTCTTTTTAATTAAATGAAAGGAGGTGAAAAATGTTTATTATTCCGTTAGCAATTATTCTAGTAATTTTTTTATATTTACTGGTAACGTACAACAAATTTGTCACAACCAGAACCCGAATTAAAGCTTCAATCCAGGAAATCGGCAACCAACTAAAAAGACAAGCGGAATTGATTCCCAATCTTATCGACTCGGTTAAGGGTTATCTGAAGCACGAAAAGGGAATTTTTGAGTCAATAACCGAGGCCAGAAAAGCAATTTTAGAGGCGGCGAGTAAAAACGATCCCCAACTGATGGTTGATGCTGATGCCAAGTTTAGATCAACCTTGGAAGAATTTAGAGTCATATTGGAAAACACCCCCGAATTAAAAGCAGTTGAGGCAGTTACCAAATTGATGGACGAACTTCGGGATACATCCGACAAAATAATGTATTCCCGCCGTATTTTGATTGATCTTTCGGCTGATTATAATGTGATGGTCGTAACTGTTCCGAGCAATGTGGTGGCCAAACTGTTCAATTTTAAAACGGAAAAAGGTTTATCGGTTCCGGAAGAAGGCCAACATCTGCAAGTAAGCGATGAAGAAATGAAATCACCGAAAGTCAAATTGGAATAAAACAATGAGAAACGTTTATGAAGAAGTTGACCGCAATAAAACTAAATCGGTCTTAGTGGTGGTGTTGTTTGCGGTTTTCGTGATCGCGGCCACTTATTTTTTAGGTGTCTCTTTGGGATATGACCGGTATTCCGTGGTCGGGTTGGCCTTTGTTGTTTCCGGTTTAAGTAGTTTTTTTGGGTATTGGTATTCCGACAAGGTGATATTATCCATATCGGGTGCCAGGACGGCCGACGGTTCAGAAGACCGTCTCTTCCGGTCGGTAGCGGAAAACTTATCAATTGGGGGAGGAATTCCTTTTCCGAAATTATATGTTATTGAAGACAGTGCTCCAAACGCTTTTGCCACCGGCAGGGATATAAAACATGCCGTTGTTTGTGTGACTACCGGACTGCTTGAAAAACTGGACAGAACCGAATTGGAGGGAGTGGTCGCCCACGAAATGTCTCACATAAAAAATTACGACACGAGATTGATGTCGGTGGTGGCCGTCATGGTGGGAATGATCACTCTCCTGGCCGATTGGTTATTGCGGGCAAGATTCAGAGGCAGAAGCAGGGATAATGAAGAAGGCAACCTGGGGGTGATACTCATGATGTTGGGAATTGTTTTGGCCTTAGTTTCTCCGATAATTGCCCGGTTGATCCAACTGGCGATTTCCAGAAGAAGGGAGTTTTTAGCGGACGCCTGGTCAGCAAAACTGACTCGACAACCGAGTGGTCTGATACGGGCACTTAAAAAAATTAGCCAGGACAATGAACCCCTTGAGGCCGCCAACAAAGCCACTGCCCACCTTTATATCGTGAACCCTTTTAAGGAAAATATTGTTTATCCTGAGCGAAGTCGAAGGAGTTCTTTTGCCAAACTTTTTAACACCCACCCACCGATTGAAGAAAGAATCAAAGCCCTGGAGGGAATGTTGTAATTTACTTGATTAATAAAAATGGCCAGATTAACCAAAGATGAAATTAAACACATCGCCAAACTGGCAAATTTAAAAGTTGACGATAAACAATCTGCCCTTTTTGCCGAACAACTGTCGGCAGTTTTGGATTACTTCGCCCAGTTAGAAAAAGCGCCGACTGATTCCGTTTTACCGCTTTTTAATGTCAATGAATCAAAAAATGTCTTTCGCGAAGACAAGGTTTCTCCTTGTTTAACTCAAAAAGAATGCCTTAAAAACGCAAAATCAATTTTTAACGGTTATTTTAAAGTAAAATCAATTTTTTAAATGGCCGATAAATTAAATCAGTTAACATTGAAACAGGCGGTTGAAGGACTGAAGGAAAAAAAATTTTCTTCGGCTGAATTGCACCAGTCAATTATTAAAAGAATAAACGAAGTTGAAGGGAAAATATTTTCATTTGTTGAGATAGTTGATAAAGAAAATCCCAAACAAATCGAAAAAGAGGGAATTTTAAAAGGGGCTTTTTTTGCCGTTAAAGACGTTCTGTCCACTAAAGATATCAGATCCACCGCTTCTTCAAAAATACTGGCAAACTATGTCCCTGTTTATGAGGCAACCGTGGTAAAAAAACTGACCGACCACGGGGCAGAAATTATCGGTAAAACCAACTGCGATGCCTTCGCCTTCGGGGCGTCAACCGAAAACTCGGGTTTTGGTCCGACTAAAAACCCCTGGAATACAACTAAGGTCCCGGGCGGTTCAAGCGGCGGATCAGCGGCGGCGGTGGCGGCTGATGAGTGCCTTTTTAGTTTAGGAACTGATACCGGAGGATCGATAAGACAACCGGCTTCTTTTTGCAGTGTTACCGGTTTAAAACCAACATTTGGTGCCTGTTCCCGCTTCGGGCTGTTAGCGATGGCTTCATCTTTTGATTGTCCGGGTCCAATCGGCAAAACGGTTGAAGATTGTGAAATAGTTTTTGACATCATTAAAGGAAAGGATGAAAAAGATGCCACCTCCGTTTTTTATCCTAAAAAAAAACAGGTGAAAAAAAATCTGGTCATTGGCCTGCCGAAGGAGTTTTTCGGTGGAGGAGTGGAGAACGAGGTCAAAAACTTAGTTTCCCAAGCGGCAAAAATTTTAGAAAAAGAGGGCCATCGTCTGGTTGAGATTTCTTTACCCAACACTTCGCTGGCCATTTCCGTTTATTATATTCTTGTTCCTTCGGAAATTTCTTCCAACATGGCCAGATATGACGGAATCCGTTTCGGTTCAAACAGAGAATCTTTCGAGAACGAAGTCAAAAGAAGGATTATGTTGGGTACTTACACCCTTGAATCCGGTTATTTCGACCAATATTATCTTAAGGCCGCCAAGGTCCGCAATTTAGTAAAAGCTGATTACTTAAACGCCTTTGAAAAAGTTGATTTAATTTTAGGACCGGTTTCTCCCACTCCACCGTTTGGAATAGGGGAATTAATCAACAACCCGCTGAAGATGTATTTGTCTGATGTCCTGACTGTCGGCGCCAATTTGGCGGGGATTCCCGGCTTATCTATCCCTTGCGGTTTCACTCATGACAATCTTCCGGTCGGACTCCAGCTTTTGTCGCCTCATTTTTCCGAAGAGATTCTTTTTGATATTGGAAGGCAGTTTCAGCAAATTACCGATTGGCATAAAAGAAAACCAAAATTATGAAAAAAACCGAACTACTTGATTTTTTAAAAAGAAATAAAAACTTTTCCCTTGTTTGGTCGTCTCAGATTTTGTCGTGCGTGACGGTAAACATTGTTAATTTTATGATGATGACTAAAATTTATGAGAGGACAGGCTCGTCTTTGGCGGTTTCTTTTCTGTGGGTTTTTTATTATATTCCGGCTTTTTTTCTTGGACCCTTTTCGGGAATTTTTGTCGATCACTGGAAAAAAAGAAATGTTTTAATGTATACCAACTTTTTACAATCGATGACGGTTTTGCTTTTCTTATTGATCGGGGATAAGTTTTATACGGTTTATCCATTTGTTTTTTTATATTCATTGATTGATGAATTTTATGGTCCTGCTCAGGCATCATCCATCCCTCATCTGGTAAAAAGGAACGATTTACCGATGGCCAACAGCCTCTTTTTTGTGACCGGACAAGGGGCCCTTTTGGTTGGATTCGGATTAAGCGGGCCTTTAATGAGACTGCTGGGTGAAAACAATCTCATTTTTTTAGCCTCCTTCCTTTTGCTGGCCGGGGGGCTTTCCGGTTATTTTTTGCCTAAAGATGAACCTGAAAGAAAAAAAATCGAGAATATTACCCGCTTTTGGACCGAATTAAAGCTCGGATATTCTTATATTGCCAGTAAAAGAATAGTTTTATACCCCCTGATTTTATCTGTTTTTTTTGGCGTAATTCTATCCAGTATTGGCGTCTCCCTTCCGGCAATAGCCAATCAGCTCTTTAAAATTCAGGTTAAAGACGCCGGTCCTTTGATAATTGTGCCTCTTGGACTGGGGGCGCTTTCCGCCATTTCCTTGATTACAAAACTCAAACAAAAATACCGTAAAAAAAGTTTAATGACTTTTGGGTTGAAAATTGTTTTGTCTGATTTTTTGCTTCTTTCTTTGGTCTTACCATTTTTAGGAAAATATATTTTGGTCCCGGGAATTTTGTTGGCTTTCATTTTAGGTTTCGGCGGACTCCTGATATTTATTCCCAATCAAACGTTACTTCAGGAAAATATTCCGTCAAAACTGAGAGGCCGTGTTTTTGGCACGCTGGGTTTTGCCACCACCGTTATCACCTTGCCGGTATTACTTTTTTCGGCTACTCTAATCGATACGGCCGGAATCAGTCCTTTTTTGTTTTTTGCCGGGATGATAGTTTTAATCTTTTTATTGTTTATTAAAAAAGCAGAGGATGCCGTTATTGCCGAAAAGAACGGAGTTATAAATGGAAATCACTAAAATAATTATTGGGCTCGAAGTTCATATTGAGCTTAAAACCAAAAGCAAAATGTTCTGCGGTTGTCCCGCCGGTCATTTCGCCAAGCAGCCAAATACGCAAACCTGTCCTGTTTGTTTGGGTTTACCCGGGGCGCTGCCGGTGCCGAATAAAAAAGCGATTGAATGGACAATCCTTTTAGGATTGTCTTTGGGGGGTGAAATTCCCAAATTAAGCCAGTTTGACCGTAAAAATTATTTTTATCCCGATTTACCGAAAGGCTACCAGATCAGTCAATATAAAAACCCTTTTTCCATTAATGGGTCTTTATGTTTAGATAATGATAAAAAAATAAAGATAAAAAGAGTACATTTGGAAGAGGATACGGCTAAACTTTTACACGAAACGGTTAACGGGGAAAAGGTTAGTTTGATCGATTTTAACCGCAGCGGTGTTCCATTAGTTGAAATTGTCTCCGAACCGGATTTGAATTCTTCCGATGAAGCCAAGGAATATTTGGAAAAGCTGCAACAACTGGTCAGATATTTGGGAATTTCCGACGCGGACATGGAAAAGGGCAGTATGCGTTGTGAGCCAAACATTAATTTGGAAATAAACGAAGGTGACAAATCTTTTTTTACCCCGATTGTAGAGCTGAAAAATATTAATTCTTTCCGGTTTGTTAAAAAAGCGATTGACTATGAAATACATAGGCAATTTGAGGAATTTAGAGAAAAAAGAATTGAAAAAGCAACGGGCAATAAACAAACAAGAGGATGGGACGAGGCTAAACAGATTACTTTTCTCCAAAGAGAAAAAGAAGAAGCCAACGATTACCGCTATTTTCCGGAACCCGATATTCCCCCGATTGAGTGGTCCGACGAAGAAATTTTAAATTTCAAATTTCAAATTTCAAGTTACGAGTTGCCCTGGACTAAAAAACAAAGATTTGTTGACCAATACGGACTTTCCGACTACCAGACTAATATCTTAACCGAAGACAGAAAAACAGCTGATTTTTTTGAGGAATGTGTCCGATTAGATAAAGTGGGGGTAATAGAAATTGCTAATGTGATTATAAATAAAAGATCTCCTGAGGGATTATCTCCCGATCAGTTAATTGGTTTTATTTCTGCCTCCAAGACGACGTCTTGGAACTCAGAAAAAGAAATTGAAAAGTTGATTGAAAAATTATTAAAAGAACATCCAGAGGTGATTGAGGGCTATAAAAAGGGCAAACCCCAAGCTTTGGGAATGATAATCGGATTGGTAAAAAAAGATAAAAATGTTTTAGTAAGTATTGACGACATAATCAAAAAAATTCCATTATAATTAATTACTTATGACAGGATTTGTTCATCTCCATGTTCACACCGAATACTCACTTTTAGACGGACTTCCAAAAATTGAAGATTTGGTTAATTACGCCAAAGAAATGGATATGGAGGCGATCGCTTTAACCGACCACGGAGTAATGTACGGCGCCATTGAGTTTTATAAACAGTGCCGGAAGTCGGGAATGAAACCGATAATCGGTATGGAAGGGTATGTTGTCGGACAAGACCACAATATCAAAAGCGGAGAAAATAGAGAAAACAACCACTTGCTTCTGATTGCCAAAAATTATGAAGGTTACAAAAATTTGATGAAAATTTCCTCCATTGCCCACACCGAAGGATTTTATTACCGACCCCGGATATGGAAAGAGGTTTTAAAAAATTACACCAATGGGCTTATATGCGCTTCAGCTTGTCCTAAAGGTGAAATAGGACAACAACTGATTGACGGTGATTTTGAAAAAGCCAAACAAACCGCCCTTTGGTATCAAGAAATTTTTGGTGAAGGTAATTATTTTTTGGAAATTCAACGCCATAACTATAACGATTACGTTGATCAGGCCAGCGATCCTAAAATTAAGCAAAGATTAAAAGATAATCAAAAAAGCGAGGTTATTTGGGTTAAAGGTGTCGTCAAATTAAGCCGGGAGTTGGGGATACCGCTGATTGCCACGAACGACAGTCATTATTTGCGCCAAACTGATGCTTACGCCCAAGACGTTTTGGTTTGTATTTCCACCGGCAAGGTTGTTTCCGATACTGACCGTCTCCGTTATGTTGATTGCCCAACCTTTCATTTAAGAAGCCAAGAAGAAATGAAAAATTTGTTTTTTGATCTTCCTGATGCTTTAGAAAATACCGTCAAAGTTGCCGAGAGAATCGATTTTGAAATTGAACTTGGCAAATGGTATTTTCCAGACTTTCCCATACCAGAAGAAAAAACCGCCCCGGAATATTTAAAAGAAAAGGCCCGAGAAAATCTTTTGATTAAGTATAAAAGTCCCGACGAGCAAACGAAAGAAAGAGTTGAATATGAACTTGAAGTGATCATTAAAAAGGGTTATGCACCTTATTTTTTAATGATGTCAGACATGGTCAACTGGTGTTTAGAACAGGGAATTATCACCAATACCAGAGGCTCGGCTGCAGGCTCACTTGTCTCTTATTGTTTGGGGATAACCACGGTTGATCCGATTAAATATGCACTGCCCTTTGAAAGATTTTTAAATCCTTTTAGACCAAAGCCGCCGGATATCGACCTTGATATCGCCGACGACAGAAGAGAAGAACTTGTTTCTTATATCACCAAAAAATATGGGGTAGAAAAAGTGGCTCAAATTTGTACTTTCGGGAGAATGCTGGCCCGGGCGGCGGTTCGTGACGTTGGCCGTGCTTTAGGTCATCCTTATTCTTTGCCTGATCGAATCGCTAAACTGATTCCCTTAGGTTCACAGGGCTTTCCAATGACAATAAAACAGGCCTTGGAAATTACTCCGGAACTTAAATTCAGTTATGACAGCGAATCTTTGGTGAAAGAAATCCTTGACATCGCCAAACAAATCGAAGGCAATGTCAGACACGCTTCGATCCATGCCGCCGGAATTGTCGTATCTCCTGATAAAATGACCGATTATTCTCCGCTTCAACTTGAGCCAAATGGCACGAAAATAATCACCCAATACGAAATGCACGCTTGTGAAGATGTGGGGTTAGTTAAATTTGATATCTTGGGTATCAGAAATCTTTCCATATTGGGAGCGGCAATCAAGATAATTGAAGATTCAACCGGCGAAAAAATTGATTTAAGCCAAATTCCCCTTGATGATAAAAAAACTTTTGCCATGCTTTCTTTAGGCCGAACAATGGGGACTTTTCAGCTTGGAGGTTCCGGAATGACCAAGTGGCTGATTGAACTTAAACCGAACAGAATCGAAGATTTAATGGTTATGATCGCTTTATTCAGACCGGGACCAATGGCTAACATTCCTGAATATATCGCCCGTAAAAACAAAAAGTCAAAAATTGCTTACATGCACCCTAAAATGGAAAAATTTTTAGAAAAATCCTACGGACTTTTAGTTTACCAGGAAGATGTTTTATTTACGGCGATTGAACTGGCGGGATATAACTGGGGGTCTGTAGATAAGCTGAGAAACGCAATTGGAAAGAAAATTCCTTCAGAGATGGCTAAACAGCATCGTATTTTTGTCGAAGGCTGCCAAAAAAATTCGCAGATGGCCGAAGAAGAAGCAGAAAAAATATGGGAGCTTTTTGTACCGTTTCAAGGATATGGCTTTAATAAAGCCCACGCCGCTTCGTATGGCATTGTTTCTTATCAAACATCATACCTTAAGGCTCATTTTCCGGTCGAATACATGACGGCTCTCTTGACGGCTGAATCCGGCGATACCGATAAAATTGTGGAAGGAATAGAGGAATGCAAAAAAATGAATATTATTGTTCTTCCTCCTGATATTCAAACATCACTTTCCGGTTTTTCAATTGAAAAAAACGAAAAATCTCTTGAAGGGAAAGCAATTAGATTTGGTTTAAATGCCATTAAAAATGTAGGGGAAGCGGCACTCGAGGAAATTTTTAAAGCCAGACAAAAGGGTGAATTTAAAAACTTCTGCGATTTTTATATCAGGGTCAACGGACAAAAAGTCAACAAGAAAGTGCTGGAAAGCTTAATTAAAGCCGGGGGAATGGACCGCTTCGGTAAAAGATCTTCCATGCTTGCCGGTCTTGAACAGTTAAGGAATAAGTGCGACATTCTGATCAAACAAAAAGCTCAGGGGCAGGAAAGCTTGTTTGGAAAAAAATCAAACGACGGCTCAATCGAAATACCAAACGATAATTTTCCCACGATTGACGAATTTGAAAAAGATCAGCTAACTTCTATGGAAAAAGAGCTCCTGGGTTTTTATCTGACCGAAAATCCGCTTTCTCCCAATCTTTCAATTCTTTCTACGGAAACAGACGGCAAGATCGGATCATTGGATTTTGAAAATATTCCGACCGGACAAAAGATGAGACTTGGAGGGATTTTAAGTTCTCTGCGGATAGTGATGACCAAAAAGTCCAATTCGGAAATGGCTTTCGGAACACTGCAGGATGACACCGGAAAAATTGACTTGGTCGTTTTTCCTAAAGTTTATTCAGAATACAGAGATGTTTGGACAAAAGACAAAGTAATTATAATTGAAGGTAAATTCGAAAGGAGAGAAGACGCCGTGACAATTTTGGTTGACAGCGGCAGCCTGATAATAGAAGACCCTAACCGTAAGCACTACGATTTTGTTTTAAGAATTCCAAGGGGGATTTCCTCTAAAGACCTGATGGCAGTAAACAGCTTGCTTAAAAAGCATCCCGGCGACAAAATGGGAATTTTAATCTTTGAAAACGGAAACGGAAACGGTCCTAAAAAGCTGGAATTGACTTTCGGAGTAGATTTTACCCCCGAACTTAATGAAGAAATAAACTTGGTGGTTGAAAAAAGATCGTCTTTAACTTAAAATACTCCCATGGCAAATTCGTGTTTGATAAAAGAAACCAAAATTTCTTCCGGTGATTTGGTAAAAGTTTACCAGGTAATCAAAGATAAAGATAAAGAAAGAACTCAAATTTACGAGGGACGGGTTATTTCTATAAGGGGCCGCGCACCCAATAAGACTTTTACCGTCAGAAAAATAGGTATCGATAATGTTGGAATTGAAAGAATTTTTCCGACAGAACTTCCCTCAATTTCTAAAGTTGAAGTAAAAAAATCATTTCCTGCCAGAAGGGCAAAACTTTATTATCTCCGAGAAAATTAAAATTAATCTCTCTTTTCTTCTTTGAATTCATCAGCGTCTCTGGGCGGCGGTAAATTTGTTACAACAGGCAATCTGTTATCATTACTGTTTAATACATCGAGTGCTCCCTCTATGATGGCCTGTTCTGGGGTATCGTATTCTTTTGGAGTTTCCCCGATTATTCTTGAAAACATACTAAAAATTCTTTCAAGATTTAACATGTTGAATTTATTATATCAGAAAATTATTTCTTTAAAAATAGAAAAAAATTCACATACGGTATAAAATCTTGTGTATGAGTCATGAATTATGTATTCCCCAATCGTCAATTAAGCCTCCTGATTCAATTTTGGGACTTTCCAGATTGATTGAGCAAGACCCCCGTTCGGAAAAAATAAACGCAGGAGTGGGAGTTTTCCGCGATGAATCAGGTAAAACCTATACCCCGCAGTCAATCTTATTGGCCTGGGAAAAATTAGAATTCGGTAAGGTAGATTATTTAAGTCCCTCCGGGAAACGTGAATTTTTGGGCGATGAAGTGTTTCTAAACGAGACAGTCGGATTGGCTCTAGGAATGCAAGGAAATAATCTTTTAAATCAAGGAAGAATTTCTGCTATTGGCACAGTGGGTGGAACGGGGGCTATCGCAACTTTTGCTGATGTAATCAAACAGTTATCGCCGGGTTCTTCTATTTTGATTGGGAATCCAAGTTGGCCTAACCATTTTCAAATTGCTCAATCCAGACAACTTGAGATAATAAAATATGACCAATCAACTGAAAATAACACTTTTAATTTTGAGGGTGCATTGGAGGCAATTAAAAAGTCACCCGAGAAAACAATCGTCCTTTTTCATGCCGGTGAAAGCCACAACCCATCCGGAGTAAACCCATCCGCCGATGAATGGAAAGAATTAGCCAGGGGAATGTCAGGCAGATTTGCTTTTTTTGATGCTCCATATCTTGGATTGAGCTCTAATATTTTCCAAGATTCTATGGCGATGAAGATATTTTTAGAAGAAAATGTTCCGATTGCAGTTGCCGTATCTTACGCAAAAAATTGCGGGTTGTACAATGAACGTCCGGGAGCATTGATTATTCCCGCAAGTACCAATACCAAAGCGACCGAAATGCAAAGGTTATTAAATTGGTGTGCAAGAAGCAGTTACTCTTCTCCTCCCGCACATGGAGAAAAGTTAGTTACGACAATGCTGGAAGATCTCACACTTAAGAATCTTTGGTTGTCAGATTTGGAAAAAGCAGTGGTGATTTTAAATAAAAGGAGGAAAATTTTTGCCGAAAATGTGCCACAATTTGACTTTGTCGCTAAACAACATGGATTATTCAGTTTATTACCGCTTAATGACGAGGCGGTCTTGAGATTAAGAAGAAAGTATGCGGTTTATATTCCAAACGGCGGAAGAATAAATATCGGCGGGGTTACGAGTGAACAAATGGCTCTTTTTGCAAAAGCTATTAAAGAAGTCTTGTTACAATCTCCGAAATTGTGGTAAAATTCTGGAGTAAATTTGAAAATTGAATGCTGTTTTGATCTTTGATTTTTGAATTTTGACTTATTTTTGGGGCGTTAGCTTCCCACAAAAGCTCGCTTTTCGCAAGGGCCGTCATTGCCTCAAAGTGTCGCTTAGCGGGACAGGCAGGGGGAGGTCCTCTTTCAGAGGACAAAAATAGTAAAATCTTTTTGGGGCGTTAGCTCAGGGGTAGAGCAGTTTCTCAAATTCTGGGGCGTTAGCTCAGGGGTAGAGCAGTTGCCTTTTAAGCAATTGGTCGATGGTTCGATTCCATCACGCCTCACCAGATAAAATCCGCTTGTTTGAAAATTTCAAATTTTAAATTTCAAATTGCGTTTGGCCCCATCGTCTAGCGGTTAGGACACGAGGTTTTCAGCCTCGTTACCACGGTTCGAATCCGTGTGGGGTCACAAAAGTTTATTTTAGAGGAATTCTTCTTGCTTAAAGATTCACTTCTTATTAGAGTATTGACGAGTTAATAAAATAGCCGTAATATAAAATTACGAAAAAGCCATCCTCTTTTATTACCTTATCGCTAGTTATATTTATAGCGGCGTTTTCTTTTATTCCAAAATCAGTTTTTGCAGACGGCATGATGATTAAACCTGATCCCTATTCAGACAGGTGGGATTATTCAGGTGAAAGCAATCAGCAAGCGTATATCAATTACGATCATGGCTTACAAAAAATGATTATCAGCGTTGGACTGGAAGGAGAAAATAGTAAAGAAGTTGTTTGGCTTTTTCCGGTTCCTGCTGCCCCGAATAAAGTCGCGATTGATGTTGTAAAAAATTTGCCTGGATTAAACGGCGAGGAAATTTCCAGAAAGGCAAAGTCAAATCTTGACAAGACAATAATTCCTTTGCAATTGAGCCAGCTTTATACATTTCCCTTTATCTCATTTTACAGGATGCTGGGGACAGGGTACAAAGGATATAATATTGAGAGTATACCGTTAGGAATGGAAAGGGGAACAGAATCAGATGTCGTTATATATGAGCATTTAGACAAAGAGGGTATTTCTTCAGAGATAATTACTGCCAAAACAGCCAACGGTTTATATGATTATCTAAAAGCTAAAGGGTTAAAAATTGAAACCGGCTCAATTCCGGTTTTAGATAACTATATAGGTAAAGATTATTCTTTCATTGCTTCGTGGATAAGCTCGCCGGAAAAAATTATCTCTACCCAAACGATAAAAAATAATTTAGATCATTATTTTTTGAGCCCATACCGCTATCCAAAATTCTTTAATTTAGTAGAAAGCTTGAAACAAAAATATCCCGAATTAACTGAAACCGACAAAAATCTTCCGCTAAGCGAATTTTTACGATTCCAACCAGGTGAAACTGTTTTGCAGGAACTAACAAAAGCCATTCAAAACGATCCGTCTATAATTATTGACACCTCTATAAAAAACCAAACGAATTTTGTTAATCAAAGAGGAGTATTTGTCACCTTTCCGACAGAAAAAATTTATTTCCCGCTACTTCCCACCAGCGTTTATGGAAGTAAAATTGTTCCGGCCACCATCAGAATAATCGGGTATGTTACACCAAAAGTATACCAGGATATTAAAAGCTATACCAAAACAGAATATTATCTTGATAGTTATGCCAGTTTTGCCGATGATTTAAAAAACTTTTATAGCGGACAAAACAAAAGTGTGAAATACACCAAGATAGAAATTAATACTCCGTCAAAATTTCTTACTAATGACCTATGGTTGAACAACCAAGCACCGATAAAAACTTATTATTTAACTTTTATTGCGAAGCACCCGATAGTCAGTACAATAATTCTGTTAGCATTAAGTTCAATGATAGCGGGAATTTTGGCGGGTTTAATTATTTTCAGAGATTTAAGAAGAAAGCCAATAAAACTTAGCTTAATTGGATTGTCTAACTGCTTAACAATTCTTGGTTTAGTAATAACCACGGTATTAGTTGGTACGAAAAATAAACAGGATAATGCTGATGTTTTACTAGCGGAATTAAAACAAAAGGGATACTTTTGGAAAAGGAGAGCCGCTACAATATTATTTTTCGTGACCATACCGTTTCTGGCATTATTTGGTTTGATTGGATTGCCTCAGTTAATTACGGAAATCAGCTATTCGTTGAAATATTTAGATTTTGAAATTGTAATTCCTCTCTTGATAATTTATCTTTTTTTAATCGTAGCTTTGGTTGTAAGCTTAATTATCAAAAGGATTAAGCCCGAAGATAAAAATATATTTGAACAACTGAAATTATTAGGTTATTCATCTTGGTCATTTCAGCCTAAAGATAAAAGAAAAATTGCCTTCATCCCGATTTTTTCAGTTTCCTTTTTAATGATTTCGTGGTTATTGGTTAAACTTGTTATGTTTACGGTTTAGGATTTAAGGAGGGACAACAGTAGTATCTTAGTAGAACGGCGGAGTGACATAGCGTAGAAAGGGGTTCGATTCCCCTCGGGTCTACATAGTAAAAGTTTACTCCTACACTTTTAAAATTCATCGAGTTGGCGGGATAAAGCAAGCAAAATAGTTAAAAAACAATTTTAACGAGAATGCTTAACAAAAAGAATATGAAAGATGCTATCAATAAATCAAAAACTAATAACTCCGAGATAGTCAATCGAAATGAGATCTCTGCTGATCCGTATAGTTCTGGTCATAAACAAACCTGGCAAATTGTTATATTTGTTATTATTACCTCAATTATTATTGGAGTAGGTGTTTATTATTGGCAAGATATTAATCAAAGAACAATTCCGCCTCCGTCACTAAATCAATTGCCAGCTACAGTTGCGCCGCCGCGACAAAAGCTGTCTTCAGAGATAAAATTACTTTTACTTAATCGAGCTAAGAGCGAGGTCGTTTCCACAACTCTTAATACTAATAAAAAATCCTTTTTTTATAAAATTTCTGATCAGGGGATACAAGAGGCTAAATATAAAAAAGATCAACTAGCGTATATTAAATCAGATAATAGTACCGATAGTTTGATAAATATAAATACTAAAACAGGTACAAAACAAGAAATTGATAGTAAATATAATGGATATAGTTGTGATGATCATAACAAGGCTGGTTATGCTGCCTGTGTTGACAATCAACATCTAAACCAAATTTCAGAACTATCACCAAACGCCTATTACGTAACTTATTGGATTAGCGGTTGGGAGTGGTGTTCTGATCGGATTGTTAATCTTGAAGATAAGTCTGAAATTTCAATTCATGGTTGGTGTGGTAAGACAAAATGGTCACCTGACGGAAAGAGGATAACAGTTTATAGCCAAAATGGCATAGCCAGCGGTAATAGTCTAGGATTAACCCAAAAAGATAATATAAATAAAGTTATAGATATTGATTTTAGTCAAGTACAAGGTGATATAAATAAAATCAAACTTTCAACTTATCAGGGGAAAAAATATCTTGATACTGGTATCGTTGGCGCAGATTTCATAAATTCTGATGAAATCGTTTTTTTAGGGACTGAATATGATTCCAGCGGACAACATTACAAAATCTTTATCTATGATGATTCAAAAAATTATTTGAGATATGTAAAAACAATTGAAAAATCAGGAAATGAGTACTTTCAGGAATTAAGGTATATTCCTAAAATAAACAGCGTTCTAATAAACTCTAAAAGCAGGTTTATATTAGTTAATTTGGCGGCCGGAGAACAAAAGGAGATTGCTGCGGATATACTTAAAGAATTAGCAGATTATTACGAAACGGAAATTGAAGATGTACTATCAGATGGTAAAACTGTTGTGTTAAGCCTTAATGATAAAAGAGACATAGTAAAC
>Ga0210016_1002134_pt1 | contig 18149 bp, 16 predicted proteins | sample CryGeyCG2014_300_FD_185454 | JGI IMG/M metagenome (GOLD analysis project Ga0210016, IMG submission 185454) | Groundwater microbial communities from aquifer - Crystal Geyser CG02_land_8/20/14_3.00 (SPAdes) (version 2) | ecosystem: Environmental > Aquatic > Deep subsurface > Groundwater | place... | reverse complement strand
GATCCATCCTTACCGCAGAGAATTAAAGAAGCCGCGGAGTTTCTTTACGGTCGGCGATTGCGTGCACAAAACTATCAGTGCCTTTTTTATCCGTTCAGCGGGACAACGGAACGAGCAACTACTTTTTAATTTATTAAAGCAGATTTGGGATCAATACTCAGGAGCCAGAGGTGGATTTGAAAACGCCGAGGAAGAGAAAAACTGTTTTATCGAGGCCAAGGAAATGCTTAAAAACTTTTGGAAACGCCAGCAAAAAATGGGCGAGCCATTTTATTCTCCTGGGATTGTTCCCGGAAAAGAGCTTAAAAAAAGCGAAATCGGTCCTGACCTAATTCTAATGGGAAAACTCGATCGTATTGATCCGGAAGGCGAAGACTTGCATGTTATTGATTACAAGACCGGTAAAAAAGAAGAAGGAAGTTCTTTTCAGATCATGGCCTATGGAGTTCTGGCCGAAGCCGTTTTTCAAAAAGATGTTTCCAAAGTGAGCTTTTGGTATCTGCGTTCCGGAAGAATGCAGACCTTCCTATATAATTTGGAGGAGCGGGATAAAATTTTGGAGAAAATAAATACCATTGTCAGTAAAATTAAAGCAGAGAAAAAATTTGCTCCCAGGGTAGGAAGTCGTTGTTACATCTGTGATTATGTACAATTTTGTCCCAAAAAAGAAGAGGTTTTGAAATTGCTTAAAAAAGAAATGCCTTCTCAGCGCGAGATCAGCAAGCTTCCCTTTTGACATCTTTTTGAGTTAACTCTATAATTCGCGAGCGAGAACTACTTATTTTACCTTTGGGGGAAGCTTTGCTTCCGCCAGCTGATGGTCGCGAAGCGAAATATACAGTACCACGGCGTAAAGTCTGTGGGAATCTATACATATTTTTCTAAACTACTTCAATGGGAACAGGTCAAAGAATCATAAAAAATACTTTTGCCCTCACCATCTCTAATTTTGTGCCCAGGGCGATACAAACGCTTCTTGTTTTTTACGCCGCACGTTTAGTGGGTGATGTTGGTTTGGGAAAGTACTACACCATTTCATCCTTGATAGCGATCTTGTCCTTAGTGACTGACTTTGGTCTTAATGGTTTGATAACACGCGAGATTGCTAAAGACAAAAGCGATACTCAGAAGTATTTTTGGAACATTCTTTTCTTCAAAATATTCCTGTTTCTTCTTTCCTTCATTTTTTTGATTCTGACAGTCAAAATTTTAGGCTATTCGGTTGATATTCTCAAAGGCGCCTATATTTTTGGTCTTTTTATGATTATTTCGGCCATATCTTCTTTTATCTGCGCTTTTTGGCAAGCTTTTGAAGAGATGAAATTTATTGGAATCTTTGCTACCCTAGGATCCCTTTTTAACCTTGGGATTACCGTTTGGTTATTAATGAGAGGAGCCGGGTTTATGAGTTTAATTTGGGGATTGGTGGTTTCCTCTCTCGTGACCCTCTTTTTGCACTTAATTTTTTTCGGAAGAAGGGCAAGCCTTAAATTTGAAAATATAGACCTTCTTTTTTTAAAGAAAATCTTGAAAGTGGTGGTTCCCTTTGCGCTGATTTCAATTTTTTCTACTATTTACTTCCGTCAAGATATCATTTTTTTATCCAAATTTAAAAATGACGCTGTGGTTGGTTGGTATGGCTCTGCTCATAAGATCATCGAAGTTCTGCAGATGGTACCTTATGCTTTTTTGGGAGCGGCTTATCCTGTCTTTTCCAGAACTTTTCACGAGAATTTTAGGAATTTTACTTTCCTTTATAGGCAGGTTTTTAAGATTCTAATATTTCTATCTTTTCCGATAGCCATAGGACTGGCAGTCCTGAATCGACAGATAATCCTCCTGCTTTACGGCACCAATTTCCTGAACGCTTCAACTTCGCTTGTGATTTTAGCCGGGGTTCTCCTCCTTCTTTTCCCCAATACTTTATTTACCATCGTAGCCATGGCGATTGATAAAATTAAGTTTGCGAGCCTCATTGCGTTTATAGACATCATTTTAAGTATTATTTTTAACTTAATTTTTATCCCAAGCTGGGGACTAAATTGGAGTTTAAATGGCGCCAGTTTAACGGCTCTTATTTGCGAAACCTTTAATTTTATTGCTTTTGCTTTCTATTTAAACCGTAAAGTTTTTAAACTTGATATTTTTAAAGTGGCGGTGATTCCTTTTGTTTCAGCGGCCATCATGGGGATTTCGGTTTGGTTTCTGCGTCCTTTTGGATTGTGGATTTGTCTGGCGGCCGGAGCGATGGTTTATCCCTTAATGTTGGTAATTTTCAAAGGAATCAGCCGGGAAGAATTTGTATTTATCAGAGGATTGATTTTCAAAGGGAAAAGTAGGTTCCAGCAATGATGCGAATTTGTTTTGTGGTCAATACATTGGGGTTGACAGGAGGGATCAGGGTTGTGTTCGAGCACTCCAACAAACTGCAAGAGCGCGGACACGACGTCTCAATCGTTCATTTACTGAAACTTAAAGACGGTCTTTATGGTTCTTTAATCGGTCGCCTGAAACAGATTAAATATCTTATTTTGTGCATTTTGGGTTGGGACGAGATAAAGTGGTTTAAGCTTCAGAAAAACATCAGGGTCCTTCATCTATATTCTTTAGACAAGCTTAAGGCGGTTGATGCGATCATTGCTACTGCCAATGAGACCGCTGATTGGGTCGCTAAATTAGACAGGCAAAAAGGAGAGAAATTTTATTTTGTCCAGGACTATGAAAATTGGACGCGGGAGGAAGCCCTGGTTGACGCCACCTATAAACTTCCTCTGAAGAAGATAGTTGTTTCCTCGTGGTTAAAAACAATACTTAAAGACAAATTTAACCAGTCCGTTTGCGGAGTTGTCATCAACGGGATTGATTTTGACCGATTTTATTGCAGGGATAAAAAATATAATAAAAATAAAAAGATACTGATGCAATACCATGTTTTACCCAAAAAGGGGATTAAAATCGGACTTGAAGTTTTAAAGCAGATAAAGGAAAAATTTAAAGAAGTTGAAATCATCTTGTTCGGGGTTTATCCGCCCCAAGAAAAGTTGCCGGAAGGCACAAAATATTATTATAAGATTAGGCAAGATGAATTGATTAAACTTTATCATTCCGCCGACATTTTTATTTCGACTGGCCTGCAGGAAGGATTTAACCTGCCTCCGATGGAAGCTATGGCAGCCAAGTGTGCGGTCGTCGTAACTCGGGTGGGGGCAGTTCCTGACTATACGATTGAAAATAAGACTGCGATTGTTATTCCTCCTGGTGAGATTCGACCCCTACTTTCAGCCTTGGAAGAGCTGATCACCAACAATGATAAGCTTAGAATGATTGCCGAAGCAGGCAACGAACATGTCCGGTATTTTACTTGGGAAAAGGCAAGCCAGGAATTAGAAAGTTTACTTTTAAAAAACATAATTAATTGAGATAAAAATCAATCCAATGGCTTTTTCTATTATCATCTTGAGTTACAATACCAAGCAATTGCTTACCGATTGCCTCAATTCCATTTTGGGTATAAGTCATAATGAAAATCTTGAGATTATTATTGTTGACAATTGTTCGCAGGACGGCAGCGTAGATTTTCTTAAACGCAATTTTGGAAAAAGGATAAAGATAATCGAAAATAAGGTTAATAAGGGTTTCGGCGTTGCAAACAATCAGGGTGCTAGAATAGCCCGCGGTCGATATTTATTTTTCGTCAACAGCGATACCCTTCTTTCCGATGACATTTTCGGCAAGGCTAAAAGGTTTTTTGAGCATAGCCCTCAAACGGCTCTTGTTGCCCCGCAATTGATTTTGGAAAACGGTGAAGAACAGAAATACGCTTATGGAGGATTTCCGAATTTTCCGAATTTAATTTTAAGAAAATTTAGTCAAGAGGCAAAAGATAAGATGGTTTTTGAAGTAGATTGGGTAAGCGGCGCCGCCTTTTTCATCAAGAAAAACGTCTTTGATAAAATCCAAGGCTTTGATGCAAATTTCTTTATGTACTTTGAAGACATCGATTTGTGTAAAAGAGTGAAAGACATGGGTTATCAAATTGCCGTGAATAAAAATCTTAAGATTGCCCATTTGGGAGGAAAAAGCATTAGTGCCGCTTGGCAAAGGAAAAAGCTCTACTATCGTTCCCAAGATTTTTTTTGCAGGAAACATTACGGATTGGCGGCGATGCTGATTTTAAAGCTAATCCGTTTGCCATACCAAGCCTTGGTTTATGCGTTTAGTTTAAAGAGAGTCTGAAGTAACAAGCAATGCGTCAATTAATCATCAATATCATCATGCATCTCGTAGAAACACTCCCGCACCTTATTTTGGTAATGGTCTTTTTCGGGATGGCTTTTGTGGTTGGTTTTTCTGCAGTCAAAAGATTCAAGAGACTATATTTTCCTCACCCCTTTTTCAAAGTCAGTCTTTCTTTGATTCTTGGTTTTTTAATTCTATCCGGAACAATTTTCCTGCTTGGTATTTTACACGCGCTTTATAAACCGGTCATATGCGGTTTATCACTCTTGTTTTTATTGATCGGGGTAGGTGATAATCGTTTCCAAATTTGGAAATGGGTCGGGAAATTCAAATCTTTGATAACCACCCAAAAGAAGGTAAATTTGGACTTTGTTTCTTCAGGGTCCATCTTGCTGATTGCGACTTTCGCAGTCTATGCTTTAATTAATTCCACTCTACCGGATTGGGGTTTCGATTCCAACTGGTACCACTTAACGGAACCGATGCTGTATTTACGGCAACACTCTTTGAACGTCATTCCGGGCGGAGTGCTTAGTTATTCAACCATGCCTCAAGCGGTTGAGATGCTTTATTTGATTATTCTTTCTGTCGGAAACAGCGTTACCACCTCCATTTTCAGTGCTGGTATCTACCTCCTCTTTTTAATGGCTGTTTTTACCCTTTCCCTCCAAATTCTCAAAAAGCAAAATTTATCTCTTTTGACAACTGCGATTATAGCCGGTATTCCTCTAATTCTCGACCAAGCCCCGGTGGCTTATATAGACATATTTTTGACAATGGTTGAGCTAACCGCCCTCAGCTTGCTCATGCTGATCTTAGAAAAGAAGAACCAGACAGGGAAAAAAGCCGCCCTTTTTTTATTGGGTATCTTGGCCGGTTTTTCGTTAGGGATTAAACTCTTGGCGGGGATTTTTGTTTTAATCTTATTTTTGTTTGTCTTGAGCATTTTGGCATTTGAGTCAAGAGAAGAAAACCTGAAAGTCAGGTTAAGCCATCTTGTTTTATTTCTCATTCCCATAATCCTCATCTATGGTCCTTGGGCGTTGAGATGTTTTTTGGCCACAGGTAATCCTTTCTCTCCCCAGCTTGGTTTTTTATTTTCTCAAGCTTCCTCAAGCTCGCGGATGGTTAACGCAGTTGATTATACGGCCTTTCTCCAAGAAAATCCTTGGTGGAAAATTTACAGAATTCCTCTTTGGTTTGTCAGCAAGTTGGAAGCAGGCTGGCCATTGTTTTTTACTTTGTTCTTTTTACCATTTGTATCTTGGAAATCAAAAGCCAGTCGGTATTTAATTTTTTTTATCCTGGTTTTTGGTGTAATATGGTATTATACGCCGCCGCAAGTACATCGTTATCTCATGCCGACTTTTCCTGTGATTGCCGCCTTAGGAGTCAGTGGTTTGGACAATCTTTTAAAACAAAAGGCAAAAATCATGACGATTGCCGGTAGTTTTTTTCTGGTGAGTATAATATTTCAATTTTGTGCATATTATGGAAAAACACAGGATTTTTACCCCTTTTTTACCTATGCGCTCGGAGCAAAAAGAATCGAGGAATTTAAGCAATCCAAATTTGTAAACGAGCAGTATATGTTTTATGATTATGATCACTCAGTCAAACAGATTGTTGGCGGAGAGAAGATAATTACCCTAGGAGTTCATCTGATGTATCCCGCCTTGGAAGAATTTCAAGCTTCGGACATAACCTATAGCGGTTTAGACTTGGATCAGATAACAAGTTTTTCAGACCTGAAAGATCAGATGCAAAAGAAAAACTACAAATATATTTTAACCATCCGCAAGGATCTGCCTTTTATGTTTGCCGAATATACAAACAGAAATCTGGATAATGACGATCTAAGCTCAAGTTTCAAGTTGCTGAAATTTGATTCACTAGGAAGTAGCTATTATTTGTATACAATCAAATGATACTTTCAATCATTATTCCGGTTTATAATGAAATTGAAACCATAGAGCAGATAATCAAAAAAATTCTGGCAGTGGATATTGAAAAAGAGATTATCATTGTTGATGATGGTTCAACTGATGGGTCTGGCGAATATCTGCGAAAATTACATTATGAAAATATCAAAGTTATTTTTCATAAAAAGAATCAGGGGAAAGGAGCCGCGGTTAAAACCGGAATAGAGAACGTTTCCGGTGACTATTTACTTGTCCAGGACGCCGATTTAGAATACAATCCACAGGATTACAAAAAGTTAATTGCCCCCATTATTGAGAAAAAAGCGCAGGTTGTCTATGGCTCTCGTTTCAAAGGTGGCGGAAAGATGTTTTTCAAACAATACATAGGTAACAAGTTTTTAACTTACTGCATAAATTTGCTTTATGGATCAAAATTATCGGATTTGCACACTTGTTATAAACTAATACCAAAATCCATCGCCCAATCTTTCGTACTCCGCGAAAAAGGATTCGGGTTTGATACGGAAGTTACCGCGAGATTGCTCAAAAAGAAAATTGCAATTTATGAAGTCCCGATTTCGTTTGCCTATCGGGAGTCAAAACAAGGAAAAAAGATTTCGTATCTTAAAGACGGATTCAAATCTTTGTGGATTTTGATTAAAATCAAACTCGGGTGGTCTTAGTCAAAAAGGGTTAAATCCGTACAAATTATAATCATGCAAAGGGAGAAACTAGGATGTTAAATTTAGGGCTTATTTTAATTAGCGTTTGCCTGGGGGTTTTTGGTCAATTGTCGATGAAATATGGAACTAACCAGATCGGCGCCATCGATTTTGCCCAACCCCTTCAGTTCTTAGCACAGGCCTTTACCAATCTTTATGTTTTGGCGGGATTAGCTTTATACGCTATTTCTTCAGTCCTCTGGATCATTACCTTGTCGCGCGTTGATCTGTCTTTTGCCTATCCCTTGGTTTCTTTGGGTTATGTGTTGGTTTTGGTCCTATCGGCGTCTCTTTTTAAGGAGAAAATTTTACCGGTACATTATTTCGGAGTACTTTTAATTATTGCGGGCGTGATATTCATTACTCGTGGGCGATAAAACCTTCATCTTCAAATGAAAACTTTACGATTTTTAATCATTGTATTTATCCTAACAATTCCTTTGGGACAATATAGCCGTTTACCTCTGGGAAGCATCGAGGGGGCTGTTTATTTGTCAGATTTGATCGCGGGACTAATCTTGCTCGTTTTTCTTTTTCAGATTTTGATTTCAAAAAAGTCTTTCAAATTGCCTCCGTTGTTCCTCTCGATTGTGGTTTTTATTCTGGTTGCCCTCACCACCCTTTTTTTTGCTAAACAAAATTTATCATTGACGGAGTGGGCAACAAGCTCTTTTTATCTTCTGCGTTGGATGGCTTATACCGGTTTATATTTTAGTGTTTATAGTTTAATTGCCGTTTCAGAAAGTAAAGAAAGAGAGGTCAGGCTGATTGTTAATCTCTTAATTTTAGCGAGCCTGATTTTAGGCATCCTGGGTTTAGTACAATTTGTTCTCTTCCCTGATTTTTCCAAGATGGTCGAACATGGATGGGATCCGCATTATTATCGGGTTTTGTCAACTTTTTTTGATCCGAACTATGTGGGAGGTTTTTTTGTTCTGAGTTTGGTTCTAATTCTAGGATTGCACTTTTTTGAACCGGAAAAGAAGATAAATTGGTTTCATTTTATCACCACCGGCATTATTTTTGTGGCAGTAATCCTCACCTTTTCCAGGAGTACTTATCTAATGTTGATTGTCTCGGTTGGATTACTGGGATTGATCAAATCGCGAAAGTTGTTATTGGTAGGACTGCTGTCTTTTATCTTAGCCTTTTTATTGATCCCTCGGGTTCAGGAAAGGATTTATGGAGCCATAGTGAATATCGACGAATCAGCTAAAGCCAGATTCACCTCCTGGGAGAATGGAATCACCATTGCCAAAGATAATTTTTTAACTGGTGTTGGTTATAATACTTATCGTTATGCTCAAATTCGCTACGGATTTATAGATTCTTGGGATTTAGAGGCAGGCGGGCGCTCAGGAGCCGGTGTGGACAGCAGTTTACTGCTGATTTTAGCCACCACCGGGATTTTTGGATTGTTGTCCTATTTAGGAATTTTTAGCGTGGCTTTAATAAAGAGCGGGAGAGGAATTTTTGCAAACAGGCTTAATTTGGCTAAAGGTTTGAGTTTAGTTATATTTTGTGGATTAGCAGGACTAATGATGCACAGTTTTTTCGTAAATTCGCTTCTTTATCCTTGGATTATGGGTTGGGTTTGGATAGTCTTAGGTTTACATAGCGGTTTAAATCGATGATCGTTGAATATTTAATATATCTCACCATTTTCTTGCTTCCTTCTTATATTGTGCGGTTTAAAATCGGTTTTGTACCTTTCACTCTTCTTGAAGTTTTAGTTTTATTAACTTTTTTAACCTGGATTGGCGAGAAAGTTAGAGAATCGCTAACCAAGAGGAGAAAATCGCCTTTTAGGCTCCTTGCAGCCCTCAAAAACCCATTCATTTTAGTTTCTCTGGGATGGATCATATTAAGTTTAATGGAAGTCCTTGTTTCTGTCGATAAAAGCGGAGCCTTGGGAATTTTTAAAGCTTACTTTTTAGAACCGGTTTTATTTTTTTGGGTTCTTACTGATAAAATAGCTTTTCGAAAACAGTTTTTGAGAGTGATGGGTGCTCTCATTCTGTCAGGGATCGGAATTGCCATTTTGGCAATCATCCAACATTTTACTCTATGGGATCCGTTTGCGCCGGCCGAAATTGCTCAGGGAAGAGTGACGGCAGTTTATAATACCGCCAATGCCGTCGGCCTTTTTTTGGGCCCAATGATCGGAATTGTCGCAGCCCTGCTTTTCATTAAGAGGGAAAATCAAAAAAGCCTGCCTGTAAGAATTGGGAGAAGTTTAGGATTGGTTTTGATTTTAATGCTGGCAGCTATCTATTTTTCTTTTTCTCAGGGTGCCTATGTGTCGGTTATAGCAGTCGGGATTCTGCTTAGCTTTTTTTATGTTTTGATCCGCATCTTAAGATCAAAATTTAATCTTCTACTCAAAATTTTATCTGGTTTAGGTTTATTATATTTGCTTTTTAATTTACTCTTTTTTGCCTTTCTACCGCGATTGATACCGAATATGCCGTCAAAACCCATTGTCCGGCAAACAGACAACACCCTCACCATCAGATTATGCCTGTGGGAGGGAACGCGCGCCTTGCTTTTGGCAAAACCTGTCCTTGGTTCCGGCCTGAACGGTTTTCAAACCGACTATGTGCAATATTACACCTGTGACTCTGAGCCTTTGCAATACCCTCATAATCTAATTTTGAATTTTTGGGTGGAATTGGGAATCATCGGTTTATTCCTGATAACAGCCATCATCTATCTTTATTTTAAAACCATCTTTATCAATCTTTCAAAAGCTTGTCAAAAAAAGGATAGTTTGGCGGCAAAGATTGGAGTTGGTTTGTTTACGGCTATGTGTTACTGGTTAGTCCACGGCCTGGTCGATGTGCCCTATTTTAAAAATGATCTAAGTCTTGAATTTTGGGTCTTAGTAGGACTTGCGTTGTGCTACTCAAGGATATTTGTTTCCGACGGATCTTTGGCGGAAGGAGTATAAAAAACTGTTTTTTCTGCGGTAGTTTCGTTACCAGCTTCATCCTTGGCTATAATTTTGATTTTATTTTCTCCGGGAGCAAGATTTAAACGATAAGAAAATTTGCCTGTATTTTCCACAATCACCTGATGTTCGTTAACAACCAAAAAAGCGTCGGGTTCGGCAATACCCTCGACAGTAACGGTAGAGTCAACGCCTTCCTGCCTCAGCCCATCTGCCGGTTTTTCCACTGTGAGAGTAGGCGGGGTTTTGTCCAAGACAACGGTCAGGTTAACCGGTTGACTCTCGTTGCCATCGGTTACGGCGGTTAATGAAAAATTGTTTTCTCCTTCATACAGAGTAACATTTTCGAAGATAAAATTTCCGTCTTGGTCGGCCATGGCCGTATCAACCTCATTTCCACTCAACAAGAGCCTTATTTTATCATTTGCCTGAGCCCGACCAGAAATAGTCAGTTGTGATTGATTGGTCAATTTGGGCAATGGGTTAATTTGCGGCGGATTGACAAGATCGAGATTGTTAGTTTCTGCGGAATTAGGGTTTGCTTGCCATGCCCCCCAAAAATTATACAGGTTGCTGATAAAAGGTATTCCCCATAAATAAATGATGGACAGAAAGCCGAAAGTTAACAGAATAATTAAAAACGTTTTTCGGTAAGCTTTAATTTCTTTTTTACGCAGTGAAGCTTGAGGTCGATAGTGATATTCACTTAAGTGATATTTTGATCGATACTTGCTCATGGTTTTTTTCCAAAAAGCTGGGACCGGGATTTGAACCCGGAACCTCTGACTTACGAAGTCATTGCTCTACCGTTGAGCTACCCCAGCAGATTTGCATTCATTATATACCCAATGATTTCAATTTGCAGGGAGAGAGACGCAGTTGCAAATTAAAGTATGATAATTATATTATATACTCAACATCAACTAAATTATAAATGAATCTCTGCGGAGTAAACTCCGCAGTATCTTCTTTTGCTCGTTTCGCGAGTGGAATACAAGCTTTCATCTACGGATCAAGATCTGCAGTTTTCTCGCTCGCAAAATAAAAGAAGTTGAGTATTCCCCAAATTATAGACAAACGTATTTAAAAGTAGACCTAAGGTATGTCTAGCACGAGAAACTGATTAAAGCTTTTTAGAAAAAATTATAGACAAACTTATTAGAAAATGTATTTATGGTATGTCTATACGCTAAACCAATCTGGTTTATCTATGGGAGAGAATTTGGGATCAGTTTCTCTATACAACCCATTGCTTAAAAAATTTTGCAAAATGGAGTAATTTGGGTATAAGAGAAACATTTTAATCAATTTTAAGGAGGACGAGATGCTTAAAGAAAAAAGAGTGGTTATTACAGGTGCCAGCGAGGGTTTGGGAAAGTCATTAGCTTTGAGATTGGCAAAAGAGGGGGCCAAAATTGCTCTCCTAGCCAGAGATCATAAAAAATTGCAGGCAGTCGCTTGCAAAGTTGGTGATTTAGGCGGAGAGAGTCTGATTGTTCCCGTGGATATTCGATCAAAACAGGCTGTCAGTTCAGCTTTTCAAAAGATTAAGGAAAATTTTGGCAGCATCGATACTTTAGTGAACAACGCCGGAGTGTGGTTGGAAGGGAAAACCGAGGATGCGAGTGAAGAGAAAATCCGGGCTGTTTTTGAAACCAATGTTTTAGGTCATATTTATTGTATCCAGATGGTTCTTCCTACCATGAAGAAACGGAAAAGCGGACATATTTTTAACGTTATTTCCAATGCCGGATTTGAGCCATCAGCCGATTGGGGGATATACACTGCTTCAAAATATGCCATGCGGGGATTGACAGATTCACTCAGGCAAGAATTGCAAGGAACAGGAATTAAGGTGACTGGATTTTATCCCGCAGGGATGAATACGAAGCTTTTTGTGAATGCAGGCTATAATTACAAAGATAATCAGCCCTGGATGATGGATAAAAATGAGGTGGTTGAAATCATCACTTTTATACTTTGCGCACCCAAGGATATAATTTTTGATCGGTTGTCAGTACGCAAATTCATAAGCTAAAACAAATTTGGATAAGTTTGGAAAACCAAAATGGTTCTTATTCTAATTCTTGGTTTATTAATTGGAGCGATATGCATTTTTCTGGTCTTTTTTGTGTTGTCTTTTTTATCAGCCGGTCCGTTGGTTGTAAGCCCGAAAAAGAATATCAACGCGCTTTTGGAAAAGCTCGATTGTCAAAAAGGGGAAAAATTGATTGATTTGGGCTCCGGTGAAGGCAGAGTTGTTTTTGCGGCGGCTGAAAAAGGATTGGACGCAACCGGGGTTGAATTTAACATCCTTCTTTATCTATTCTCAAAAGTTAGATCTTGCTTTTCACGACACAAGGGAAGAATCCATTTTAAGCTTGGAAATTTATGGAAGATTTTTTTGGCACCCTATGACGTCGTTACCTGCTTTGTTTTTCCCGAAGTGCGGGTAAAGATTAAAAAGAAGTTTGAGAAAGAGGCTCAAAAGGGGGCAAGATTGGTGTTTTTGAAACACGGCAACGGATTTGAAATTATAAGAAAGCCATAAGATTCAGGAAGGAGTAAAGTATGCATGAAATTTTTACAAAGCGCCGGAGCGTCAGACATTATCAAAAGAAGGGAGTTGAAGAAGAGAAGTTAAAGGAGATTTTAAAAGCCGCCATGTCCGGTCCATCGGGACATAATTCGCGCATCTGGGAATTCGTAGTCGTTGGCGATCATAAAACAAAAGAAAAGCTTGCCGAATCAGGTCCCTGGGCTGATTTTGTCAAAGAAGCGCCGGTGGTGATTGTCATTGTAGGAGATGAGAAAAAATCTAAACTTTGGCTAGAAGATTGTTCAATAGCGGCGGGTTATATTTATCTTGAGGCCGCCAATCAGGGTTTGGGAACTTGCTGGGTTCACATCCATGAAGGAAAAACCCTTGACGGAAGAGACCCGGAAGAATTTGTGAGAGAGCTACTTGGAATTCCTCACGAAAAGCGCATTCTTTGCTTGTTGCCCATAGGATATCCAGAAGATGAAGTATATAAAGAAAAGAAATTCGAGCCGGAAAAAGTACATGATGGGAAATGGTAAAACAGTTTATTTCAGGTGAGCGAAAACCCCGACCGTAAGATTGTGGGAAATTTATCTTGCTGGCCACGGGTAGGGCATGAGTTTTGAGATGGGAGTTTGTTTAATTTCTCCTTTTTCTTGGTGAACGATAACGGTGTCAATGCCACTGCGCAAACTACTTTCCCAGATTAATTGTTTACAAATATGACAGTTTGGACCGGTGATGGCCACGATTTTTGTCTCGCCATGGATAGCGGCATGTGCCAAGGCAGTGGCTTCTGAGTGCATGGTTAAAGTTTCGGTGTTTGATCCGTAGGATACTCCCACATAAATATTACCTTTGTCGGTTAAAAGTGCCACCGCGTATCCCTCTTTCGGCTTGGGATAGGTGTTTTGTAAAACCTCTTTTGCCGCTTGTATGAGTCGTTGGCATTCCATTTTAGTCAGAGAATAGATTTTTTTACCCTTGATCATTTTTGAGTCCATATTGTAGCTTTACAGCTTGGTAGCATCCGAAAGTTTGACTCTGACTTTTTCTGTCATTTGTTTCGTACTTACGTAGGCAAGCGCATCAATATCAGGATTATAAAGCTCGACCATATCAAGATCGGTTCGTTCAAAAACCCTGGCCCCGTTTATTTTCTTACCAGCCAAAAGGGATTGTTTGAGCTCCATGTATTTTTCCGGTTCTAAATAAAAATCCACATCGCCAACGTGATGACGATACGGGTCAGGTTTTCGGATATAGAGGTAAGTGTAAGTAGTTTCTGGTACATCTTTCCTCGTTGGGATAATGATCGGTTCGTATAATTGAAAATACTTTTGGTTTGAGTTATCTGACTGTTCGGTCAATTCTTTTCGAATCTCGATTAATCGTTCATATTCGTCGTCATAGTGGCAAAATATCCCCATATTCCCAGCATTTGGAAGATAGTGTCCAAACGATTGTTTGCAAAGCTTATGGCACTCAAAATGAATATGTTTGATTGCTTCCCAAAGTTCAGATTTATTTTTTATGGGACTAAAGCGATATAATTTCATAAAATTGCCGTTTATTTTCACTTTCGTCTTTGGATCGCGTTCAGATCAAAACTCTAAAAGTATATCATGCCAAAGCTGGGATTGCAGCTTTCTTTTTTCTTCTCATTTCTGTTGTTTATTCTTTCCTTTAGTTGTACAATTTATGCGCGTGTACTGCGTTTAGGTGGTGGAACAAAGCGATATCATTAAGCTGATAACAAAACAGAATGTCAAAAATCAAAGACCTACCAAAAATTGATAGACCAAGGGAAAAACTAGAGAAATACGGACCCGAGCGGCTTTCTAATTCGGAACTTCTTGCCATTTTGCTAAGAACGGGAGGCAAAGGTGTTAACGTCGTTGAGCTTTCAAATAAAATTCTCAAGAAGTTTAGTGGTGATGGGTTGTCAAAAGCCGCGGTAAAGGAATTAAAAAATACTTTCGGTTTGGGTACAGCAAAAGCGTGCGAGGTTGTAGCCTGCTTTGAGTTGGGCCGCCGGCTTTTACAGCATAAGCAATCCGCATTGCTTCTCTCGCCAAAAGATGTTTGGGAAGAGCTGAAAGACATTCGTGATAATAAAAAAGAGCACTTCGTAGTATTTTTTCTTGATGCCAGAAATCAAGAGATAAAACGAGAAATTGTTTCGATCGGTTCGCTAAATGCGAATCTTGTTCATCCGCGGGAAGTTTTTGAACCAGCCGTGAGATGTTTGGCAGCCCAGATTATCGTGGCGCATAATCACCCATCGGGAGATACCATTCCATCACAGGAAGATTTAGTGATTACAAAACAGCTTGTCGATGCAGGAAAACTGCTCGGTATCGAGCTGAAAGATCATGTGATTGTAAGCAAGGCAAACTTTTTTAGTTTTACAGAACACAAATTATTGTAATTACTTATAGTAAGGAAATCGAACTATGCCTAATCAAGACACAAAGGGAAATAAGTTTTTGCGCGAAACCGATGCGCGTATTTTGATTGATCGCCGACTTCGCCAGGCCGGTTGGGATATTGAGGACAAAAATCAGGTATCAACCGAAGAAACCTCGCAAACCGGACGCGCTGATTACATTCTGAAAGACAGTCGGAGTCGGGCGCTAGCCGTGGTCGAGGCAAAGCGGTTTGCCGTTGATCCCGCTTCTGCCAAACAGCAAGCCCTTGCTTATGCTGAATCAATTAATGCCGACTTCATTTTCTTATCCAACGGAGAAGAAATTTACTTTTGGGATTATAAGTATCGCCCGGAACAAAAAGTCGCGACCTTTTTCTCACAGCGGGACCTTAGAAAAATCCAAACTTTGCGGCTTGAGCAAAAACCAATATCAGCCATACCTATCCCGGAAAGGTATTATAAGGGCGGTGAGTGGCGTACCCCTCGTCCTTATCAAAAAGAAGCAATGCAGATTATGGATAAATCTCTCGCAGGCGGCAAGCGCAAAATGCTTTTGGTTATGGCGACTGGCACGGGTAAAACGGATACTATTGCACTTTTCCTTAAGCGACTCTTTGAAGCCGGCCTCGTGAATCGTGCGCTTTTTCTGGTGGATCGTATTGCCTTGGGCCAGCAGGCCAAAGATGTTTTTGACGAAATTCTTACTGAATATTCTTCTAAACTGCTTTACGGCGGCCGCTTAAAAGATGAGTCTTCAATTATTATTTCTACCCTTCCCACCATCTATTCACAGCTTTCACAATTTACGAGCGGTTATTTTGATATCGTAATATCCGATGAGGCACATCGCTCTATTTTTGGAATCTATAATGCCGTGCTTTCCCATTTTGATGCCATACGCATCGGTCTTACTGCCACACCGAGCGCCTACATTGACCGCAATACTTATAAACTCTTTGATTGCTGGGATGAGCGGGAACAAAAAGGAAAACCCACGTTTCTTTATGGCATCCGGCGTGGTATACGGGAGGGTTTTATTGCGGGATACGATATTGTGCAAATTGATACGAAAGTATCCTTAGAAGGAATTACCTATGAAGGCGAGGACTTTGACCCCGACGATCTGGAAAGAAGAGTTAATGTCCCTGCCCGTAATGAACAAATTGCCAAAGTTTTCCGCGAAGATGAAGAAAAACGAGGACTGAAGCGCAATCATAAGACGATAGTCTATGCGATTACCAAAAAACATGCCAGCCAGCTTGCGTATTTTCTTAATCAGGTCTATCCGGAATATAAAGGTCGGTATGCGGAGGTAATTACTTCGGATACGCAGGATCCCGAGGGCGCCATCCGCCGATTTAAGATCGAAGAACTACCTGTAATTGCCGTTTCTGTGGGGATGTTGGATACCGGTTTTGACGCACCGCTGGTGGAAAATTTGATCATGGTCAGGCCGACGCGCTCGCCAATTCTTTATCAGCAAATGAGAGGCCGCGGCAGCCGGTTGTCCACCGCGATCGGCAAAACCTCTTTCCGCATCTATGACTTCGCAGGCGTAACGCGCCATTTTAATGACGATAGCTTCAATCCCTACTCGGAAATTCTTAAAGCACGTTCCGGTATTCCGTGGGGAACGGAAGCGGAAGATCTCCAAGATTTATCGGAAGAAGAAAAGATCGTTGCAGAACGACTTACGCTCATTCAGGTTCCAGAAACAGCTCCGGAAAACATTGACGTTGTAGTACGCCGAGCAAAAGTAGAGGTTGGCCCAGAAGGCGAAAAAATAGACGCGGATGACTATCAACTAGCCTGGGAGAGACAGGTGCAGGAGCTTATTGAGACGGAGCCATTTATCAAAAAACTAAAAAACGGTGAGGAGCTTTCTAGCGATGAAGCCCAGACGCTTGCGGAAAAGCTCAATTCACCGAAATTCTATTTCAACGAAGTGAACCTGCGCGAGGCTTATCACTATCCGCCGGGCACCTTAAACGACTTTATTAAAACAGCGCTCGGGATCCAGGAGCTCCCGACCGAGGAGCAATTATACGCAGAGCGCATCAGCGAACTTTTTGAGTCATGGATGGTGGATAAGAACTTCACGGCTGAACAAGCAAAAATTCTCCGGCTTATCAAAGCTCAATATATTGCTCGTAAAGAATCAATAGATGCTACGATATTTGAAGAACCGATTTTTCGTCAGATCGGCGGACTAAACAGAGCACTGCAAATTTTTGGAGAAGACGCTCTTCAGGTTACGCTTGCAGAATTAAATCAGCAGGTATTCGTAAGACAATACAAATATGCCGAACAATAACATCCAACAGTTGAGAGAAGAATTCAAGGGTAAAGTCGCAAGACTCAATGACTATCTTTGGGGTGCGGGTCTCAAAGATCCGGTCACTCGCATCCAGCAAATCAGCTTTCTCTTTTTCCTAAAAATGCTTGAGGAGCAGGATATCGCCATGGAAAAAGAGGAGAAACTTACCGGGCACAAACACCAGTCAATCTTTGCGGGAGAATACGAAAAGTTTCGCTGGTCTCGCTGGCGGGAGAAAACAGGGGAGAACTTATACGAATTTATTCGAACCCAAGTTTTTCCGTTTATTGAAGATCTGCACAATGGTCACGCCAACATCCATCAAATCTTTCATGGTGCCAAGCTGCTTATTCCCGATGCGGTAACTCTCAAAAGAACCGTAGAGATTGTTGATACGATTGATTTTTCCAGTTTAGACACAGACGTGAAGGGTGATTTATACGAGTCGCTGCTTTCCAGCATTGAGTCGGCCGGAGAGCTGGGGCAATTTCTCACACCGCGTCATATCATTCGGGCCATCATAGAGATGGTAAATCCCAAAATCGGCGAGATAGTCTTTGATCCCGCCTGCGGTTCGGCTGGATTCTTGATCACGGCTTTTGAGTATATCAAACTTAAAAACAGCGATCCGAAAATTATGGAGGAGCGCGACGGCAGAAAAATAAGCTATGGTGACAAGTTAAATAAGGAACAGTATCAGTTTTTAACCACCCAAACCTTTCATGGTTATGATGTGGATCCGGAAATGGTTCGGCTTGCCCTTATGAATCTGATTTTACATGGTATTGAAGGCGCGCATATCCGGCGAAAGGATACCGTAGCTGGTGCCGAAGAAGAGGAAGATTTGCGGCGTTTTGATGTGGTACTGACCAATCCACCGTTTGCGGGCAAGGTTGACCGGGAGCGGATTAAACCGACTCTGCCGGTGAAATCGAATAAAACCCAGATTCTCTTTTTGGGCTATGTTATCAATTCGCTTAAACCAAACGGCAGGGCCGGGATTATTTTGCCGGAGGGTTCACTTTT
>Ga0210016_1002133_pt1 | contig 18161 bp, 16 predicted proteins | sample CryGeyCG2014_300_FD_185454 | JGI IMG/M metagenome (GOLD analysis project Ga0210016, IMG submission 185454) | Groundwater microbial communities from aquifer - Crystal Geyser CG02_land_8/20/14_3.00 (SPAdes) (version 2) | ecosystem: Environmental > Aquatic > Deep subsurface > Groundwater | place... | reverse complement strand
TCCGGCGGGTGGTGGTTGCAACTGGAGCAGCTCCACTGTTGGTGAGGCGTATGTGTGTTGCCAGTAATAAAGTTTTCTGGTATCTGAAACATCCGAAAGCTCAACTTTCGGATTTGGAGAAAAAAAATAGTCCTTCCTAACATTCGATATTGGGAAACAAAAATAGCTCTTTTTGAGAGCTATTTTTGTTTGGATTTAAACCTTCACGAGAACCGTTCTCGGACTAAGTCCGAGAACGGTTCTCGTGAGATAGCTTTAGCAATCCGAATCCTTTAAATGTTTCGGATTGCTAAATCGTTGCTTCTGTGGATAATTTTCGTTGACCCCATAAGCGGCAGGCCCCAATGCTTGGCATTGGGGATTCAGAGCTTTTCTCCGCCGAAGGCGGAGTGGGCGGATAATCTAAGCCCGCAGCCTGCCGCTAACGGGGCGAGACAAGGCATTTTAAAAAGTCATAAAGTAATTCAAGCCCCGCTGCTTGGCAACGGGGTATACAAAATTCGTTGACAAAATCGTTTTTAGGGATTATTATGTAAACATAGAAGAAAGCCCCGCGAGGGGTTTTTAAATAGATTGCGAAGCAATCTATCCCGCACTTGATGCGGGATCCAATGGATTTCCGCAGGGGGGTTATTCTGTACTGGATTCCCGCTTTCGCGGGAATGACAAGACAAACCATGAATATCTTAAAAAGAATTCAAATTTTTATACAAGAGTCTTATCAGGAGATGAATAAGGTCAATTGGCCGACGAAGGGCGAGACTACAAAGTATACCTTGATTGTCATCGGGGTTTCTTTGGTTGTGGCCGTATTCTTAGGGGGGTGCGATTTTGTCTTTACCTGGCTTTTGAATAAATTTGTAATTTCTCGCTAACCGTCTACGGACTACAGACTACCGCTTTTTACTTTTGGCGGTGGTCGGTAAGCGGTGGTCGGTAAGCGGATGAAGTGGCGAAACAAGTATCGCGAGGTAAAAATTGGTATGTGATTCATACTTATTCGGGGTATGAAGAAGCGGTTGCTCGAAACTTGAAGCAAAGGATCGAGTCCTTTAGCATGGAGGATAAAATTTTCAATGTTATTGTTCCGACCGAAAAGAAGATTAAGATTAAAGGGGGGAAGCGGAAGACGATAGAAGAGAAGATTTACCCGGGTTATGTTTTGGTGGAGATGGTGGTAACCGACGATTCGTGGTATGTGGTTCGCAATACACCGCGCGTGACCGGTTTCGTTGGTTCGGGGACCACGCCAATCCCGGTTTCTTCAGATGAGATAAATAATTTACAAAAGCGAATGGGTGTCGAAGAGCCCAAGTATAAGATTGAATTTGCCGTTGGCGATCCGATAAAAATAACCGACGGACCCTTTAAGGATTTTGACGGCAATGTCTCCGAAATTGATGAAGAGAAGGGGCGGGTTAAGGTGTTGGTTTCAATGTTTGGTCGCGAAACGCCAGTAGAGCTGGATTTTTTACAAGTGAAGAAAATATAGAAGCCAATTTACGCTACCTAAATTAATCGCCAAAAATACGCCAATGAAAGAGAAAAGAGATGATTTTTTATACGAGAAGGAGAGTTATGATATAATTGAGGCGTGCCGAGAGGTCTGGCAAGAGTTTGGGGGCTCTTTTAAAGAGGCCATAGTTGATAAAGCATTAGAAATTACCTTGCGGGGAAGAGATTATAAGGTGGAAAGTCAGAAGAGGATAGATATTTATTTTCGAGGAGAAAAATTAGGCACTTATATACCCGATAAGATCGTAAATGGAATCATACTTATCGCGATAAAATGTAAACCATTTATAGCGAGCACGATGCTCGATATATCGGGCGTACCGCCCGTTATAACCAAGGAAGACGAAAGACAATTTTGGCATTATTTAAAAGCCAGTCCGTATAAATTAGGTTTTTTGATAAATTTCAGTCCTCAAAAATTAGAATTTAAGCGTCGGATATACGATAAAGCCCGGAAAAATCAGCCAGCGTAAATTAGCGTGTTTTTCTTGGCGTAAATTAGCTTCTATAAACATGGCGAAAAAAATTAAAACAATTATTAAACTTCAAATTCCCGCTGGTCAAGCGACTCCCGCGCCGCCGGTAGGCACAGCCCTGGGGCCGCACGGTCTTAACCTGGGAGAATTTTGCTCGCGCTACAACGACGCGACGAAAGATAAGATGGGGGCTATAGTTCCCGTTGAAATTACGGTTTACGAAGACAGAACCTATGAGTTTAAGTTGAAGACTCCGCCAGCTTCTGATTTGTTGCGTAAGGCGGCGGGAATTGAGAAGGGTTCGGGTGAGCCCCATAAAAATAAGGTGGGGAAGGTAACCCGGACGCAGATTCGCGAAATTGCGGAAACCAAGTTGCCCGATCTGAACGCGGAAAATATTGAAGGGGCGATGAAAATCGTTGAAGGAACAGCGAGGAGCATGGGGATAGAAGTCGTAGACTAAATTTCGAATTTCGAATTTCGAATTTCGAAACAAATTAGAATATCGAATGTTCTAATAATCCAAATTGGTTGGAGTATTGGGATTTTGAACATTATGATTTGTTTCGGATTTCGCGCTTCGTGTTTCGGATTTCGAAGAGGTGATTCTCTCAGACCGCGATATTTTAAAATACATCAAAGAGGGCAAAATAAAGATTTCTCCTTTGCCCGATTTTAAGGCACAACTTGGTCCTTGTTCCCTTGATTTGCATTTAGGCAACGTTTTCAAGATTTTCAAGCCTAGCCAGTATCCGTTTATCGACCTGAAACAGCCCGTAGATTTTGAAAATATAATGGAGGAGGTGCATATTGTCGATAACCAGCCCTTCATTCTCCAGCCAAAAGGTTTTGCGGTCGCCGTTACCAAAGAGGAAATCATTTTGTCGGATGATATTATGGGGCGGCTGGATGGAAGGAGCTCTTTGGGGCGCCTGGGTGTTGTGGTGCATTCGACCGCGGCCAGGTTCGACCCTGGTTGGACGGGCAAGGCGGTGATGGAACTTGGCAATCTGGGGATTATGCCGGTGGTTCTCTATGCCGGTATGCGGATTTGCGCCATGACTTTTGAGACGTTATCTGGTCCGGCCGCTCGGCCTTATTGCCCGAAAGACAGGTATTATGACCAAAATTCTGCCGCTGCCAGTCGATTTAATAAAAATGCGGATAGCCGTTAAGATTTGCCGACTGCTCACTGACTACGGACTACGGTTTTAATTTACGGTAGTCGGTAGGCTGTAAGCAGTAAGCAGTTCGAATGCGCACTACCAAAGATCTCAACGTAACATTTTTAGGCATTATTCCTGTTCTTGAAGACAAGACAGGAATTTTAAGTCCCCAAGAGATAGTCTCGCTATCTTCGCTTCTGGTATTTAAGGGCAGATCGGTTCAGCAGTTGCATCAAGATGGCGTCGAAAGGGGCATGGATCGCGGAAAGAGAATCCAGCGAATAATGAAGAAATCGTCTTTGAGGGGGCACGCCTCGATTGCTACGACGCCGGTCATTTGTTTTTCTTATGAAGGCAGTAAGTTTTTGGATTCCGGATTAACCTCAATGATTTTTGCCTCCGCGCTGATGGCTTCGGGCAGGCGAACCGATACCAGTCGGGAAGACATTATTTATCCGACAACCATTTCCGCCAGACCAAAAGCAAAAGAAATATATAAAAGGAATTCCGAGGCGAATATCGACTTGTCGAATTTTTTATTGGCGGAGGACGTGCAAAAAGACGCAGCCAGTAAAACGCTTCAGTTCGGAGTTTACGGCACTGGTATTTTCCAATTTCCACTGGAATCTATAATCGCTCTGAAGCGGGAATGGGAAGCCGAGAAAGACTGGATGCCGGAAGAGATTGGGTTGCTGCTGGAGAAAATAGAAGCGCAGCTCAAGAATTATGGCGTAGACTTGCTTTACGCTACCCGGACCGTCGCGCCGAGGAACACGTATCCTTACCCGAATATTTTTAGAAATCCCATTCCTTCAAATGTTGTGCGCGATCTGATAAAAAAGAGAAGGGTCGGAGAGCAAACCACCATTGTCTCGGCAGATTTCATTGATACGCCAAACTTAAAAAAGCGGTTGAATGATCTGAATAAAGATATCCAGAAGATGATCAAGGACAAAGGGGGCATCAAGAAAAACTGGTATCAGGTGTTATTGAAGCGAAATCAGATTGCCCGCGATTATCATTTGTCGGCCAATATAAAAATTTTATCGACGGTAGTTTTGCGCGTTTGGGGCGAGAAAAAAAGGCATCGGACCGTGCCGATGGTTGTTGAATCTATCTATTATTGCGTTGATAGGGCGGCCAGGGTTTTTAAGAAATACGAGAAGCAGGTTCAGCAGAGAAAGCTTGATAAAAAAGCCATCGATAAACTTGGGCAGGTTTATTCTATTCCGCGATCTATCGCCGCCAACGAAAATTTTTTGTATGCCTGGTTAGAGCGGGGATTAGACTCTTTTAATGCCTATAATCAAATGATAAAGCTTGGCGTTAAGCCGCCAGACGCGCTCTTTGTTCTTCCGCGCGCCCTGAAGGTTGATGTTTTGCAGGAATATAATTTGTTTAATTTGATCAGTGGTTACTATCCTATCCGTATTTGTTCAACGGCCGAAGAAGAAATGCGTTTATTGAGCAGAAAAGAGGTAGTTATGATAAAAAATCTTTTAAAAGAAAAAGGGTTGGGTTATTTGGCGAACCATCTTGTTCCTAAATGCCAGGCTGTCGGTTTTTGCCTGGAGGAGAAACCTTGTGGTATGATTCAGGCGCTGGTTAAGGGGTATGATGATAGGTTTCATCAGGAGATACACGAAGATTTGGAGAAGAGATTCCAGGAACAATTAAAGATTATAAATAAAAAATGATAGTGTGTGGCCTTGCTACAAGATATTAAAAATACGAAAATACGAAAGGGATAAATAAAATAAACAGGGTTTTTGTATATTCGTAAAAAATTCGTATTTCGTAGCTAGATTATGATTTTAGGCGTTGATCAACTCTTAAAATTAGTCAAAACAAAGAAGCTCGTGGAGAATCTGTCGGAGCGCGAACTAACAAACCCGGAAGGCGCCGGGTTTGATTTGCGATTGGGCGAAGTTTATACTTTTAAAACAAAAAAAAGCTTTTTGGGGGTGGAGGAGAGGAAAACGCCCGATGTTAAGCTTGTCGCCAAATATAATCCTAAAAAGAAAACCAGTTTTATTTTCAAGCCCAAAACCTATTATTTAATGAAGACCATTGAGAAAGTTAATACTCCGGAGGATATTTTAATTTTATTCACTCCGCGGACGACGATTTTCCGGTCCGGCATGATGATCTTTACCGCTACCTGCGCGCCCGGTTATTGCGGCGAACTGACGTTTGCTATTACTAATCTGGGGCCTTGTGATGTTAAGATCGAACTTGGTGCTCGCGTCGCCCATGCCATGTTCTTTCAGGTTAAAGGTAAAACTCACCTTTATCGCGGCCAGTGGCAAGGCGGCCGGGTGGCGGCGAAAAGACGTGAGAGACAAGTATAGGATTATAAATTCGCAAACTTTAGGGGCGGAAGTTTAGTCTCTGCCATGGAGGTTAAACTTCTAAGTTAATAGCAATGAATTCTAACAAAAACTGGAAATTATTAAGCGAGAGCGACCCCGATATCTATGACGCCATTGTTGGTGAGGAAAAGCGGCAGGCGCGGGGGATAGAGCTGATTCCGTCGGAGAATTATACCTGGCCGGAGGTTTTGGCGGCCAACGGCTCGATCCTAACCAATAAGTATTCGGAGGGTTATCCTGGCCGGAGGTATTACGGCGGGCAGGAGTATGCTGATATCATTGAAAGTTTGGCGATCGAGCGGGCGAAGAAACTGTTTCGTTGCGAGCATGCTAACGTTCAGCCGTTGTCCGGTTCGCCGATGAACCAAGCGGTTTATTTTGCTTTTTTAAATTTGGGAGATACAATTCTGGCAATGGACCTTAGTCACGGCGGTCATCTAACCCATGGCGCGCCGGTTTCGCACATGGGCAAAGTTTTTAACTTTGTCCGCTACAAAACTTGTCCCGACAAAAAGGGCAAGATTGATTTTGATGAACTGATGAAAATTGCCAAAGAGGTTAAGCCGAAAATTGTGATGTGTGGCTACACGTCTTATCCCCGCGACTACGATTATGCCGATTTTAAGAAAGTGGCTGACGAGGTGGGCGCGATTGCATTTGCTGATGTCGCTCATATTGGTGGATTAATAGCGGCGGGCGCGATGCGGAATCCGTTTGATTACGGCTTTGATATAGTCGCGACAACCACCCATAAATCTCTTCGCGGTCCGCGCGGTGCGATGATTCTGTGCCGGGAAAAATATGCGGAAGCGATTGATAGATCGGTTTTCCCCGGCTTGCAAGGCGGGCCGCATATGCAGACGATTGCGGCCATTGCCGTGGCATTGGGTAAGGCGCTCCAGCCGGAATTCAAAGATTATGGGCAACAAGTTCTTAAAAACGCCAAGATTTTGGCGCAAACATTAATGGAAAATGGAACAAAGTTAATAACCGATGGGACAGATAATCATATGATGGTGGCCGATACTATGATAAGTTTCGGCATTGATGGGAAAGTGGCTGAGCAGATACTTGATAAAATTTCCATCACCGTCAATAAACAGGTTATCCCTGACGATTCTAATCCTCCGCTGAAACCCAGCGGTATCCGGCTCGGCACGCCAGCGGCTACCACCAGAGGAATGAAAGAAAAGGAAATGGAGCAAATAGGCAAATGGATAGTTGGGGCGCTTAAAAATTATCAGGACGAAGATTATCTGGCTAATCTCAAGAAGGAAGTTGAGGAATTATTCTCAAAATTTCCTGTCCCGGGGATATTGTGAGCGGAACGCTCACGCAAGCTACGCTTAATTGTGAGCGGAACGCTCACGCTCGCCCTCCCACCTTTGCCACCCTAGCTCAGCGGCAGAGCAGCTGTTTTGTAAACAGCAGGTCGTCAGTTCAAATCTGACGGGTGGCTGAAGGCAAAGGTGGGAGGGCAAGCTGCGCTTAATAATTAATTCTCTCGCGTTTTAAAACAGCTCCCGTTTAAACGGGAGCTGTTTTAACTTTCTTTCTTAACAGTTTCTTTCTTAACGAATTGGCAAATCTGTGCGCTTCGTTGCGGATTTTAAGAAGCTGGGGCAAGGAGAGAGAAATGAGGGTTTTGAGGGATTTTTGCATTTTGCCGAAAACGAGTTTATCTTCACGGCGGTCATTTTGAGCCGAAGGCGAAGAATCCCATCTATTATGAATAGGAGATCTTTTACCGCGCTCAGAATAACCATAGTAGCGCGCCGGTTTCGCGATGCCCGCCACCGGAATATTTAATCGATGCATGCTTAAAACTTTTTCGGCGGTTTTAATCTGCGTTCTGCCGCCGTCAACAAGGATTAGATCTGGATATGGCCATTCTTTGTTTTTCAGCCGCCGTCCGATCATTTCTTCAATGGCCGCCAAATCATCATTAGGTTTGGCGGCGCGGATTTTGAACAGGCGGTACCGGGTTTTATCAAATTCATTATTCTGGAAAACAATCATTGCCCCCACGGTTTCTTTGCCGGCGAAATGCGAGATATCGTAGCCCTCTATTCTGCCAAGACGAAGAGAGCGGTTCTCGTCGGGAGAGCCGCTCTCCCAAGGGCTGTTTTCTTTCGTTATCAAAATCGAATCATCGATGCGGTTTAAGAATTTCAGTTTGTACGGAGCGGTTTTTCTGAGGATTTTTCGGACACTATCCTTTTTGCCTTTTAGCAAAAGAATCAAGCTATTGATTATTTTTTTATATTCTTTTTCGCTGATCGCATCTGCGCATTTTCCCGGGCACAAGCCGATTTGATAGTAAAAACATGGCCTCGTTTGGCTTGGTCTACAGGTGCTCCAAGGGAATATTTTTCGCAAAATTAGAAGAAGGTTTTTGGCGGTTGAATAACTTTTAAAGGGGCCGAAAATATGCGCCTTCTGCGGTTTGCGCTTGTTTAATTGCTGGCCGCGGATAATTAATGGATATGCCCATTCTTTTTTGGGAATAACAATGTAAATGAACGAGCGATCGTCTTTTTCGCGGATATTATATTTCGGCCAGTATCTCTTTATTAAGTTTGCTTCTAAAATAACCGCCTCTAGTAGATTGTCAGTTTTTCGAAGATCGATCTTCTTGGCTTCGTTGACCATTCGGGCGATTCGGGGGTCGGCCAGCTGTTTGGCGAAATAGCTGGCAACCCTTTTTCTTAAAACGGTCGCTCGGCCAACGTAAATAACCCTGTTTTTATAATCCTTAAACAGGTAAACACCGGGGGAGAGAGGAAATTTTTTGAGATTGATTTTGTTCATGGAATCGTTTAGCGTTAATCGGCCATGAGGCCCGTTACGTCTGGCGGTTGTGTCTATCGTCTCGTCTTCTCGTTGCCGCCTGACGCCTAACGAAATGGGCATCGTTACCGTGGCCGATCGACGACCTTTTTATAACACTTTTTTCAAATATTGTCCGGTGTACGAATTTTTGTTTCGCGCGATTTCTTCCGGCCGGCCGGTGGCCACGACCTTCCCGCCCTTGTCGCCGCCCTCCGGACCCAGGTCAATAATGTGGTCGCAGACTTTGATCAGTTCCAGGTTATGTTCAATGAGGATGACGGTGTTTTGGCGTTCGATCAGTTTTTGCAGGATTGCGATCAGAAGTTCAACGTCGTGATAGTGCAAGCCAACTGTTGGTTCATCAAGGAGATAAACGGTTTTTGTGGCGTGTTCGGAAAGCTCTTTTGCTAATTTGACCCTCTGCGCTTCGCCGCCAGATAGGGTGGTGGCGCTTTGTCCGAGCTTGATATAGCCCAAACCGATATCCTCCAAGACTTTTAGTTTTTCGGCAACCGGATAGATATCTTTGAAAAAATCCAGCGCTTCGGTGGCGGTTAAGTCTAAGATGTCGGCAATGTTCTTTCCCTTGCCCCGTATAGCGCTTGCGCTTGTATGGGGTTCATATTTTACTTCCAATGTTTCCTTGTTGAATCTTTTGCCCCTACAGACTTCGCACTGAATTAAGACTGGCGGAAGGAAGTGCATTTCAACAAGATTATAGCCGGCTCCTTGGCAGGCCTCACAGCGGCCGCCCTTAACATTGAAAGAAAATCGGCTTTTGCCGTAGCCCCGGGCGCGGGCGTCTTCCAGGGAGGTATAGAAATCCCTGATCGGTGTCCAGATACCTGTGTAGGTGGCCGGATTAGAGCGTGGGGTTCGGCCGATCGGCGATTGGCTTATTTCCACAATGCGCCTGATGTATTCGGTGCCTAAAAGCTTAGAGACGTTTTCGAGTGGCTCCGGTATCCTGTAAATTAATCTGACCGCGTTTTTATAAAGCGTTTCAAAGAGGCTGGATTTTCCGCTGCCGGAAACGCCGGTTATGCAAATTAGTTTGCGCAAAGGGATCTCCACGTCGATATTTTTTAAGTTGTTCTTCCGCGCGCCGATGATTTTTAATTTTTCCGTTATTTTTGTGCGCCGAGGGGGAATCTCTATCTGCCGGTCTTTCCGAAGATAATCCAGGGTTAAGGATTTCTGTTTTTTGTCTTTGATCAATTCTTTCGTTTCACCAGCCGCCACGATTTCTCCGCCCTCAATGCCGGCGCCCGGCCCCAAGTCTACCAAATAATCGGATTCTTTAATCATTCTTTCTTCGTGTTCAACGATAATAATTGTATTATTCAGGTCTTGCAGTCCTCTAAGCGTCTTCAACAGCTTTTCCGTGTCTCTTTCGTGCAGACCGATGGTCGGTTCATCTAAAACATAGAGCGTATTGGAAAGCATGGAGCCGATCTGGCTTGACAGGCGCATTCTTTGCGCTTCGCCGCCGGAAAGGGTTGATGCTTCCCGGCTAAGGGCTATGTAATCCAGGCCGACTTCCAGTAAAAATCCCAATCTTGAGATAATTTCTTTAGTTAGGCCGCGCGAGAGTATTTTTTCTTTCTCGGCCAATTTTTCTTCAAAGGCGATAAAAAATTCGTAGCAGTCTTCAATGGTTAACGAAACGATTTCGTTGATGTTTTTCTGGTGTATCTTCACGGACAGCGCTTCTGGCTTGAGGCGTTTACCATGGCAAATTACGCACGGCTCATCGGAGAACAAGCTTTCTTTTCCCAGGCCGTGACAAGCTTCGCAGGCGCCGTAAGGGCTGTTAAAAGAGAATGTTCTTGGTTCTATTTCGCTGAAAGAGAAACCATCGATGGGGCAGGAAAGGCGGGAAGAGAGGAGGATCTCATATTGTTGTCCGCCGAGGACAGACCTCGGCATTTTGCCGAGGTCTGTCCTCGGCTTCAGCGCGCTTGATTCTAACGTGAAAGTAGCAATAACCAATCCCTTGCTGTAATCCAGCGCGTTTTCAAGCGCTTCGAAAAGCCGGCTTTCGTCGGTGGGTATTACTTTGTCGATGACAATATCAATATCGTGCGCTTTATAGCGTGAGAGGACTATTTTATCGTGCAGGGAATGTATTTTTCCGTCTATTCGCGCCTCGGAGAAGCCTTTTTGCAGAAAATCATACAGAAGCTGATAGTATTCTCCTTTCCGGCCGCGAACAACCGGAGAAAATATCATTAAATATTCGGCTTTTAGTTCTTTGGCTTTTTGGGTTACCAGATTAAACATTTCATCGATTGTCAGGCGCTTAATTTCCCGGCCGCAGGTTGGACAATATGGTTTTCCGATTCTGGCGAATAAGACGCGGAGATAATCATAGATTTCAGTCATGGTGGCGACCGTTGAGCGCGGATTGCGGGAAAGCGCTTTTTGGCTGATGGAAATGGCTGGCGACAAACCTTCGATGCTGTCGACATCCGGTTTGTCCATTTGCCCCAAAAACTGGCGGGCGTAGGGTGAGAGGGACTCGATGTAGCGTCTTTGTCCTTCAGCAAAAATTGTATCAAAAGCCAGCGACGACTTGCCGCTTCCCGATACGCCGGTGAAGGTAATCAATTTATTTTTCGGCAGCTCGAGGCTGACATTTTTCAAGTTATGGACTCGAGCGCCCTTAATGATAATTTTATCTTCTCGCATTGACATTTTTATTATGTATGATATTATTTTACAAAAGTGCTTCGCCGTCTTTAGGGTGGTTACCAGTCGGTAGATGGAAGCAAAGATGGGCGGATTCTGAAATTTTGATGTTCTTTTAAAGTCACAAATTGCCCGTAAGGGGTGGGAAACGAGGGGGGATGGTCTCATGAGAATCTACTGTGACTCATATAGGTTTGTAGTGTCCGGTTTGCCGGATAATTGCATTGTGGAATTTTTCGGCAAGATCGATAAAGAACGATTTTTTATCATTTTCTCGTTGGAATCTGGCGAAAAGAAAGCTTATGTCGGTTCGGCGCAGGACATGAAAGAAATAAAAGTTGATAGTTTTACCGTTCACGGCCGAGGCAAGCCTGTGGTTGTCGAAACGGAGATGGGAAAATTTTTCTTTCCCGCCGTCTGCGACTGGCACAAAGAAATAGCCACTTTCAATTGCCGGGTAATAGAGATAATTCCCTGGACGGAACGGATAAATTAAGATTTAGGCGGATATTTCATAAAAGCTAATTGGCGGAAGAGAAATTTTCTATCGCTGTCCTTTCGGGGACAGCTTTTTCATTGGTGTTTGACATCGCAAGAAATTTTTAATACCTTTAGATAAAGTACTTTGATGGGGTGAGGTAAAACGTGTATATAATCAGGCCTTTGCTGGGAATCTGGTTGTGCGCTTTTGTTTTGGGATACGGAGGGTTGGGCTGGCTCGGGTTTGTCATAATAGCTGCTATTTTAGCGCGATCTTTTTATGGCGAAACGAGATCTTTGTTCAACCGGATGAAAGTAGTCTGGCTTGGGTCTTTCGTGGAAAAGGGCAAGTATGAATATAAACTGCTTCTATCTTTTTCCGTCGCGGTTCCGCTCATGCCGGTTTTCGGGGGATTGATCTTGGGGTGGACCATCGCCGAATCCCTTTGGTTCGTTTTGTTGCCGGGTTTTTGCATCAATATTGTCAGTCTGGTTTTTTATCTTTTTTTGCACAAGTTCGTAATCTAAGCCGTTTCAAACCGAAGCGGCATTTTCATTTCTGAAACAGTTATAGGTGATTATTCTCCGATTTTAATTAATTCTTCTACCTCTTTTTTAATTCCTCTCGGCGTTAAGCCGCGTTTTTTATTGTGGGCGAGCTGAATCTGGCGGATTCGGTCAGCGTGGCGAACGGCATTTTTTATCGAGCTGGTCATCACGTCGGCATACAAAACGATTTTTCCCCGTACATTTCTGGCCGCGCGGCCCATCAATTGAATTAGGGAAGTTTCACTGCGCAAAAATCCTTCCCGGTCCGCGTCTAGAATCGCGACCGTGCTGACTTCCGGTAAGTCCAAGCCTTCGCGCAAGAGATTAACTCCGACTAAAACATCGTAAACGCCTCTTCGAAAATCCGTCAGAATTTTTGTCCGTTCCAGGGTTTTTGTCTCGGAATGCATAAATTGCGCCTTAATTTTTTTGCTGATTAAGAAGTCGGACAGTTCCTCGGCCGTTTTTTTTGTTAAGGTGTTAACAATCATTCTCTCATTCTTTTTAGCAAGTTTATTTATTTCTTCAATAATGTCATCAATCTGGCTTCGGTTTTTCTTTTTGTCAAAGACCGGTCGGATTTCTATTTCCGGATCAGCCAAATAAGTTGGCCGGATTACCATTTCCGTGATTTGCTTCGAGTTTTGCAGTTCGTAGGGTCCCGGCGTGGCCGAGGTAAAAATAATTTTATCGGTTCTTTCCAGAAACTCGTTGAATTTGAGCGGGCGGTTATCCAACGCCGAGGGCAGGCGGAATCCATATTCTATCAGGGTTCCTTTTCTTGACTTGTCTCCCTCGAACATTCCTCTGATTTGCGGGACAGCGATGTGTGATTCATCGATAATAGTCAGGAAATCAGGTTTCCCGTCGCGCCACGGAAAGTACGATAAAAGCGTATCGGGTGGTTCCCCCGGCAATTTTCCTACTAGGTGGCGTGAGTAATTTTCTATTCCGTGACAGTAGCCCAAAGTTTTTATCATAGACAGGTCGTTTTTTGTTCTGCGCAGAATTCTCTCCGCGTCCAGAAACCGGCCTCTTTTTTCAAAAAATTTAACCCGGGCTTTTGATTCTGTCGAGATGTCTTTGATCGCTCTTTCTCTTTCTGGTTCAGTAGTGACAAAATGTTTGATCGGAAAAATCGCCAATTCTTTGAGCTGTTGCGTGATTCTTCTGGTGGCGGAGTCAACGATGGCGAGTTCGGAAATTTTCTGGTCCTTCAGTTCTATTCTGTTGATTACTTCGCCCGAAGCGGGTATCAGCTCAAAAACGTCGCCTCGTACCCGGAAATAGCCTCGTTTTACTTCTGTATTCGTTCGTTCGAAATGGATTTTTATCATTTGTCTGATTAAATCCTCTCTTGTTATTGGCTTGCCAAGTTCTAGATGAATAGCCGACTGAAAATAGTTTGAGGGAACGCCCAGATTATAAATGCAAGATACGGAAGCAACAACAATCACATCTTTTTTGCGCATCAGGGCGGAGGTTGCTTGGTGTCTTAAGCGGTCGATTTCTTCATTAATCATTGCTTCTTTTTCTATGTAAGTGTCGGTGATGGGAATATAGGCCTCCGGCTGGTAGTAGTCATAATAAGAAACAAAATAACAAACCATATTATTTTTAAAGAAGTTTTTATATTCGTGATAAAGTTGGGCGGCCAGCGCCTTGTTGGGCGAAATAACCAAAACCGGCTTTTTGTAGGAAGCCAAAACATTTGCCATGGCAAAAGTCTTTCCTGAGCCGGTGACGCCCCTCAATGTTTGAAAGCGGCAATCTTTATCCAGACCGCTGATTAGTTTTTTTATGGCCTTCGGTTGGTCGCCGGCGGGTTTGAATTTTGAGGTGAGTTTGAACATGAGTTACAAACTACAGACATTTACAGATATACAGATCCGGTATGATTCATAATATCACCGCAACCGTGCAAGAAATCGAGAAATCTGTATTTCTGTACTGATTTATAGTCTGTAACTAACGAAAACCGCCCCCGCTTCGGAGATATGGGGGATGGTTATCTAATTTTGTATCTACAATATAACAGAAAGAATAAAACAGCACAATTTTTTTTGACTTATTCTAATGATTATGTTATTGTCTTAATCAAAGAAGAATGTGTGGCTTTTTAAAAAAAGGAGACTCGCGTGGACTACTTAAGGTACTTCTGGCACCTTTTATGGCATAAGTGGTATGTGATGACCGAGTGTGCCAGAGAGGGATTGATTTGGCGGGGCCTGGCGCATGATTGGGATAAATTTTTGCCAAGCCAGTTTGTGCCGTGTGTGAATTATTATTACGGCAGGAAAGATAAAGAATCTTTTGATCAGGCATGGAATTGCCACAAAGCGAGGAGCAAACATCATTGGCAGTATTGGCTTTTGCCTGACGGCAGCGCGCGCGAAGTGGAATACCCTTATAATGTCGAAATGTTCTGCGATTGGGTTGGCGCCGGCAAGGCAAGGGGCAAGCCTTCACCAAAGAACGATAGGTATTTCGAAGTAAGGAATTTCTATCGAAAGAAAAAAGAAAAGATGGTGTTGCACGAGAATACCCGGAAGTGGGTAGAGAATAAATTATTTGGCAGCACTGGCATTAAATAACTAAGCCGGAAAATAACTCCGGCTTTTGTATTTATTTGACTAAACGGAGGGTGGCGGATTAGAATGAAAGTAGTTTTAGTAGTTCTCGACTTGGCTCGAACAATTAAGCGTAGCTTGCCCTCCTACCTTTGCGTCCCTACGAGAAGTTGAACCTCGATCTCCCCGCAATATTGCGGGGCGCTCTATTTCACCCTCCAAAATTTGCCAGAGCCAGCGGTCGGAATCGAACCGACGACCTGACGCTTACGAAGCGCCTGCTCTACCGACTGAACTACGCTGGCAAATTTGGGAGGGCAAGCGTGAGCGTCCCGCTCACAATTAAGCATAGCTTGCGTGAGCGTCCCGCTCACAATTAAGCATAGCTTGCGTGAGCGTCCCGCTCACAATAAGTAGGAGGACAGATGAAAAAAAATCTATACAAGGGTAAATTTATTGTTTTCGAGGGGTTGGATGGGTCTGGTTTGTCTACGCAGGCGAAATTGCTGGGGGATTATTTGCAAAATAGGGGGCCAGCCCACATCGCTACGCCCGCTCGCAGCGATGCAGCGTCTTCGGGCGAGCGAAGCGTTGCTGGCGGGCGTGAAGTTATTTTGACAAAAGAGCCGACAATGGATAGCGAGGCCGGCAGGCAGATCCGGGCGATCCTGGACGAAAAGATCAAAATTGAGGCGGCGGAGATCCAAAGACTCTTTGTGCAAGACAGGAAAGAGCATCTGGATAATTTGATCATTCCCGCGCTTAGGGCGGGGAAAATAGTGATTTCCGACCGCTATTTCTTTTCCACGCTTGCTTTCGGGGCTGTGAGTTCCAACTTGGAGTGGTTGATCGGCCTGAATAAGGATTTTTTACTGCCGGATATGACTTTTCTTTTACTGGTCCGGCCGGAAATATGCGTTGATAGAATTATAAAGCGGGGAGAGGGAGTCAAGCTTTTTGAGAAGTTGCCGACGCTGGAAAAAGTTTACAAAAACTACCAAATTATCGCGGAACGGTTTGAAAATATCCACGTGGTCAATGGGGAAGAAAGCGCCGAGGAAGTTTTCGAGGAAATTAAAAATGAAATTTCAAAACTGCTTAAATAAATCCTTATGAGACTATTCGACGGTAAAAAAACCGCTGAGAAAATATTGAAAGAAATAAAAACCGCCATTAAACGGGAGAAATTAAAACCCAAAATGGCGGTTATTTTAGTTGGCGAAGATGAGGCGTCGAAAATATATATCAGATTAAAGGGTGAGGCGGCGGAGCGGGTCGGTGTGGGGTTTGAGCTGTATAAGCATGACGCAACTGTTGCTAACGAGAGGATTGTGAAAAAAATCAAGGAGTTGAATGAGAACGGCGATATAGCGGGAATTATCGTCCAATTGCCCTTACCGGCTGGTTTGGATAGAGACAAGATTATTGGCGCCATTGATCCGCGCAAAGATGTGGATGGGTTTCACGCGGAAAACAGAAGGCTGTTGTTGGAAGGGCATCCTGTTTTTGAGCCAGTTTTGCCGACAGCGATGTTGGCTGCCATAAAAGCGGCGCTCGGCGGTGATTTGCCGGGTAAGAAAGCTGTTGCCTTGGTTAACTCCGACATCTTCGGTCAGACACTAAAGCTTGTTTTAGAAAAAGAAGGTATCAAATTTGATTATATCGTGCGGAATATTTGTTCGGCGGACGGAACTGAAGAAAAGTTGCGGGAGACGGATATTGTTATCACTGTTTGCGGCTGCCCAAATTTAGTGACTGGCGAAATGATTAAAAACGAAGCGGTGGTGATTGATGGCGGTATCTATCGGTTTAAGGATGGCCGGGTATGTGGTGACGTTGATTTCAGCAGCGTGCAAGAAAGAGCCTCTTTTTTGACGCCGGTGCCGGGCGGCCTCGGGCCATTGGTTATCGCCCTACTTTTAAAGAACGTCTATCTGGCAGCGAAAAAACAAAAAAAATAAAGCCGTGCGATTTTTGCCCGATAAAAAAACCTCGTGTTGCGAGGCTTTTTAATTCCGGTATTTTTAACCGTTCTTAAGTGTTTCAAGCGGGTTTTCTAAGAGTTGATCAGCGTCGGTTCCGTCGATGAAAGTTTGGCGTATAATAGACTCGCTAGCCGTGTTTTCCAGAATGCGTCTAACCAAATAAGCTATGCCAGCTAGCGGTTTTCCGAGCGGGCAATAAAAACGGACGTGTCCTCCGGCTCTAAGAATGGCCGTGCCGATGAGTTCGCCCATTCCATATAATACCTGGAATTCGTATCGTTCTTTCGGGACCGACAGGTACTCCGCCATTTCAATAACTGCGGCAATGGAGCGGATGTTGTGTGAGGCGCAGGCGAGGTAACAAATCTTGTGGTTGTCGAGAATTATACTGGCGTGGCGTTCGAAGGCGGCGTCGCTTTCGGCCTTGCGCGTATAGACGGGAGGGTTTGTCGTGGTCCGTCGGGCTGCGTCCATCTCATAATCCCAATAGGCGCCCTTTACTAATCTGATTGCGATGGGCAGATATTTGTCGTGAGCCCAGTTAAGCAGGTTGCTTAAGTCGCGATCCGTATCGCGCAGATAGCTTTGGATGGCGATGCCGAAGTGGGGCCAATCACGAAAGACGGAGTCGGCGCGCAGGCGGCGATATGCCTCAATAGTGATATCTTTGAATCTGTACTGTTCCATGTCTATCCAGACAAATGCCTTGATCTCCATGGCTTTCAATAAAATCGGTTCGACGCAACGACATAATGATTCCACTGATTTTTCAAAATCGTTCGGATCGAGCGTTGAGCACAAACTGGATGGCTTAAGCGCGATATTAATTTTTGGCGCGTAGCCCCAGTCTAGGTTCGGGTCGCTATTGCCGAGCGTTTTCCATGGCGGAGCGGTTTCTAATTGCGTGAGCAGGAGATAGTATAGGCGACGGTATGTGGCCGCTTCCTTTTCGCCGACCGCTGACTCGCCAATAATATCAATGGTACAAGCGAATCCTTCTCTTCGCATCTTTTTTACGGTTTTGCGGGCTGTCTCGGAATCATTATTTAATAGAAATATTCGCGCGATTTTTTTGGTTTCGGCGCGGATAAATTTGTCGGCCATTATGGCAATAAGTTTGTTATTGTATCGAATGGCTCTTAAAAATAGTCTGACCAGCCATGGCAGGCTTTGATTTCTTTGTTCCCGAAAATGATGGTTAAGATATTGCATCGTTGTTTCGAGTGTAGTCAATCGCGGCAGGTTTTCGATGAAGCGCAAAATTTCCGTCTTGAAGCTTACATTGCGCATGCAGCGCTCCAGGATTCGTCCAGATAACCCTTGGAATATTGGCGGTTTTTTGTTGCTAACTGCCGCCAAGAGCCGTTTGCCTTGCCCTTTGATTTTTCGTTCTAATTCTTCAGTCATTGTTATGTCGTCTCCCTTGCTCTGCGGACGGTTATTATTTTGTCAAAGAATGCTTTGTTTCTTCAGGTTGTCTTTGTTTTAACATACTATCGAAAAATTTCAAGACTTGACAAGATTT
>Ga0210016_1002119_pt1 | contig 18221 bp, 19 predicted proteins | sample CryGeyCG2014_300_FD_185454 | JGI IMG/M metagenome (GOLD analysis project Ga0210016, IMG submission 185454) | Groundwater microbial communities from aquifer - Crystal Geyser CG02_land_8/20/14_3.00 (SPAdes) (version 2) | ecosystem: Environmental > Aquatic > Deep subsurface > Groundwater | place... | reverse complement strand
TTAGATATGGAGGAAAAAGACGCGCATATCTATGCCGAGATGGGCAAGCGCAAGCGCGCCATGCTGACGGTGGATTGGGCTATCGTGCCGCCCCGCAATTCCAGCGCGGCAGAACGAAAACAGGCGGGGTATGTCGCCGAGATGATCCAGGATATTCCTAATTTTGAGGATGTGATTCTGGATGCGCTGGACGGTATAGGTCACGGCTTCAGCTGTCAGGAGATTGAATGGGAGCGGTTGGGCAGCGAGTGGCTGCCGAAAACCATCACCCACCGCCCACAGAGCTGGTTTCAGACGGATTTGTTGACCCGCAGTGAAATCCGCCTGCGCGATCTGTCGCTGGATGGGCAGGCCTTGCAGCCGTTCGGCTGGATCAGCCATATCCATAAGGCCAAGAGCGGCTATCTGGCGCGTGCCGGGCTGCATCGCATACTGGCCTGGCCGTTCCTGTTCAAAAACTATTCGGTTGGTGATCTGGCTGAATTCCTTGAAATCTATGGGCTGCCGTTGCGCCTGGGGCATTATCAGCCCGGTGCTTCCGAGGAGGAAAAAACGACCCTGCTGCGCGCGGTGATGAGTATCGGCCATGATGCCGCCGGAATCATCCCAGACGGCATGGTGATCGAATTCATGGAAGCGGCCAAGGGCAGCGAAGGGCCGTTTGTCGCGATGCGTGACTGGGCTGAAAAGAGCGTCAGCAAGGCGGTTTTGGGGGGCACGTTGACCTCTCAAGCCGACGGCAAGAGCAGCACCAACGCGCTGGGTAAGGTACACAACGAAGTGCGCCATGACCTGATGATGTCGGACGGCGTGCAGCTGGGCAGCACCCTGACCCGCGATCTGGTCTATGCCCTTCTGGCACTGAATCAGGGTGGCGTAGCGGATCGTCGCCGCCTGCCAACCTTCAAATTCATGTTCGACGAAACCGAAGATCTGGGCGTATTGGGCGAAGCCCTGCCCAAGCTGGTCGGTATCGGGATGCGCATTCCCTCGGAATGGGCGCACCAGCGCGCCGGAATCCCGTTGGCCGAAGAAGGCGCGGCGATTTTGCAAATCCCCCCCACCCCCCCTTTGACAAAGGGGGGCAGCGTAGCGGGGGAGATTCCTGCGGCATCCGCTGCCTTGAAGGGGGGCTTGCCAGGGACAATAGACAACCCCACCGCTACGCTGGAAAATAGCCTGGTCGCCGCGACCGCCAGCCACTGGGATACCATGCTGGCCACCGTTAAACAACGGGTGGATGCGGCGGAGAGTTTAACGACCTTGCAACAGGCCTTGACTGCTGAATATGGCAACCTGTCCAGCGACGAGCTGGTGCGGGTGATGGCGGCAGGCTTTGCGCTTGCCGAACTCAAGGGTATGGCGGATGTGAGCGATGGGCAATAAAACCGCCTTCGGTTTTGGCACGCCCTTTGCTGAGCAGCTGGCGTTTTTCCGTGCCAAGCTCAACCTGCCCACCGAGCGTTGGGATGACATCAAGCGCGCCGCACATGATCGCGCCTTTATCGTCGCAGGGGCGGGCAAAGCTGATTTACTCGATGACCTCAAGCGTGCCGTAGATAAGGCAATTGGAAAAGGCACCGGCCTCGACGAATTTCGCCGCGACTTCAAACAGATCGTGTTCAATCGCGGCTGGACGGGCTGGACGGGAGAAGGAACCAAGGCGGGCGAGGCGTGGCGCACGCGCATCATTTATTCGACCAATATGTCTACCAGCTACGCTGCCGGGCGCTGGCAGCAGCTCAATCACCCCGACCTGCTCAAGGCGCGCCCCTACTGGCGCTACCACCATGCCGACGGCGTGATGCACCCGCGCCCACACCACAAGGCGTGGAACGGCATCACCCTGCCGCACGATCATCCGTTCTGGAAAACCCACTTCGCGCCCAACGGCTGGATGTGCCATTGCTACATCTCGGCAGTGAGCGCCGAGGAATACGCCCAGGCACAAGCCGACGGTAAAGGCCAGCCGCCTGACGGCTGGAATACGCTGGATGCCAAGACCGGCGCACCCGTGGGGATAGACAAGGGCTTTGACTATGCGCCGGGGGCGAATACAGACACCTCGCTGCGGCAAATGGTGCAGGATAAGTTGATTAACTATCCACCGGCGATAAGTAAGGCACTTACGCACGACGTGAACCGATATATAGAGGCGGGGTATTCGGCAGCAGACTTTGCCAGTAAGGCGCTTGAAAATCTTTCAATGGATTACCCGCTATGGCTTGGGTTTGTAGAAAATAACACGCTCGATATAGCGGCAAAAACGGAATTGCAAAATTATATTGTGCTGATGCAAAGCGATGCGCCCAGACACATTAAAAAACATCACGAATTTGACGGCGCAGGGCAGCGAATGCCTTTGGCTTCCGACTACGACTATATGATGGGAGATTTAACCGATCCGGATAGCGCCCTTACAGGTGAAGTCGTCGGCGGCCTACAGCGTATCGTAGTGACGAAAATTCATGGCAATGAGGTATTCAGATGGGTGTTTGAAATCAGGCCGGGCAAGCGTAACCGAAGTATTGTACCGATTACATTGGCGATTAAAACGAAGAGCACCGGCAGCTAATGCAATGTTTATTCAACATCCCCTAGCCTATACGTCCAAAACGAACCGGTATCGTTGAATTATGAACTCAACGATAAAAGCAGTCAAAAAAGAATTCACTAAAAAAGGAGTTATGTCATGACTTTATTACCCGATACGCTGTTAAACCTTGCCAATCAAGGCGCGTCCCTTCGTGTTGATGCCAAACGCATCTCACCGAATCAACTGAATCAGCTGGCCGTCGCCGTGGCGGATGCAGGTGGCACGCTGGCTATTGTCAATGCAGCCAGTCTTTCCCCTCAACAAGCCAATGCGCTGGTCGCGCTGGCAGGGAAACATCTTTGGCTTGATCTCACGGAATAGCACCGTCATGTCCTTCACCATCGAAGTCAACAATACCGCCGTACTCGCCGCCTTCAACCGCCTGCTCCATGCGGGTGAAGACCTGAACCCCGTATTGCGCGCCATTGGCGAGGACATCACGACACGCGCCAAGCAACGTTTCCAAACATCCACTGCGCCGGATGGCACGCCTTGGGCGCTCAACTCAGATACCACGCTGCGCGCCATGCTGCACGGCAACGGCAAGAATTTCACAAAAAAAGGCGGGTTGTCGGCGCGCGGCGGCAAGGCGCTGGCCGGTAAAAAACCACTTAAAGGTGAGAGTGGCGATCTGGCGCGGCAGATTGACTATGCGGTGACGGGGAATTCCGTGACCGTCACCGCCAATCCGATCTACGCCGCCATCCAGCAGTTCGGCGGCAAGAAGAGTGAATTTCCCCACCTGTGGGGCGACATCCCGGCGCGCCCCTTTCTGCCGGTGACTGTGACCGGACAACTCTACCCGGACGAGGCACACGACATCGTGGCCGTGATCAATGCGCATCTGAAAAAAGCCCTGCAAGGCTAAAAATCTCCAAACCGCGCAGGATGCGATTTAAGGCACTACCCCCCCGCACTTGCGGCGGATGTATCAAAAAGATTTGAGGATGGTTTTTAACGGGGGGTTAACGGCCTCTATTCCTATTCAGAATAGATATTCAGGGTTACAATTCCGGCATGAGTACTTTACGCATTACCTATGACGGACCCGCGCTGACTTCACATGAAATGGAAGTCAGGCAACTCGCTCCTGCACTTCATGCAATTGGTGACTTGCTTGAACATGCTAACCGCGTGCTGAGCGGTGCCGATTCAAGAATATCTGTCAGCGTTAAGGGGTCATTTAAAACGGGTAGTTTTGGCATTGATTTGGTACTACTACAAGGTTGGGTACGTGGCGTAGTGGATATGTTTAATACCCGTGAAGCTGTTGCTATATTAGGCTTGTTGTCAATGCTCGGCCTTTCCGGAAAAGATGCCGGGAAAGGGTTGATTGGCGTAATCAAGTGGCTGCGCGGTCGCACGATCACACAGGTAGTCAGGTCAGATAGCCATGCAAAGCTCATTGTGGATGAGGATGAGCTAGAAATTGAATTGCAGGTATTGTATTTGCTGATGGATATAGAAACACGTCGCGCGCTGGATGGCGTAATACGTGAACCGCTATCGCGGAATGGTGTTGATCTGTTTGCCAGCGGCACAGATAGCACTATTGAGGTAACTGTTGCGCATAGTGAGTCATGCTGGTTTGCCGCACCAGATGCTACTGAGCAAACCATTTCTGAATCTGAATCGGAAGAGCGTTTGCAATTGGTCGCTGTCGTCTTCAAAGATGATAATAAATGGCGGTTCTCAGATGGAGCCTCAGCTTTTTATGCCGCTATTCTGGACGAGTTTTTTTTAAGCCGCGTTGATAAAGATGAAGAACGTTTTGGTAAAAACGATATTTTTCGAGTATTGATCAAGCGTAGGCATTACCTGGACGCTTCTGGTGTATTGCGCCAGGAGATCAGTATTCTGGAGGTTATTGAGCACACCCCCGCTGCCCGGCAAATTCGCTTGCCGCTTGCCTGAGTTTAAGTTAGATTAAAAGACCCTTCCCGAATATGATTATGCGGCGGAACCTGTTCCGCCTTAACACCCCCTCCCCCGGTTGGCACAATGCCAACCATGAAATCCAAACCCAAACAATCTTCGTTGAGTTTTGCCGTTGCCGCCTGTTCGGTGCGGCTAAATTCGGCGGGTGAAATCCAGCTTACCCCAGCGGGCACATTTCGCGGCATTGATGGTCGCCCGAAAGATGCGGACAGCTGGGTCATGGATGCTGCTGCTGCGGCTGAAGTCATCGCTTATTGTTCGGCGCGGCAGAACGACTTTGTCGTTGACTACGAGCATCAAACCCTGCTGTCTGAAAAGAATGGTCAGCCCGCACCCGCCGCCGGTTGGTTTTCCGGCGCGGCACTGCGCTGGGCTGAGGGCGAAGGGCTTTTTGCCAAGGTGCGCTGGACTGCCCCCGCCCAGGCCTTTATAGACAACGAGGAATATAAATATATTTCGCCTGTGATCCTTTACGAGAAAGGCACCGGGCGCATCCGGGGGCTGCATTCCGCCGCCCTCACTAATTACGCTTGTATTGATGGCATGGATGATGTGCTGAGCCGTGCCGCTGCGCATTTTTTACTTACCGAAACCATCTCACAGGAGAGCCTTACCATGGATGTTGATGAGCTGTTGGAGCAATTACGCTGGATGTTGAATCTGCCTGCCCTCGCTACGGCGGAGGAAATTACCGCCGAGCTGCAAAAGGCGGTCGCTCTGATTAAGGCGGATAACGCCACGGAAACCGCCGCTGCCAGCTTTAGCCTGCCCGGTCTGCTGGCGGCCAAGGATGTGCAGATTGCCGCGCTCAAGGGGGCTGTCCCTGACCCGGCGAAATTTGTCCCGGTCGAGGTGATGAGTGCGTTGCAAACCGAGCTGGCCGCCTTGCGCGGGGCGCAGCTTGCGGGCGAGATTGACGGGCTGGTGGTCGCTGCCCTGTCGGTGGGCAAGTTGCTGCCCGCGCAGGAAGGCTGGGCACGCGAACTCGGCAAGTCGAATCTGGGCTTGCTCCGGCAGCATCTGGACAATGCCACCGCTGTCGCTGCACTCAAGGGGACGCAGACCAGCGGCGTGTCACCCGCAGACAACGTGAACGCCGTTTTGACCGAGTCCGAGCTGGCGATGTGTCGCTGTATGGGGACCTCGCCGGAAGATTTCAAAAAAACCAAAGCTGCGCTTGCGCTGGCAGCCTACTAACTGACCTTACCAGGAGAACGCTATGACTGCACTCGTTGCTGACCGTAATACCCCGTTTAAAGATGGCTTGCTGCTGGCCGTGCCGGTCGCGGCTGGCGTGAAAATTTATGCTGGTGCGCTGGTGGCGGCTAATGCTGCCGGTCTGGCCACCCCCGGTGCCACGGCGGCGACCCTGACGTATCTGGGGCGCGCTGAAGAGCAGACCGACAACACGGGAGGCGCTGCCAGCGCCAAAACGGCACTGGTGCGCCGTGGAATCGCCTTCAAATTTGCCAATCTGGCTGCCGATCTGGTTACCCAGGCCAGCCAGGGCAAACTTTGTTATATCGCGGATGATCAGACGGTCGCCGCGACGAATGGCGCAGGCACCCGCTCCGCAGCCGGTATCGTGCAGGGCGTGGAAGCCGATGGCGTTTGGGTGTTGTAATTTTAATCTCAGGAGAATCACATGATTGTCAATAAAGCCAACCTCTCGACGCTGTTCATCAGCCTCAAGGCCACCTTCAACAATGCGTTTGAAGCCGCCCCCAGCACCTGGGATAAGGTCGCCATGAAAATCACCTCGACCACGACGCAGAACGATTACGCCTGGTTATCCAAGTTCCCCAAGATGCGCGCCTGGGTCGGTGACAAGAACGTCAAGGCGTTGGAAGCCTTCAAGTACAGCATCGCCAACAAGGATTGGGAAGCCACCATCGAAGTGGATCGCAATGACATCGAGGACGATCAGCTGGGCATCTACGCGCCCCAGGCGCACATGGCAGGCTTTTCCGCCAAGCAGTTGCCGGATGAAATCGTCTCCGATCTGGTCAACGGCAGTTTTTCGGCGATCTGTTTTGACGGTCAGTTCTTTTTTGATACTGACCACCCTGTGCAAGGCGTGTCGGTATCAAACAAAGGCACTAAAGTTTTGTCGGCGGCATCGAGTGCGGCAGCGGATGCCAGTTTTGGCGCAGCTCGCCTTGCGATGCGCAAGTTCAAGGACGATGAAGGCCGTCCACTGAACATCATGCCGAATGTGTTGCTGGTGCCGCCCGCACTGGAGACCACCGCACTGAAACTGCGTAACAGCGAGTTTCTTGCCGTCAACGACAGCAACCCCTATCGCGGCACCTTTGAGGTCGTGGTAGATGCGCGCCTGACTTCGGATACCGCCTGGTTCCTGCTCGATACCTCGCAAGCCGTCAAGCCTTTCGTCTACCAGGAACGCAAAGCCCCTGTGTTTGTCGAGCAGGTTGACCCACAATCGGATGACGTTTTCAGCCGCAAGAAATTCAAATTCGGCGCAGAAGCGCGCGCCGCAGGCGGTTACGGGTTCTGGCAGTTGGGTTATGGCTCTGACGGCACGGTAGCGTAATAATCAAGGCACGGTGCGCCGTGCCTCATCCAATAGTGAGTAGTGAGGAGGTAAATATGGCAACCATTAAAAAATCCCGTGCTGTTCGCGACGACGGCGTAGGCCACAAGGCACTCAGTATCGTTTCCCAGCGGGAAGGGTTTCGGCGCGGCGGGAGAGCCTTTAGTAAAGAGGCAACCGTTATACCGCTGGCCTTGCTGAGCCAGGAAGAAATTGCGCTGCTCAAGGGCGAGGTGATGCTGATCGTCACCGAGGTGGGAATTGATGCCGATGATGATAAGGCTGCCGATGATGACAAGGCAGCCGCCGATGACAAGGCTGCCGGGTAACCATGTACGCCTCCCAGCAGCAATTGATTGACCGCTTCGGCTACCAGGAATTGATGGAGCTGACGGATCGGGGACGGACCGGCATCATTGATGCTGACGTGATAGACGGTGCGCTGCGCGATGCGGATGCGGAGATCAATGGTTTTCTGGCCAGCCGTTACACGCTACCCTTGACACAAACCTCTCAGGAGCTGGTGCGCCTGAGTTGTGACATTACCCGTTATCGGCTGTTCGATATACGCGCCACGGACGCAGTCAAGGCACGCTACGACGATGCGATTAAAAAGCTGCGTGATGTGGCTCGGGGGGTTGCCTCACTCGGTATTGACCAGGCCAGTCAACCCGTCGCCGTGAATGGCGGTGCGGTGATCAACTCACAGGCGACGGCTTTTAGCCGTCCGGCGCGAGGAAGCTGGTGATGTTGCGCGAGCTGGTTATCGCTCGCTTGCGGGCACAGGTTCCGGACTTGAGGCGGGTGGGGTCGGCGCTCGATCTGGCTGGCGCACGCGCCGAGATAAAAGGCCAGTATCCTTGTGCTTTTGTGATGACCGTGGCCGAGGCGGGCGGCCCCGCGCGCTATATGACCGGACTGGTAGCGCAGAAACGCACGCCGCGTATCGCCGTGGTTTTGATGGTGCGCAATATGCGCGACGGAACGGGGCTCGCTGCCAGCAGCGATATGGACGCACTGCGCGCCCAGACGGATGCGGCACTGTTTGGCTGGCTGCCCGATGAGCTGCATAGCCCGCTGGTCTTCAGTAGTGGCAAGCTGTTGGGCTTGTTGGATAATGAATTGTGGTGGCAGGACGAATACACCACGGAATTTGACAGGAGATAACACCATGTATGACGACGAATTTTCAGGGCAAGGCGGTAGCTATATGCTTGACCCAAAGACAGGTAAACGTACTCGCATTGAAGAGCCAACTTTGGAGTGCGCAGTCTCGACTGCGCCTATTGCACCTGACCCGGTTTTGAAAACCAAAAAACCAGCCCCGATTGATCCACCTAAAGGAGTTTAAGAAATGGCAATCCGCTCACTCAAACAGGTCTTGCTGGCCAAGGTTGAAGTCACCTACGATACCTACTCGTCACCGACCAGCGCGGCCAATGCGATGCTGGTATCCAACGTCAAGATCAACCCGCTCAATGCGACCGAGATAGACCGCAAGGTCATCACGCCGTATTTCTCCAACCAGGGCAAAGTCATTGCCGATACCCATGTAACTATTGATTTCGATGTGGAAATCGCCGCCTCTGGGGTGTTGGGTACGGCACCCGCCTGGGGTGTCCTGATGAAAGGCTGCGCACTGGCCGAAACTATTGTTGCCGCAACCTCAGTGACTTATTCCCCTGTTTCCGCTGCGGAACAATCCCTGTCGCTTTATCTTAATATTGACGGCAGGCTGCGCATCATTACCGGCTGTCGTGGCAACGTCAAGGCCAAGTTCTCTGTCAAAGGCTCTCCGTTGTGGAGCTTCAGCTTTATCGGTTTGTCGCGGGCTGCCGTAGACGCCGCGATACCTGCCGCCGCTCTGGGGGCATTCAAGCAACCGCTGGGGGTCGCGCCCGGCGTGACGACCGCTACCCTGCATGGTCTGGCGGCCAACATCGCCGACTTCAGTTTTGACGTGGGGAACAAGATGGTCTATCGCCCGCTGATCAACAACGAATCGGTGCAAATGACCGACCGCACGACCACCGGCAGTATCACGCTGGAGGATGTGGCCGTAGCGACCAAGGATTTTTATACGATCTGCAAGAATGCGACACCCGGGGGATTTGCCCTGCTGCACGGCATCACTGCTGGTCAGAAGGTGCGAATCAACGGTCCCGTCACCCAGCTCCATGCGATGCAGTTATCCGAGGCCGACAACATCGAGATGCTGCAAATGAATATGGCGTTTTTATCCAATGCGGGCAACGACGAATTCAGCATCGTTTGTCTGTAAATTTTGGAGTGAACAGCCTCGGTTGCGCCTGGCACAGCCGAGGCTGTTCACTCCACAACCTAAGTCTGGCACTGTAAGTTTTGGAGTGCGCAACCTCGGTTGCGCCTGGCACAGCCGAGGCTGTTCACTCCACAACCTAAGTCTGGCACTGTAAGTTTTGGAGTGCGCAACCTCGGTTGCGCCTGGCACAGCCGAGGCTGTGCACTCCATAATTTAAGCCTGGCACAGCCGATGCTGTGTACTCCATAACCTAAACCTGGCACAGCCGAGGCTGTGTACTCCAAAACCTAAGGAAATTACCATGTTCAAAATCGCACTCCCCGAAACCTATACCGCCCAGATCACGGTTGAATTGCCGGGCAGCAAGGTCAAAAACGTCTTTGATGCCGAATTCAGCCGCCTGTCACAGTCGGATGTGGAATCACTGTTGTCCCGCGTGCGCGAGGGCGATCTGGACGATGCCGCATTCTGTCGTACTGTGATGGTAGGCTGGAAGGGGGTAGTGGATGACGCAGGCATTCTGGCCTTCAGCCCAGCCGCCCTGGATACCCTGTTAAGCATCTACCCTGTCGCGCGCTGCATCGTGGAAGGCTTCTTCGCCAGCCTGGAAGGTGCCAGGCTAAAAAACTGACCGATGCCGCCCGCACCTGGGCTGCGGGCGGTACGGGACCCACGGTCACCACAGACCAACAGCAAGCCCAGAACGCCGCCGATGCTGCCATGTTCGGCATTGAAATCCCCGAATCCATTGCAATGAAGGCGCATAACGGAGGGGGTTTTGCAATCTGGCAGGACAACGTTGCCACCCTGGGAGTCTTTCTTGCCTGCCGCAGCCAGTGGAGGATATTGGCGGGCTTTGGCTGTGTAGTCTATCTGGGGCTGGATTACCCAGGCGTAGAAGTGGTGATGCGACGGTTAAACGTCAGCGACAACAAGACGATGTTTAACGATATTCAGCACATGGAATGGGCGGCGCTGGCGGTGTTTAACGCTTGGCAAAAGCCCATAGCACCAGGATAGCAGGCAGCGCGCCCACCAGTACCGGGAAGAAGTCCGTATTGCCTATCTTGATAGCAAGCCAGATCAGTGCGGCAATAACCGCCCCGCCGATAACGAAAAACCGGATGAAGTAAGCTACTAAATTTGTAATATTATTGAACATGACAACAGTATGCAGTGAATTCAAACAGGGGGCAATATGTCGGCTACGGTAGGTTTGAATATTGACGTTATCCTGACTGGGCAGGATAAAGTTACCAGCGGTATCCGGTCTATGACGGGCGAGGTCGAGCGTTCGACCAGCAGCAATGTCGCTTCGTTCGGGAAAACGCGCGCTGGCGTTGAATCCATCTCGAACGAGCTACATAAACTGGAAGGTTATGCCAAGGCGTATATCGGGCTGTCTCAACTAGGTGGCGCGGCCATTGGTATCGTCAAGATTGCGGATGAGTATGTGGGGTTGCAGGCACGTCTGAAGCTGGCCACCACCTCGCAGCTGGAATTCAATACGGCCAATGCCGCCCTGTTTGCCATTGCACAGCAAAATGGGGTCCCGCTCAAGGAATCGCTTGGCTTGTATTCAAAATTAGCTCCTGCCTTGAAAGAACTGGGCGCGACGCAGACACAGACACTGGCGATGACGGATCTGGTCGGCAAAAGCCTGCGCTTATCGGGTGCTGGCGCTGCCGAATCCGCATCAGCCATGTTGCAATTTTCGCAGGCGCTGGGAAGCGGGGTGTTGCGTGGCGATGAGTTCAATAGCCTGATGGAAAATTCCCCTCGTTTAATGAAAGCGGTCGCCGAGGGGATGAATGCCCCCATTAGTTCCTTGCGCGCCATGGCCGAGGCGGGGGAGCTGACTGCCGATAAAGTGGTTAATTCCTTGCTCTCGCAAAAATCAAAACTGGAAGAGGAATACAGTTCTTTGCCGCTGACGGTATCCGCCGCCTGGACAAAACTGGGTAATGCGGTGACGGCTGAGGTGGGGCGTTTGGATAAAGCGGGCGGCGGATTGACGGGCGGGTTGGCGAAAGCGCTGGGCGGGGTGGCAGATAATCTTGACAAGGTGTCCGCAGCCTTCGTTGCGACGGGGGCCGCACTGGCTACACTGGGTATCGCGAAAGCCATTGAGGCCAGCACAGCTTATGTGTTGGCCTTGCAGGCCGAGCGCGCCGCCGCGATTGCTGTCGCGGAAGCTGAGGTCATGCGGGTGCGCTGGACTTATACCGCATCAGTCGCCTCGCGCGCTGCCGCCGCCGCAGCTCTTGTGCAGGCCACCGCCACCGGCACACTGGCAGGGGTTATCGGCACCGCCACCGCCGCTATTCGTGCCTTTGTGGTGGCGAACCCATTTTTGCTCGTGGCAGCGGCAATCGGCACGGCCACCTATGCCGCAACCAGGTTGTTTGAGGAATCTATCAACGGTTTTGCAAACTTCCAGCGCAAAATCAAGGAAATGTCGGCAAGCGATTTGTCTCAAAAACGCGCTGCGTTACATATCGAAATTCTTGACATGAAAAACAGTGTATTCAGTGGGTTTTACGAAAAAGACATCCGTATGGGCGAAGATCGCCTGCGTATGATGGATGCGCAAATGGAAAAACAAAAAACGATGGTGGCAGGTTCGGGCAGCAGCCTTGCCGCACGGGCTGATTTGTCTGGATATTTAAATGGGGGACAAAGCAAGGCGCAGCAACGCAGCAAGGATTTGGCTGAGGAGACTAAATATTATCAACAGCTCATTACTCAATCCATAGGGAATAAAGCGGTGCTGGAGCAGATCGAGGCCGCCCATAAAGTTCGCCTGGAAAAAATCAACGAAAAGTACAAAGAAAAAACAACTCGCGTCCCAGTGGATCGCGCCGCCGCGCAAACGGAGCAGGCAGCGCAGCGTTATATGGCGAAAATCGGCGACACGACCCAGCGCCTACTGGATGAAGCGGCGGCCTCTGAGCTGTCCAACAGCGCCATCGGCAAGAGCGCCGAACAACTGGCGCTGGCGGCTGAAGCGCGTTACAACGAACAGATCGCACAGCGGGCGGGTGATCTGGCTATCGTGCAGGGTATCAAGGGGCGCGAAGCTGAGGCCGCCTTGATTGAAATGCAGATTGGCGCGCTAGGCCGTCTGCGCGATGCCGAAACGGCTCGCCCGCAGTTGCAAGCCACTCAAGCCAAGCTGGAAGCGGATAAAAAAGCCAGCGAAAATGCGGCCAAAAAAGCCGCCGATGATTTTCAAAGAACCAGTGACCGTATCAGCCAGAGCCTGACCGATGCCTTGATGCGCGGCTTTGAATCGGGCAAGACCTTCAGCCAGAACCTGCGCGATACCACGTACAATCTGTTCAAAACGATGGTGCTGGAACCGCAGATCAAGGCTTCCGTGCAGCCGCTGGCGGATGCGCTCAACCGCATCGTCAGCGACTTTGCCAAGGGCATTGCCAACTCATTGAGCCAGTCAGGCTCTGGTGGTGGCGTGGGTGGTGGCATCGGCTCGTTTATCTCCGGCCTGTTTAATGCCAATGGTAATGCCTTCGGTTCATCGGGCGTGCAGGCGTTTGCCAACGGCGGCACCTTCAGCAACGGTATCGTCAATACCCCCACCCCGTTTCAGTTTGCCAAGGGCGGCGGCTTTGGCCTGGGCGTGATGGGCGAGGCAGGCCCTGAGGCGGTGATGCCGCTCACCCGTACCCCGGGCGGGCAGCTCGGCGTGCGCATGGTGGGTGCTGCGGGCGTGCAGGCTTTTGCCAACGGCGGCACCTTCAGCAACGGTATCGTCAATACCCCCACCCCGTTTCAGTTTGCCAAGGGCGGCGGCATCGGCTCGTTTATCTCCGGCCTGTTCAATGCCAATGGCAATGCCTTCGGTTCATCGGGCGTGCAGGCTTTTGCCAATGGTAATGCCTTCGGTTCATCGGGCGTGCAGGCGTTTGCCAACGGCGGCACCTTCAGCAACGGTATCGTCAATACCCCCACCCCGTTTCAGTTTGCCAAGGGCGGCGGCTTTGGCCTGGGCGTGATGGGCGAGGCAGGCCCTGAGGCGGTGATGCCGCTCACCCGTACCCCGGGCGGGCAGCTCGGCGTGCGCATGGCGGGTGCTGCGGGCGCGGCTCAAGGTAATATCACCATCAATGTCATGGTCAACACCCAGAGCGGCGCGGTTGATAGCCGTGCGCAAGGCGGCAGCGGCAACGGCAACACTGGCGGCTTGCAGCAACTTGGCAACCAGCTGGGTAACATGGTGCGCGACATCCTGGTACAGGAGCAACGCCCCGGCGGCGTATTGGCCTGATAGGGAGTGCGCAACCTCGGTTGCGCCTGTATTGTATAGAGCAGCGTCATGCCGCTGCACGCCATAACGGAACCTGTTCCGCCTTGGCGTGTGTTGTTGGGGCTTTATAGACCCTTACAACCACGGACAAGCCCCCTTCATTCAGAAATAAGGAGCCTTAGGCGACTATATTTCGTGGGAATGCCCTTGCGGCATTGCGGGCTTAACCGGAACATCTTCCGTCTTAACCTGACCCTCGCGCGCGCGTAAAGTCTGCTCATGCCCGCGCCTATCCTTACTTATCCAGTTTCCTATGCCTCGCCGATGAAGGTGAAGCCCGCCATTCTTGAGGCAAAATTCGGTGACGGTTATAGTCAACGTGCCGCCAACGGCCTGAATGCAGTGCTGGAAGTCTGGAATGTTCAGGCCACCCCGTTAAAAAATGCCAGTGAAGCGAATGCCTTCGAGGCGTTTTTGCGCGCTCAGGGCGGGGTTATCGCCTTTCAGTGGACGACCCCTTTTAACCGCACCGCGTTGTTTATCTGCAAGGACTGGCAGCGCACCCCGCTGGCCGCCGGCATCTCCAGCATCACCGCGACCTTTGAAGAGGTGGCGGCATGACGATTCGCGCGGATATTCAGTCGCTGGCCGCTTCGGCGATCGTCGAGCTGTTCGAGCTGGATTTAACCCCGCTGGGCGTAGCGGAAAAGCTGTATTTTCATGCGGGTACCAACGCGTTGGGGGGTGCCGTCGTCTGGCAAGGGGTTAGTTATCTGGCTATGCCGATCGAGGCCAACGGCTTCGAGTGGAGCGGTAAGGGGGTGATGCCACGACCCAAGATGCGCGTCGCCAATGTAGACGGGATGTTCGGTGCGCTGGCCGCACAATATGCGGGGCTGCTGGGGGCTAAACTCACCCGCCGTAAGACGCTGGCCAAGTTTCTGGATGCAATCAATTTCCCGGGTGGAGTGAACGCGACGGCGGATGCCGCTCAATCTTACCCTGACGAAGTTTATTTTATTGACCGCAAGGCCGCTGAAAACGCGGTGTTTCTTGAATTTGAACTGGCCTCCGCGCTCGATCTTCCCGGTGTGATGTTGCCGCGTCGGCAGTTTATTTCCAATACCTGCGCCTGGCGCTATCGCGGCAGCGAATGCGGCTACGTCGGGGCAGCAATGTACGACAGCGCCGATACCCCCACGACTATCCCTGCGCAGGATGCCTGCGGCAAGCGGCTCACCTCCTGTAAGGCGCGTTTTGGCACCTATGCCACCTTGCCCTTCGGTGGTTTTCCGGGATCGGGGATGCTCAGATGATGCGCGCTATCTTCGATCATGCGCTGGCTGAGTCGCCGCGTGAATGTTGCGGATTGATTGTGGTGTGCGCAACCCCGGTTTCGCCAGGCGGCGATGTGTCGCCGCACTCCAAATACGTTCCCTGTCGTAACCTGTCCGAATCGCCACATGAGCAATTTGTCTTGTCGCCGGAAGATTGGGCTGCTGCAGAAGCCCTGGGCGAAATCACTGAAATCGTTCATTCTCACCCCTTTGCAAGCCCCGAGCCGTCCGAAGCTGATCGCATTTCCTGTAACGTGTCAGCGCTGCCCTGGCTGATCGTCAACCCGCAGACGGGGGAAGTTAGCCACCTGTTACCTGGGGAGATTGTCAGCGCGCCGCTGCTGGGGCGGACTTTCGTTTATGGCGTGCATGACTGCTATAGCCTGGTGCTGGACTACTACCGCATCGAGCGCGGCATCACGTTAAAGCACTATCCCCGCGATGACCGTTTTGGCTGGTGGAAAGCCGGGCAGGATTTGTATGCTGACCGCTTCGCTGCTTGCGGCTTTGTCGTAGTAGATGAGCCTCTCGTGGGCGATCTGGTACTGATGCAGGTGGAATCGCCCGTCGCCAACCATCTCGCCGTCTACCTGGGCGAAAATATAATCCTGCATCACCTGGTGAACCAGCTCTCGCGCCGCGATGTATATGGCGGCTACTGGCAAAAGCACACCGTGAAATTTTTGAGGTATGCGCCATGTTAGTTCCTGTCATTCTTTCCGGCTTCCTTGCCCGTCGTTTCGGCAAGCGCTTTGATCTGGCGGTATCCAGCCCCCGCGAAGCGGTGCGCGCCTTATGTAGTCAGTTGCCTGGCTTTGAGGCCGCACTGCTGGCTCATGCGCCGGGCTTCCGGGTCTGGATTGATCTCGCGCCGCTACAGGATGTGGAAGGGCTGGATCGCCACACCGGGGCACATCCGATCCGCCTCGTGCCCGTCCTCTCGGGAGCCAAGGAAGGCGGCGTGGGGATGATTATTCTCGGCGCAGCGCTGATTATGCTCGCCCCCCATGCCGTGACGGCACTCGGCATGGGCGAGACACTGGCAGGGGCGACGGCAATTAGTGCCGCGACTTCGCTGGGTACATCCATGATCTTGGGGGGTGTCGCGCAGCTGTTGTTTGCGCCGCCGAAGCCTGGTGTGGGTAATACCGCAAATAATCAGTCCAACCTGTTATTTTCCGGCGCAGTGAATACCTCCGCTCAAGGGAATGCCGTCCCGGTCTGTTATGGCCGGATGCGAATCGGCTCACAAGTGATTTCCGTCGGGATCGAATCGGTGCAGATACCCTACACCGGAGTTTCTGCTGCCCCCGGCTTCGCCAGTATGGGCGGAGGAGGAAAATAATGCGTGAATATATTGTTGGCGCGGGGGGGGGTGGTGGCAAGGGCGGTGGCGGTGGCAGTAGTTCGCCTGTTGAGGAGCCCGATAGCCTGCACAGCCGTGACAGCGTGGTGGTGCTGGACGCGCTATGTGAGGGGGAGATTTTCGGGCTGGTGGATGGGCTGAAATCGGTCTATCTAAACGACACCCCCGTACAGAACGCCAACGGCAGCTACAACTTCACCAACCTGCAAATTGGCACCTCGAACGGCACACAACTGGGCGTGTCCGGGTCAGCTATCATGCTATCCATCGCGGCAGATGTGCGCTCTGAAGTCGCCGTTGTTACCCGCGTGATGCAGGCTACGCCGGTGGTTCGGCGCATCGCGGATTTGAACGTGAATGCAGTGGATGTGCGCGTCTCCACCCCGCGTATGGTGCAAGGTGACAACCAGGGCAATCAGTCAGCCACCTCGATCAACTTTATTATCGAGGTCAATACCAATGGCGGCGGCTATGTCGCGCGCGTCACCGATACCTTCAGCGGTAAAACTACCAGCAAGTATGACCGCACCTATCGGCTCGCATTGACCGGAGTGGGGCCCTGGGATATTCGCCTGACCCGGTTGAGCGCCGATTCCACCACTTCTTTACTGCAAAACGAGCTGTGGTTTGATGCGCTTACCGCTATTATTTCGCAGCGCCTGAGTTACCCCAATACCGCGCTGGTCGCGATGGCAGCGGATGCGCGCGCTTTTCAGAGCATCCCCAAGCGCAGCTATGACATCAAGGGCTTGATCGTCCGCGTTCCCAGTAATTACAACGCCACCACCCGGGTCTATACCGGGCTATGGGACGGCACGTTCAAGCTGGCCTGGACGGACAACCCCGCCTGGTGTTTTTATGACCTGCTCACCAATGCCCGTTATGGCCTGGGGGCGTATTTACCTGCGACGGCGGTGGACAAGTGGGGGCTATACACCATAGCCCAATACTGTGATGCGCTGGTGCCCAACGGCTTCGGCGGGACTGAACCGCGTTTTACCTTCAACGCCTACATCACCACCCGCGCCGAGGCGTTTACCGTCGTCAATCAGTTGGCCAGCGCCTTCCGGGGTATGGTTTACTGGGCTAATGGGACGATCAACGCCGTGCAGGATGCGCCGCTTGATCCAACCGCCCTGTTCACTCGCGCTAATGTGATTGACGGCGCTTTCAACTATACCGGCGCATCGCGAAAGGCGATGCACACCGTCGCGCTGGTACAGTGGAATGATCCGGCCAACGCCTATCAGCCTGCTATCGAGTATGTTGAGGATGCCGCCGCGATCGCCGTGTATGGCGTGATCGAAGCCCAGCTTGCGGCGGTGGGTTGTACCTCGCGCGGCCAAGCGCATCGTCTGGGTCAATGGCTACTCTATTCGGAAAAGCTGGAGCAGGAAGTTATCACCTTCAAGTCGGCCATGGATTCAGCCTATGTGCGCCCGGGGCAAATCATCAAGGTGCAGGATGCGCATCGCGCCGGGAAGCGGGTCGGCGGCAGGCTGGCCAGTACCGGCAGCACTGTCAGCAGCCTGACGCTGGATGCCCCGGTGACAATCGAGTCCGGCAAGACCTACACTGTTGCCGTAGTCTTGCCCGACGGGAGTATCGGCAGCGCCCCCGTTAACAATGGGGTCGGAGCGACCACTAGTTTAACGCTCTCCGGCATCGGTCTGGCCGCCGTGCCACAACCGAATGCTATCTGGGTGCTGACTGTCTCCGATCTGTCCCCTACGCTATGGCGCGTGCTGGCCGTGGCCGAAGCCGCTAAAAACGAATACGCCATCACTGCGCTGGCGCATAACCCGAGCAAGTTTAGCGGCATCGAAAACGGCACTGCCTTGCAACTGCCTAACGCCGTATCAATCCCGGCGATGCCCGGCGC